>Ga0163153_10002552_pt1 | contig 26117 bp, 22 predicted proteins | sample OliLakLV19MP6IB1_FD_148629 | JGI IMG/M metagenome (GOLD analysis project Ga0163153, IMG submission 148629) | Freshwater microbial mat bacterial communities from Lake Vanda, McMurdo Dry Valleys, Antarctica - Oligotrophic Lake LV.19.MP6.IB-1 | ecosystem: Environmental > Aquatic > Freshwater >...
CTTCGCGACCGACGACGCCGAGCTCCTGGTCGAAGCCGTCGAGGCCGAGTCGGCGTGGAACGCTGCGCCTGCCGAAGAGGCGGAGGAAGCGTACGGCGACTACCAACTGGTCGTCGATGCGATCGCCGACCGGCTGCTCGACATCCGTGAGTCCTACTCGCACTCACTCGACGACGAGGCGTCCGCGGAGTATGTGGTCGAGTTCACGAAGCAAGCCACACGGCGCTTCCGGCGCTACGCGACGCTGCTCGCCGATCTGGGCGCCGACTAGCGGCACCGTGGCCTGCGCCGCCTCTCCGTCGCGGAGTCGGTTAGCCCCTGCGTAGCGAGCGCACGGCGAGAAAACCACGGAGGCGCCGACCCGGGCCGAGGCGTTCGCGCAGGACCGACAGGAGCTTTTGGAGCTCGGCTCGCGTCTGATCTGCGGCGCCAGCGGCGACTGCCGGTGGACCGTAACGGGCACGCGAGAACGCGCGTGCGAACGCGTCGCTTCCGACGCCGCGCTCCCGCAACTCCACGACGAGCTGGGAGACCGGTGCCGAGGTCGCAACAGGCGCCCCCTGGTCACACATGAACGCTGCGAGCTCGGCCCGAGCAGCGGAGGCGCGTCCACGGGGATCGCGCACGCTCGAGCGCCTGAATCGCACCACGCTCTTGGTTCCCGCGAGGAGAAGGAGTGCGGCTGTGAGAGCGACGAACGGTGCAACGCCCAGCCAATTGACGCCATCTCCAGCCGACGCCTCCACCGGAGTCGGCGTGCCTCGGCGCGTCGGGGTACGGCCGATCGCGGAGGATCCGAGAAAGCGGCCCGTTCCGAGCGCCCGGATCGCGTCGGCCGAGTCCGAGGCGTTCGTGTACGTCGCCGACAACGTGCCGCGTCCAGGCGTGGGATCGAAGGGAAGCCATCCGTAGCCGGCGAACCACACCTCGACCCACGCATGCGCGTCGTGGTCTGTGACAGTCCATCCGTTGTCGTTCCACGTGCCGCTCGAGAATCCGACCGCCACACGCGCCGGGATACCGAGGTACCGGAGCATGAGGGCCATCGCGCCGGCGAAGTGCTGGCAGTAACCGCTCTTCGTTCGCTGTTGGAAGTCGGCGAGTGGCGGCAGGCTCCTCGGCAATGGTGGGCGCTCGTCGTACACGAATCCGCCACCCGTGCGAAGCCATCGCTCGATCGCGACCGTGACCTCGAACGGCGACCGAGCACCTGCAGTAAGCCGCTGTGCCTCACGCCATGTTGTGCGGTACGGGAGCAGCGGCTGAAACCGCGCGTCCCTGAAGATCGCCTCGACGACTGCGGCTCGTCCCGGTGTCCCGAACGGTGGCACGGTCGGGCGTCCGACGTCCAGATAGCGCGACAGTGAGCGGGGATACGACGGGGGCGACGTCACGAGCTGAGCCGGCGTCGGCCTCGGCGCGTAGCTCCAGACCGTGTAGCGCCGAAGGGCCTCGGACCCGCCCGCCTTGACCATGACGCCCCCGCTCAGGACGCGCGGCGGCGATACCGAGCGAGTGTCGATCGCCACCGGTTGTGCCGCCGCGATGACGTGATCGTCGAGCAACGCGCGTACCTCTATCTCCTGCTTCACCCAGTTGCGAGGTAGCGCCGCCGCAGCCGGAAGGAGGTCGTCCGGCGGAAGGCTCCGTCCATCCGGTCCCTGGGTCGTCGAGTAGAGCGCCTCGACCCAGCGGTCCCCGGCAAAGGAGTCGAGGGTCGTCGCACGCCAGTACAGACCGCGCCGTGGAGCGGTCACACGCAGCACCGTCGTCTTTCCGGCGGGAAAGTCGATGCCTGCGTAGTTCGAGCTCCACACGAGCGCGACCGTGCGGCCCGCGTGCGACTCGCCGAGGACGTCCCAGCTCCGCCAGTCGAGCGCTGCGACGGAAGGCCGGGCGCCGATCCCGGCGAGGACGACTGCAGCGACCGTGACTGCTGAAACGACCGCAATGCCGGGGCCAAACGCGCCCCGATCGGGGGTGGCAGCCACCGCTATCGGCCAGAGGACGGCGAGGAGCGCGAGCGCCCCCATCGCGATCGTGTTGCGCGAAGGGTTGATTGTTGCCGGGATGCCGACGCCGGCTGCGACGACGATCGCGGTGACGAACGGCCTGTCACCGGAGGTGACGGCGGCTACGAGAGCAAACGCTGCCGCGAGGAGCGCAACCAGCACGACGAGCTCTGTGTGCGTCGCGGCGACGAACGGGGGCGCGAGGGCATAGGCGTCCGACACCCCTCGATCGACGATCTCACCGACGCTCGCTGAGGCCGCCCGCACGAGGACGACCGAGAGCGAGAACCAGATGATGGCCGCAGCCGCGATGCGGCCGCCGCGGTGTGCCGGCAATGACGGGGCCAGAGCGGCTGCCGCGACCGCGACGAAGAAACGGGGGCTCGCCCCAACCTCGAGCGTCGCCCACGCGTACAGCACGACCACGACGGGAAGCGAGGCCGCGACGAGCCGCCGCGCACGTCCACTAGGCACTGAGCGACCTCGTGAGGCCACCGGAGAGTGCCTCCTCGATCGTCGTCTCGGCTGTGACGACGGCAACGGGGATGCCCTGAGCGACCGCTCGATGGAGCGCCGGGTGGGATCGGTCGCGAGGGCGCCCCGCGAACGTCTGCGCCGCAACTGCGACGAGTCCCGCCGAGCGGCCACGGCTCCTCAACTCGATCAGCGGCTCGACGGCGAGCTCGGGCCGCCCGGTCACCACGATGATCTCGCGGGCGCGCGCAAGAGGCCCCGCCGCCGAGCGCAGCGTGCCCGCGATCCTGGCTCCAGCTACCGGCATCACACCTGCGAGCCCATCGAGCGCGACCTCCCAGTCGTGCCCGGCCGAGGTGACCCGCGCTGCCTCGAACGACAGCGACGACCCGATGATGACGACGCGGCGTCCCCACAGGGCGTGCGCGAGTGCCAGTGCACCGACGGCTCGCACCGCCGCGTCGAAGCTCGAGGCACCGGCCGGCCCCGCGACTCCATCGGGATCCTGATCGAGTACGACGACGAGCTCGTCGCGTGGCGTCTCGTCGAGCTCCTTCACCATGAGGCGGTTGCGTCTCGCCGTGCTCGGCCAGTGAACGGCGCGAAGCGGCTCACCCGGCGCGTAATCCCGAACGGCGTGGATCTCGAAGCCGGTCGGCCGGCGGAATGTCGATCGGGCGGCCCCTGCATCTCTCGCGCCCTGGCTCGTGAAGACCGAGCGGAGCCGGGGGACCCGCGGGCGGATGAGAACAGAGAGGCCGTCGTCCAGCCGTTCCTCGATCCACTCCAGTCCGAGCGGATCGGACAGCGTGACCTCGAGCGGCCCGAGCCCGTGTCGGCCGCGCGGGAGACCCGTGAACGAGATCTCGGCTTGCGATCCGTGCATGCGGGTGTCACGCAGGAGCGATCCGAGTTGCTGGCGGAGCGCGATCGTGCCGCCGATGAGCTGACGGCGTCGACGCACGCGCACGACGATTCGCACCTCCCCACCCTCGAGACGCTCGCCCGGGAGGAGACGTCGTTCGACCTCGATCGAGCCTCGGGCTCGGCGGGCCCAGAGTCGCGCGAAGAGGCCAGCGAGCACGAGTCCGACGCCGACGACCATGGCGGGAGTCGAGCCAAACGCCCAGGAGGCAAGAAGGGCAATCACCCCGAGCGTGATGGCTCCGGAGCTTCGTCGCTTCACACCGGTGGCGGCGTGCCCTCGAGTGCCTCGCGCACGACGTCGGCCGCACCGAGGCCTGCCGAGCGCGCCTCCGGTGCAAGGAGCAGCCGATGACCAAGCACCGGCTCCGCCATGGCGCGAATGTCATCCGGCGTCACGTACTCCCGCCGGTCTACCAGGGCGTGCGCCTTGGCGAGCCGGAGAAGGGCGATTCCCGAGCGTGGGCTTCCGCCGAGCGCGAGGTGAGGGTTGTCGCGCGTGTGCTGGAGTAGCGCAACGACGTAGCGCGTCACGCTCTCCTCCACGAAGACATCCCGCGCCGCGAGGATCGCAGCTTCGATCTCCGCTCGGTCTGCGACGGCGCTGACACGGTCGAGCGGCTCCTCTCCCGTCTGCTCCGAGAGCATCCGAGCCTCCTCGGCAGAGGGCGGGTAGCCGATCGTCATTCGCACCGCAAACCGGTCGAGTTGGGCCTCGGGAAGCGGATACGTCCCCTCGTACTCGACCGGGTTCTGCGTGGCGATCGTCAGGAACGGACGTTCGAGCGGATACGTCTCGCCGTCGACGGTGACCTGCGTCTCCTGCATGCCCTCGAGTAGTGCGGACTGCGTCTTCGGGGAGGCGCGGTTGATCTCGTCGACGAGCAGGACGTTGGCGAAGATCGGTCCTGGCCGAAACCGGAAATGCCCGTCTTGCTGGTCGTAGACGTTGACGCCCGTGACATCCGAGGGGAGCAGATCGGGCGTGAACTGGAGGCGCGAGAACCGGAGGTCGAGTGAGCGAGCGAGCGTCTTCGCGAGCACGGTCTTGCCGACGCCGGGCACGTCCTCGACGAGCACGTGCCCCTGGGCGAGAAGGCAGAGCAACGGCAGCTTCAGGGTCTCGGTCGGGGCATGGACGACAGTCGCGAGGCTTGCAACGACACGCTCGGCCACATCCGCAGCGGCGTGTGCCCTTGACGGGTCGAGTACTGCGGCCTCGCTCACCGGCGTCCCTCGAGCAGTCGCTCGACCTCGTCCAGCACCGCGGCTGCGATCGCAGGCTTCGGGGCTCGTGGAACGAGCCTGTCCCCGTCGGCGGTTACGAGCGTGACCTCGTTGTCGATGGCGTCGAAGCCGATGTCGTCCCTCCCGACGTCGTTGTAGACGACCAGATCGACGTTCTTGTCGATGAGCATCCCCCGCTTTCTCTCGAGGCCCGCCGCACCGTGCTCGGCACCGAAGGCGACGAGGATCTGCGCCGGCGCTCGCCGCTTCCCGAGCGCAAGTGCGATGTCTGGAGTCGGCGTGAGCGTGACCTGCCACACGTCACCGTCCTTCGCCCGCTTCCCGTCGATCGGCGCTGCGGCGCGGTAGTCGCCAACTGCAGCCGCCATCAGAATCACGTCTGCACCGGCGCGAAGGAGCGCCTCGCGTTCGAGATCGGCGGCGGTGGGAGTGGCGATCACCGTCACGCCGGACGGGACAGGGGCCGTGACGTTCGCTGCGAGAAGCGTGACGCGCGCGCCCCTGCGGCGCGCCTCGTCCGCGAGCGCGAGGCCCATCCGGCCCGATGAGCGGTTGCCGACAAAGCGGATCGAGTCGATCGGTTCACGCGTGCCACCCGCTGTGACAACGACATCGAGACCCTCGAGGCTGCCGGTCTCTCGCAGGAGATCCTCGGCCCGCGCCACGATCTCGGCCGGCTCGGCCATCCTCCCCATCCCGACCTCGCCCTCTGCGAGCTCGCCACTCGCAGGACCGACGGTCTCGACGCCTCGCTCGCGCAGCAACGCGAGATTTGCCTGCGTCGCCGGGTGATCCCACATGCGGGTGTTCATCGCGGGGGCGACCAGGATCGGCCCGTCGTGTGCGAGAGCGGTCTCCGTGAGAATGTCGTCCGCAAGGCCATGTGCCAACCGGGCCATCGTGTGCGCCGTGAGCGGCGCGATGACCAGAAGGTCAGCGCGTTGCAGATGCGGATACAGGCCGTCGGTCCCGGCCGAGGCAACGGGATTTCGGGCGAGCGCGGCGAACGTCTCTGGCGCGACGAAGCGCTCGGCTCCGCGCGTCGGCAGCGGGTGGACGTCGTGGCCCGCGCCGACGAGCAGGCGCGTTACCTCGCATGCCTTGTAGGCCGCGATTCCACCGGTAATACCAAGAATGATCCGCGCCACGAACGTAGTGTGCCGGTAACACCGGGTCGAGTGTGGAGCGCGAGTGAAGGAACGAACAGGCTAGGACGGGCGCGACTGGTCCCGCTCCTACGCGGGCGAGGTGTAGCGGATCTTCCCCTGGGCGATCTCTTCCATCGCCATCGTGAGATAGTTCTTCGAGCGCGACTCGATCAACGGCGGCGGGGCGCTGTCGAAGCCCATGCCTTCACCGAGCTGGTGGTGATAGCTGTTGATCTGGCGCGCTCGCTTCGCGGCGACGATGACCAGCGCGTAGCGCGAGTCGACGTGCTCCAGAAGATCGTCGATGCGAGGTTCAATCACGAGGGTGCCATGGTAGCTGCGAACTCGAGTTCTTGCTCGACGATGGCGCACAGCGACCCGGTAGCGCGTTCGACGTCGTCGTTTCGCACCATGTAGCGGAAGTTGTGTGCCTGCTCGAGCTGATGCCTCGCGAGCTCGATCCGGGCCCCGATTTCGCCCGTCGACTCGGTCGCACGGTCACGGAGCCGCCGCTCGAGCTCGTCGACGGGTGCGGCGATGAAGAGCGTGACGCTTCCGGGGACGCTCTCCTGGACGCGGAGCGCGCCGTCGAGCTCGAGCTCGAGCACGCACACCCGGCCGTCGTCTGCGACGCGCTGCATCTCGCTCTGTAGCGTGCCGTAGCGCTTTCCCGAGACGTACTCGACGTGCTCGAGGAAGGCCCCGTCCGTGATCCTCTCCACGAAGGTCGCCTCGTCGAGGAAGTGATACTCGACACCGTCCGTCTCTCCCGGTCGCTGCGGTCGTGTCGTCGCCGAGATCGCAACCTCGAGCACCGGGATGCGTTCGACCAGTGCCTTGATCAACGTTCCCTTGCCGGCGCCCGACGGGCCGGTGATGACGAGGACGGGAGCGGGACGCACGCGGCGGGCCGCTCGCGCTATCGGTTGAACAGCGACACGAGCTCGGCGCGCTGGCGATCGGAAAGGCCACCGACGGTCTTCGACTGGCTGATCCTGCACTGGTTCAGAAGACGGGCCGCCTTGACGCGGCCGAACTTCGGAACGGCCATGAGCATGTCGAAGACTTTCGCGGTCGAGACGTACTCGGGAGGATCGAGCAGGATGCCCTCGATCTGAACCGTTCCGTCTTTCAGATCCTTTTTCAGCTGCGCGCGGCGGACACGAATATCGTTTGCCCGCTTGAGTGCTTCCATTCTCTGGTCGAGCGACCGAGCTGGTGCCTGCACTTGAATCTTCGACGCAACCATGAGCGGACGAGTCTAGCAATCCGGCAGGCCGGGTCAAGTAGAACCGTTTTCAGCGATTTGCAGGGAAATCACATACTCAACTGTTGGCAACCCCGCGCGCATCGAGCGGATCGGCGTACCCGAGAGTCGTGGATTCGGCTCCGAGCTCCGTTCGGATCCGATCGGGTGCTGCCGGATCTGAGAACAAAACGGTGCCCAGGGAGACAACGCTTGCGCCTGCCGCGATCAGCTCGATTGCGTCCTGTCCCGATTGCACGCCGCCGAGCCCGACGATCGGAACATCGACAGCGCGGGCACACGCCGCGACGCAGGCAAGGGCAACGGGCTTCAGTGCCGGGCCCGAGTAGCCACCGAAACCCCGAGCCAGCTTTGGCTTCAACGTGGCCGGATCGAGCGCCATCCCCCGGAGCGTATTGACGAGCGTCAGCCCATCCGCGCCGGCCGCTACGACGGCCCGGGCAGACTCGGCGATGTCGGAGAGAGACGGAGAGAGCTTCGCGTAGAGTGGCTTCGTTGTCCTCGAGCGGCATGCTGCGACGATCTGCGCCGACGATTCCGGGGCCTCGTCGACGTTCGGGCACGAGAGATTGAGCTCGACCGCCTCGACGTCGGCGCGCCCATCGAGCAGCTCGCAGATGCTGCCGTAGTCGGCTGCAGAGAAGCCGCCGACCGAGACCCAGATTCGAAGCTGCAGTGTCGCGAGTCGAGGTAGTGTGTCAGCGAGAAACGCCTCGATGCCGGGGCCCTGGAGCCCGATGGAGTTGAGCATCCCGGCCTCGGTCTCGGCGATCCTGACGGGTGGGTTGCCCTCGCGAGGCTCGGGCGTGATCGTCTTCGTCACGAAGGCATCGAGCAGAGCCGCGACGCCGGGGGCCGTCAGTGCATCGAGGCAACCGCTGCCGTTGAGGAGAGGAACGCTCACGCGGCGCGGAGCACCGGTCCAGCCACGCACAGGCGCTGCAGGTGGCCGTCGACCTCGACGACGCAGCCGTAGCACGCGCCGAAGCCACAGGCCATCGGCGCTTCCCAGGCAAGTTGCGCCTTCGGAACGCGTTGGCGCACGGCCTCGAGCATCGGTTCCGGGCCACACGCGAGGACATCGTGCGGGTCATCCGGGAGGAGTGACGTGACAGGGACGGGATCGAGCACCACCTCGGCGCCCGGGATCAGCGCAGCCGCCTCCGCGTGGTGGGCCGACCTGAACCCGAGAACCGCCGGCACCGCACCGAGCGACTGGGCGAGGTAGGGAAATGGCGCGACGCCGATGCCACCCCCGACGATCAGCGGCCGCGGCACGCTCAGGTCGAAGCCGTTTCCGAGCGGCCCGAGCACGTGGAGCGTGTCACCTGCTTCGAGATTGCAGAGCGCGCGCGTGCCAGCTCCGATCGCGTCGATCAGGAAGCAGAGCTCGCCGGCTTTCGCCAGGCAGAGCGACATGGGCCGCGGCAGAACATGCCCAGGCGGGTGGAGCATGAAGAACTGCCCCGGGATACCCGGCTCGATCCCACCCGCCGAGACCCGCAGGAGCGTGTACGGCCCGATCGGCTCCGCCCCGGTCACCACGACCCGCTCACCGGTGGCGCCCGCGATGGGGCCGGTCACGACTCGATCCCGATGCGCTCCTGCAGCGAGAGAGCGGTCTCCGCGCGTGCGTTCGCGATTGCGTGCACCGCCGCCGCCGCGCCCGAGATGGTGGTGATGCACGGGACGCGAGCGCTCAGTGCGGCCTCGCGGATGCGGTAGCCGTCGGCGCGTGCCCCGGAGCCCTGGGGGGTGTTGATGATGAGGTCGCACCTCCCGTCGGCGATGAGATCGACGACCGTCTGCTCGTCGGCGGCCGCGTCCGCGACCTTCGCCACCTCCCCCACCTCGAGGCCAGCCGCCCGAAGCGTGCGGGCCGTTCCGTCCGTGGCGACGATCTCGAACCCGAGCCCCGCAAGCGCGGCGGCGATCGAGACGACGCTCGGCTTGTCGTTGTCGTTGACCGACAGGAACGCTGTTCCCGTTGCAGGCAGTGGCCGTCCCGCGGCGCGCTCGGCCTTCGCGAACGCGGTCGGCAGATCCGAGGCGCTGGCCATCACCTCGCCGGTGGAGCGCATCTCGGGCCCGAGCACCGGGTCGGCGCCCGGGAATCGCGCGAACGGCAGCACCGCGGCCTTGATGCTGACCTGGGTCGGCCGCGGCGTCGGGAGATCGAGATCCCGGAGCGTCTGTCCTGCGGCGAGCTTGCACGCCGCCTCGACGAGGTTGATCCCGATGGCCTTGGAGGCAAACGGAACGGTGCGCGACGCCCGGGGATTCGCCTCGAGGACGTAGACGACCGAGTCGGCGATCGCGAGCTGAATGTTCACGAGGCCGACGACCCCGAGTGCGGGAGCGAGTCGCTTCACGATGTGCTCTACCTCGAGGGCGTTCGCAAGCGTGAGCGACTGGGCCGGAAGCACGCAGGACGAGTCGCCGGAGTGGACTCCGGCCTCCTCGACGTGCTGCATGACCGCGGCGATGAAGACCTCCTCGCCGTCGCAGAGCGCGTCGACGTCGATCTCGACGGCGTTTTCGACGAAGCGATCGACGAGCACGGAGCCGGAGACGGCGCTCATCGCCTGGCGAAGTTGCGCGTCGTCATAACACACGCGCATCGCGCGGCCGCCGAGCACGTACGACGGCCGCACCAGCACCGGGTAGCCGATCTCGGTGGCTGCGGCCAGAGCCTCGTCGATTCCTTCTACGGTTGCCCACGGCGGGCAGCGGATGCCGAGATCGTCAGCGAGCGCGCCGAACAGCTCGCGATCCTCGGCGAGGTCGATCGCCGTCAGAGGGGTTCCCATGATCGCGTAGCCGGCCGCCTCGATGTGGCGGGCAAGTCGGAGGGGCGTCTGGCCACCGAACTGCGTGATCACGCCCTCCGGCTGCTCACGATCGAGGACCGCGAGCACCTCCTCGGGCGAGAGTGGCTCGAAGTAGAGGCGGTCAGACGTGTCGTAGTCGGTGGAGACCGTCTCGGGGTTGCAGTTGATCATCACTGCCTCGTATCCGAGCGCCCGGAACGTCTGGACGGCATGGACGCAGCAGTAGTCGAACTCGATTCCCTGGCCGATCCGGTTCGGCCCGGAGCCGATGATCACGACGCGCGGCTTCGTCGCGGTCGGCAGCGCCTCGTCCTCCTCGCCCCAGGTCGAGTAGTAGTAGTTGGACCGAGCCTCGACCTCGCCGGCGCACGAGTCGACGCGCCGATACGATGGCTTGATCCCCCGCGCGTAACGCGTCCGGCGCACGTCGTCGCCACTCGTGCCCCACGCGGCGCCGATCGAGTCGTCACCCCACCCGGCGCGCTTGGCACGGAGGATGTCGAGCGAAGCAAGCTCGCGTCGCGCAGACGCAAGCTGCTCCTTGAACCAGGGGTGGACGCCCTCCGGGATGTCGTCGAACGTCGCCCATGGGGTGGCGGATCCGGGGTCGAGCTCACGCGAGCCGAAACCCTTGAGGAACGCCTCGGTGAACGTGCGCCCGATCCCCATGGCCTCGCCAACGGACTTCATCTGGGTGCCAAGGGTCGTGTCGGCCCCCGGGAATTTCTCGAAAGCGAATCGAGGGAACTTGACGACGACGTAGTCGAGAGTCGGCTCGAAGCTCGCCGGGGTCGTCTTTGTGAGGTCGTTCGGGATCTCGTCGAGCGTGTAGCCGACGGCGAGCTTCGCTGCGACCTTCGCGATCGGGTAGCCCGTTGCCTTCGACGCGAGCGCGGAGGAGCGGGAGACGCGCGGATTCATCTCGATCACGCGAACCTCACCGGTGTCGCGATTTCGCGCGAACTGGATGTTGGAGCCGCCCGTCTCGACACCGACCGCGCGGATGATCGCGACCGACGCGTCGCGAAGCTCCTGGTACGCCTCGTCCGAGAGGGTCATCTGCGGCGCCACGGTCACCGAATCGCCCGTGTGGACGCCCATCGGATCGAGGTTCTCGATCGAGCAGACGATGACGACGTTGTCGTTCAGGTCGCGAATCACTTCGAGCTCGAATTCGTCCCAGCCACGGATCGACTCCTCGACGAGCACCTGGGTGATCGGGCTCTCGCGGAGTCCTCGCTCGACGATCGCCCGGAGCTCCTGTTCGGTGTCGGCGATGCCGCCCCCGTGGCCGCCGAGCGTGAAAGCGGGGCGAACGACGGCCGGCGCCGGGATCGAGCCGAGCTGATCGAGCGAGGTGACGATCTGTGATGCCGGCGTGCGGAGGCCGCAGCTCTCGACGGCGTCGCGGAAGAGCGACCGATCCTCGGCCCGTCGGATCACATCGACGCGTGCGCCGATCAGCTCGACGCCAAGCTCGTCGAGGATGCCCGACTCGGCGAGCTCGATCGCGAGGTTGAGGGCCGTCTGGCCCCCGAGTGTCGGGAGCAGCGCGTCGGGGCGCTCCCTGCGGAGAACGTCGGTGACGCCCGCGACGTCGAGGGGCTCGATGTAGGTGCGGTCGGCGAAGCCCGGATCGGTCATGATCGTTGCGGGATTCGAGTTGACCACGATCGTGCGGAAGCCATCCTCCCGAAGCACCTTCAGCGCCTGGCAGCCCGAGTAGTCGAACTCGCAGGCCTGGCCGATCACGATCGGGCCGGAGCCGATCAGGCAGATCGATTGAATGTCGGTGCGGCGTGGCATCAGGCGGGTTGCAGGCCCTCGACCCAGCGCTCGAGGATCGGCCACGCGTCGTGCGTTCCCGGGCCGGCTTCGGGATGGAACTGGACGGAGCGGGCGTTCAACTCGGGATAGTCGAATCCCTCGACTGTGCCGTCGTAGAGGGAGACGTACGTCGCCTCGCGCTCGTCGGTGGCAGCCACGGCAAACCCGTGGTTTTGGCTGGTCACGAGCACCCGGCCGGTCGCACGTTCGAGCACCGGATGGTTCGCGCCCCGATGGCCGAACGGAAGCTTGTAGGTCGAGTGCCCGGTGGCGAGCCCGAGCAGCTGGTGCCCGAGGCAGATTCCGAGCACGCTCGTCCGACCGAGGAGATCGGCGATCGCGGCAACCTCGGCGGCGAGCGGCTCCGGGTCACCGGGGCCGTTCGAGAGCAGGACGCCGTCGTACCCGGCGAGATCGTCGGCAGCCGCTGTGTGGGGATACACGGTCACGGCGGCGCCGGCGTGCTGGAGGCGGCGCATGATCGACGCCTTCGCGCCGTAGTCGACGACCGCGACACGAACGCGCCCCTCGTCGTTGAAGCGCGTCGGCTCGACGGAGGAGACCGCGGAGACGAGCGCCTGTCCCTCCATGGCGGGCTGCTGTCGGATCAGGTCTATTGCCGACGTCGGGTCGAGCTCCGCTTCGTCGCCAACGACGGCAGCGCGCATCGCACCCGCCTCGCGAATGCGGAGAACGAGCATCCGTGTGTCGATGTCCTCGAGCGCCACGATCCCGTGAGACGCCAACCACGCGGTCCACGCGGACCCTCCACAACGCCGCATGAGTACGCCCTTCGCCCACGGCTGTGCAGACTCGAGGCGGGCGTCGTCGACGCCGTAGTTCCCGATCATCGGCGCGGTGAAGGTGATGAGCTGACCCGCGAAGCTCGGGTCGGTGACGGTCTCCTGGTAGCCGGTCATCGCGGTCGTGAAGACGGCCTCGCCGAAGGCGACTCCGGGAGCTGCAACCGAGCGCCCGGTGAGCACCGTTCCATCCTCGAGTGCGATGAAGCCGCCGCTCATGCCGCGTGCACGACCCTGCCGTCAGCGACGGTCTTCACGATCGCCCCGTTCAGTGTTTGACCGAGCAGCCACGAGTTCGTCGACCGTGATCGGAAGCCATGCTCGGTGACGAGCCAGCTGGCGTCGAGATCGATGAGCACGAGGTTTGCACGCTCACCAACGGCGATCCGAGGCATGGGAAGATCGAATGTCCGGGCCGGTCCGCTCGACATCCGCTCCAGAACGAGCTCGAGCGCGAGCTCTCCCGTCTCGACGAGGAACGTGTTGATCGCTGCAAACGATGTCTCGAGCCCGGTGACTCCGAACGGAGCCGCCTCGAAGGGCGTTTCCTTCTCGTGGCGCGCGTGAGGGGCGTGATCCGTCGCGATGCACGTGATCGTGCCGTCGCGCAGACCCTCGAGGAGCGCCTGTCGATCGCCCTCCGCCCGAAGCGGTGGATTCATCTTGCGGTTGGTGTCGAGTGTGCGCACGGTGTCGTCGGTGAGGCAGAGGTGGTGCGGTGAGACCTCCGCCGTAACGGCAACCCCACGAGCCTGGGCGGCGCGGACGGCGGCGACGGACTCCCGCGCCGAGAGGTGCATTATATGCAAAGGACGTTGCACATATGCGGCAATCGAGCAGTCGCGCTCGATCATCACCGACTCCGCAATCGACGGCCAGCCGGCGAGACCGAGCGCAGCCGACACGGCCCCTTCGTTCATCTGCCCGTCCCGAGAGAGGCTCGGATCCTCCTCGTGGAGCGCAAGAAGTCGCCCCGCTGCGCCGCTGTATTGCAGGGCGCGCTGCATGAGACCGGCAGAGACGACGGGATGACCGTCGTCGGTGAAGCCGGCCGCGCCGAGCCGGGCGAGCTCGACCATCTCGGTCAGCTCCTCTCCACGCAGACCTTTGGAGATCGAGGCCATGAATCCCGTCGGAATCGCGGCGCCCTCGTGGGCTTGCTCGATCAGGGCGCCGAGAACGGCTGCCGAGTCGACCACGGGATCGGTGTTCGGCATCGCAAGAATCGCACAGTACCCACCGGCTGCAGCGGCAGCCGTGCCCGTCGCGACGGTCTCCTCGTCCTCCCGCCCGGGCACGCGCAGATGCACATGGGGATCGACGAACGCCGGTGCGAGCACGAGGCCGGGCGCAGGCTCCCCCGCGCGTTCGAGGCTCGTGATCACTCCGTCCTCGACGGTGACGTCGAACGCGCCGTCGACACCCGCTGCCACGTCGATGACGCGGGCGCCGCGAAGCGTCAGGCTGTCAGCGGGCCTGTCAGGCCAGAAGAGCGTCATGCCACCTCCAGTGGTCGTGCGTCGTCGCCAGGCCCGCCGGCGAGAAGGTCGTAGAGCACGGCCATCCGAACGACGAGGCCAGCGCGCACCTGATCCGAGATGAGCGAGGCGGCGGAATCGGCGACGTCCGGCGCGATCTCGACGCCCCGGTTCATCGGCCCGGGATGCATCACGATCTGACTTGGCCGGAGACGCCGCGCCGTCACCCCCCACTCCGCGGCGTACTCGCGCAGCGAGGGCACGTACGCCGCTCCCGCGTTCATCCGCTCCTGCTGCATGCGCAACACGTAGACGACGTCGGCAGCTTCTATATCGGCGATGTCTGTCGAAACCTCGCAGCCCATCGACTCGATGCCACGCGGCATGAGCGTTGGCGGCCCGACCAGCGTTGCGCGTGCGCCGACGAGCGTAAGCGCTTCGATCAGCGAGCGCGCAACGCGCGAGTGGAGAACGTCACCGACGATGGCGACGTGCAACCCGTCGAGGCGACCGAGTGCCTCGCGCATCGTGTAGAGGTCGAGAAGCGCCTGTGTCGGGTGCTGATGCTTCCCGTCTCCGGCATTGACGATGTGGGCATGCGTCACGCTCGCGACGAGCTCGGGAGCACCGATGTGTGGATGCCGGATCACGATCACGTCCGGGTCGTACTCGGCGAGCGTCAGCGCGGTGTCCTTCAGCGACTCTCCCTTGTCGACGGATGACCCCGACGAACGGAGTGCCATCGTGTCGGCCGAGAGTCGCTTCGCGGCCAGATCGAAGCTCGAGAGCGTGCGCGTTGACGATTCGTAAAAGAGGTTGATGACGAGCCGACCTCGGAGCGCCGGGAGCTTCTTGACCTCCCGGTCGAGCGAACGTGCGATAGTCGTGGCCGTGCCGAGGAGCCGCTCGACGGCGTTGCGGTCGAGGTCTGAGATCCCGAGGAGGTGCCGGCGGGGCGGTGCCGGATCGCCCAGGCGGACGACGCGCAACGGCGCAGTCGTGATCTCACTCATGCGTGCTCCCGGCAAGCAGAACACGATCCTGTTCGTCGATCTCGCTCAGCTCGACGCTGACACGCTCGTTGCTCGACGTCGGGACGTTCTTCCCGACGTAGTCCGGCCGGATCGGGAGCTCGCGATGACCGCGATCGATCAGAACTGCGAGCTGCACCCGTGCAGGGCGGCCGTATTCGAGAAGGGCGTCGATCGCTGCGCGGATCGTACGACCCGTGTAGAGCACGTCGTCGACGAGCACGACCGTCTTGCCTTCGAGTGCGAAGTCGAGCTCCGTCCCGCGCACGAGGGGCTGTGAGTGGAGCGGCGACCCGCCACCCCGTGCAAGCACGTCGTCGCGGTGGAAGGTGATGTCGACGGCACCCGTGTCGACCGTGATCCCGGATCGCTCCGCGACGAGGAGGCGTAGCCGATTGGCAATCGGGACGCCACGAGTGTGAATCCCGACGAGCGCGAGATGATCGAGGTCGGCATTGCGTTCGATGAGCTCATGCGCGATCCGTGAGAGTGTCCGCGCCAGGGCTGCATCGTCGAGCAGGATCTTCGGCGCCGTTTGGCCCGGGACGTGCTTGTTCATCGTTCTCCTTTCCGGCCTCACGGAGCCGGTTTAAAAGGGACGTGCCTCAGTGTAGTTGACGCGCCTGACGACCCGATCACGGAGTACGATCGGTGGCGCGGCCCACGTTGGTTCGATTCCACCGGAACGGGGAATCAGATGTAGGTGGTCGGAGGATGACGCTCAGCGCAGCGCCGAGGGTGGTCTTCGCCCTCCCGTTGGTGGCCGTTTTTGCCGCGTCTGTCGCACTGCGGTTCTTTGCCTCGCGGTCGCTGGACGCGCCGTGGATCGCACCGGACGAGATGATCTACGGGCTTCTGGGCCGTTCGTTCTGGGCCACTGGTCACGCGTCATTGATCGGAGGTGAGAGCAGTTTCTACGGTGGCTACGCCTTCCTCGTCGGCCTCCCACTCCACGTGCTGGGCCCGGGCGACGGCGTCGCGTTCATCCAGCTGAGCCAGGCGATCGTCATGTCCCTTGCAGTCGCCGCGATCTGGGCCTGGGCTCGGCCACTCGCCGGGAACGCCTGGGCGCTCACCGCCGCCCTTCTCACGGCGTGCCTCCCGGCGCTTGCCTACAGCGGCTTGCTGATGAGCGAGGCTGTGTTTCTTCCTGCTGCCACGGCGGCGCTGTGGTTGATGGCACGTGCGATCGTAGACCCGTCACCGGGGCGTCAGACAGCGCTGATCGTCGCGCTCGTGATTGCGACCGCCGCACGACTACAAGGCGTTATCCTCGTGCTCGTCCTGGCCACAGCTGCTCTCCTCGCAGCCTCGTTCGCGCGCGATCGACGTGTGCTTTCCCGCCTCGCACCGACGTGGATCGCGCTCGCGGTGCTGGGGTTTGTCGCGCTGGTCGTGCAACTCGGCACACCAGTCGGGGGTCAGGGCCTGTTCGGTGCGTACAGCGGGGTCTTCAGCAGGGGGTACGACGGCAGCGAGGTCGCGCGGTGGGTGTTCTACCACGCGGGCGATGCGTTTCTCCTCGTCGTCGGAATCCCCCTCGTGGCCCTCGGAGTACTCGCGTATGGGGCTGCTCGTGGTCGCGAGCACGACCCCGGAGTGCGGGCACTCATCGCAGTGTCGGTGTCGTCCACGTTCTGGCTGACGGTTCAGGTCGGGGCGTTCGCCTCGCGATACGTCGGGCACCTTGCGGAGCGCGACCTGATCGCCGCGGCACCGCCGCTCTTCGCGTGTCTCGCCGTCTGGCTGGCGCGAGGACTACCCCGACCTCAGCCCTCGACGTCGATTGTCGCGCTCGTCGTCGCTACGCCGGCAGTGTTCTTGCCGGTGGGTGCGCTCGTCATCCCGATGGCGATTCCCGATGCGTTCATGATGGCACCACTCGCCCGTCTGCTCCAGAGCACATCGGTCGATGTCCTCGAAGTCTCGTGGATGATCCTCGTGGTCTTCCTGGTTGCGATTGCCGTCACCGTTCCACCCAGGGCTTCGTTCGTTCTGCCGCTCCTCGTCGGAGTCGGCCTCGCGGGCTCGTCGGTGCTCGCGTCCTCCGAGATTGCGAGGCTTGCACGCATCGATCAGGACCGGTTCTTCGGCGCCGCCGCTCCGACGTGGGTCGACGAAGCCGCAGCCGGGTCGGTCATTTACCTCTACGACGGGTCCATATACTGGAACGGAGTCTGGAAGACGGCATTCTGGAACGAGCGGATCCAGAAGATCGCACGCCTCCCCGCCCCGGTGACCGGGTCGCTTCCGGCGGCCGTCGTCTCGCCGCGACGGGACGGAGCCCTGGTCGGCGCCGACGGCGTACGGCTCGGGGGTCACGAGATAGTCGCCTCGACTGCGTTCACCTTCTTCGGCCAGCCGGTGGCCGAGGTCGCGCAGATCGACCTCGATCAAGCGGGCCTGAGGCTGTGGCGGACACCGGGGCCGCCGCGAATATCAACCTGGATCACGGGGTTGAAACCGAACGGCGACATCGTCGGCGTCGTCCGCGTCCACGTCTACGGCTGTACGTCGGGGCGCCTCGAGTTCACGCTCCTCGGGAAGCAAGGCACTCCGGTCGAGATCGACGTCGATGGCGCTGCAACTACGCGATTGCCGGTTGCAGCGGGAACCGTCTGGAACGGATCCGTCCCCGCGCCAGACAACGCAGACGGTGGTCGGTGCACCTTCGAGATCCGCAGCGCCGGCCTTGTCGGCTCGACACGGATCAGCTTCGTCAGAACGTAGCGCGTCCGTTGGGCGAGGCAGGATCAGCCGACATGGCCGACCACGACCAGCCGAACGAGCCGTTGAACGACGGTGTCCGGGAGATCGCGTATGGCACCGGCTGTGCCCTCCGCAACTTCATCCGCAGTCAGAAGATCGAACGTCGAGATATGGCGTCCGCGAATCCGCTGCAGGGCTTCATCGCGGCCGATGATCTCCTCGGTCACGAGTACCCGCTCTTCGTACCGTTGGAACCCGGCCGCCTCTAGCTCACTTCGCATGGTCTCGGGTGTCGGGAATCGGCTCTCGTCGACCCTTCGAATCGACGGGAAATACGGGTTGAGCCAGTACGACGCGAAGTGGTCGGGATGGAATGTGCTGATCACGATCCGTCCGTCGGATCCGATGACGCGGCGGGCTTCCGCGAGGGCGCGCTCGCGGTTGAGCAAGTGAAGGACGAGCGACATCGTCACCCGGTCGAACCAGCCGTCGCGAAACGGGAGCCGTTCAGCGTCCCCCCGGCGTACACCGACGCCGTGTGGCACTGCCTCACGGGCGACCGCCAGCATCTCGTCACTCGAGTCGATGGCCCAGACCTTCGCTCCGGCCTCGTCACTCATTGCAGCGGCAAGGCGCCCGGTGCCGCAACCCACGTCGAGGACCCGCCGGCCGCGCAGGTCACCCAGTTCGACGAGGTGCTCGAATGCTTGCCACCAGCTTGCACCGGTGGGACGCAGGCTGTCGTACAGACGCGCGCGGGCGTCGAAGTCCGGGCGCTGCTCTGCCGTCATGCGTCGGACGCCGGGGCATCCGCGGAGCCGCGCCTCGGCCGGGCGCCTCGGTGGATGAGCGCAGGCTCGCCGCGCTCGGGGAAAGGAATCTCGATGATGTCGAAGTCTCCCGGGACGACGGTATTCGAAAACAGCTGCCGCGCTTCATCGCCGGCCTCGCGACCGAAGTAGCGACTCGAGACGTGCGTGAGCGCAAGCATCTTCACGCCGGCCTCGCGGGCGACGAGTGCCGCCTGCCCCGCCGTGGAGTGGCCGGTTTCCCTCGCGCGTTGCAGCTCGTCCGCGCAGAAGGTCGCCTCGTGGACGAGCAGGTCGACACCCTCGGCCGCTGCGACGACGGTCGCGGCAGGAGCCGTGTCACCGGTCATGGCAATCGAACGCCCCCGACGCTCGGCTCCGAGCACCTGGTCGGGATTGATGGTCTCACCGCTTGGAAGTGTGACCGACTCGCCGCGCTGGAGAGCTCCTCGTTCACGGCCGGGGGGCACTCCAAGTGCGTCGGCGGTTGCGACATCGAAGCGTCCGGGCCGAGTCGTCTCGGCGATGAGGTAGCCGACAGCCTGCGCGCGATGGTCGACCGCGAAAGCGCGGATCTCGTAGTCCTCTCGTGCGAGGACGTCACCAGGCCCTATCTCGACCGTCTCGACGGGGTACGTCAGGTTCCCGAAGACACGCCGCAGCGCCGCGAGCAGCTCCCGCATCCCGCTCGGGCCGTAGAGGGTCAGCGGCACCTCCCGGCCGCGCAGGGCAAACGTCTTCAGCATCCCGGGGAGCCCGAGGTAGTGATCGGCGTGAAAGTGCGTGAGGAAGATCTCCTCCAGATCGATCAGCCCGACATCCGAGCGAAGCAGCTGTCGCTGGGTGCCCTCCCCGCAGTCGAAGAGCAGGCGGTCACCGCCGCGCCTGATGAGCGTTGCCGACGTGGCACGCTTGGCGGTGGGAGCCGAACCCGACGTCCCGAGGAACACGACGTCCAGATCCACGGGTCAGGAGTCTAGCGGGGGCGTCGGCGCTGCTCGCTCGAGGCTACGGAAGCCGCAGGACCTGACCGGGAGCGATCGCCGACCCGGCGAGGTGATTTGCGTTCCGGAGCTTCCAGACGCCATCGCGTGGATCACCGCGGTAGGACGATGCGGCGATCGACCAGAGCGTGTCGCCGGACTGGACACGATACGAGCCGGCCGCCCCGCCGGCATCGGAGTCGCGAGCAAGGAGCGCCCACAGGGCGACGGCGACGAGCGAGACGAGAATGATTCGACCGAACATGTGTTCGTCATCATGCACGAACACGTGTTCGGTGTCAAGGGCTGCCGGGAAACTATCTCAGCGTGCGCGAGTACGACCTCGAGCGGAGGGTGCTCGTCTCCGCCACGAGCCGGATCGCCACGGTGGCGGGTCGTAGGCGCCCCTCCCGCCGAAACGTGAATCGGGCCGGACGCAGCGGAAGCGCCTTGCCACCGAGGCAACCCGTGCTCGTGGCGGTCAGACGCTGCATCGCGGAGGCTGCCGCCACGCCGCCGAGACTCCCGGGAATGAGGCAGGCGATGACGTCGGCCCCCTCGGAAGCCGTGGCGGAGATCTGGATCGTCCGTCGCGCCTCGATCCGCCACGAGGGGGTTTCCGCGCCGATCACTCGCTTTGCGGGATACCACGCCCTCAGGGGGGAGGCGCACCCGGGCTCCGTGTCGGTGATCGCGGTGTGCACCGCGCCCGCGGAGGCACGCGGGGTGCCATCCACCCGGTGAAGAGCAGCCTGGAATCCGTTCCGCTGGATGTCGTCATAGAAGCCGAAGAAGTTCACCTCGGCGATGTGAGGATCGCAGGCAACATCACGCACGAGAGACGCGTAGATCCTTGCCTGGGCGCCCTCGTCGGTCACCGGTACGTTCTCCCAGCCCGAGTAGCCGAGCAGGCCCTCGGTGTCGACCTGCCAGCCAACCTCGTCGAGGTAGATCCGGAGGCCGCTCACCGTCGTCGCCTGCGGCGTGTTCCGAAATGCGTCCCAGACCGCTTGCTTGATGCGACCGAGATCAACGAAGCCGGCGTTCGGCCAGGCGTATCCGCGCTCGAGCGAATCGGTCGCCCGGTCCGGATACGGGTGGAAGCTGAGACCGTCCATGAGCGGTCGATCGCGCCCACTCTCGCGATACCAGGCACCGAGGGCAGCGAGGAAGCGGATGGGCGACGTCGAGACGTTGTTGGGCGCAGTCGGTCGGTCGTTCCCGCGGGGCGAGAGACCGAGGCCGATGACCCGGATCGTCGGATCGACCGACTTGAGCGCGTCGTACCCGGCCGCAAGAAACGCACCGGCGATGGCAGCCGAGGCGTTCGTACCGTTCTTCCGGAACTGCGGCCGGAGGAACCCTGGTTGGTTGGGCTCGTTCATGACCACGAATTGCTTCACGGTGGGATACCGCTGCGCGACGGCCGTCAACCAGGTGGCGAATTCGGCCGGGCGGGCGACCCCGGCCTCGATTTCGCGCGGCGGGTACGGGTAGACGGCCAGCACGACACGGAGCCCGGCGCGCGCAGCCTCGGGAACTGAGCGATCCAGTGCGGCCTGATCCTGAATCACGAGCGGCTCACTCGGAACCCAGCGAGTCGTCATGACCGTCTGCTTCAACTTCAGACCCGCCATCTGTGTGAAGAACGTGGAGCCCGAATCCGCAGCCCACTTCGCCGTGTCGTCGTTGGCTCCGACGTCAGCCGCAGGCGCAGCTCCCGCCATTGCGAGACCTGCCGCTGCCACGACCATTGCCACCGTTCTCCGCACCGAAGTCTCCGATTCGCCACAACTCGCACCTCTCCTACGCGCCTCTCCTACGCGCGAGCGCGGATTCTAGCGTCGGGCGAGATGATCGAGCAACGCGTCGAGCAGACGGCCCGAGCCGAATCGGACGGGATCGTCGGCGACGAGACCGGTCTCCGCCTCGGCTGCAGCGATTGCCGCGCGCGCCCCTGCATCGTCGAGGTTGCGCGTGTTCAGCGCGATGCACGCGACCGCAGCGCGTCGGCAGGGAAGTGACACCCGCTCGTGCAACGCGACAAGCTCGGCAAGCGGCAGGAGCGGATGGCCGGGGTAGCCGTCGATCTCGGTCGCCCCGGCCATGTGACAGAGAACGAAGGCGTGCGGCGCCGAGCCGTGGATGAGCCCGAGCGTCACCCCCGAGTACCCGGGGTGCGAGAGCGAGCCCTGACCCTCGACGAGCAGCAGATCTCCCCCGCGTCGGCCGCCTTCGACCACGAGCTGCTCGGCCGCGCCCGCGATGAAATCCGCAACCACGGCATCGACGGAGATGCCCCACCCAGCGATAGCGATGCCCGTCTGGCCTGTCGGGACGAATCGCGCGGAAAGGCCGCGCGCAGCCGCCTCGCGAGCGAGCTCGAGCGAAACGGTCATCTTCCCGATCGCGCAATCCGAGCCGACCGTGAGCACGATGTCGCCCGGCACCTCGAGATTCGCGCCGGTCGCGACCTCGAGATCGGCAGGAGGCCTCCGCAGGTCACGAAGGATCGCCCCGGAGGCCGCCGCGAGGGGCGCGAGCTCGGGATCGTCCTCGATGAACTCGTGTAGCCCGTTGTCGATCCCGATCCCGTGGCGGATGCACTGGCGCAGAAGGTCTCTCCAGGCTGGAGGAAAGCGCCCACCGACGGTCGCCACCCCGACGAGAGCCGCCTCCGGTGAAAATGTCAGCGCAGAGGCGACATCACCGACGATCGGCACCTCTCGCTCCCGCTCGCCGGTGCGGGTCGAATCGAGGATGGCGACCACGTCGTCGGCGCCGTAGCGCAGTACCCCGTTCATCGTCTTCGCCCAGTGAGGATCCCCGGAGAACCCCTCGGCGAGGATCAGGAGCCGTCGCGGGGAGCTATCCGACACCGAGTCCCGGCTCCTCCGATGGGACCTGCACCCCGTCGATGAATGCAACCCCGGGGCAGGGATCCTCGGCGAGCAGCAGGTTCCCGTCGAGATCGACGTGGTCGCAGAGTGGCGCGACGACGCAGCCGGCCGCGATCCCGATCCCCGACTCGACCATGCAGCCGAGCATCACCCCGAGGCCGAGCGCGCGGGCTGCGTGGGCCATCCTGATCCCCTCGCGAATGCCGCCTGACTTCGCGAGCTTGATGTTGATCCCGTGCGCGATCTCACCACATCGCGCCACATCGGCCAGCGTGTGGCAATCCTCGTCGACGTAGATCGGAAGAGGTGAGCGCGCCTTCAGCTCCTCGGCCCCCGCATCACCCGCCGGCAGCGGCTGCTCGACGTAGGCCACGCCGAGCTTCGCGAGCTGCGGAATCGACTCGACGGCCTCGGCGAGCGACCACCACTCGTTGACGTCGACCTGCAACGGCAGATCGGTGCGTGAGCGAACCGCGCGCACGCGCTCCACGTCGAGACCGTCGCCGCCGCCGAGCTTGAGCTTGAGGCGCTTGAACCTGCCCGCGACCCGCTCGGTGCGCCGCGCCATGTCGTCGGGGTCGCCGAGCCAGATCGTCCACGATGTCGGCGGCCCGACCCGCGGCAGGCCGAGAAGCTTCCAGACCGGCACGCCGAGAAGCTTCCCCTGAAGATCGTGTAGTGCGCCGTCCAGCGCGGCCTTCGCCGCCTGCTCGCCGGGAACCTCGGCCAGCCGCGACCCGATCTGCTCGAGTGCGAACGGGTCGTCGCCGACGAGGTCACGGTGCTCCTCGATGAACCCGAGGGCCGACGCGGGCGTCTCCTCGTACCGCTCGATCGGTGCCGCCTCACCTCGCCCGACGTGGTCGCCGTAGCGAAGCTCCACCTGAACCACGTCATCCCAGTCGCTCGACTCCCGGGCGATCACGAACGTTTCAGCGAGCCTCAAACGGACGATGTCGGCGCGGATCTCCATGCGGCAAGACTACTTCGTGGTGATCTGGCTTGCCTTCGTCCTCCCTGAGACGAGTGACGTAGCTGGCACTCCCCTCCGCCGATACGAGGATGTGGGCTCTGCTGCCGCGCCACGTCGCTCTTCACACCGCCCTCCGAGGGTCTCCGAGCGGCTCCACTCACTGTGAGCGCGATTCCTCTGAGCGAGACGGCCGCCAAGCGCCGGATCGGCGACATCCTCCTCGACCACGGGTTCGTCACGGCCGAGGAGCTCGCTGACGCAGCACTCGAACAGGAGCGTACCCAGCAGCCGCTCGGGCAGATCCTCGTCGGCCGGGGGTCGATCACCCGGCTCGAGCTGGCGAGCGCCCTCGCCGAGCAGTGGTCGGACCCTGCAGCGTCCATCACGTCGATGACCCGGCCCTCACCCGCGTTGGCGCCGGCGCCGTCCGCACAGGATGAGGCGCAGTACGCAGCACGCCTGCAGGAGGCGGTCGCCGATCTCGCCCGGAAGGTGCAGTCGAACGGGCCGCTGGAGGGGATCGACGAGCGCGTCGACGAGCTCTCACGACGGATCGAGTCGACCCTCGCAAGGACGCAGCACATCGAAGCGGCTGTCGCGACCCTCGCCGAGAGCCTCGATGGCGTCACGACCGGCGTCGAGGAGGCGTTCCACGCGTTGCAGACTGGCACGGCCGGTCTTGTCACGGATCTGGCGCGCCTGGAGCAGGCCGTCGGGGAGATCGCCGCCCGCGAGCTGCCGCAGGCCGACGGAGACAGTCTCGCTGCCCTCGAGGAGCTGCGAGCCAACGTCTCGGAGCTGACTGAGAGAACGGCCGGGACGATGGAGCTCAAGGAGCAGGTCGATCGACTCGCCGGGGCGCTCGATGGCCTGGCTGACCCACAGCGCTCGGTGGAGGACGTATCCGAACGGGTGGAGCACATTGCCGGCGAACTCGAATCTCTTCGAACGTCAGCGGCCCTGGATGAGATCCAGACCACCTTGCGCGATCTGGAGTCGAGGTCGAGCTCGTTCGTCGGCCTGGCGGAGCGCCTCGACCGGATCGAAGCCCAGCCCGGTGACGAAGGTCTTCGAGGCGATCTCGAGGAGCAGGTGCGCCTCCTCCAGGATCTCCGAACCGTGGTCGGCGAGGTCCGTGACCGCCCAGCCGGCACGCCCGACGTCGGCGACCACCTCGACCGAATCGAAGCCCGGCTCCAGGACGCGGCCGGGTCAAGCACGGCGCTGGAGACGCGGATCGACGGGCTGGCCGACCGCCTCTCCGAGCGGACCGACACGGATCCTCGAGTGGACGACGCTCTGGCTCACCTCGCAGTGCTCGAGTCTCGCCTCGAGGGCAACGTTTCGGCCGTAGAGCATGTCAAGGAGGCAATTGCTCGCCACGACGCCGACGCTGTCGCCGACGCCGTCGATGGTCGACTGGACGAGCACGCGCAGGCGCTCGAGGCCGTGCGGGGTGAGATAGCGGCAGTCGCCGCCACGGCACGACCCGACGAGGGAAGTGCCGCGCGGCTCGACTCCCTGGCGGCCCGGGTCGACGAGCTCGCTGAGGAGAGCAACGAGCGTCAGGCACTCGTTACGAAGGTCGAGGAGCTCGAGGCACGCCTCCGGGACGGGGTCGTCACGCCGGATTCACTCACGCGCTCGATCGAGTGGGCGATGAGCGAGCGCGACACGCCGGTCGTTGATGAACGAGTCACCGATCTGACGGTCGAGGTAGCAGAGCTCCGAGCCGAGATCGCCTCACATGCCCGGCGAGGCGATCGCCCAGGCGAACCAGATCGCCTCGCCGAGATCGAGGCGCGGATCGCGACCCTGTCGGATCAGCCGTCGGAGGACGAGCGTCTGATCGCACGCCTCGACGAGCTCGAGCGGGCGCGCGTCGGCGACCTCGACACTGTGAACGTCCTCGCGGTCGCGATCGACCGGATCCGTCACGACCTGACAGCTGCCGAGCAGTCCGCCGACGGCGAGCCGTCGGAGATGCTGGAGGCTGTTGCGGCAATGGCGCAGCGGATCGCAGCGCTCGAGAGCGCCCCCGTCGCAGCGCCCGCACCGGCACGCGAGGGTTCCGAGCTGGTCTCGGAGCTCGAACGCTTCGGCCTCGTCCTCGAGCGTGTCGGGCTGCACCTCGGCGAGCACGACCGGGCGCTCGCTGACCTCGCTCCGAGCCGCGGGATCCAGGAGCGGCTCCAGGAGCTTGCCGCGCTCGTGCAGGGTCTCGCCGAGGCACAGCAGAACGCACCGACACCTGATCGGGGTGCGACGCTTCCGGTCACCGGTGACGTCGGCGCTCTCCTCCAGCGCGTCGAGCAGGCCGAGACGCTCTCGCAGAACGACAGCGAGAAGCTGATGAACCGCCTCGAGCGGATGGCGTCGTCGATCGACTGGCGGCTACAGCGCCTCGAATCGGACAAGACGGATGCGGAATAGACGGCGCTCAATACCGCCTTTGTGCGCCTAGCCAGCGGCGTTTGTGATTGCTGCGACGGCGCGTGGGAGGTCGAAATCTCCGAAGCTGCCGTTTCGGTTTGTGTCGGGGTCGATCCAGAGTCCACGTGCGTCGTTTTCTGCGAGGAGGGCGTCTGCCCGCCCGGGCGGCGGTCTGGGTGGCGGGAGGGGCCAGACGATCCCGTGGCGGTTGCGGAAGCGAATGCCGCCGTCTGGGTCACCCTCGACGGTGTAGCCGCCCTCGTGGAC
>Ga0163153_10002555_pt1 | contig 26101 bp, 14 predicted proteins | sample OliLakLV19MP6IB1_FD_148629 | JGI IMG/M metagenome (GOLD analysis project Ga0163153, IMG submission 148629) | Freshwater microbial mat bacterial communities from Lake Vanda, McMurdo Dry Valleys, Antarctica - Oligotrophic Lake LV.19.MP6.IB-1 | ecosystem: Environmental > Aquatic > Freshwater >...
TTTTCATGCTGGCAACCAACGTTACTTCTAAAGCACAACAACCTGCCAACGCTATTAATGTTGTTCACTATCCTCAAGAGGTGCATTTTAAGAATGTTCGTCAGCTCACCTTTGGTGCCGACAATGCAGAGGCATACTGGAGTTTTGATAGTAAGATGGTGAGTTTTCAATCCAACAATAAGCAATGGGGTCTCAATTGCGATCAGATCTTTTATATGCCCGTGGAAGGAATGGATTTGAGTGTGGCGGGAACCAAACCTCCACTTATTTCAACGGGGCTAGGTCGCACTACCTGTTCATTCTTTATGCCTGGTAATAAAACCATTCTTTATGGATCGACCCATTTAGGCGGCACGGAGTGTCCGGTGGATCCGGGCCGCGCTCCGGGTGGCAAATATCTTTGGCCGATATATGATACCTATGATATTTTTGTGGCTGATCTGAAAGGTAAAATCAAAAAGCAATTGACCAAGGCACCGGGTTATGATGCAGAGGCTACGGTATCACCAAAAGGAGATAAGATCGTCTTTACCTCCACCCGAAATGGTGATCTGGATTTATACAGTATGGATATCAATGGAAAAAATGTTAAACAGATTACCAACGAGGTAGGATATGATGGCGGGGCCTTCTTTTCTCCGGATGGCAAGAAGTTAGTTTTCCGCGCATCAAGACCTAAAACGGAGGAAGCAAAGAAGGAATACCTCGATTATTTGAAGAAAGGATTAGTAGCGCCAACGGATATGGAAATTTTTACCTGCAATGTTGATGGATCGGATATGAAGCAGCTCACGCGTTTAGGTAAGGCTAACTGGGCACCTTTCTATCATCCTGCCGGAAAGAAGATCATCTTCAGCTCCAATCATAAAAGTACCCGTGGCTTCCAGTTCAACCTCTATATGATCAACGAAGACGGAACCGGTCTGGAGCAGATTTCTTATGATGGCGTGTTTGATTCTTTCCCCATGTTCTCTCCGGACGGAAAGAAGATTATCTTCTCAAGTAACCGGAATAATAACGGCACACGCGATACAAACTTATTCGTAGCGGATTGGGTGGATTAAATCAGGTTATCGATTCCGAAAAACTTCTCCACGATAATTAAAATTGAAAGAACTCCAAGCAGTATCGGAGCAACAAATCGTATGGAAAGGTGCAGAAAACTACGCGTTCTTGACTTCATATAATCCTCGTTGCCTTGGGCTAACTCAGCATCCATATTGCCAATGCCCCACTTACGTGAGATGAATATGCACATGAGGCAACCTCCCACGGTGAGACAGATGTCACTCATGTCGGAAATAAAGGTTAAGAAATCCTGACCACGATAAAAGGTGAGTTTATTGAAGGCGGGCATCATTCCCTGGCTCACCATGCTGGGTAATCCAAGAACAAAAATCAGGAGCGCTAAGAACCACACTACATTCTTTCTCTTTAGTTTTTTCTGGTCCACCAAATAAGCAACGGGGACTTCAAGCAGCGAGATCGTAGAAGTAAGAGCGGCAAAACAAACCAACAGGAAAAACAATCCTCCGATGAGGCGACCTAAGACAGGACCCATTTCAGAAAAGATCTGAGGCAACACAACAAAAATCAGGGGTGGGCCCGAAGTTCCAATTTCCTTAGGATCAATATTTAATTTGAAGGCAAGGAAATGCACTAAAGGAAATACCATCAAGCCTGCAAAGAAGGCCACCGAGGTATCCGCGGCAGAAATAACTACTGCGGAAGAAGTTATATTCTCTTTTTTGCTCAGGTACGAACCATAGGTAATCAATGCCCCCATACCGAGTGAAAGCGAAAAGAAAGCTTGCTTCAATCCATCGACTAACGTCTTTATCTTTAACTCATTAAAATCCGGAATGAGATAAAATTTAACTCCGCTCATCGCATTGGGCAGCGTAAGCGAGTAAATGATAATACCAATCAAAATGATATATAATGAAGGCATCATGATTTTATTAGCAGCCTCAATACCCTTTTGAATCCCTTGAGAAACAATGATTGCCGTAAGGGCCATAAACACTAATGAAAAAATAAAATTGGAATTGGATAAACCAGCCAGTGAACTCACATCCAGAATATCATTCACATAGCTTCCGAAAAAGCCACCAAAGTCCTGGTGATTAAGTAAGTCACCAAACGATATATGAAGGAAATATCCGAAAGCCCATCCGGCAACGACATTATAAAAAGAGAGGATGAAGAGACCTGCCATGATTCCAAACAGTCCAAGATATCCCCATTTGCGTCCACCTAACTTGTTATATGAACCATACGCATCACTATTGGCAGATCGACCAATCGCAATTTCACCAACCATAACCGGGTAACACAACAAGAGAATACATGCCAGGTAAACCAGCAGGAAGATAGCCCCTCCGTTGGATCCAGCCAGGTAAGGAAAACGCCATATATTACCCAGTCCAACAGCCGAACCTGCAGCAGCTAATATGAAACCTATTCGACCTGAAAAATTACCTCTGTTTGACATGTTGTATAAATTGAAGCGTGCAAAATAGACCTTAAACTAAAATAATCAAAAATGCGTTTTTAAGAGGTGATTGTGTAAACTTCAAACTTTTCAGATCAAAACAATCAATTAGCTCGAAAAAATAAGAGAAATTCACACCTTCATTAACCCATTGTTCTCTATACTTCACCATGGAAGAAATTAAGAAGCTGACTACCCAGGAGAAAGCACTGAGAATCAATCTGAGCAGAGCCATCTATGGCTCATTTGCCGAGATTGGTGCCGGGCAGGAGGTAGCCGCCAATTTTTTCAAAGTGGGGGGAGCTTCCGGCACTATTGCCAAAACCATGTCAGCCTATGACATGAAATTCAGTGATGCCATTTATGGAGTGTGCGAGCGATATGTGTGTGAAGACCGCCTCATTCAGATGCTGGATCACGAATACACATTGTTGCCAGAACGATTGCCACATCGAAGTAAAGAAACTCGCTTTTTTGCTTTCGCGGATACCGTGGAGGTATTGAATTTTGAACGCACCAACCATGGTCATGGCTGGATTGGTTTACGATTTCAATTAGTGTCGGAAGGCCCCGTGAATGATTGTGTGGTCCATGTGAAGATGAACGACAATGATCCGCTGCAACAGCAGGTGTCGCTGGGTATCCTGGGCGTGAATATGATTTACGGTTGTATGTTTATGAAGGACCCGGACCAAATCATCAATTCCCTCCTGGACGGACTTACCTCCAAGAGAATGGAAGTAGATATGTTCCGTCTCAGTGGCCCCGATTTCAAACATCTGGATAACCGGTTGATGGCATTAAAGCTGGTGAAAAATGGGCTCACCAAAGCTGCGATGTTTGGCCCGGATGGAACCGTCATGCAACCCTCTGAAGCGTTGTATAAGAAAAATGTATTGGTGCTCCGTGGGCGCTTCAGACCAGTTACCCACGTGAATGTAGACATGCTGCTTGCTTCCCGCAGGCATTTCAAGAGGGAACCAGATGTAGAGCGTTCGCGCATTGTGGTGCTCACCGAGATAACACTGAATGATTTAAGTTCGAATGGACAGATCGATGAAAAAGACTTTTTACATCGGGCCGAAATCATTTGCTCCCTCGGACAAACGGTATTGATATCCAATTATTTTGAATATTACCGGCTGGTAGAATATTTATCGCGAATCACCAGGGGAAAGAAGATAGGATTGGTATTGGGTATTTATGCGCTTCAAAAAATATTTGAGGAGAAGACCTACGACAATCTGAGAGGAGGGATATTGGAAAGTTTCTCTTCCTTGTTTGGAACGAATGTGAAACTCTATATCTATCCGGCCTTGCGAAGCAATGGTACGCAGGACTTATTCAAGCTCGCTGATTTCGAAAAAGAGTTGCCCAACAAATTACAGTCCTTGTTCCGTTACCTGATGGATAACAACAAGTTGGAAGATGTAAAAAATGCCAATGTGAGCAACCTCCATATTATCTCCGACAATGTGTTGGCAATGATCAGAAGCGGAGAACCGGGCTGGGAGAAATTTGTACCATCGAAAGTGGAGGAGGCGATCAAAGAGCAAGGACTGTTCGATTATCCGATGGAGAACAAGAATGCCCAAAACCAGGAAGCCCAGGTCTAAAGTTTTCCTTCTGCTTTCATTCTGCTGAAATAGGACCTTGCCTCTTTCATCACTTTAGGGGCGAGCACAAATCCGGATACCATGGTAGGTATTGCCATCAACGCATAGGCTACATCAATGATGTTGATCACCAGGTCCATCGATACCACCGCTCCAAAAATAATCGTGATCAGATAAAAATAATTATACCATTTACTGGCGGGCACCCCGATGAGAAAAGACAATGCCTTACTGCCATAATAGCTGTAAGAGAACAATGAAGTGATTGCAAAGAAGAAAGCACACAACAGCAATAAGTATTTTCCAATCCCAGGCATGGAAGTATTGAAGGCACTTGCGGTTAGCGTCACCCCATTGGAGTCAGAACTTTGCCAGGCTCCCGTTACCAGAATAGCTAACGCGGTAAGAGTGCATACTAAAAGTGTATCGATTGCCGGACTTAGCATAGAGACCAGTCCTTCACGAATGGGTTCTGTACTCTGTGAAGCACCCAACGCCATAGGGGCGGTACCAATTCCCGCTTCATTTGAAAAAGAAGCTCTTCTCACACCCAGTACAATGAGCCCTCCCAGCATGCCACCCAAGGCTTGTTCACCATGATAATTTTCTGCCGTGAATGCCTCGGTAAGAATCATTTTGAAATAATGCGGCACCTGATCGATATGGATAATAAGAATGGCGAGTACTGAAAAGAGGTAGATAACAATCATCAGCGGAACCATCTTTCCGGCCCATGTGCCAATGCGTTGTATTCCTCCTATGATCACAATGCCTGAAATAATCATGAGGATAAAACCGATCGCAAATTTAAGTGTACTGATTTCCATGCCCATAAATTGAAACGACATGGCTTTCACTTCATCTGAGTTAATGCCAATGTCAATGATGGCCTGCGTAAGTTGATTGGCCTGGAAGATGGGAAGACAACCAATCATCGCACAAAGACAGAACAACACTGCCAGCGGATACCATCGTTTTCCCATTGCTTCGCGAATCACATACATGGGGCCACCCTGAATTTCTCCCGCTGAGTCTTTGCCTCTGTACATAACAGAAAGAGTGCTGGTAAAGAAGTTGGTAGACATGCCTACAAAGGCTGTAACCCACATCCAGAACAAGGCACCGGGTCCTCCGATATGAATGGCAAATGCAACGCCAGCAATATTGCCCATGCCAACGGTGGAGGCAAGGGCGGTTGATAAAGCTTCATAGGGACTGATTTGCCCCGGATCGTTGGGGTTATGAAACTTTCCTTTTAAGATGGCAAAGGAATGCCCAAAATGTTTGTAGTGAATAAATCTGGCGTAGATGAAAAAGAAAACTCCTCCAAAAATTAACAAGAAGAGAATAGGGGTCCATACTCCGGTTGCGACAGCGCTGATTAATTCACTCATCAATGCGTTTAGTTAATAGTGTGAAGCGGCTAAAGTAGGAAATAATATTAGTTCGTACTAAGAAGATTATGCGAAACGCCCATCCAGTTACATAACTCCCACAAGGCACGAGCACCTACATTGGCATCCCATTCATCATGACCGGGTGCCACTTCACATAAATCAAAACCGATGATTTTTTTTTCTGACTTCACCATCTGTTTAAGCAGGTAGGTAACTTGTTCCAGTTCGAACCCGCCAGGCACAGGCGTGCCGGTGTGTGGACAAAGCGTAGGATTCAAACCATCTATATCGAAGCTAATGTAAATTAAATCAGGAAGTTCTTTGATGATTTCATCGCATTGAGTGGCCCAGTTTTTTCCACGGAAGTGTGCTTCTTTGATAGCGGTATCAAAGAAGGTTTTTACTCTTCCACCAGCACGCTGCATCATCTGCATTTCCTCATCACAAAAATCACGGATGCCCACTTGCACAATCTTTCCTACCGCAGGAAGTTTCAATGCATTATACATGATCGATCCATGTGAATATTGAAAACCTTCATATGCTTTGCGCATGTCGGCATGCGCATCGATCTGCAAGATTCCAAAACGATCATACTTTTCAGCGAGTGCACGGATAAATCCAAGAGGTGTGCTATGATCGCCCCCTAAGATCCCGACTAGTTTACCTTCTCGCATCAGGCGCGAGCAGGTATTCTTAACATAGATGTTGAGATTCTCGCACGCCACATTGATTTTATCGGTGATAATCGTGTTGGCCTCCGTTTCGGTGCGGTCTTCCAAGCATTGAATATGACTTTCCGCTAAGTCTCTCAGTATTTTATTTTCTTCATATAATTCTCTGGGTATCGGATTCATTGCGATGCCTAGTTTCCAGATGTCTTTGATTTCGCGATGGAACAAGTCGATTTGCGAGGAGGCATTGAGCACAGCTTCAGGGCCCTGCGCTGCGCCACCACGATACGAAACGGTTACTTCCCAGGGCACGGGAACTACAATCACTTTCGCACTCTCTTTTGTAAAAGGAAGTCCGAATAGATTGTTTTTTATTCCCGGTACGTTCGGGTCAAAGTCATTTTCTAATTCGTTGTAGCGATCCATACTATATTAATAGGAGGGATGATAATTCAGGATAAGTTCACCGGATCCTTCAAAGATCTCTGACCAGCCAGCGTTAAAATTCAGCAAAGTCAGTTCACAGGTTTCCATACTCATCTTCTGCGAATCGGAAAGATAGTTATTCAATTCAACAATGGTGGGGTAATGCCCGATGAGTAGCAAGCGTTGTATGGAATCAGGTGTTTGTTGAATCAATGTCAGCAGATCATTCATAGCGCCTGAATAAATTTTTTCCTCAAAATGAATTTGAGTAACAGGATAATTGATTTCGGCAGCCACCCGCTGAGCCGTTGCTTTGGCGCGTTCGGCATGACTCGAAATAATTAGATCGGCATTATAATTATTGGCTTTGAGAAACTTTCCAAGCTGCGTGGCCTCAACCATGCCTTCCGGTTTTAACTCACGCTCTTTATCAGAGTTATAGTACTGACTACTATGTGTTTGAGCATGCCTGATAATGTATAGATGGTGGGTCATCGCACTAAAATTCAAAATAAAGCAAAAAAAATGTTTGTGGTGATAATTATTCGGGTTAATCGAAAGAGATTTGAATCGCAAAATCGTGGTTATCAAGTTAATCGGGCATTTTTTTCATTTTCTGAAAATGCAAGTTTGAGATTCAAAATAGGTGCTCAGGTTGAAGGATAAGTTTGTGTTTTTAAAAAATTACTGATATTTGAAGCCGTTGAAAGGAAAATAAACATGTCTAAAAACCTAGTAATTGTTGAGTCTCCCGCGAAAGCGAAGACGATTGAAGGCTACCTCGGAAAGGATTATACCGTGACATCGAGCATGGGGCACATACGCGATTTAGCGAAAGGAAACAACGCCATCGACATTGAAAATAACTTTAAACCGACCTACGAAGTATCGCCCGATAAAAGGGAGATCATCAAGAAGTTAAAGAAACTCTCTGAGGATGCCGAAATGGTTTATCTGGCGAGTGACGAGGACCGTGAAGGAGAGGCCATATCCTGGCACCTGAAGGAAGTGCTTGATCTTTCAGATAAGAAAACACGCAGAATTGTTTTTACCGAGATCACCAAGAATGCGATCCTAAACGCAATCAAGAACCCACGCAGCATAGATATTGATTTGGTCAATGCACAGCAGGCAAGACGATTGCTTGACAGGCTCGTGGGTTTTGAGTTGTCTCCGATTCTCTGGAAAAAAATTAGTACCGGATTATCGGCAGGTCGTGTTCAATCGGTAGCGGTGCGGTTGGTGGTGGAGCGAGAACGTGAAATTGAAAAGTTTGACAGCAAGTCTTCTTTTAAAGTTTCCGCCATTTTTGATTTAGGAAAAGGTAAGAACCTGGTCGCTGAACTTTCTGAAAAGTTCACCACAGAAAAAGAAGCACTGGTATTTTTAGAATCATGTAAGGGAGCAAAGTTCTCGATTGGTGATTTAGTAAAACGTCCGGGAAAGAAATCTCCTTCGCCTCCGTTTACCACCTCCACGTTGCAGCAGGAAGCTGGAAGAAAATTGAGTTTCTCTGTTTCACAGACGATGATGGTGGCGCAGAAGTTATACGAAGCAGGTAAGATCTCCTACATGCGTACTGACTCGTTGAATTTATCAGACGAAGCCGTGCAAGGTGCTGTGAATCAAATTCAATCGGCTTATGGTAAAGAGTTTGTGCAAACACGCAGATTCAAAACTAAAACATCAGGCGCACAGGAAGCGCACGAAGCCATTCGTCCAACGGATTTTTCGTTGATGAGTCCGGGCATGGATCGCAATGCAGAACGCCTATATGAGTTGATCTGGAAACGCGCTATCGCATCACAGATGGCTGATGCAGAATTAGAACGCACAACAGCAACCATCAATATATCAACCAACCCAAGAACATTAACGGCTTCGGGTGAGGTCATTAAGTTTGAAGGATTTTTGAAAGTATATCTCGAATCGAAGGACGATGATGAAGAAGATGGCGAGAGCGGCAAAGTGCTACCTCCATTATTAGTAGGTCAGGCACTTGATTTGAATGAGCTGTCTGCAACGGAAACATTCTCCCGTCACCCGGCACGTTATACGGAAGCAAGTCTGGTGAAGAAGTTGGAAGAACTTGGCATTGGCCGACCTTCTACCTATGCGCCTACAATATCCACGGTGCAGAAACGTGGTTATGTGGTGAAAGAAAGTCGTGAAGGAGTGGAGCGCACGTATAGAGTGCATGTGCTGAAGGCCGGCACGATTGTATCGGAAACAGAAACGGAGATCACAGGTGCAGAAAGCAACAAGTTGTTTCCAACCAACATTGCGATGATCGTGAATGATTTTCTGGTAGAGCACTTTCCGGATATCACCAACTACTCATTCACTGCTGAAATAGAACAAGAGTTTGATGAGATTGCCAGCGGTAAGCTGAAATGGCAAAAGATGCTCGATCAGTTTTATACACCCTTCCATAAGACCGTTTCTAAGACGGAATTGGTGGAGCGCTCATCGGTACAAAATAAGAGTAAAGAGTTGGGTGTTGACCCCAAGACCGGTAAGAATGTTTACGTGAAGCTTGGCAAGTATGGTGCGTATATTCAGGTGGGCGAAAACCCCGATGACAACGGTGGTGAAAAACCAAAGTTTGCCAGCCTGCGACAGGGCCAGTTCATAGAGAACATCACCCTTGAAGCTGCGATGGAACTCATGAAGATGCCGCGCGACATGGGGCAGTTTGAAGATAAGCAGGTTACGGTAAACATTGGTCGCTTTGGCCCTTATGTGTTGCATGATAAAAAGTTTGTGTCCATTCCGAAAGGAGAAGATCCATACACCATCACACCAAACCGTGCGGTGGAATTGATTCACGCTAAACGTGAAGCAGACGCAAACCGATTGATAAAGAGCTTTCCGGAGAATGCAGAGATACAAGTACTCAACGGTCGCTTTGGTCCGTATATAAAAGCAGGCAAGAAGAACGTGAAGATACCGAAAGGAAAACTTCCTGAAGAGTTGACACTGCAAGAGTGCGTTACGCTAGCCGAAAATGCTCCTGAGCCAAGAGGACGATTTGGTCGCTTTGCGAAAAAGAAGGAAGCGCCTGAAGCTCCTGCTAAAGCAATCAAGAAAGGATCTACTAAAAAGACGGCACCAAAAAAAGCGGCTGTAAAAAAGGCAGTTCCTGTTAAGGCAGCAGCTAAGAAAGCAGTAGTTAAGAAAGCTCCGGTTAAGAAAGTTGCGGCTAAAAAGGTGAAGAAGAAGTAAGAGCCACCTATTAATAACTAAACCCTGACTTTTTTATAGTCGGGGTTTTTTTTAGTCATATTTTTCTGAATAATCCCCGAGGGATGAAATGATTATAGCATGTAAATCGGCTACGCATCAAACCCCGAAGGGGATGAAATTATTGCATCCCTTCGAGGTTTGTATTGGTTGGATTAATTTTTCTATAGTAGTGCCAGCCCTCCGGCCTTTAAGGTGTAAGGTTGTTTTACGAAAGTCCAATTACTAAATTGACTTCATGAAAAAATTAATCCCCATCCTGTTTCTGCTCTGTACAACAGAATCCTACGCTCAATACAGCCTCGAACAATTTCTCAGTCACCCGATCGAGTCGGGTTTTGCAGCTTCGCCCGATGGAAAGACCATTGCCTGGGTGGTGAACGATAAAGGCAAACGGAATATAATGGTGAAGACAGGAGCTGATCTTCCTCGTTTCATCACCGACTATCCGCAAGATGACGGACAGGAAATTTCGCAACTCGTGTTTTCACCCAATGGCACCAAGTTGTTGTTTGTCCGCGGAAGCGCTGCTAATCGTGCCGGACAAAATCCTAACCCGGCAAGTTTGGCTGATGGTGCTGAAATGGCGATTTATTATAAAGAGATATCTTCAAAAAGTCCTGCTGTGAAAATTACGGCAGGGAGCAACCCGATCATCTACAAAGACGGCATAAAATTTCTCTTCAGCAAAGGCGGACAGATTTATGAATCGCCCATGGATATCAATGCCACACCGAAGTTATTGTTCTCTGCACGAGGCTCCAATGTGAGCCCGAAGTTTTCACCCGATGGAAACGAAGTGCTTTTCACAAGCATGCGTGGCGATCATAGTTTTATCGGAATCTTTAACACCCTGCGAAGAGTGATCCGTTGGATGGCACCGGATGTAACCCACGATGAATTTCCGGTGTGGTCTCCGGATGGAAAGCGTGTGGCATTTATTCGTACCTCTGGAACAAAGATGGGCGAGTTGAGTGATATCACGAGTGGGGTGAAATTTTCGGTTTGGACAGCGGATGCAGAAACCGGTCGCGCTACTATGATTTGGAAATCTCCGGCCGATGACGGAGGCTTTGCACAAGAGGCTTCTATACCGTTGGCGTGGACCAGCACAGGACGTATTTTATTTTTCTCTGAACATAGCGGATGGAATCATGTATGGTCGATGAATGAAAACGGAAGTGATCTGAAAGACATCACTCCCGGCAACGGTGAAGTAGAAAGTTTTGTACCCGATCCTACCGCAAAGTTTATTTACTTCGATGGCAATCGCGAAGACATTGACCGCAGGCACATCTGGAAGTCGGATATAGCGAATGGAAATCCGGTGGCCGTTACATCGGGTGAGAACATTGAAATATATCCAGGCTTTGCGGGTAATGTGTTGTATGCCTTTCGCACTACCACTAATTCAGCGAAGACACTGGTACGCGTGGATGAAGTAACGAAGGCAGTCATTCCGATATTGAATCAGAAGAACCCTACATTTAATAATGCTGGTTTTGTGAAACCGGAGCAAGTGATTTTGAAAGCGGCTGATGGTGCAACGATACATGCACAACTTTTTATCGATCGAACGAAAACAGGCAAGCGTCCCGGTGTGGTGTTCATGCATGGTGGATCGCATCGGCAAATGTTGCTCGGCTTTCATTACCTGGATTATTACAGTAATAGCTATGCCTTCAATCAATTTCTCGCCAATAGTGGTTATGCGGTGATATCAGTAAACTTTCGAACAGGAATTGGTTATGGTCGTGATTTCAGAAGAGCAAAAAATCAGGGACCACGTGGGGCGAGTGAATACCAGGATGTAGTGACCGCTGCCAAACATCTTCAATCGTTGGCCGAAGTAGATGCTGCGAAGATTGGTTTATGGGGTGGTTCCTATGGTGGCTATCTCACTGCGATGGGATTGTCCCGCAATCCAGAAATTTTTAAAGCCGGTGTTGATGTGCATGGTGTTCACGACTGGTCGTTTGACGGCCAGGATGCAACCAACTATTGGGGCATTCAGAAAAAAGAAGCAGAGCTCGCTCTTAAATCCTCTCCCAATGGAGACATCTCTAAATGGACTGCACCCGTGCTAATGGTTCATGGCGATGACGACCGCAATGTAAACTTTCAGCAAACCACTGACTTGGTAGAAAAACTTCGCGACAAGAATGTACCTGTTGAAGTGCTTATTCTTCCTGATGAAGTGCATGGATTTTTAAGGTATGATAGCTGGAAGAGAGTGTTTGAAGGTGCGAAAGACTTCTTTGATCGCAAGCTTAAATGATTTCAATTTCAGATCACTGATTTCAAATTTGAGATATGGAATATGAAATTTGAAAATTCAATATGAAAAAGTTAGTAGTACTCACCGGAGCCGGCATCAGTGCCGAAAGCGGAATAAAAACCTTCCGTGATTCGGGTGGATTATGGGAAGGGCATCGTGTGGAAGATGTAGCTACGCCTGAGGGGTGGAGAAGAGATCCGGAGATGGTGCTGGAGTTTTATAATCAACGCAGGAAACAAGCGGTGGATGTGAAGCCCAATCGTGGGCATGAGATTTTGGTGGAACTTGAACAACACTATGATGTTACTGTCATTACGCAAAATGTAGACAACCTGCATGAGCGCGCTGGGTCATCAAAGGTTATTCATCTTCATGGCAGTTTGTTTGAATCGCGCAGCACAAAAAATTCTGCGTTGATTTATCCGATAGCAGGGTGGGAGTTGAAGTTGGGTGATGTGTGTGAACTCGGCTCACAACTGCGCCCCAACATTGTGTGGTTTGGTGAAGCAGTGCCCATGATTGAGGTAGCTGCCGATATTTCTTCTGGTGCTGATATTTTTTTAGTAGTAGGTACTTCCATGGTGGTGTATCCTGCAGCTGGGTTGATCGATTACGTTCCTGATCGCGTTAAAAAGTATGTTGTTGATCCTAACAAGCCGGAGATTCTTCATATTCCTAATCTTGAATTCATTGCAGAGAAAGCAAGTACCGGAATGGAAACGGTGAGAAGGTTGTTGGTGACTTGAAAGGTTTCTGGTTACCGGTTGCCAGTTTCCGGTTGACTTCGTTGCTGGTCTCATTACCGGTCACGAGTTGATATTTCATAGAACGTGTGAATGGCGGGTTTCAGTTTAAGTTTATCGTTTAGTTTTCAAATTACGTTTGGTTTCATGGGATAGTGACGCGTATCTTATTCCCGCCACTGCTTATGCACAAAAGTGTGTGCCTTGAAACAAATCAAGTTGTAGTGATTTGAATGCTGTACAAAAGATGGAAGACTCTTGATAAGATTAACTCATGTGGAGGTCGAGAGAACCGAACTGGCCAATGACTAATGTAAAAGAGAGTAGGTCTTCTGCAGACGCCTGTCAGAAGAGAGTTTGCTATGACTGTCCACAACCAACATCAATTGGGCAATACTTTCGTGAGGGGTTAATGACTGTATTTGCAATAAAAGATTCATTAGCTCATGTTGAATCAAGCGATCTTCTTTGCCGTAGTCCCAAATGGGAAGAATGGTTGATTCAAATATTTTTTGAAAAGTCAATTCCTCCATTATAATTCTTATCTCACCATTTTTATTCCTGACTGATGTAGGCTGAAAATGACAGACTTTGTAGCTCAATAGTTCGAATAGCGCCCTCAATGCCTGGATGGCTGTGCCCGGATCATTGATTCCCGGACTCAAGGCCTTAATCGCCACCTCTGATAATTGCCTGAATCCGTAAAAGAAATTCCCTTCGATCGATTCCGTTGTGTGAATATAGATGGCCGACTGAATTTCTTCTACTACCACATCGGGCAATCTTTTATTGGATTTTATTAAGGGAATTCCCTCCAGAATAAAATCCCCAGGTGTAGCAAGAATAAAGACGGTTGCTTCGTTTTTGTCACAAAGATCAATGAGTGCATTTTCGCTCACGCCTTCGTATATGCCCGATCTTGGACAGGATATTACTAAGGCTTTTTCGAATTTATTTTTAAGGTCAGGATGTATATCTAAATGGCATGTTCGCTCCAATGCATCGTTAGTCTCCTTATGAATTCGTTGAATGATGACATTGTACTTAACGGATTGAGTGATATAATGAAGAAAATATATAAACAAGAAGATATCACACACAGTAAGTACAATCAATAAATACGTGCTCAGTGCTGGAATATGAATGCCGTTATCGATATCCCTAATTGTGCTTAACAAAAAAAGCGCGTACACAATCGTTCCAACATAAATCCCGAGTACGATTTGTTGAAAGCGACTGCCTATCAGTTTATCCAGAATCCTGTTGCTCAACTGGGATGCAGTCTGGTTCAAAACAATCATCACCATGGAAAAACTAAACACTGTCAATGTAATAATTCCCGCAGCGATTGAGGAGATAATACTCCGCGCTGTGGAAGGATCTTTTAGTCTGAGCCATTGAAGTTGAGACTTTAACTGCTTACCCCCTTCAGAAAAATCAAACGCGATGCTTAAAGCGGATAGGATCAAAAACAATAAAGCGATGATAGCAGGATAAAATGCAATGCTGTTTATTATCTGACGATAACGCTCTTTTGCCCAAATTTTGATATTGATTTTTTTTAGTTTAGCCACCTTGTTTATACTCATTATTGAGATTAGATTAATGACTTTACCTTAGTCGCAGCATTCGCTTCCTTAACGGCATCCGTTTTTTGTGCATGGCTAGTGAGACGTATACTCACTAAAAGCAGAATGAGTGCTCTGAATAATACGTTTTTCATTTCTATGAAGTCATTTAAAATTTTAAAAATTGAGCAATATTTATTTTCTTGTAATACAAACTCTACTCGATAGATTCATACAAAAATATGCCAGAACATTATCAATCGCTTTATTGAGCTATTCAATGTGCGAATCTATGGTTTGCTATTGGATACAAATGAGTTCACGTACCTGTATCGAACCAGTGTATATTTTAATGGACAAAGTTGTGGAATTTCTACACAGTATTTAAACCTGACTTAACCCAATCATTAAAATGAAAAATGGCAAATGAATTGCATTAGGAGGTGTAACGAACATATAAGAAACCCAAACTAACAATCAACTCATTACTTAATTTAATAAACTTCATCAAATTAATAGATATACTGCGTGGTTGTTAAGAGTAAAAAGAAGATTTTAAGGAAACTCCTGAAGGTTACAGGTTGGATAGGTGCCACTTTTTTTTTCATTCTAATTTCTATCATTCTTCTCATTCGTGTTCCTATTATTCAAAATAAGCTTACACAAAGAGCCGTTCGTTTTCTGGAGACCAAAATAGGAACGGAAGTTCGGCTTAAACGAATTTTCATTTCTTTCCCTAAAAAAATAGTAGTCGAGGGTTTGTATGCAGAAGATCAATTGAATGATACACTTTTATCTATCAATAGTCTTTCTATTGACACTGATTTATGGGCGTTAACACGGAACCGCATTCAACTGAATACAATAAAATTAGAAAATTCAACAGTTAGGGCGATACGATCAACAAAAGATTCAACTTTTAATTTCGATTACATCATTCAAGCTTTTGCTCCGGATTCGGTATCAAGCGATACAACCCAATCTGCCTGGAAGATTTTGATTGGAAATGTTGAGATTGGAAAAACCTCGGTGATTTATGATGATGAATTATTAGGTTACGATGTCAAAGCATACATCGGAATGATGAAGATTGCAACGGACGGATTTGATCCTTTGTCAAAAAATTATACAGTATCCACCATTGATTGGGCAAATAGTCGTGTAGATTTTATTCAAAACAACATTCGCAATAATAATTTAATTGAAGCGGATATTGAATCTACAACTCCTTTTACTATTGGTTTTGAAAATATTAACTTGAAAGATATTGCGCTTCATTACGCTAATGATTTGCACGATCGAAAAGTGAATCTTACCCTTGGTGAACTGGCAATTAATGCCAATGAAATCAGTTTACAAAATCGTTTGATTGACCTCGATGAAATTAAATTGATTGGGTCTTCTATTTCGTATTCCCAGCAGGGAGAAACTGACGTTGATGCTAAACAAAAACCAGATGCAGTAACTGAACCCTTTTCATTGTCCAGAGTATGGAATATTAAACTGGCTAAACTTGCACTGACTGATAATAGTCTTCAATACGATGACTTTGGTAAACCCGCTAAGGTAAATGGGTTTGATGAAAATCATATCTGGTTGCGCGGCTTGGAGTTGGAGGCAGAGAATATTTTGATCACAGACAAACTTATTCAAGCTTCGATTAGCACATTATCTGTAAATGATAAAAATAAATTCTTAGTTCAATCCTTGTCAGGCGAATTAAAGTTAACGAATACATCTCTTGATATCAGTAACTTCAATTTGAAAACACAAAATTCAGATGTTAGTTTATTCGCCAATGCATCCTTTACGTCTATCCTCGAACTGCAGGAGAATTATCAAAGAGCAAAGTTTGAACTGAACATGGATAAATCGGTTGTCAGTTTAAAAGATGTTTTGTATTTCTCTTCTACTCTTCTGGATAGCTTGCCCATCCATTTACCAGCCTACACGAAATTATCAATTGACACAAAGATGACAGGTACAGTCGGTGATCTGTCTATTTCAAAACTCAATCTTCAAACACTGAACAATACATCTATTACACTTCATGGTTCTATAAAAGGATTACCTACGGTGGACCAAACTTCGTTAAATGTAATTCTGGATCGGCTATATACATCAGCCATAGATATCAAAACCATTCTACCCGATACTTTAATTCCAACTTCCATACAATTACCAGCGTGGGTTCAACTCACTGGTGATTTTAAAGGAACAATTAACGAACTTTACTCAAACGCATTTCTCACAAGTAATTTTGGAAAGCTGGAAGCAAGCGGAAGAATGGCCTTCACCGATCTTCCTTCATACGATGTTAAGATCAGTTCATCATCATTGGATTTAGGTAAAATTCTAAAACAAAAAGATCTCGGAAAATTAGATGTGAAAGCTTCAGTGGTTGGCTCCGGAATTATAATGGACAGCCTTGATGCCTCTATTAATCTCCATGTTGCGAGATTGGAATATAACGACTACGAATATCACGATTTCAAAATGAACGGCACGTTGAAGAATTATTTATTTTCAGGAACAGCCGAACTGAATGATAAAAACCTTGAATTCGAGTTTAATGGTGATATGGACTATCAAAAAGATATTCCGCATTACACTTTTAAATTGGATTTGAAAAATGCAGACTTTCAGAAACTACATCTCTCTGAGCGACCCTTAAAAGCAAGAGCAGCACTGGATATTGATCTTGCTACCTCTGATTTCAAAATCATGAATGGTACTTTAAAAATCCGAGACGTTGCTATTTACAATGGCGAAGCTTTATACAAGGTAGACTCGTTATTATTTGCGTCAATCGATCAGCAGGGAGAAAGCGAAGTCTCCATTCGTTCTGATATTCTTACAGGCGATTTTAAAGGTACATTAAGTCTGTTTAGCTTGCCAGGAGTTTTTAAACAACACATCAATCGTTATTTTTCTTTACAGGATAATTTGGTTAAAAATATTACCGAGCCCCAACGTTTCAACTTTGATCTTACTATTAGGAACACTGACCTTCTTACTGAAATTATTTTTCCAGGCCTCCAATCTTTTGTCCCTGGAAAAATTCAGGGTGCGTTCGATAGCGAAGAAAATAAACTTGACCTTGCCATAGAAGTTACCAAGCTGAAGTACGCCACAACATCGGTGGATTCATTTACGGTAAATGTTAATTCGAATGATGAGGCACTTGTGTATACTATACGGTTCAAGGAATTTGCGGTGGACACATTGCGCATTGCTGCTCTTGATCTTAGAGGAAGAATTGCGCACGATTCCATCCAAACAAAACTGCTGATCTTCGATTCTTTTGAAAAAGCGAAATATGTTTTGGGAGGCGTAATACATAGCGCATCAACAAACTTCCGGTATCACTTCCTTCCGGATCAGGTCATGCTGAATTATAAAAAATGGAATGTCCCTGCTGACAATTATCTTCAAGTTGCTCAAGGTGGTACTGTGACACACAACTTTAGTCTGACGAAGGAGGCTGAAAAGATTTCGGTAGTGACTAACGAACAGGATTCATCTATCTCATTTCAATTTCTACAATGGCAACTTTCTAACCTGACCAAACTAGTTGAAGGTGTTATACCCGCCAGTGGGGAGTTAAATGGCGAGTTTACATTCACGACTTCCCGCAGCGGAGAATTTAATTCCACGCTTGAGATAAAACAATTGGAGCTCTTCGAAAAAAAATGGGGAGATGCAACTCTATCCCTTAACCATACATCCAATCGCTACACAATCAATATGAGAGTGCAAGGCGAAAAAACAAAATTGATGGGGAAAGGTTTTTTTATTCCTGGTTCCGTTTCTACTTTTTACATTGATGTTGCTCTTTTTCCGTTTGACCTAGCATTAATTGAGCCGCTCTCTCTAAATCAGCTAAAAAATGTGAAGGGCTCAGTGGAGGGCACAGTCAATCTTTCCGGCAATACAACAACGCCATCCATTCGTGGGTCGCTTACCTTTAAAGATGCCAGCTTTGTATCTACCTATCTCAACAATTCTTTTTCGTTGAAAAATGAAAACATTTCCTTCGGTCAAAAAGGAATAGTCTTAAATAATTTTAGGGTAACTGATCAAAAAAATAATGAAGCCATCATAAACGGTTTCATCCTAACCGAGCTCTATAAAGATTTTGATTTCGACTTAAAAGTTACTTCACGCAATTTTCAATTGCTCAATACCACCATTGAAGATAACGGTCTCTATTTTGGTAACATGCTGGTCAATACAAATGCAAGCATTACCGGAAATATTAATCAGCCGAAGATCGACATGGCTGTTAGTTTCGGTGAAGGCAGTAAGCTAACGTATGTAGTGCCCACGTCAGAAAAAGCTGCGCTCGAACAAAAAGGTATTGTCCGGTTTGTCAGTAAAAATAAAAAAATCGATCCGTTTCTAAGCAATCTCAATCTGGAAGATACGGTTCAATCCTTATTCAGAGGAATGGACGTTACTGCCACCCTTGAACTGAATGATAAATCTGTTTTGAATATTGTAATCGATCCGGCTACACGCGATCAACTCTCGTTGAGAGGAAATTCAACATTAGTATTTAATTCAGATGCTTCCGGAAACACCAATCTTTCAGGACGGTATGAAATAACAAGTGGAACGTATAATTTTTCCTTTTACAAAATATTGAAACGTGAATTTGATATTGAGAAGGGAAGTAGCATCACGTGGACGGGTGATCCTTTAAACGCTGATATGGATATACGGGCAAGCTATCGAATAGAAACTTCGCCACTGGATTTAGTTTATAACCAGATTAACACTTCCAATCAAGCTGAAATGAATTCATATAACCAGCGCCTTCCCTTTCTGGTTTACCTGAATATAGAAGGGAAATTATTAGTTCCTCAATTAAGCTTTGCACTGGATATGCCCGATGATAAACGAAATGTAATGGGCGGTGCCATCTATGCCAAACTTCAGGACATCAACACCCGCGAATCCGATTTAAACAAACAGGTTTTTGCCTTGCTGATACTCAGACGATTTATTTCAGATGACCCGTTCGAAAGCCAGAATGCAAGTGTCAGTAATACTGCAAGGGTAAGTGTAAGCCGTTTGTTTTCAGAACAACTTGACCGGCTTTCAAAAAATATAAAAGGTGTGCAACTAAGTTTTGATTTAAAGTCATACGAAAATAATAATGGAAGTGAAGTACGCGGTGAAACGAAAGCACAACTTGGAGTTTCTAAAAATCTTTTTAATGACCGCCTGTTGGTGAAGCTTTCAGGTAACGTAGACATTGAAGGCCAGAATACAAATCAAAATTCATTAACCGATTACATTGGAGATCTGGCGCTTGAATATAAACTCACACCGGATGGACGATTTAGGGTAACTGGTTTTCGTACCAGCAACTATGATATGATTGATGGGGAACTAACAGAGACGGGAGTCGGACTAATATATATAAAGGATTACAATACCCTTCAGGAATTATTCAGATCCAATGACAAAAAGAAATAAACCATACCGTATACCCATTTTAAAAGGTAAGGCCGTTCTGTATGCAGTTGGTGTGTTTATATCGATACTTCAACTCACGTGTTGCACCGCTACAAAATTCTTAAATGATGATGAATCATTTTATGCAGGTGCTACTATAAAAATAAATGCCGATCAAAGAATTACAGGGCAAAAGCGGTTGATCAATACAGTAGAACCCTACATTATTCCTCAGCCTAACCGTGTTATTTTAGGATCAAGGCCTGCAGTTTGGTTTTACTATATCTCAGGGGTACCTAAAAAGAAAAAAGGGTTTCGGAATTTCATAAAAAATAGGCTTGGAAAACCTCCTGTTTTATTGTCGGATGCGACTCCTCAAAAAACAACCGAAATGCTTGAGATGGAAGTGAACAATAATGGATACTTCGGATCAACAGTACAGTATGAAGTAAAAACAAAGAGGAAGAAAAGCTATGTAACGTATACCGTCAATCTCCAACCTTCCTATCGTTTTAGGAATATAGACTACACTGTTTTAGATTCTACGAAGACTATGTTTATTGGTGCCATTAAAACAGCAAGTCTGCTGAAGAAAGACCAGCGTTTCAGACTTGGCTATTTGAAAAAAGAAAAGGAACGAATTGAAGAGGTTGCCAAAAATAATGGATACTATTATTTTGATGACCGCTATTTACGGTTTGATGCCGATAGTACCATTGGGAATAAAATGGTCGATGTTGTAGTAACATTTCAACCAAACATACCCGCTAACGCTAAACAGGTCTATACCGTTAAGAATGTGAATGTGTTTCCGAATTACACGTTGGCCAACGATAGTATGCTAACAAAAAGTGACACTCTTCACATCGATGGTTTTAGTTATATCGGCAGCGACCACACATTCCGTCCAAAAATAATCACCGATGTAATAAATGTAAGACCGGATAGTGTGTATAGCAGAATCAATCATGAATACACATTAAGTCGGCTCATGGGCTTGAAGACGTTTAAGTTTGTCATTGTAAAGTTTACCGAAAGCAAAACCGATTCATCATCACTTGACGCTAACATCTATTTGACACCCTTGCTTAAAAAGTCAATCCGGCTGGACGGTCAAGTGGTTTCAAAATCAAATAATTTTGTCGGTCCGGGGTTGGGTCTCACCTTTACCAATCGAAACTTTCTACGTGGAGCTGAGATGTTTCAGTTTAAAGTAAACGCTGGATACGAATGGCAAATTAGCAGACAGCAATCTGGCGCATTGAATGCCATTGAATTTGGAGCAGAAACTAGTCTCTCCGTTCCACGTTTTATTTCACCTGTTCGAATTCCACACCGCTCAGCCAAATACCTTCCCCAAACACAATTCAAAATCAGTTACAATCTTCAACAACGCCTTCAATACTTCAGGCTAACTTCTCTTAACATAGCGTACGGGTATATCTGGCGTGAGACTACATTAAAGACACATGAGTTATTCCCGGCTGATATTAGTTTTGTAAAATCAAGTCATACTTCACAAGCCTTTGATGATCTCCTGGCAAAAAATCCCACATTGGCCAATTCCTTTCAAAATCAATTCATTGTTGGATCACGATATTCGTTTACGTTTAATAGTCAAATGAGGGAAGATATCGTTGGAAAGTTTGAAGCAAGGAAAAACGGAAAGACAGATATTTATTTTAATGCTGCTGTTGATGTGGCTGGCAATCTCTTTCAACTATTGCAACGCATTAATCCTCAAACAGAAACACCCCACCAACTGCTTGGTTCTCCGTATTCTCAATTTGCACGGATCAATCTTGACTTCCGTTATTATCTACAATTCAACACGAAAAGTAAATTGGCCACACGGTTAACCATTGGAACAGGTTATGCTTACGGTAACTCTGAAAACATACCTTACATTAAACAATTTTCTGTAGGTGGATCGAACAGCATACGCGCATTTCCGGCACGTTCTGTTGGGCCCGGAACGTATAATGTAAGAACAGACAGTGCTGTAACTTCATCAACCTATTTCATAGATCAACGAGGAGATATAAAATTAGAGAGTAATGTTGAATATCGATTTGATATTGTAAAATCATTAAAAGGAGCGTTCTTCCTTGATGGGGGAAATATCTGGCTGTGGAATGAAGACCCATCCAGAAAAGGTTCAAAATTCAAAAAAGATGAATTTTTAGCAGAGTTGGCTGTTGGCACGGGCGTAGGCATTCGATACGATTTTAATTTCTTTGTACTTCGTTTCGATGTGGCATTTCCATTGAGGAAGCCATACTTGCCAGAGACTGAAAGATGGGTATTGAATCAAATTGATTTCGGTAGTAAAGACTGGAGAAAGCAAAACCTGATTTTGAACATCGCGATTGGTTATCCATTTTAAAGAACTTAATATAATTTTCATAGTAGTGTCAGTCCAATACTGATAGAGGAAAAGACTGATGCAAAAGATTGTATTGAGTTGAGAAAACGATGACCAAATCTGTGGTCAAGGTGTGGAATAATTTACATACTCTAAACAACCTTTATTGTGGTTATCTGGTAAGAAACTTCTAAAATCCGCTTTACATCAGTACAATTGGTTGGTATGATTTTAGGAAGACAGGTATGGAAAGCCATTGTAATCATATTGTATGACAACTAACTAAATATTAAATTATGATACACCAGTTAAATGACGTCCCAAATACCATGGTTGGTTTTAAAGCGGTCAACGATGTGACAAAAGAAGATTTCGATAAGGTAGTACTGCCAGCAGTTGCCGAACTGGTTCAGCGAACAGACAAATTAAATTACCTACTGATAATAGACACCTCTCTTAAAAATTTCACGATTGGCGCATGGCTTAAGGATGCTATGATTGGACTTAACAACCTGAATAAGTGGAACAGGGCAGCCATCGTTTCTGAATCGGAAGGAATAGAAAATATCACCGAGGTATTTAGTAAAGTAGTGCCTGGTGAATTCAGGTGTTACAAACACAGTGAATTAGATGAGGCTATTCAATGGGTGGGTGAGCAAAATGGATTCTCAGTGAAGCAGGTGTTTCAGCAAGAGGGTGATTCGAAAGATTAAGAAGTGAAATCCAACTGGAGTTTCCTGAAGAAAGCTAATTGGCCATGGGCATTGGATATAATCTCAATTTGGATGACCTTAATTTATTTCACACCAATGCTGTTCATTTCTAAGAATTTTTAGGATATGTTTGCAACGTGTTAAAAGGGATATTTAAATATCTGATCTTACTTGTCATTTCACTTGGTTACTTACAAGCCATGGCAGAAGTGAACACAGAAACCATTAAAAATACATGGCGTGACGAGTACGATAGTTATGTCCAGAATAAAAATTCAACAGAACATCACCTCAAGCTAAAAAAGCAAAATAGTGAGCCGACACTTTTAACTAAGCAGTTAACGCTCCCAACAAAGCCACTATCATATTCATTATTTTCTTCGACAGGTTATCAATCACTTGTTGTCAACTCATCCAGGTTATTTCTTTTACACTCCAAATTATTGATTTGAATTTATCGAATACAGTAACCTTACTTATTCGAGAACGAGATTCAAATCAACAAAATGAAAATATTCATTACGATTTTACTTTTCGCATTATTATCGATTAATTCCTACGGCCAAAATACGTTTAAAGCATACATCAAAGACGGTCATACAAAAGAACCGCTAACAGGCGCGACAGCTATCATTAAAGAGACTTCCATCGGTGCAAGTGCCAACATAAACGGATACCTTGAAATAAAGAACATACCGAACGGAAAACAAACTATCGTGTTTAGTTTCCTTGGGTATAAACAAAGGATCGACACACTAGATTTTTCGATTGTTAAGTCTGATACATTAATCGTTCTGTTAGAATCAGACGCAAGAAATCTTGATGAAATTACGGTTACTGCTACTCGAAGTAGCAGGTCAATTGACGATATCCCTATAAGGATTGAGACAATTACGTCCGGTGAACTGGAAGAAAAAGCAGTGATGCAGCCAGGCAATATTAAAATGCTGTTAACAGAGAGCACAGGAATTCAAACACAGCAAACCTCAGCCACTTCAGCAAGTACAAGTATTAGGATTCAGGGCTTAGACGGCAAATACACTCAAATTCTAAAGGATGGCTTCCCACTTTATTCTGGATTTTCAAGCGGCTTGAGTATTCTACAAATTCCACCGTTAGATTTAAAGCGAGTTGAAGTAATAAAAGGCTCTGCATCCACATTATATGGTGGGGGTGCAATCGCGGGGCTTATAAACCTTGTTACTAAAGAACCAGCGGTTAAGAGAGAGATTTCCTTTTTAGCAAACGCCAATCAAACGAAAGCGTTAGACCTGAGTGGCTATTATGGTGAACGTTTTGAAAGGTGGGGCATAACATTATTTACAGCCCGCAACTCGCAAATTGCTTTTGACAGAAATACTGACGGCTTTTCAGACATTCCAGAGTATACTCGTTATACGTTTAATCCACGCGTGTTTTTCTACGGGAATTCAACCACCGTAAGCCTTGGAGTGAATACAAGTTTTGAGGACCGTATTGGCGGAGATATGAAAGTCATTGAGGGAAATGACGATGCAACGCACACTTACTTTGAGAAAAATAGGTCTGGTAGATATGCAACTCAATTAAAGATTGAAAAAAGATTTAACAATAAATCTGTGCTCACAGCAAAAAATAGCGTAGGTTATTTTAACAGAGATATACGCTTATCTGACTATTCATTTTCGGGTAAGCAAGTCGCAAGTTACTCTGAGATTAGTTACCTAATTCCTGGTGCAAAAAGTGAGTGGGTTACAGGCGTAAACCTATGGACGGATAATTTTGCCCAAGCTAATCCACTGGGTTTACCATTGGACTACACACTAAACACAGTTGGCATATTTGCTCAAAATAATTTAAAACTCACCAAAAAATTAGTTATTGAATCGGGACTTCGAATCGATTACAATAATCAAAATGATGCTTTTGTACTTCCTCGTCTTTCGGTCTTGTATCGTTTTACCGATAAACTTACTTCGCGTATTGGCGGTGGCTTTGGCTACAAGGCACCTACTTTATTTTCCGAAGAAGCCGAAACCAGAAGTTTTAGAAACATCCAACCACTTAACCTTGGTAACGCAAAAGCGGAAAGATCAATTGGTGGAAATTTTGACGTCAATTATAAAACTGCACTTTCCGACATATCAGATATCTCTATCAATCAATTGTTTTTCTATACGGCATTGACAGACCCATTGGTTTTATCTACGACTCCATTTCCCAATGGAAATTATGAATTCAATAATGCCATGGGTAACCTCACTTCTAAAGGCTTTGAAACTAACATGAAAGTCAGCGTAGACAATTTTTCCCTCTATCTAGGTTATACCTACATTGTAGCCACCAGGGAATATAACGCGCCAAGTACATTTAATCCCCTTACTGCCAAACATCGGATCAATACAAACTTACTGTATGAATACAATGAAAAACTGAGGCTTGCTTTTGAAGCATTTTATATAGGTAAGCAATATTTATCGTCAGGAGAATTGACAAGAGACTATTGGGTGATGGGTGTTTCGGCTGAGAGAAAGTTTGAACACTTTAGTTTGTTTGTAAATGCGGAGAACTTTTTGGATTCCAGACAAACTCGCTTCGACCCAATCTACACGGGGACAATTCAAAATCCACAGTTCAAAGAAATCTATTCTCCAATTGATGGATTCATATTTAATGGAGGATTTAGGTTAATGTTTTAATTATAGCGTGTACGTTGGACAACGATTCATTAACCAGTGCCAGACCAATGACTCTTCCGTCAACGAGGGACATGAAGGAAGGGCACGTTAGTAACAAATCTGCCAGCTGCGGGTGGCGGGTAAAGTGTTAATTTGAAGTTAGTTTTTATATTTAGTTACAGGCCACGTGGGGCAATGAAGCGCTTCGAAAACCGCAGCCGTAATAAACACAGGTCGTTATGCACAAGGCGTGAACACCAGCTTAGTAAAACGTGATGACGAAATTGACTAAAACTTGCTTTCAAATAAATTAATGGCTGAACGAGATACAATAGGGATAAAATTTATAACCTCCCGACAACGACTTTAAGTCTGGTTATAAGTCTCACGTTTGCAAGATGATTAATCACAAATCATAGACTCTTTTTTGCATAAAATTTTAGTTAATAATCCAGTGTGGGAAT
>Ga0163153_10002558_pt1 | contig 26060 bp, 23 predicted proteins | sample OliLakLV19MP6IB1_FD_148629 | JGI IMG/M metagenome (GOLD analysis project Ga0163153, IMG submission 148629) | Freshwater microbial mat bacterial communities from Lake Vanda, McMurdo Dry Valleys, Antarctica - Oligotrophic Lake LV.19.MP6.IB-1 | ecosystem: Environmental > Aquatic > Freshwater >...
GTTTTTATATCTTCTATAGCCGTTAATATATCATCGGTAAGGGTTATCGTACTGGCGCCGGGTTGTTTTTCAATACTCAGTATCACCGCCGGTTTTCCGTTAAATGAACCATCGCCTCTTTTGACGGGCCCTCCGAATTTTACTTCGGCTACTTGTTGCAAAAGTACAGGGGTGCCGCTGATGTTGGCAACAACCGTATTTTTCAAATCTTCCAGTGTATTGGCACGGCCTATGTTTCGTATCAATACTTCCGAACCTTTGTTGTCAATAAAACCACCGGTAGTGTTAAGGTTGGTCAGTTGTAATGCGTTATCAACATCATTGATGGATAAATTATATTGCCGCAACTTGTCTGATGAAATCAACACCTGATATTGTAAACGTTCACCGCCAATAGGGATCACCTGGCTGACCCCTTTTACGCTCAATAATCTTCTGCGAATTGTAAAGTCAGCCAACGTTCTCAACTCTGCAGGAGATGCAGTATCACTGGTTACAGCTATCATCATGATCTGTCCCATGATGGAACTGATAGGTCCCATTTGTGGTGTAATACCGTTTGGCAATTGTATGCTCTGAATTTTTTCTGCTGTCAGTTGCCTGGCCCGGTAAACATCTGTATTCCAGTCAAACTCAACAAACACCATTCCTAATCCTGGTGATGCGACAGAACGAACTACTTCCACTCCCGGCGAACCATTCAACTGTGTTTCTACCGGCAAGTTCACCTGCGTTTCAATTTCTTCGGGAGCCATACCATTGGCCTCCAGAAAAATGGTTACCCTTGGCCGGTTCAAATCAGGCAACACATCAACCGGCAATTTGACCAAAGTAAATACACCATATACCATTATCAAAGCGGCTAATGAAACTATCAGTAACCGGTTACTAAGTGAAAATAGAATGAGTTTATTTAGCATTGTTTTAATTTATGTTTTTCAATCTCCAATTAATTAGCAATTAGCAATTAGCAATTGACAAGTGAGTACAATTTGACGTAATAATTTTAAACCTTCGGACAACTGCCTATTGCCCATTGCCAATTACCCATTGCTAATACTTCTCTGGATTCTGCATCATATGATTCAAGAGCTTACCTATTTCTTCATTTCTTAGGGCTAATCTTTGTTTATCGATTTCTTCAAGATACTTACAGGCAAAGGCAAAATCAATCCAGACATTTGTTTCAGAATTCTCTGCATCACAATCGGCGAGTTTAGATAAAAAATGTGCAGGATAAATTTTCTTACGATAAGTTTCTGCAAGGTTTACGCATACGCTTCTCGATGACCTTGGTACATGGTCAGTTAACGAATATTTTTCTTCTTTTGGAAAACGTTTAGACAATTCAAAGATATCCATCGCCTGCTCAAAAGCTTTTTGATAAACCTTTGTTTGCTTTACAATAATAGCAGCCATCGGATAGGTGTATGGTTGACTTGGATGGTTATCCATACGTTACGGTTTAATCATGATGTCGAATTTTATTTTTACTTTTTCCCATGCCATGGAGACTACACCCATATTGCCCTTATTATCTTCAATAAAATATTGAAGCCGCTCTACTTTTTTAAGTAGTCTTATAGGTTTAACTTTTATTCTTACCACATCTTCTTTCTCCAAATAGTCATCGGTTAAATGTTGGTCCCAGTTTTTATTGATGATAATGGTCCATTCGTTTTTACCTGGAATGGTGAAGAGCGCATATTTGCCTTTTGGTATGGCCTTGCCTGCTAGCGTAAAATCTTTATCAATTTCTAATTTGGTGGCATAGTGTGCCCCGGTTACCCACACCTCATCGTAAGGTACCAATCCCCCCCAAATGGTCCTTCCCCTTACCCCAGGTGAATGATAATTGATCGTAATATTGGCCTGTCCAATTTTACCCACTGCAGCAGACTTTATACTTCTTTTGCTGGTATCACCTATTGCATTGGGATTGTAGCAAACTTCCGCTGCTTTCTTCTCTTGCTGTGCTTGCACCATATTTACAGTACTACACACCACAAGGAGAACAAAAAATATTTTATCGAATTGCATACGGATTAATTTACCTGCTAAATAAAATTTTATAATTAAAAAGCGTGTCTTTGAGCAGACATTTTTACTGAAAATATTAATGCCCTTCGTGGCCGCCTTCTTTTGCATCATGACCTTCGGTTGCTTTTTTTATTTCGTCCACCGTTCCTTCGTTCACATCCATCACGAAATCTACGGTATGCACCTGAGCATTGCTTTGAAATTGAATCCAGCCGCGATAAATGCCAGGTTTTTTGAACGTAGTATGCAAATCAAATTTGCCACTGCTGACATCGGGATGTACATGCAGGTATTCTTTGTCATTTAAACTAACCACCACCATGTGGGCTTTGGCTCCCAGATAATTTTCCAAAGTATTTACATCTATGGCTTTGCCATTTTGAGTAAGCTCCCCGGCAATATGCATTGGTGCGCCGGTTATTAATTTTCCACCAGTAGCTTGCAGGGAAACCGTGAAATCGGCTGAAGTACCAATAAGTTTGTTAGCAGAGTAGGTAACAAGCCCTTTTGTTGTACCGCTTACATTTATAGCTATTTTCTCTACCTGGTGGTCACCGCCACTAGGCAAGTAATCAGCAAACAGCGTGTAATCTCCACCATTTACAAAACGTGTTTCATGATGACCAGGACCGATGGAATAGCTCTTGGATTTTTCCAATACTGTTATTTTGTAGGAGCCATCAGCCTGGTATTCGGGATGGATATGTTCAAAATAACTGAGGTCGTTACTTACTACAATTAAATGGATTTTCTTTTCGTGCTGCACATCCAGTGCCACCGCTTCACTTTCTTGGCCTATAACTTTTGGAGTAAAATTCAATACACCCGCTTTACCAGCTTCTAGCTGACCGGGGGTAGAAGTATATTCCATTTTGTAACTCAATCCATTATCAGTACCATCATAATGTTCGAGTTTCATACCGCATACCGGGCAATTACCTTCTTTATCATATGTTTTTCCGTTTTCACAATTCATCGGACAGCGATATTGATGGGCATGTTCGCCGGTAGTATGTGCAATAGATTCTGTATCGGTTGATTTATTTGTGGATGCATTGTTATTGCAAGCGGATAAAAATACAATAGTGATAAAGGCGATAATAGCCGTGGTGAATTTTAAAATCTGTTTCATGTTTTATTCTTTTTAGTGATGATTTAATTATGGTTATGCCCATTGGGGCCTTCATTTGGTTTAATTGCCATGACCTTTTTCAAATCCATATTACAGGTAGGACATTTACCGCCTTTATCATACGTTTTATCTCTTTCACATTTCATAGGACATTGGTATTGATCTGTATCAACGGATGTAACACTGGCTTTTAAGTTCATATTACACACTGGACATTTGCCTGGTTTAACATACGTTTTATCACCTTCACATTTCATAGGACATCGATAAACGGTATCGGCAATTGTTTTACTGGTTTTAGATTTTGTACTCGTTGATTGGGCATTAAGAGCAGTGAAATAAAATACTGCTAATGCCATGAATAGAATGCACTTTATTTGCTTCATAGTATTGATTTTGATTTTTAAATATTTATTGATTCAGATAGATCATTTTCATTTGGTAAACATTTGAGACCACTACTCTTTCGCCATCTTCTGCACCCTTACTTACCACAGTATATTTATTATTATTCTGGCCTGTAACTATAAAATTGATACGGTATTGTTCGGCTTTGTTTTTTATAAAAATGGCTGGTTTGCCATTCACATCGGTTATAGCGTCGTTGGGTAACACGACTTGCCGCATGGATTCATTTCCAGTCATCCGTACATTAATGTTTTCTCCAATTTTGAATTGGCCATTTGGATTGATGATTTCAAAAACCACGTTCTGTGATTGATTGCCGGTATTTACAGTTTGTGCCGTGTTTATCATTTTTAACTTGTAAACCAGCGTATCATGGAGAGCAACAACACTGAAGGAAGTAGCTGTTTTCATTTTAGCAACATCAGCAGTAAATACCTGTGCTTCTGCAAATACCTTGTTCAGATTGGTCACTTCAAAAAGGGTTTCGCCAATATTTACCACGGCACCGATGGAATAGTTGAATAGACCAACTACGCCACTGATCGGAGAAGTAAGTGTTACCAATTTTGTATTTCCGACATTGCTGCCACTATTGGCATCAAACAATTCTTTGTTGCTTTTTGCATTGTCGTATCTTGCTTTGGCTTCAGTTACATCTTTTTTAGCAGCGATATCTTCAATCGTTTTTAATCTTTCATATTGTGCTTTGGCGGCCTCATATTCCCCATTCACAATATTTTTTTGAGAAAGGATACTGATTTGAGTACCGGCATCTACCTGTTGCTCAACTATTGCCAGCAGCTGGCCACGGATTACCTGCTGACCGGGATTTACTTTCAGTGAAACAATTTTACCTGTTTGTGGCGATTGAATCACAGCCCTTCCCTGAGGTGCAGCGGCAACAGTCCCCAATAAAATGGTTGATTGATTAAAATCACCGGTACTGATTTTTTCCGTTAGGATATTAAACAGGAATTGTGTTTCTTTTTCTATAATAAAGTCCGTAGATAAACCTGCGCTTTTTGAAGCTCCGTTTCCGTGATCTTCTCCATCATGGGCAGACATGGTATTGTAATTTGCGGTTGGCAATAGGCAAAAAAGTAAAATCACAGTTGCAGTTATGCTCCTGTTTCCCTTATTGTTTAAAAAATACATTACTATTGCTCCAAGCAGTAAACCTATTACTCCGAAAAACCAATTGCTGCGGTACCAGGGAGAATCGACTGCAGGTTTAACTTCAGCTACTGCCAGTTCTTTTCCTGTTTCAATATTATTTATCTGTATTAAATCAGCCCCCAGAGTGCCACTGATATGAGCTAATAAATTGTATACTTTCTTTTCAGGAAATGTTGCTTTGAGCTGATAGATACCTTTCTCGAGCAAAATTGCTGTTACATTGATCGTTGAGTTTCCAACAACAGATATTTTTATATCGGCCGTATCCAGCGGTTTGTTGTTATTGTATTCACTTATAAAAAGTTTTAGCACTGCTTCTTTCCCGGGAATAATAAGATCGTACTTAATCAACAATTCATATTTATCAGAAAATGCCTCAGAAGAGAAATAGCTAATAGGGGCGGTCGATGATTTTTTACCAACATTATGTTCTTCACCCTCATGAGCAAAAGTAAAAACTGGTAGACACCATAAAATAATCAATATTCGTCTCATAATTGGCCCATTAAGTATTGATAATTGATAACATTCAGGTTAAGATATCTTATGGCTTCAAGGTATTTCTGATACATGCCATAAGCTTCATTGCTATTGCGTAACAGACTGATATAATCAAGCTCTCCGCTGGTAAATAAGCGTTGTGAAGTCATTATAACTTCCTTTGCTCTGGGCAGGCCCGTTTGTTGATAATATTGCACAGATTGCCAACTGGCTTGTATTTCACCACTCGTTGTGAGTGCTTGCAGAGACAATTCCTGATGCAGCCCTTCATGTTTGTTTTGTAAAACCTGCTGTTCTGTTTTGGCAGCATTGATATTGCTGTTGTACTGTCCAAACCACAAAGGGAGAGAAATGCCAAAACGGAATCGGTTACTCCAGACCGTTTCTTTTTCACCTTGGTTAAAATAACCAAAAGCTAAACCTGGCAATGCTTTACTTTTTTGCAGGGCAATATTTTGCTTGGCATTTAATTGTTGCTGTTGTAATAAGTGTAAAGAAGGATTAGAAATCAATGCCGTTGTTTCCGCTAGCAGGTATGATTGTTGGCTGCTAACAGAAACGGTTATAGGCTGCACTATAAAATCATCTTTCAAGCCGGTGTGCCATTGCAGTTGTGCCTTTGCCGATTTTGCTCTGGTAATGGCCTGTAAATATTGATTGTGAATTTCGCCATATTGCGTGTCTGCAAAAGTTTGTTGCAGATAGTCTATCTGCCCTGCGTTGAACTGGCGGATAGCAGCTAATTTTATTTTTTCATAAGAGGTATCCTGAATATATAATTGTTTAACCAACGAATCAGTAAACTGTATTTCCAGGTACAATACTTTTACTCTGTACTTTAGCTCTGCTTCTGTTATACGCTTTTCCTGTTGAGCAATTATAATTTGTCCCTTTTGTAAGCGGTACTGATGGGTATATACTGAAGGGAATTCAATAGACTGTGTAATACTCCCTGTATAAAAATTACCCGTGGGGCTTTCCCAGAAAAACTCCGGGTTAGGTAAATTTATGGCAGACTTCAGCAATTGCTGTTGCTGCACTACCTGTAAGGAAGCGGCATTGATATTCTTGTTGTTTGCCAGGGTTTTAGAGATGGCTTCTGCCTCTGTAAGGACAGGTTGTGCAATAGCCCATATAGCCGCTGAAAGTATAAACCCAGTAAGTATATTCCTGAACATGAAAGATTGATTATGGTAAACGTATTAGTCCACTTTGCAACAAACAAAATGATTTAATGCTGAAGCAGAAACTGCTTCATTTAATTTACACGAATCAAATCTGGAAACTCTGTATAGCTATGCGTATATCAGGAGGTGGAGGATGAAGATACCGGGCTGTATATTTTTGAGGAGGTAATGGTACCGTGTTTGAAATATCCGTACTAAAAAATGTATAAAAGAATGCTTCCAGCGCCGGCAAATTCATATTTATTGGGGCAGTCAGACTTTTATCCAATTGGATAAACTGTAAAACATCATCAGTACAACAATCATCTTTTTTGGAAGCATCCTTATCGTGGTGGTTAGCATCAGCGTGATTATGTTGATGCTTTTTCGGTTCATGATCGTGATGGTGAGTCTTGTCATGTGCATCAACATGACCTGAACCTTCTTTATTTTCTTTATGAGGGATACTGTTGTACCCCATATCCAAACCAAGAGAACACGCAAAACCCAATACTATGTTCAAGGAGAACATGACCAACAAGGAAATTGCTTTAATCTTTATGGATGTCGATATTTTCATTCTGACTGCTGCAAAAATAAGGATATTACTGTAATAAAACCAAAAAATGCGGCACGCAAAGGTACATCCTGCTGTTTCTCAAAATGTTACATAATTATGAGAAAGAGTTACAGAACTTTGTTGATAAACCGCTATTGTTCAGTTGATTTGAGATTTTAAGGATTCAACAAACCTAACAGAAACTTTGAAAACGGTCCCATGTCTGACTCCAGCCGGAAAATAGACCTGATCGGAGACGTCTTCCCAATGCAACAAATCTATTGATCGCACTGCTCCATATTGATGATCCCTGTATTTGTCAAAATAGACATACCAGTATTTTTTAATTTTAATTGCCGTGGGACCTTCTGCCCAATATTCTCCGGTTATGGGTTTTGAAGGCAACGTATAGGGTCCGGTAAGTTCATAGGAAATTGCTGTTCTTATATTTTTTTGAGGAGGATCTGATGTTTCGTCTTTTAAAAACATCACATACTTATTATCTACCGGGACAATGGTGGCATCAATTACATTAAATCCATGATCATAGAGTAGGGCGGTTTTGGAGAAATGAATAAAATCCGAGGTAGTCGTATAATACATGCGGTGATTATACTTATTCTCTTTATTGCTTTCAGTTAATGGGAAACGGCCGGGTATAGTAGTGGCCCAATAAATCATATACGTTTTATTTTTCGGATCGTAGGTGATTTCAGGGGCCCAGCAATTTCTTGCCTCCGCCTCCTGTTCCATAACGGGGAGGTATTGTTGATTTGTCCAATGGATAAGATCTTTGGACGATGCATATCCTATCCCTTTTTCATTCCAACTCACGGTCCACACCATTTGAAAGGTCCCTTTTTTATCCTGGATGATGCAGGGATCTCGCATGAGTTTATCCTTACCCGTTACAGGGATTAAAAAAGATTGATCATTGTTTAGGCTGGTCCACTGCAATCCGTCTTTACTGGTGGCCAGATGTAAACCATCTTCACCATTTCCTTTAAAATAGCTGAAAAGATAGACGGGTTTTTGACTCCATAAACCGTCTGTTATGAAGATTAAAAATGGAATGATTCGGACCATCTGACAAAATTTATGGACCAGGATACTTAGTAATGAGTTCATATGCACTTATTGCTGGATCAAAACTTCATTAAATTGAATGACAGGCTCAATATCCGTGTAATGAACCATATCACCCTGCAGTTCGGCGGCATTCGGGGTAAAGGCAGCGATAAAATCATCCAATGAATCAAATAAAAAATGGCACATGGCGATATACGGTATTTTCAGGCCGGGCATCACCGTTCCGATACCTTTTTCAACGGACACCCCCTTATATCCGGGGTGCTTGCTCAACAATTCCATGGACCTTGGCATATGGATTTGCACATAATATTGAAAATCAAATTTTGAATTGGGAAGGTTGGGGTAGAGGATGCTGATTCTGGTCATAAATTCGTCTATATATTCTAAAGTGTACCGGAAAGGTAATTATATCATATTGATTTTTGAGGCCTACTTACTCTATGAAATTTTGAGCTTTGATAAGGTTTTCAAGAATTCGATGTTTAAGTTTCCCGCCCTGTTAATTTTTACTACTTAGTTTAAAAGGCGATCCGGATCAAATGAACCGTGAATAGGTTGAACAATTTCGGACAAGATTTTATCCAAACTCAAAACCTTTTTTTCTTTCCTGATCATTTTTAAAAATGATTTAGTATAATTTTCTAATACCACGAATAGCAATACATTGCTGAATTCACAATATTCAATGTTATACTGACAGGGGTGATCAAAAGTCAACAAAAAATCCCTGATCTCCCGTTCAGTGATTTTGAAGATGTTTGCCTCTGTTTTGGCAAGTGTTTCGTTATCGCATTTAGGAACCGACTGACTGAAAACAACAAGATCCTTGAAGTTTCAATAAATTTAAACGAAAAGTAATTTTTTCATTTCATTCAACATTCCGGCACATTCACCGATATATTCATTGCCAATCCACCCTCTGCCGTCTCCTTATATTTATCATTCATATCCAAGGCCGTTTCCCACATGGTTTTGATCACCGCATCCAAAGATACCTTGGCCTGGTCCGGGTTGCTTTCCATGGCGATATGGGCAGCGGTGATGGCTTTGATTGCGCCCATCGTATTTCGTTCGATACAGGGTATCTGAACTAAACCCCCGATGGGATCACAGGTAAGCCCCAGGTGGTGTTCCATGGCGATCTCTGCTGCCATCAATACCTGTTTATAGTCCCCGCCTATACACAAAGTCAACGCTCCGGCCGCCATAGCCGACGAAACTCCTATCTCAGCCTGGCATCCGCCCATAGCCGCGCTGATGGTAGCTCCCTTTTTAAATATACTGCCCAACTCTCCCGCTGTCAGCAAAAAGCGGATGATGTCTTCTTCTTTTTTCTCCGGGCCAAAACAAAGATGATACAAGAGTACTGCAGGGATCACACCTGCAGCTCCGTTGGTAGGTGCAGTGACCACCCGGCCAAAAGAAGCATTGACTTCATTGACCGCAAGGGCAAAACACGATATCCATTTATTGATCGACTCAAAATCATGGCGGCTGCTACGGATCGCTTTTACCCATTCTTCGGGGTTATGATATTCCAATCCGGGTGAAATCAATTTTTTACTTATGGTCGCCGCTCTTCTGGTGACCTGCAATCCTCCGGGCAGGAAGCCCTCTGTATGACACCCCTGATAAGCGCAATCCAACATCACACGGTAAATCCCAAGTAGTCCCTGTTTGATTTCTTCCGCAGACTTCCATTTCAACTCATTCTGCCAAACGACTTCATCGATTTGGAGTGCACTGTTGCGGCAATAGGCTTCCAGATCTGCGCTGACCTGGATAGGATAAGGTAGTTGTATGTCAGAGAGATCACCACTTTCCGCTTCTTTAATGACAAAACCCCCGCCAATAGAAAAATATTCAGCGCTATAATTTTTTCCATCCTCTATTGCGGCAGTACAACGCATTCCATTGGGATGAAAAGGCAGGTTTTCTTTAACATTGAATATTAAATCCTGAGCCGGATTAAAGGGAATGGAACGTTGACCACCCGGTTTGATGTAATTAGATTGCCGGATGGTTTTAATGATTTCCTGAATTGATGTTTCCGGTATACTCACCGGATCATAGCCACTCAGACCCAACAACACCGCAATATCCGTACCGTGCCCAAGTCCGGTCTTGGCCAATGGACCGTAAAGATCAACCCGAATGGAAACCACCTTTTCGAGTAGTTGGTTCTCCATCAGTTCGTTTACAAACCTCTGGGCTGCTCTCCAGGGGCCCATCGTATGGGAACTGCTAGGCCCTATACCAATCTTGAAAATATCAAAAACCGAGATCCTTTCCATCAGGGCTTCAGGGGTAATACATTTCCATTCATCAAACAAGCGACGACCACCCCGTTTTCATAAATCAATGCATTGGGATTGAATCCCAGCATTAAAGCATTGTTTTTGTTTTCATGAGGCCCAAGGATCTGAAGTAAGTTTGTTTCCCGGATCTCTGTGGGCGGTGTTTCTTCCAATCGTACTTCAGTGTATCCCTGACGGAGCAGTTCCACCTGATTGATTTTATGGAGACGTTTGTAGTTTTTCAACAAAACCGGATATGTTTTGCCTGCAACCATTTTTTTACCGGTGCCATCCCATTCTTTATAACCCTTGAATACCGATAAGTCACCCATGTCGGCGATGTAAGCCTTGCCGGTTGTTTCAGCAACGTTTAAGGAAATATCACTCCGGTATTCCATATTATTCAGGGTTAAGACGACATTGCGAATCACCAGGTCGTTGAGCCGGTTTTTATTTTCCGGGATGGACCAGTAGTCGCTTATATTATTTTGATAATAGGAGTTATCTGCTATAGCCTGAAGACACATCAGGATCGCCCCAAAATTTACCTTTCGTAAAAATTGTTTTTCCGGATCATTATCATAGGCTCCGGTTTCGATAAGTATAGTACTGGTACCCCATTTTTGAATATTATCCCCAAATGCCCTGGGCTCAAATTCATCATCGTATCTTCCAACCCCATTGGGAATCACCGATTGTAAGGCCAGTTGCATTTTTGCTATTAACAACATCGCCCTGGCCCGGATAGCATTAATCTCTTTCTCCACATTATACGCAGGTGCCAGCAAAGAAATAGACGCCGGTCTTTTTAAATCTCCGGCGGTATAATATTTACTTTGATCATGAAGATTAAACCCAAAGTCGGGTTGTAAGCTATCGCGGATCGATTTGAGTAGCCTGGCTTCGGGGCTTTGCAGAAAAAGTGCATCCCGGTTGATATCTATCTGCTGTGCATTACGGCGGACAAATAATTCTGCCCCGTCAGGGTTGAGCATGGGAATAAAATATAAACTACATTCTTCCAATAGGTTGGGTGTTAACCCGTTTTCTATTCCACCGCGTTTGAGATAGTTGAATATATCCAACAGGGCCATGGTAGCGGTGGATTCGTCTCCATGCATCTGACTCCATAATAATACTTTTTTATTTCCTTTACCAATACGAACCAGATATATGGGTTTGCCCAAAAATGATTTTCCAACCGGTTTAACTTCGAAACGTGGATCCTCACTAAGTTTGAGAATAAGCCCTTCAATATCCTGGAGTTTGAATTTTTTTGTCGTGATGGACGGCTCCTGGTATTCCCGGTGCAGGTTGAAAAAGTCAGGAGGACCAGGTTGAGCAGATATTGAAGCCCCCAAAATGGTGGACAGAAGGGAAACAAAGAGGACTATTTTCATGGTACGGGCTTGATCTCCAAAAATAGGAAAGAGGCCGGAGAGTGCCGGAGATTATTCATATCGGTAAAACCAGTAATGTTTAAAATCCGACTTTAGTTAAAGTCAACCATTTCCAATTATTTTGCCGCGATTACAAAATCCAAGATACCTTTTTTAACGTAGGTATTAACAATCTAAAGCGCCTTACTTTGTCTACGAATAATCGATTTGCTACCGTATTTATACTGGGTATTTTACTTTTTTTTACCTCTAATTCCTTTGCTCAGGCCGTTTTCCAGATTACCGGTAAATTGGCGGACACCAATTCCGGTCAGGCCTGCCAATATGCCCAGGTTTCTATTGCTGGCTTGACTCATATTAACACCCTGAGTGACGAAAACGGTGCGTTTGTATTGAAACAAGTGCCTGTCGGTAAACATCAGATCAGAATCAATAGCCTCGGATTTACCCCCATTCTCAAAGAGGTCGAAATCAATGGAGACCTGGTATTGAACCTACAACTTGAATCAAGCCCCATCGATCTCAAAGAGGTGACGGTGGAGTCGGGTAAAAATCATACCCAGAGTTCTCCTTTTATCGGGTTGGACAAACAACTTCGTCCGGTCAACTCTGCCCAGGATTTACTCCAGCTGGTGCCAGGACTGTTTATTGCCCAACATGCCGGGGGGGGAAAGGCTGAACAAATATTCCTCCGCGGTTTTGATAATGACCATGGCACTGATTTTTATATCGCTATTGATGGCATGCCGGTCAATATGGTTTCTCACGCACATGGTCAGGGCTACGCCGACTTCCATTTTGTAATTCCGGAGACCATTGACCGATTGGCCGTATTTAAAGGTCCATATACTACCCGTTTCGGCGATTTTTCCACTTCCGGTACAGGAGAATTTACTACCAAAAACGGCCTGGACCAGTCCATGGTTAAGGCTGAGGTTGGAATGTTTAACACTTACCGCACCCTGGGGATGGTCAACCTGATTTCACCTGCTAAGACAGCTGGAGAGCAGCAGGCGTATGTGGCAGCTGAATACGTATATACCGATTCTTATTTTGATAAAAAACAAAACTTCAACCGGTATAATATTTTTGGAAAATATTATGGAAAAGTAAGCCCGCGGAGTTATCTCCAGGCATCTGCTTCTGCCTTTGATGCGGACTGGAGTGGTTCGGGACAAATACCCCAGCGTGCTGTTGATCTCGGTATCATTTCAAGGTATGGTCAGATTGATTCTTTTGAGGGAGGAGCGACCAGCAGGATAAACCTCAACGCCATCCTTTCGACCTATACTCCGGGCAATGGAGTGCTCAAAAACCAGGTGTATTATACCAAATATGATTTTAATCTGTTTTCCAATTTTACTTTTTTCTTAAATGACCCGGTGCGTGGCGATGAAATCCAACAGATTGATAACAGGTCCATCATTGGTTATCATGGTTCATTTCAAAAAGAATCCAAACTTGGAAGTAAAAGCCTGAACAGCAATTTTGGCCTGTCTACCCGGCACGATTTTGCCCGCATTTCCCTGTTGCATACCGCAAGAAGAGTTGAATTGGAGACCGTCGTTACCGGTAAATTGCATCAAGCCAATGTGAGTGGGTACGCCGATTTTAACCTGGAATTATCATCAAAATGGATGTTGAATGCAGGCAGCCGCCTGGATGTATTCTCTTTTGATTTTGATGAAGCAGGGACCGCAGGCAGGCTCAATCGCTCCCTGGCAAGGGTCAGCCCCAAACTTAATTTGTTTTATCAGGCAAATCCGAATGCCCGATATTTTATAAAATCTGGCATTGGTTTCCACTCCAATGATGCGCGGTCCATCGTACTGGGTCAGACTGATAATAGTCTGCCTAAAGCTTATGGGTATGAGACTGGTACAGAATTGAAGTTGGGTTCCCGTGCGTTGTTGCAAGCCGCTGTTTGGGCTTTACATTCTCAAAGTGAACTGGTTTATGTGGGTGATGAAGGGGTGGTGGAGACTTCCGGTCCTACCAAAAGAATGGGGCTTGATTTTGGATTAAGGTATCAGATGTTGTCCCGGTTATTTATCGATGCAGACTTCAATTATAACCACGGAAGGCTGATAGGTGAACCAAAAGGTCAAAATTATATTCCCCTGGCTCCGCGGGTTACGAGTACCGGTGGAATTCAGTATAAACAGGACCGCGGTATAAATGCCAGTTTACGGTACAGAATATTGGATAAAAGACCTGCCAACGAAGACAACTCCACAGTAGCCGAGGGATATACCGTATTGGACGCGGCGGTCATGTACATCACTAAACGCCTCGATTTTGGTATTACGGTTGAAAACCTCCTGGATACGGAATGGAACCAGGCGCAATTTGATACAACAAGCAGGTTATTTAATGAAAACCAGGAAGTGACCGAATTACATTTTACACCGGGTACCCCATTCTTTCTCAAAGGCAGTGTGATTTTTAAGTTTTGAACTAATCCGAATAAAGTCTTGCCGTTAACCAGGTCGTTTACCGAAGATGTGCATCCAGACCTTTTGAAAAACTGATTATCTTGTCAGAAGGTTGTTTGTACCTTAAAATCTTCAATCGAACCCTGGTCATGCCTTCTTTAATCATCATCGGAAATCCAGCTGCAGGCAGGGGCAAGACCATTAGATACTGGCCCAAACTGGAGGCTGCCCTTCGCAATAAAGGTTGGACGTTTGATATACGGTGGACCAAGGAGAAGGGGGAAGCCAGGGTTATGGCTGCCAAGGCTGTATCCGAAAATCCGGATTTAATCGTGAGTTATGGTGGAGATGGTACAGCCCATGAGGTCATCAATGGTATCATGGACAACAAACTGCTTGCGACTCAGGTGGTATTTACCGTTTATCCCATCGGGACAGGAAACGATTGGGCGAGATACTGGAAAATACCCAAAAAGCTCACTTCCTGGATTGAGATGGTGGACCAAGGCAAAATATACGACCATGATCTGGGTCAAATAGAACTGCTCGATCCGCAAGGCAGACCACACTTGCATGTATTTAATAATGTTGCCGGTGCCGCATATGATGCCCATGTTGCCGACTATATTGAGTCCAAAAAGAAAAAAATGAGTGGGGGTGGGTTACAATATCTGTGGTTTATTTTTCGGTGTTTATTTTCTTATCAACTTCAGCCAAGCAGGTTGACCTGGCCCGAGGGAAGGGTAGAAGACCATTTTTATACTATTAATATAGGCATGTGTCCATTCTCGGGTGGTGGGTTACACCTGGTTCCGCATGCCAATCCCAATCAGGGAATGCTGGCCGTGACCGCAGTCAGGCCGCTACCCAGATGGAAAGTCATTCTGCTCACCCCATTGTTTTATTCCGGCACCATTCTCAGACATCCCAAAGTGTTGCATTTTAAGACTCCTGACCTCCTTATGGAGCCGGGTAGCCCGGATGAAAATGTTAAATTAGAGGCTGAGGGGGAGTACCTCGGTAACTTACCTGCCCGGCTCTCCGTCTTATTAAAAGCGCTTAAAATCTGTGCGCCATGAAACTATTTTAAGATAAATTAGCTTTTATTAATACAAATTATATTGAGAAAATGAAAAAATCAATAACACTCTTATCCGTTATATTATCATTCGCTCTTTCTGCCAACAGCCAGGTTATGGAAGCTTCGAAGGTCATGAGCAAAGGCCAGCAAAGCACCCTTACCTTGGAAATTCCTGATGTTTCCGCTGATTATGCTGAAGAAGTCTATAAAGATTTTATCAAAGATTTTAAGGGTAAAACCAAAAAAGATAGGAAAACCAATGAATGGTTTAGTGATGATGCGAAAGTTGCCAGCATTGCCAATGGCGCCCCTATCGATATCTATTCCAAAGTCGAATCCTCCGGAAATAAAGCCATTATCAATATGTGGGTTGATCTGGGTTCAGGATATATCAATTCCAATACCTATCCAACGGAATTTACTGAAGCTGGAAAACTGCTTGAACGGTTTGCAGAAACGGTGAAGATCAGGCAGGCAGAAGATGAATTGGCCCTGGTCGAAAAAGACCTGAAGAAATTGGACTCGGATATGAAAAAACTTAAGAAGGACAACGAAGATTATCATAAAGAGATTGAAAAAAGTAACCAGAAGATCAAAGACGCCGAAAACAGTATTATGAAAAACGAAGAGGACCAAAAAAACCAACAGTCCGCCATTGAAGCCCAGGCCGGAAAAGTCGAAGAGGCTAAGATAAAAGTTAATAACCTGAAGAAAAACTAAGCTGGTTTTTTATTAAATACTTCAAACCGGTAAGGCATCTTATTTTTTTCATCCGGAAGAAAAGACTCGGATGAAATGAGTTCCCATTTATTCCGGTCCACTCGTGGGAAATAAGCATCCGCTCCGTCAACCTTACATTCAACCGTCGTGAGGTACAACCTATCCCATAGATCGACAGTCGATTGGTAGAGTTGTGCACCACCGATTATAAAAGCTTCCGTTTCACCATGATCAGCTGCTATATTTAAAGCCTCCTCCACGGAATGGGCAATGAGGCATCCGGTGCTGAGATAATATGCATTTCGGGTAATGACGATATTGATGCGGTTTGACAAGGGTTTCCCTATGCTTTCGTACGTTTGCCTGCCCATAATAATATGATGGGGTGTTGTTGTTTTTCTGAAGTATTTTAGGTCGGCCGGCAGATACCAGGGGATCTGACCGTTAGCCCCAATGACCGAATCCGGATTCATAGCGACTATACAGGATATCTCCATAATTTTTCCGTTCAGGGCTTCGCAGCTATCGTGTTTTTATGAATGAGGTCCTGCTCTAACGTTCTTTTTTCCAGCCACAACCTGGAAGAATCTATATACCCGTTGATGTACTTTTCCATCAGTAAAGAAGCAACCGGAGCAGCGAACGTGGAGCCGAAACCCGAATTTTCAACGATCACGGCAATGGCTATTTTAGGATTGACCTTGGGTGCGAATGCACAGAAAACAGAATGATCATCGCCATGAGGATTTTGAGCAGTACCCGTCTTCCCACAAACTTCAATTCCTTTTAATTGAGCGACTCTGGCGGTACCACTCAATACAGCGCGCTCCATACCATCGATTACGATTTCAAAATGTTTAGCGTCAATGTTGATTTTATGTTTTTCTGCAAATTTGTTTTGAGGGACAAGTTTGTGATCCTTGATCACCCCTTTGTAAAAGTGAGGGGTATACCAAAATCCCCGGTTGGCAATTCCAGCGCACAAATTAGCCATCTGGGCTGTGGTCAACTGGATAACGCCCTGTCCTATGCCTATTGAAATTTCATAAGCTGCCTTCCAGGTAGAATCCCTGAATAAGCGGTAATAATGCCTTTTGTAATAAGCATCCGTGGGAATAGTGCCGGTCAACTCATTAAAATAATCCAGTCCCAATACTTTTCCAAGTCCAAACTGGGTCATATACCCGGCAAATTCATCCAACCCTTTCGCAGGTTTGTCAGCGCCGTATTTATTGATTATATCCTGGATTTTTTGATAAAAGTAGACATTGCAGGAATGCCCTATCGCTTCCTGGACATTGGGTATTTGGTGGTGGACGTGACTGCATTTGTACACCCTGCCCAGGGTATAGGTACCGGGGCAATAGGTACCCTTGTTGGGATCTATAACCCCCATCTGCATTCCGGCCAGGGCAACTACCGTTTTGAAAATAGAGCCGGGAGGATATTGGGCCTGTACGGTCCGGTCAAATAGCGGTTTTAAGGTGTCTTGTACCAGGGCAGTGTAATATTTTCCCCGGTCCCGGTCTACGGTCAATAGATTAGGGTCATAGGTGGGGGCACTGATGAGGCAGAGTATTTCACCGGTAGAAGGTTCGATCGCGACTACCGATCCCCGTTTATTCTGCATCAGTTTTTCGCCATATTCCTGAAGGTCTGCGTCGATGGAAACCATTAATTCATCTCCACTCTGGGCAACCGAATCCAGAGCGCCATTCTGATAAGAGCCTACCGTGACACCGAGGTTGTCTTTTAATAAATATTTATAGCCTTTTACCCCTTTAAGCTGGGACTCGTAAGCCCTTTCAATCCCATTGGATCCCCGGTAATCACCCCGTTCATACAGGCCTCCGGATTTTTCAATTTCGGCAGGGTCTACTTCGCTGATGTACCCCATGGCATGGGCGGCAATGGGCCTTGGATAACCCCGGATATAACGAAGTTGGGCAGAAAAACCAGGGAATTCGTGCATCATTTCCTGGAATCCGGCAAACTGATCGACCGGCACCCGTTTGATAAAAGGAAATGGTTTGCTTTTGGAAAACTGTTTATTGGACCAGTCTTTATTGAGTTCGGTGATAAAAGTGGTTTTATCAATCCCCAACAACCGGCAAAACCGGGCCGTATCCATATTTTTATCAACTTTCCGGAAAACCGCCTCGATATCATACACCGGATTATTGTACACGATCAGATTTCCTTTACGGTCATAGATGGCGCCTCGCGCGGGATAACTCACCGCTTTCTCCAGGGCAGCATATTTAGCTTTGTTTTTGATGTCCTTGTCCATAAACTGGATATAAAAGGACTGAAAAAGCAACAAACCTCCCAGAATCAAGATGGCAGCCTGTATGATTAAGGTGGTATTGTGCTTCATTTGGGATCAAATATAAACATATAAAGAAGCACCAAAAGTATGGACATGATAAAACTGAATATAGTTTTAACCAATATGGTGCCAATCAATGATGGAGTAAAGACTTCCATGGAAAAGTAAAAAAAGAGATAAGCAAAGAGCATGACGCTCGCGTAGGTCACAAACCAATTGAGTCCCAGATGAAATTTACTAGGTATAGGCACCCGGTTATACCCCCCCCTGGGTTCAATATATTTTAAGATGAATGGTCGGATGAAAGCGATAAAGGTCGCTGCACTGGCATGGACACCCGGTGAATCATAAAACCAATCCACCCCCAATCCAATAAAAAAGCCTCCAACGACTAGTAGCCATTTGGGCGATTGGACCGGGACCAGCATGATCCAAAGAGGAATGATCATAATCGAAATAAAGTTGAACGAACCCCAGTTGAGGTGCACTTGTTTTAATACCAGTACCTGAAAACAGAAGAGAAAAAATAAACGAAGACCATTTCTAAACCAGATTGAGTTCATTTCAGGTTATTTAGAGTGGTCAAACTGTCAATTTCATTTTTATGCAGGTCATTCACCACATATACAAAATTGGTCCTGGACAGGTCATTAAACAACCTGACTTCAATAATATAAAAATTTTCACCGGGCTCGACTAAGGCATTGACAATCTCTCCGATGGGGTGGCCGATGGGGAAGTGCGAAAAACTACTCGTCACCAGCGTATCACCTACCTTGACATCTGCATGTTTGGGTATGGCTTCCACATTTAAAATTGTTGGAGAGGTCCCTGTCCACACGAGGTTGCCACGGGTCATGGTCCTTTTAATCATGGCGCTCACCCTGGAATTCGAATTTAGAATAGACATTACGGAGGAATAGTGGTTACCGGCATGGGTCACAAATCCGACAATTCCGAGTGGTTCGATTACGGTAGCATACTTAAACACCCCGTCGGCGCTGCCTTTATCGATAGTCATCATATTGTTTCTAAGTTCCACCGAATTGTTGATGACCTGGGCAGGGTGGAGTACAAAGCGTTGACGGTAGACCGTATCTCTTATGCTGTCCAGGGCATCGGGGGTATGAGACCGCAGGTTATCGATTTTCGCTTTCAGCGAGGCATTTTCTTCCGCAAGTTGTAGGTTGACCTCCTGGAGTCCAAAATATTTTTTTATCCGGCTGGCCCGATCAAATAAACCACCGCTGATGATACTGGAAGAATTTAGAAAAATTTCCCGCTGATTAGCATTTCTGCTGACAATAAATCTGATACTGATGAATTCGAAGATCAGAAACAAAAAAACGAAAGCGTACCGGTAAAAAAAAGCAAACAGGTTTTGCATATTCCGGCCTCAAAGATCAGACACTTTTCCGGTCAATCAAAAAAGAATAACGGTCTGAATTTTTTAAAGCCAAGCCAGTGCCGCGAACTACGGCCCTCAGCGGATCATCCACTACCCGGACAGCTAATTTTGTTTTTGCGGATATCCGCTTATCCAGTCCCCGGAGCAAAGCCCCGCCACCAGTAAGATAAAGTCCGTTTTTGTATATATCTGCTGCCAATTCGGGAGGTGTGGATTCCAGCGCTTTGAGGATGGCATCTTCAATCTTGGCGATCGATTTATCCAATGCGGTGGCAATCTCGGTATGGCCGATAGTGATTTGTTTGGGAATTCCGGTCATCAGGTCTCTTCCATTGACCGGGTAATCATCGGGCGCATTTTCGAGTTGTTTCAAAGCCGAACCGACGTTTATTTTTAATTGTTCGGCGGTTCTTTCGCCAATGAGGATATTGTGGGCACGTTTCATGTATTCCATAATATCATAATTAAATTCGTCCCCGGCAGTACGGATGGATTGATCGGTGACTATACCGGACATCGCGATAACCGCGATTTCGGTAGTGCCCCCGCCGATATCGATAATGATATGACCAACCGGTTCTTCTACATCCAGTCCGATACCCAAAGCCGCGGCCATAGGCTCATGGATGAGATAAGTTTCTTTGGAATCGACGTGGTCTGCAGAGTCAAATACCGCCCTTTTCTCCACCTCAGTGATTCCGGAAGGAATGCAGATCACCATTTTGAGATGGGTAAAAAAGCTCCGTTTGGTGCCGATCATATTGATCAATCCCTCGATCAGTTTCTCTGCTGCCTGAAAATCAGCGATCACCCCATCTTTCAACGGCCGGATTGTTTTGATGTTTTCGTGGGTTTTTTCATGCATTTGCATGGCTCTGGACCCAACTGCAATAGTTTCTCCCGTTTTTCGGTTAATTGCAACAATAGAAGGCTCATCGATCACTATCTGATCGTTTTGCATAATCAGGGTATTGGCAGTCCCGAGGTCAATCGCCAACTCCTGTGAAAAAAAGTTAAACCATTTCATTCCTATATCTTCTCCCGATAATTAACTTAAAAAGCAAAAACTTTGCCTAAAATTTTAACATTTATTAATTCACAGGATTGAAACGCAAAGGAAGCAAATATATTAGAATTCCAGCCGGAGATAATAAATTTATTTTCAAAGTTTTACCCAATTTACGAGATCATGACCAGGGTAAGGTCTTTTTCCTGAAAATATTTGTTTGCCAGGTCTAAAATGGCGCTTGAATCGACATTTTCCAGTCCGACAAGTAATTTTTTAAAGGTATCTATCCCGCCTTCGAGGGATAATGCCCTCACCAATTCTGAATAGGCGAAGGCATTTTCAAAATAATTGAGGAAACTTCCTTTGAGATAATGTTTTACGGTTTCAAGTTCCCGGGCCGGAACGGGTTGTTCCTGGAGGCGTTTGATCTCTTTTTTAATCTGGTTGAGGGCCAGTTCACTCCGGGATTTATCCACCTCAGTGGAAATAAGGAAATAACCACCGAAAAGAAAAGTATCCAGGCTGGAATAAATATGGTATGTGAGCCCTTTTTTCTCCCGTAGGTTTTGCATCAAACGGGACCCATAATATCCTCCAAGCAGGGTATTTAACATAAACATAGGTTCAAAGTCCGGATGGTCCCGTTTAAACATCCTTCTACCCAGGCGAATGGAAGATTGAACAGAAGCTTCTAAGGTGATCTTTTGTTTAGAGGGAGCGGGAGCGGATTCAATTAAAATCTTAGGAACCGGTTTCGATGGAGCAAGTATCATGGAACCCAATGCTTCTGCGATCAGCTCCTGGGTTTGATCAGAAAAATTACCGGATAGAAAGATCCGGCAACCCGTCATGGAATAATTTTTACGGTAATGGCTAAACAAGTCATCCCGGGTAATCTGGTCTATGGTTTCCGGTGTACTATTGTATCCATAGGGATGTTGGGTCCCAAAGAGGTTTTCCGTAAAATGCCGATATGCCACTACATCACCCCGGGACTGATCGCTGCGCAATTTTTCTTTCTGCTGCCGTTTATACAGATTCAATTCCGACTTTGGAAATCGCGGAGCGGTGAGCATATCTACCAGGAGAGACAAGGTTTGGGGAAGGTATTTTTCGAGTGCAAAAAGTTTTATCCCGCAGGTATCAATATAAAAGTCGAGGTTGACCGATGACCCCCAGTAATCAAAACCGTCAGCAAGCCGGGTAGCCGATTTGCGCTGGGTGCCTCCTTTGAATAACTGCAACGTTGCAGTGGCTAACCCTATCTTTTCTTCAAAAGGCCTGCCCGCTGCGAAACTCAACTCCAGCTTTAATGCCTTTACATTACCCCTTCGGATCGGATAAAACTCAGCTCCATTGGGTAAATCGATTTTATAGATTTCCGGAAGGGGAGAGGTGTAAGCGTGTCTGCGAGGTAAAAGGGCCATGAATAATCGGGACAAAAATAGGATAATATGAATGGAAGTGGGATTGTTTACCTCTTTTGGCTTTTTTCGTACATTTTCGTACATTTTCATAGCCAATTTGAAAATGACCTTTATACTGAGATTTTCGGTTTTATGTTGGAGAAAATCCTGAGCTAAAACCAGCACATCCCAGGTGGCGTGAATTGGCCCTTAAATCAGGAAAATCACGGAAACGGACAATTCGCGGAGCCCAATTATCCGTATTGGTTCGGATAATGCACTCGGGATTACTTATTTTTGCACCGAAATTTTAAAATTAGCTCCTCCAATGAAATTTAGTGTATCCTCTGCCGAATTGCTCAAACACATCCAGATTGCCTCCGGTGCAATCGGTACCAACTCCGTCCTCCCGATTCTCGAGGATTTTTTATTTCAGGTTAAAGACAAGATACTCACCATTGCCGCTACGGACCTGGAAACTTCGGTGAAAACAGAGATGGAAATCAAATCAGATCAAAATGGCTCGATCGCCATTCCCGCTAAAATCCTCATGGATACACTCAAATCATTGCCAGAACAACCGGTTTCATTTTCGGTCGACCCGACTAACAATAGTATTGAAATTACTTCGAGTTATGGACGTTACCGCCTGGCAGGTGAAAACCCCGGTGATTTCCCCAGTTTCCCATCAACCTCAGCTAATGATACGGTCAAAGTCAGTTCGGGTATCCTACATGAGGCATTCAACAAGACCTTATTCGCCACCAGCGGTGATGAATTGAGGCTGGCTATGACTGGTATATTGGTACAATTGGATTTCAACAAAATTGTCTTTGTTTCAACGGATGCGCATAAACTGGTAAAATTTATCTTTCAAGGCATATCCAATGATGTGGCTACTCAGTTTATTTTACCCAAAAAAACTTGTGCCCTCCTTAAAAATGTACTGCCTCCGGATACTGAAGTAGAGATCTCTTTTAATAAATCCAATGCGTTTTTTGCTTTCGGAAATACCCTGCTGGCCTGCCGGTTGATCGATGCCAAATACCCGGACTATAACTCGGTAATACCGATCGACAACCCCAATGTACTCACGGTAAACAGGGCCCAGTTGCTTCAATCCCTGAGACGCATTGCAATCTATGCCAATAAAACCACCAATCAGGTAGCCCTGCATGTGGATGAAGGCAGTCTTACCATATCCTCTCAGGACCTTGATTTTTCCAATGAAGCTACCGAACAACTGGCCTGTACGTTTAAGGGCAGTCCGATGTCCATTGCATTTAACGGTAAATTCCTGATTGAAATGCTGAGTGTGATGAGCACCGACGAGGTGTCTATCTGGATGTCGACCCCCAACCGGGCTGGAATAGTTACCCCGGCCGAAGAACAGAAAGGACAAGACCTGATCATGCTGATCATGCCGGTCCTGATCAATCAGGCACATTAAGCGTGTCTATACCCGTGAGAAGTTGAAAATAGGGCTCTTCTTCGGTTCCTTCAATCCGGTTCATACCGGGCATATGATCATTGCAAATTATATGGCCCACCGGACAGATCTGGATCAGGTATGGTTTGTAGTATCCCCTTTAAATCCTTTAAAACCCGCTTCTACCCTGGCCAATGATTACGACAGGCTTCATTTGGTCCGTCTGGCCATAGCCGATAATCCCAGGTTGCGGGCTTCCCCGGTTGAATTTTCATTACCCAAACCATCGTATACCATTGACACCCTGACCTACCTGAGGGAAAAACACCAGGAGCACGACTTTATCCTGATCATGGGTGGTGATAATCTCAATACCCTCCATAAATGGAAAAATTATGAAAAATTGCTGGAGCTGTATTGGGTTTATATCTACAAAAGGCCGTTATACGAACTCGGTCAATTCAAGGACCATCCTCATGTCCGCCTGGTGGAGGCACCTTTGCTGGATATTTCAGCCACGTACATCAGGGATAGCATCCGTAAAGGGTTTAATATTCAATACCTGGTCCCTGAACCTGTTTATAACTATCTGCTCGGATCAAGTATGTACAAATAGTTTAAGATTTCTTGATTTCGGGGGTGACTTTCCAGCAGGCGGAGACACTATACTAAGGTGAGGGTGATCACGCTTAATTCAAAAATACCCTTTCATCAATCCCTATAATTGGATTGTCAGAGTAAATGAGGCTTTGGCAATCTTTTTTTATTCATATCGGATAGGTTCGTTGAGGCGGGCGGCTTTTTTTGCCGGCAAAACCGATGCTGCGAATCCAATCCCAATTACCGTAATACCCACAATTATAAAATCGAATACCCTTAAATTTAAAGGATACCGGTCCACTAAAAATCCTTCCGGAATTGGCACCAGTCCAAATTCTAATTGCAGAAAATAGAATACAACGGAAACTATAAAACCCAGGATGATGCCCAGTCCGGTAATCCATAGTCCGGTTGCCACAAATATTCCCGATACCGTAGGATCCTTCATCCCCATGGATTTGAGTACCATGATGTCTTTTTTCTTTTCAAGGACGATCATCCACAACGCACCAACAATATTAAAAGCCACGAGGATCAGGACAAAGCTCAGGATAGCATAGGAAACCCATTTTTCTATCTTCATCAGTTTGTAAAAAGCGGCATCCTGTTGGTACCGGTCCTGGACCAGGAAACCCGGTCCGAGAATTTTTTTGATTTCACGGATCGTCTGTTTTTTAAGATCATATTGATCCAGTTGGATCTCATACCCCGTGATGTTCCCACCTTTACCGACCAGTTCCTGCATAAATTCCAGGTCCACGAATACATATCGATTGTCATAATCCTGTTGGATACTGAATATACCTGCAGGCCTCACCGATCTTTTTTTAAATGGGTTCATCAGCCCGCCTTGAGGATTGGGCATGAATATGGACAGGTTGGCAAAAGGATCATCTATACTGATCGCTAATTTATTTCGGATCCCCTGGCCGACGATAGCCTGAAAACCCTGAGGTGACCTGAGTGCAAACTCACCTTGTTCTATTTTATCCACCAGGTTGGTCTGGTAATAAAAATGGGTATCTACGCCCTTTAAAGTGGCAAAATCCTTGATTTCTTTATACTCGAGTAAAGCAGTTTCTTCCAGGTAAGAGGACACCGATCGGATATTTTGAACCTCCATCAAACCCTGAAAGACAGAATCGTGGTATTCAAAGGATTTACCCTGCTCCAGCGTAATTTTCAGGTCGGCGTTGAATGAATTAAACAAGCCCTTGATCAGGTCCTCAAAACCATTTAATACAGACATGACCAGGATCAATGCGGCAGTTCCCACACCAATACCGGCAATCGACACCCCTGAAATGATGTTGATAGCCTGAGTAGACTTTTTGCCAAACAAATAGCGGGATGAAAAAGGAAATATCAGCTTCAATGGCACAAAGGTCTGAATAAAAGGGGGAAATCCGTAGCGGCGCAATTTATTCGCCGAAGTTTGAGGCAGTAGCAGAAATTAAAAAATTAAAGAATGAAGGAATGAAGGGGGTAGCGTCGAATTTATTCGCCGTAGTGTGAGGCAAAACACGAAGCCTGTAGCGGCGCAATTTATTCGCTGTAGCCCGAGGCAGTAACGGAAATTAAAAAATTAATGGATGAAAGGGCATAGGGCATAGGGGATAGGGGATAGGGCATAGGGCATAGGGGATAGGGGATAGGGGAGTATTCAATAAAGTGTGTCACTCTCTCCAGGTCAGCGCACTGAGTCTGAGGCCGTAGGCCGAAGACGAAGTGCGCTGACCAGCCAGTTTTTTTCTGGGCTCTCATTGAAGGTGTTTGGTATATCGTTCTCCAAAAACTTCGATCAGTTCCCGCTGAATAGCCGCCCAGTTGAATACATTTCTCTTCCATCCTTTTGATTGGAACTTCAAATTT
>Ga0163153_10002561_pt1 | contig 26033 bp, 21 predicted proteins | sample OliLakLV19MP6IB1_FD_148629 | JGI IMG/M metagenome (GOLD analysis project Ga0163153, IMG submission 148629) | Freshwater microbial mat bacterial communities from Lake Vanda, McMurdo Dry Valleys, Antarctica - Oligotrophic Lake LV.19.MP6.IB-1 | ecosystem: Environmental > Aquatic > Freshwater >...
CCTCGAGATATCCGCCGGTCGCGTCGTAGATCGCACCGCCCGCCCAGGCGCCCGCGAAGGCGCCGAGCTGGTGGCCGAGGAAGGCGATCGAGAAGAGCGTCGAGAGGTACTTCAAGCCGAAGATCTGGCTCACGAGCGAGTTGGTGAGCGGGACGGTGCCCAGCCACGTGAACCCCATCACGGCAGCGAAGAGGTACGTGCTCGCAAGCGTGACCGGCAGGAACACGAAGAGCGCGATCGCCACGGCCCGCACGGCGAACACCCAGAAGAGCAGCCACTTGCGGCTGAAGCGCGCGCCGAGCGCCCCGGCGGCGAACGAGCCCACGATGTTGAAGGCCCCGATCGTCGCGAGCGCGCCCATCCCGTGCCCGCCACCCAGGCCCCGGTCGACCAGGTAGGCCGGCAGGTGGACCATGATGAAGATCGTCTGGAAGCCGCAGACGAGGAACGATCCGGTCAGCAGCCAGAATCCGACGTGCCGGCCCGCTTCCGCGAGCGCGGCGCCGATCGACTGCGTGCTCTCGTGGGCCGCGGTGTTCTTGCCCGCAAGGGCACCGCCGAGCGGGACCATGAAGAGGGCGAGCGCCGCGAGCGCGGCGAGGGCGCCCACCCAGCCTACGTAGCCGATCAGCCCCTGGCCCACGGGCAGCATCGCGAACTGGCCGAAGGAGCCCGCGGCGCCCGCGACGCCCACCGCGACCGAGCGGCGTTCCGGCGGATAAGCGCGCGCGACCACCGCGAGCACTACCCCGAAACCCGTACCCGAGAGCCCGAGGCCCACCAGAATCCCTACGGAGAGGTCGAAGAGGAGAGGATCCCTCACGTGCCCCATCGCGTAGAGTCCGAGCGCGTAGAGCAGGCCTCCAGCGGCGATGACGCGCCCGGCGCCCTTGCGGTCCGCGATCGCGCCCGCGAACGGCATGGCGAGGCCCCACACCAGGTTCTGCAAAGCGATCGCGAAGGAGAACGCCGCGCGCCCGCAGCCCAGGTCGATCGTCATCGGGCGCAGGAAGAGGCCGAAGCTCTGGCGGATGCCGAGCGCGAGCATGAGCACGAGCCCCGCGCACGCGAGCACCATTCCCGGCTTGCGCCAGCGGTAGATATCCAGGAGCGTCTCCTTGCGGCCGGCTCAATGGCTACCAGTTTAACCGTTGGGGACCGCGCCGCCGAGACCTCAATCGAGGATGGGGCAGGCCCGGGCCTGTATTTCCTCATCGGCCCTTTTCAATGATGTCATGCGCGGCTCGACGCGAGCTCCCGTTGCCGCGCGCGCGTTGACGCCGTTGCGGTAGGGGAAGGGGGCGCGTGCGTATTGCCGGGCTGTGCCCAGCTGTCTAGCATGGCCGCGGCTTCCGCAATCGCATCGCGCAAGGTTGCACTCGAAGTTCAACGACGAGGAGAAGACGATGCTGGCGAAAAAGTGGAGGCAAGCCGCGACGTTCGTCGCGGCCATACTGATTGCCGCAAGCGCGGCGGCGCAGCAGCCGAAAGAGACCTACCGGATGCGTATATAGACCGCGGTCCCCGCGGCGAGCATCTACTATGAGCTGCTCAAGCACTTCGGCGAGCGAGTGGACAAGATGAGCGGCGGCCGCACGAAGACCGAGGTGCTCCCGGACGGCACCGTGGTCTCCGCCTTCGAGATCCTGGACGCCGTGGACAAGGGCGTCGTCGAGGCGGGATTCGCGTGGACGCACTACTGGCCGGGCAAGAATCCCGCCGCGGGCCTCTTCAGCAATCCCATGGCGGGCGCGGGCGTGGGCCTCGACCAGATCTCGCACATGGCGTGGCTCTACGAAGGCGGCGGAAACGAGCTTTATCGCAAGCTCTGGAAGGACGTCCTCAAGGTGAACGTCGAGGCGTTCATGATCCAGCCGATGGGACCCGATCCGCTCGGATGGTTCAAGCGCCCGATCGAGAGCACCGGCGACTTCAAGAAGTTCAAGTACCGCGCGCCTCCCGGCATCACGGGCGAGATCTTCAAGGAGATGGGGGTGGCTGCAGTCGCGCTTCCCGGCGGCGAGATCGTGCCCGCCGCGCAGCGCGGCACCATCGACGCGGCCGAATGGATCGGCCCCGCGGACGACCTGAACCTCGGGGTTGCAGACGATCTGGAAGCACTACTACCTCCAGGGCCTGCACCAATCCACCGACGTGGGCGACATCTACATCAACGGCGACTTCTGGAAGTAGCTGCCGCCGGACATCCAGGAGATCATCCGCACCGCGGCCATGGCTTCGATCGCGGAGACCTATACCTACAACATGGCGCGCAACGCCCGGGCGATCGTCAAGCTGCGCGAGCAGTTCAAGGTGGAGATCCGCGACACGCCGAAACGCTCGTCGCGGTCAGATCGCGCTGTGACTGCCGGGGGTGCTGGGGAACCAGCGTTCGCGCCATGCCAGAATGCGCCGATGCGCGTCGTGATCGCACAGATGCAGCACGAGACGAACACGTTCTCGCCGGTCCCCACGCCGTGGGAGGCGTTCGGGAACGGCGGTCCGTTGGTCGGGCGCGACGCGTTCGAAGCGATGAGCGGCACCGGGTTGCCCATGGCCGCCTTCCTCGACCTGGCGCGCAAGGAAGGCGCGGAGGTCGTCACGCCGGTCGCGGCATGGGCCAACCCGAGCGGGCCTGTCGACGGCGCCGCGTACGACCGCATCTGCGGGCTGATCTGCGATGCGGTCGGCCAGGGATGCGACGCGGTGTTCCTGGACCTACATGGCGCGATGGTGGTCGAAGGCCGCACTGACGATGGCGAAGGCACCCTGCTCGAGCGTATCCGGGCCCTCGCGCCGGATATTCCGATCGCCGTCTCGCTCGACCTGCACGCGAACCTGAGCGATCGGATGGTGCGCAACTGCAACGTCATCGCGGGCTACAAGACCTATCCGCACATCGACCAATACGAGGCGGGACAGCTTGCCGGCGGCATCCTGCTGCGTCATTTGAAGGGCGAGATCGAGCCGGTCATGGCCTGGGGCAACCGGCCTTTGCTCGCCCATACCCTGCGCCAGAACACCGCGGAAGGCGCGATGCGTGATTTCGTGGACGCTGCCCGCGCCGCGGAGCGCGGGGGCTTGCTGGCCGCGACGGCGTTCGGGGGGTTCCAGCAGGCTGACATCCGCGACGCCGGCATCGGCGCGGTGGTCGTAGCCGATCGCGATCATGCCGCGGCCCAGGCGGCGTGCGACGCCATTCTCGATACGGCGTGGCGGCGGAAGGAGGACTTCATCTACCGCGGCCGCCCCCTCGAAGAAGCGCTCCTGGAGGCCAAGCGCCTCGGCGAGCAAAGCGGCGGGCCGGTGCTGTTGCTCGACCATGCCGACAATTGCGCCTCGGGCGCCACCCAGGACAGCATGCACGTCCTCAAGGTGGCGCTTGGCCTGGGCCTGAGCGGCATCGGGGTGGGTCCGGTCCGCGACCCCGAGGCGGTCGCTCGCATGGTGGAGGCGGGCATCGGCAACCGCGTCACGCTACTGGTTGGCGGCAAGGTCGACATGCCTGCCATCGGCCGCAAGGGCGAGCCGATGCAGCTGACCGGCATCGTCCGCAACGTGACCGATGGCGAATACACCATTACCGGGCCGCAATTCACCGGCATGCGCTGCTACATGGGCAGGACGGCCGTGCTCGATACCGGGCACGCGCAGATCGTCGTCACCGAGCGCAATCAGGAGCCCTGGGATCGCGGCGTGTTCGAAAGCGTCGGAATCCGGCCCGAGCGGCAGCGCTATCTGCTGCTGAAATCGCGCATGTACTACCGGCCCGTGTTCCTGCCGATCGCCAAGGGCTCCGTGCTGTGCGATGGAGTGGGCGTGGCCTCTTCCGACTGGACACAATTCACATACCGCAACGTCCGCCGCCCCATCTATCCGCTGGACGAATGACGCGATGGCCATCCACGACCTCGTGATCCGCAACGCCACCGTCATCGACGGCTCGGGCGCGCCACGGTACATGGCCGACATCGGCGTGATGGGCGAGGTGATCGTGGCCATCGGCCGCGACTTGCCGCGTGGCGCCCAGGAGCTCGATGCCACCGGTCTCATCGCGGCACCCGGCTTCATCGACGCCCACACGCACGACGATCGCCTGATGCTCTCGGCCCCGGAGATGGCGCCCAAGGTGAGCCAGGGCATCACCACCGTGGTCGCGGGCAATTGCGGCATCTCGCTGGCACCCGCGCCTCGGGGCATGGCGAGGCCGGTCACGCCGCCCCTCGACCTGCTGGACGATGAGGGTTCCTGGTTCCGCTTTCCGACGTTCGCGAGTTACGTCGAGGCGCTGGCGGCGAGCCCCGCGGCGACGAACTGCGCCCTGCTCGTCGGCCATAGCTCGTTGCGTGTGCAGACCGTTTCCGACCTGAACCGGCCCGCGACCCCGGCGGAGGAGGATGAAATGCGCAGGCTGGCCGAGGAGGCGCTCGCGGCCGGCGCCATCGGCATATCGACGGGTCTCTGGTACGAGCCGGCGCGCGCGGCGACGACGGAAGAGGTGATCGAGGTCTGCCGTCCGCTCACGGCCCGGGGCGCCCTCTACTGCACCCACATGCGCGACGAGGCCGACGACGTCACGGCCTCGCTCGAGGAGACCTTTCGCATCGGCCGCGAGCTGGCGGTGCGCGTGGTCGTATCGCATCACAAGGTGGCGGGCGTGCGCAATCACGGGCGATCGGAGGAAACGCTGGCCCTCATCGGCCGCCGCATGCGGCAACAGCCCATCGGGCTCGACTGCTATCCCTACTGCGCATCGTCGACGATCCTGTCGTACGACCGCACGCTGGGCGCCTCGAGGACGCTGGTCAGCTGGTCCCGCCCCCATCCCGAATACGCCGGCATGGATCTCGAGGCGATCGCCGAGCGCACGGGAATGTCGGTGCGGGATGCGGTGGAAGCACTTCTTCCCGCGGGTGCCATCTATTTCGCGATGGATGAAGCGGATGTGCGGCGCATCCTCGCCTTCCCGGACACGATGGTCGGCTCGGACGGGCTGCCGCACGACTCCGCCCCCCATCCCCGGCTATGGGGCACCTTTCCGCGCGTGCTCGGGCACTACGCGCGCGACGTGGGGCTGTTTTCACTCGAGACTGCGGTCCACAAGATGACGGGACTCACCGCGAGGACGTTCGGGCTCGAAGGGCGCGGTCTTATCCGCGACGGCATGGCTGCGGACATCACGCTTTTCGATGCGAAAACGGTTGGCGACACGGCGACGTTCGAGAGCCCGATCCGCGCGGCAAGCGGCATCGGGACGGTGATCGTGAACGGGGAGATCGCGTGGCGCGACGGCCGTTCGACCGGCGCGCGGCCCGGGCGGGTGCTGGGGAGGAGCTGCCAGGGCGATTCGACGGGCGTATCGGCTTGAGGATTTAGACGCCAGCGCGCGACAGCATCGCATGCAGCAGCACGTTGCACCCCGCCGCCAGGTCTGCGGGCTTCGCATCCTCGAGCTCGTTGTGGCTCACGCCGTCCTTGCAGGGAACGAAGATCATCGCCGTAGGCGCGACACGGGCCACGTACACCGCGTCGTGCCCGGCCCCGCTCACGATCTCGAGGGACGGATAGCCCGCGGCCTGCGCTCCGGCGCGCACGGCGGCGATGCATTGGGCGTCGAAGCGGCACGGCGGAAAGTAGACCACCTCCTCGGTCCGGATCGTGACGTTGCACTCCCCTTCCACCCGCGCGCACGCCGCCCGCAGCTTCTCCTCCATCGATCTCAATCCCGTGTCCTCCGGGTGCCGGAAATCGACCGAGAATCTCGCCACGCCGGGCACGACGTTGCGCGAGTTCGGCTCGACCTGCATGAAACCCACGGTTCCACGGCCATGGGGCGCTTCGGTGAGGGCGATGCGGTGGACCTCGCCGACGATCCGGGAAGCGGCGAGCAACGCGTCGCGGCGCAGTTCCATCGGTGTCGGCCCCGCATGGGCGTTCATGCCGGTCACGGTCACGTCGAACCAGCGCTGGCCGAGCGCCCCGGTCACGACGCCGATGACGTTGCGCGTCTCCTCGAGGATCGGGCCCTGCTCGATGTGCGCCTCGAAATAGGCCCCCACCGGCGTGCCGAGCGGCGCGCTTCCCGCGTAACCGATGCGGGCGAGCTCGCCGCCCACCGATGCGCCATCGATGTCCGTGCGCGCAAGGGCGTGCTCCAGCGAAAATGCGCCGGCGAACACCCCCGAGCCCATCATCACCGGCGTGAAGCGCGAGCCCTCTTCGTTGGTCCACGCCGCGACCTCGATGGGGGCGTCGGTGCGCACGCCGCGATCGTTCAGGGTGCGGACCACTTCCAGGCCGGCCAGCACGCCGTAGGCGCCGTCGAACTTCCCGCCCGAGGGCTGGGTGTCGATGTGGCTGCCCGCGACGACGGGCGGCCGCGAGGGATCGCGCCCCGCGCGCCGGCCGAAGATATTGCCGATTGGATCCATGCGCACCTCGAGCCCCGCGGCCCGGAACCATTCCACGACGAGATCGCGGCCTTGACGGTCCAGGTCGGTCAGCGTGATGCGACGCACGCCGCCGAGCGGCGTCTCGCCGATGCGCGCGAGATCCATGAGCGAGCGCCATAGACGGGCGGCATCGATCCGCAGGTCCGACTCCGCATCGACTGTCATTTGCGTCTCCTTCGATCGTCGCCGGACAGCACGGGCCGGCGCTTCCATGCCTCGGTCGCGCCCTCGAAGGCGTGCGCGAGCTGGAGCACGCCGAAGTCATCCCGGTAGCGCCCCACGATCTGCAACCCCACGGGCAATCCGTCGTCGGTGAACCCGGCGGGAACCGAGATCGCCGGGTGGCTGGTGGCGGTGATCAGGTAGCAGGACTTCATCCATTCCATGTAGTTGGCGAGCTTCACGCCGTTGATTTCGCTCACGTAGGGCTGGCCGACCGGGAAAGGCAGCACCTGTACCGCGGGGAGCAGCAGGAACTCGTAGCGCTCGAGAAACGTGCGCATGCCGTGGAATGCTCGCGAGCGCAGCAGGTTGGCGTCCGCGATCTGCCGCGGGGTGAGCGCGAGGCCCTGCTCGATGTTCCAGACGACGGTGTCCTTCATCTTCGCGCGGTCCGTCTTCAGCAGTCCCCCGTAAGCCTCCACGAACCCCACCGCGCGCTGCACCTGGAATGCCTCGTCCGCCCCCGCGAGGTCGGGCTCGGCCTCCTCGACGATGCAGCCGAGCGACTCGAGCGCGGCGCGGCGCGATTCCAGCACGCGGGTCACGCGCGCATCGACCGGCAGCCCGCCCAGGTTGCGGCTCCAGGCCACGCGCACTCCCCGGAAGTTGCGTCCGAGCGGGCGCGCGAACACTTTCCCCGGCTCGGCGTGCGTGGTCGGGCAACGCGAATCGGGACCCGCCATCGCCGAGAAAAGGAACGCGGCATCCTCGACCGTGCGCGCGATCGGGCCGATGGACCACAACGTGTCCCACGCGTTCGGGAACGGCCAGTTGGGTACGCGCCCGGGCGTCGGGCGAAAGCCCACGACGTTGCAGAAGCTGCCCGGGTTGCGCAGCGACGAGCCCAGGTCGGAGCCGTCGGCGAAGGGCAGCATGCCGCTCGCCACCGCGGCCGCGGCGCCGCCCGATGAGCCGCCGCTGGTCTTCGAGAGGTCGTAGGGATTGCGAGTGGCCCCGAAGATCGGATTGAAGGTCTGCGCGCCCACCGCGAACTCGGGCGTGTTGGTCTTGCCGATCAGGATCGCGCCGGCGGCCCGCAGCCGCTCGACGATCGCATGGTCCTCGGCCGGCAGGTGGTCGCTGAAGATGGGCGAGCCGAAGGTCGTGCGGATGCCTTTGGTCGGCACGATGTCCTTGTGCGCGATCGGCAAACCCGCGAGCAGTCCGACCGCGGCTGCCTTCCGGTCGAGGGCCTTCGCGCGTTTCAGCGCCTGCTCGGGAAGGAAGGTCACGATCGCATTGACCTTCGGATTCACCTCTTCGATGCGCGCGATGAACGCGCGCATCACCTCCGTGGCGGAAACCTTGCGCGTGCGGATCATCCGCGCGAGCTTTTTCGCTCCGGTGTAGCAGAGCTCGGCATCGTCCATGCTCAAACCTCCCTGCCTTCGCGCAGGTGACAGGCGGCGAAGTGGCCCGGGGCGACTTCCTTCATGGCGGGGACCTCGACGCGGCAACGCGCCTCGGCAAGGGGGCAGCGCGTATGGAAGCGGCAACCCGCCGGCGGGTTGACGGGGCTCGGCACGTCGCCTGAGAGGATGACGCGCTTCCGGGAGCTGCGCGGATCGGGCACGGGAACCGCCGACAGCAGCGCCACGGTGTAGGGATGCTGCGGGCGCGTGAAGATCGACTCGGTGTCGGCCAGCTCGACGATCCTGCCCAGGTACATCACGGCGACCCGGTGGCTGATGTGCTCGACCACCGCGAGGTCGTGCGCCACGAAGAGGTAGGACAGCCCGAACTCGTCCTGCAGGTCCATGAGCAGGTTGATCACCTGCGCCTGCACCGAGACGTCGAGCGCCGACACGGGCTCGTCGCAGACGATCAGGCGGGGCTTCGGCGCCAGGGCGCGCGCGATGCCCAGGCGCTGGCGCTGCCCGCCGGAGAATTCGTACGGGTACTTGACCATCTGGTCGGCGCGCAGCCCGACCTTGTCGAACAGGGTCGCGACGCGCTCGTGGATCTGCGCCTCGGAAGCCGATTCGAAGTTCCGGATCGGCTCGGCGACGATGTCGGCCGCGCGCATGCGCGGATTGAGGGAGGAATAAGGATCCTGGAACACCGCCTGCAGCTCGCGCCGGAAGGGGCGCATCTGCGCGGGCGATAACGCCTCGATGCGCTGGCCGCGCCAGGAGATCTCGCCGGAGGTGGGATCGACCAGCTTGAGGACCGCCTTCGCGGTCGACGACTTCCCGCAGCCGCTCTCGCCGACGAGGCCCAGTGTTTCGCCCTCCGCGATGCGGAAGCTCACTTCGTCGGCCGCGTGCACCTGGCCGCTCACGCGCGAAAGGATTCCCTTGCGCACCGGGTAGTGCACGGTGAGCTTGCGCACGTCGAGCAGGACGGCGTCGGGGTTCGCGCTCATGGAGTCACCCGCGGCAGGCGATCGGCTTCCCAGCAGGCCACCGTATGGCCGCCCGCCTTGGCTTCCAGCGGCGGCACCTCGACGTGGCAGCGCGCGACGGCATGCGCGCAGCGCTCCGCGAAGGCGCAGCCGGCGATCGGTTCACGCAGCGACGGCACCATGCCCGGGATCTCCGCCAGGCGCTTGCCCACGGCCTGGCCGCCCCCCAGCCTCGGGATCGACTTCATCAGGCCGCGCGTGTATGGATGGCGCGGCCGGTCGAATAGGTCGTTCACCGGCGCTTCCTCCACCTTGCGGCCGGCATACATCACGACCACGCGCTGCGCCATCTCCGCGACCACGCCCAGGTCGTGCGTGATGAGCAGGATCGCGGCGCCCGTCTTCTCCTTCAGCGCCCGCATCAGGTCCAGGATCTGCGCCTGGATGGTGACGTCCAGCGCCGTGGTCGGCTCGTCCGCGATGAGCAGCTTCGGGTCGCAGGCGAGCGCCATCGCGATCATGACGCGCTGGCGCATGCCGCCGGACATCTGGTGCGGGTACTCGGAGGCGCGCCGCGCGGGTTCCGGGATATTCACCAGGCGCAGCATCTCGATCGCGCGTGCCATCGCCTCGGCGCGCGGGAGGCCGCGGTGCAGCACCAGCGCCTCCGAGATCTGGCGCCCGACGGTGAGCACCGGGTTCAACGAGGTCATCGGCTCCTGGAAGATCATCGAGATCTCGTTGCCGCGCACGTCGCGCATCGCGCGTTCGGTAAGGCCCAGCAGGTCGCGGCCATTGAAGCGGATGCTGCCCGCCACGGTGCGCCCGGGCGGAGAGGCGATGAGCCGCATGATGGAAAGCGAGGTCACGCTCTTGCCGCAGCCCGACTCGCCCACGAGTGCCAGCGTCTCGCCCGGCTGGATCGCGAACGACACCCCGTCAACCGCGCGCACCACGCCGTCGCGCGTGAAGAAGTGCGTCTTGAGGTCCTCGACCTCCAGGAGCGGGGCGGCGACGGCGGACATGTCGCTACATCCGCCGCGCGAGGCGCGGGTCGAGCGCGTCGCGTAGCCCATCGCCCAGCAGGTTCACCGCGAGCACCGTGAGGGAGAGGCAGATCCCGGGGAAGAGGATGAGATACCCCGCGATCTGGAACATGCTCCTGGCCTCGGCCATGATGTTGCCCCAACTCGGGATGTTGGGCGGCGTGCCCGCGCCGATGAAGGACAGGATCGCCTCGGTGATCATGGCCGAGGCGCAGACATAGGTCGCCTGCACCAGGAGCGGCGCCACGATGTTGGGCAGGATGTGCCGCCAGAGGATGCGCGGCAGGCTGGAGCCGGCGGCGACCGCGGCGACGACATAGGGCTCGTCGCGCAGCGTGAGCACCAGGCCACGCACCAGGCGCACCACGCGCGGCGTCTCGGCGAGCGTGATGGCGAGGATCACGTTCTCCATGCTCGCGCGCGTGAGCGCCATCAGCGCGATCGCGAGCAGCACCGGCGGGATCGACATGAGCCCGTCCATCACCCGCATCACCACGGCGTCGAGCCAGCGCACGAAACCGGTGACGAGGCCGATCGCGAGGCCCACCAGGGTGCTGAAGAGGGCGACCGCGATGCCGATCGCAAGCGAGACGCGCGCGCCGTACAAAACCCGGCTGTAGACGTCGCGCCCCATCATGTCCGAGCCGAACCAGAATTGGGCCCCGGGCTGCTTCAGGCGCTTCACCGGCGCCACCGCCTGGGGATCAACCGTGCCCAGCCACGGCGCGAGCAAGGCGATGAGGATCATGAGCAGAAGCACCACGCCACCGGCAATGGCGGTGGGATGGCGGCGCAGCGCGTCGCGGAAGTTGCGCCACGTGGGCGAGACGGGCTTCGGGGCGTCGAGCGCGACGGCCGCCATGTCAGTACCTGATGCGCGGGTCGAAGAGCATGTAGCTCAGGTCCACCGCGAGGTTGATGAGCACGTAGGCGGCCGAGAAGATCAGCACCACGCCCTGGATGATCGGGTAGTCGCGGCGCAGGATCGCGTCCACGGTGAGCCGGCCGATGCCCGGGAGCGCGAAGACGGTCTCGGTGACGATGGCACCGCCGATCAGGAGCGCCACGCCGATGCCGACCACGGTCGCGATGGGCACCGCGGCGTTCTTCAGGGCATGCCGCAGCAGCACGGCGCCGGGCGCCAGGCCCTTGGCCTGGGCGGTGCGCACATAGTCCTGGGCGAGCACGTCCAGCATGCTGGCCCGCGTCATGCGCGCGATGAGCGCGATGTACACGGTGCCGAGCGCGGCGCTGGGCAGCACGAGATGGCGCGCCCACTCCCAAAGGCCCTCGCTGATCGGCCGGTAACCCTGTACCGGCAGCCACTCGAGTTCGATCGAGAAGACGAGGATGAGGATGTAGGCGAGCACGAAGACCGGCACCGAGAACCCCGCCACGGAGAAGGCCATCACCGCACGGTCGATCCAGGTGCCCGCGCGCGCCGCGGCGATGACGCCCAGCGGCACGGCGACCAGCACCGAGATCACCAGCGTGCAGAAGGTGAGCGACAGGGTGGGCTCGATGCGCTGCGCGATCAGGTGCGTGACCGGCAGGTTGGTGAAGATCGACACGCCCAGGTCGCCGTGCAGCAGGCGCCAGAGCCATTGACCGAAGCGCTGCAGGAACGGATCGTCGAGCCCGAGCTTCTCGCGGATCTTGCGGATGTCCTCGCTCGTGGCGGCGTCGCCGGCAAGGATGGCCGCGGGGTCGCCGGGCGTGAGGTACAGCAGCAGGAAGACGGCGAACGCGACCACCGCCATGACGACGATGGTCGCGAAGAGCCGCCGGACTACGTAGGCGAACACTGACCCGTGCTTGATGGCGTTGAGCGGCGACTCGTCGTCCGCTCCAATACGCCGTTCCCGATATGGTTCGTGCTATCTCTCCTTACTTCTTCTCCACGTTCCACAGGAGGTTGATCGGGGCGATGATCAGCCCGGTGATGTTCGAGCGGTAGGCGGTCGGCAGGATGAACTGGCCGGTGGGGATGATCGGCACGAACTCGAAGGCGCGCCGCTGCACCGCCTCGGCCGCCTTCTTCGACTCCGCGGGTGTCTTCGCCTGGAACCAGGCCTCGCGCAGCTCCTCCATCTTCGCGTCGGTCGGCCAGCCGAACCAGGCCTTCTCGCCGGTGCCACGGATCGGGAAATTGACCGCGGGATTGACCATGTCGGGCCCGACCAGCCAGGTGTGGAAGATCGACCAGCCGCCCTTGTCCACCGGTTCTTTTACCGCGCGGCGCGTGATGAGTGTGCCCCAGTCGCCGGCCTGGATCTCGGCGTTGATGCCGATCTTCTTCAGGTTCTCCAGGGTGAGCAGCGATTGCGAGTGCACGATGGGCTGGTCGGTGGCGTCGATGATCACCACCTTCTCGCCCTTGTAGCCCGATTCCTTCACCAGCTGCGCGGCCTTCTTCAGGTCGCGCTTGCCCTTCAGCGGCTCGGCCCCGACCTCGGAGGCGAGCGGCGTGCCGCAGGTGAAGTACGAGTAGCAGGGCTTGCCGTTCTTGGGGTCCCCGGCGATGCCGATCACGTAGTCCTGCTGGTCGACCGCGTACAGCACGGCCCGGCGCAGCTTCTCGTTGTTGAACGGCGGGTGCAGGAAGTTGAAGCGGATCATGCCCATCGAGCCCAGCGGGTCGATGTTCTTCACCGTGACCTGCTTGTTCTTCGACAGCAGCGGGATGAGGTCGGGCGGCATCTGCTCCCAGATGTCGGCCTCGCCCGCGTTCAGCGCCGCCGCGGCGGTGGCGGAGTCCGGGATGTAGATCCACTCCACGCGGTCGACCTTCACAACCTTGCCGCCGGAGGCCCAGGACGGCGGCTCCTTGCGCGGCACATAGTCGGTGTTCTTCACGTAGACCACCTTGTTGCCCGGCACCCACTCCGCCTTCACCATCTTGAACGGCCCCGAACCCGTGGGATCGTCGATGTTCTTGAAGGGGTCGGTCTTGGCGATGCGCTCCGGCATGATGAAGGGCACGTTCGACGAGGGCTTGGCGAGCGCGTCGAGCGTCAGCGGGAACGGCGCCTTCAGCTTGAGGGTGAAGGTCTTGTCGTTCACCGCCTTCCAGGACTCGGTGGCCTCGGCAAGCTTCTGGCCGAGCGCGTCGCGCCTGGCCCAACGCTCGATCGAGGCGATACAGTCGGCCGAGCGCACCGGCGCGCCGTCGTGGAACTTGAGCCCGTCGCGCAGGGTGAAGGTATACGTCAGCCCGTCCTTCGAGACCTCGTGCTTGCCCACCATCTGCGGCTTGACTTCGAACTTGTCGTTGATGGCGAACAGGGTGTCGTACACCATGTAGCCATGGTTGCGAGTGATGTACGCGGTGGTGGCGATCGGGTCGAGGATCCGGAGGTCGGCCTGCGGGATGAATTTCAGCACCTTCTGCTGTGCGGATGCCGCGGTCCAGGCCCAAGGTCCGGCGGCGGTGGCGATCAACGCGAGTGCGGCAAACCAGCGCGAATGGCGAGTCATGGAAAGGCCCCCTTAGTTCGTGGATGGATGAGGCGGCGAGCGGAAACTGATGCTATCACTCATCCCGAAGTCTCGACTATGCCCGGAGCCGCAATAGACCGGATTGGCTTCCGGCGCCAGCAGCCGATAATGTAACTATTCTAGCTATTTGGCCTAAATATCGCTAGAATACTTACATCATGGCCAAGAAAACCGCCCCGCTGCTCCCGGTCTCCGAGGGCCTGCTGAAGCAACTCGGGGCGCGCCTGCGCCTCGCGCGGCTTCGCAGGCGTCTTGCTGCAGCCCAGGTCGCGGAACGCGCGGGCATGGCCCCGATGACCTTGAGGGGCATCGAGCGAGGCGGCGCGGGGGTCACGATCGGGGCGTACGTCGCCGTGATGCAGGTGCTGGGCATCGAGAAGGACCTCGAACTGCTGGGGAGCGCCGATCCTCTGGGCCGTGAGCTGCAGGATGCGAGGCTCGATCCACGCGTGCAGCGCCAATCTCCGGGCCGCGCGATAGCTCTTCCAGTCACTTCTCCACCCGCACAGGTGACACGGCCATTGGGAGCACCGGCGAAAGAGGGCAGACACCCGACGACTCGGACCTTGGCGAGCCTGATCAAGGTCCCGGGAACGCGCAGGGGTCGCTGACATGGCTGTCACGATTGCGGTGTATGCGCACTGGATGGGCATGCAAGAGCCCAAACGTCTGGGATTCCTGCATGCGCGACGCGGTGCAGGGCGTGAAGCGTTCGAGTTCGAGTACGATGCCGGCGTATTCGCCGATCCAGATCTGGGCACCACTCGGCTCGATGCGCGAATCGGGTTGTTTGCCGGCCGCCAGCATCCCGCCCAAGGCAGCGAGACGTTCGGAATGTTCGCCGACGCCAGCCCGGATCGCTGGGGGCGCATGCTGATGAAGCGGCGGCTGGAGCGGGACAAGCGAGCCGGGGCACTGCCGAAGACCGCGCGGCTTCACGAATCCGACTACCTTCTCGGCGTTCATGACGCCTATCGCGTGGGCGCGCTACGATTTCGGCTCGATGATTCCGGCGATTTCCTGGACAATCGGCACGATGCGGCAGCGCCGCCGTTCGTCCAGTTGCGGGAACTGCAGGCGGCAAGCCTTGGCCTCGAGCGCGACGAAACGAACATCGCGATGAAGACCGACGAATGGCTTCGCATGTTGATCGCCCCGGGCGGCTCACTGGGTGGCGCGCGACCCAAGGCGAGCGTCGTGGATCCCGATGGGCACCTATGGATCGCCAAGTTTCCGAGCTTGCGGGACGAGCACGACGTGGGGGCGTGGGAGCAGGTCCTTTACGCGCTTGCCCATGCTTGCGGCCTGAACGTGCCCGAGAGCAGCGCGCGCAAGTTCGCCCATGAGCACCATACCTTTCTGGTGCAGCGTTTCGATCGATCGACCAAAGGCATGCGGATACATTTCGCCTCGGCAATGACGTTGACCGGGCGCAAGGACGGGGACGATGCGGCGGCGGGAGCGAGCTACCTGGAGCTTGCTCGCGTGCTGATCGATCATGGCGCAAGGCCGGCCGAAGATCTGCGCGAGCTCTGGTCGCGGATCGTGTTCTTCATGCTGGTGTCGAACACCGACGATCATCTGCGCAACCACGGGTTCCTGCTGGTTCCGGGGCGAGGCTGGAGGTTGGCGCCGGCCTTCGACATCAATCCGGCCCCGGACTCCCATGAGCTGCAACTCAACGTGAGCGAGGTGGACAACGCTCTCGATCTCGACCTTGCACGGTCGGTCGCGCCATACTTCCGCGTGGCGGCGAAGGCTTCGGACGGGATCATCGGGCGCTTCCGGGCCGTCGTTGCCCAATGGCGCACGATCGCGAGGAAGCTGCGCATACCCCACAAGGAGCAGGAACGGATGGCCGAGTCGTTCAGGCTCGCCGAATGAGCCCCCCGTGAAGGCAGGCAGACAGGTCATTTCCCGGCGAGCAGGGGCGCGAGGGCGTTCCAGTCGAGAGGCTTGACCAGGTGGTGGCGGAAGCCCGCCGCCCGCGACTGTTCCAGGTCGGAGGGCAGGCGAGCAGCGCCACGTCGACCACGATGGTCCCGGGGGCGGGCGTGTATCGCGCGGCATTGTTGAGAAGGTTCACGACGACCTGGATGAGCCGCGCGCGGTCGCCACGCACAGCGATCGCGTGTGAAGCCATCCGTGTCTGCAGCGCATGGTTGCCCTGCAGCAGGGGCATGGCCTGCTCGATGGCGCTCTGCACCACCTGGGCGAGCTCCACCGTCTCGGAGTCGAGCGATACCAGGCCTCGCGTGATCCGCGAGACGTCGAGCAGGTCGTCGAGGGAGCCTGTAGGAATCGTCCGACGGCGTGGCGCCTACGGCCTTCTGGCGTCCAGACCAAATAGCCCGTCCGGCGCTAGAATCCACTCATGCGGTGGATGCTTTTCCTCATGTTGTCGCTGGCCGGCGCCCCAGCCGCGGGCCAGACGGGCGTGCCCAGCCCGCACGCGATCGAGATTCCCAGGTGGTTCTCGGAGTCGTTCCTCGATATCCGCGACGACATCCGTGACGCTTCCCGCGACGGCAAGCGCCTCATGATCTACTTCGGCCAGGACGGCTGCCCCTACTGCAAAGCGCTCATGAAGGCGAACTTCGGCGATGCGTCCATCGCCGCGACGACGCGAAAGCATTTCGTCCCGATCGCGCTCAACATCTGGGGCGATCGCGAGGTCACCTGGATCGACGGCCGGAAGATGGCCGAAAAGGAGCTGGCGGCCGTGCTGCGGGTGCAGTACACGCCGACGCTGCTTTTCTTCGACGAGCAGGGCGCTGTCGCGCTTCGCGTGAACGGCTATTGGCCGCCGGAGCGCTTTCGCCTGGCGCTCGACTACGCTGCGCGAGGCAGGGAGCGGGAGCAGGGATTCGCCGATTTCGAGGCGGGGCGCGTGCCGGCGAAGGCGGGCGACAGGATCGTGCGCGACGCCAACTTCCCCGCCCGTGCGCCCGACCTTCCCCGGGCGCTCGCCGCCGGCCGGCCCGTGATGGCCCTCTTCGAGCGGGCAAGCTGCGCCGAATGCGTGGAGTTGCATCGGGAAGCGTTCGTGCGGGCCGAGGTCCGCGAGCTGCTTGCGCGCTTCACGCTGCTGCACGTGGATACGCGCGGCTCGGCTCCGGTCGTGGCGGGCGATGGCGCCCGGACCACGGAGCGCGATTGGGCGCGCCGGCTCAATGTGGTTGGCGCGCCGACGATCGTGTTCTTCGCGCGCGATGGCTCCGAGGCCTTCCGGGTGGAGGGTTACATTCGCCCGTTCCACGTGGCAGCCGTCCTCGACTACGTGGCGAGCGACGCCTGGCGCAGCGAGCCCAGCTTCCAGCGCTTCCTGCAGCGCCGCGCCGACGCGATGCGCGCCGCGGGCAAGCCCGTGGACCTCTGGAAATAGTAGGGCGTGGGGCCTACGGTTTTTTCGGCGTCTGGTATTCGACTTCCTTCTGGAACGGTTTCCAGTCGGTTTCGTAGCCGACAAACCCCTTTTCGTTCGGGGCCTTCTGACGCGTCGTATAAAAGCGCGTTTTGCCGTCAGGAACCTTGGTGATTGGTTTTTGCTCGCTCATAAGTCACCCCTTTTCGGTGAAGTCGGGATTGTAAGCCCAGGTAACAAGGCTGGGTCGTTCGATGCCATTCGACACCCTCTCTCAAACCGGTCTCATGAGCGACGGGTCGATGTTCGGCGCCGCGCCGATCGCTGCGCCGGATTTCATCTCTTCATCGGTTGCGTCGCGCACCGTCAGTATCTCGAGCCTGAAGACGACCTCCCTGCCGCAAAGCGGATTGTTGCCGTCGACAGTCAGTGTCTCGCCGTCCATCCGCGTCACGATGAAGCTGTGGGCCTTGCCCTTGTCGTTTTCCATGAGGATGGCGGTGCCGATTCTCCGATACGCCTCGGGGACGTTCTCGATGTGATCGGTGAAAACCAGCGACTCGTCCCTCGGGCCGAAGATGCGATTGCCGTCGATCGGCACTTCGATCACGTCGCCGGCGGACTTGCCCTCCAGCTCCTGGTGGATGGAAGGGGCCAGGATTTCATTGTGTCCGTGGACGTAGCCCAACGGGAACTCGACGCAGGTGAGGACATTCCCCGATTTCCTGTCGATCACCTTGTAGGTGAGCTCGACCAGCTTGCCGTCATGGATGGCTTCACACATGTCAAATCCGCCCCTCTCCCCGACCCTCTCCCCGCCCCTCTCCCAAGGGAGAGGGAGTCTTTGCCCGCTCGCTCAGAAGATCGACGCCGCGAAAATCCTGACCTCGCCATCTTCGTAGCCGAGGACCAGCCTGCCGAGCCATTCGCCCGGCTTCTTCGTGCTGCGTTGCCGGTAGACGATCGTCACATGTTCGCCCCGGCGGATGATGCCGAGATAGTCGGCATCATCGGCGAGGCTCCTGGCCAGTTCGCTGTTTGCGAACTGGTGATTCACCGTGACCTGGTTCATGGCGAGCGCCAGGGATCGGGCGAACTTCTGGACGAACTCTCCGTACTTGCCTGCGTTGGAGTGCTGGAGGAGATCGCGCCACAGGGGATCGGCTATGGCCCGTATCTCCTCATCGGTTTTTTCAATGATGTTCACGCCGGGCTCTCGGCGGCTGGAGGTGGCCGGCACGACTACTCGTTTTCCCCAACCAGGTGATAGCAGGGCGCCTTTTCCATGGTGTATTCGCCGGTTTGCGGATCGCGACGCGAAACGGTCAGCACGTGCCAGTTCTCGTCGTCCAGCTTCATGACATCGCCGCGATAGTAGTAGCCCGGCCAGCGCGTCTCCTTGCGGAAGAGCGTGTGTTGCGTGACGCACTCCGCGGCCCGGTGACGGTGCATCAGTTCCCATGCACGCAGCAACTCGTGAAGGTCCTTCGCGGCAAGGCTCTGGAGATCCTCCTCCATGAGCTTGAGCTTCTTGAGGCAGATGTTCAGGAGCTTCTCATTGGTCATGTAGCCCACGGTATAGCCGCCGCAATACTCGTCCATGAGCTTCTGCAGGCGGTCCAGGCCCTGCTGGGGATTGATGTAGTGCGGGTTGACAGTGCCCGCCACGACCGCATTGCGGTACATCCTGTAGTGCTCCAGGGGCTTGTAGATCTCTTTCCTGCGGCGCTCGATCTGATCATCGGATACGACGATGCCTTCGCCCTTTCCGTCGTCGATGTACTTGCAGGCGGCCTTCGCGGCGAGGCGGCCTTCGGTGAAAGAACCGGATGAGAAGGCGTGCGGCGTGCCGCCGACCGCGTCCCCGGCGCCGAAGAGGCCCTCGATCGTCGTCATGCGGTTGTAGCCCCAGAAATACTCGGGCGGGGAAATGTCCTCCGGACCCGAGCACCAGGCGCCCGAGCAGGTCGCGTGGGAGCCCATGACGTACGGCTCGGACGTGGTCAACTCCGGATTCTCGTCCTTGGGATCCACGTCGGTGGCGGCCCACAGGACCGCCTGGCCCACGGTCATGCCGAGGAAGTTTTCCCAGCCGACCTCTTCCAGGTGAGGGTCCTGGAAGGCGTGCATGGTCACCATGTGTATGGGGCCGCGGCCGGCCTTCACTTCACTGATGATTGCATGGTTGCGCAAACAGGTCGGGATGGGCCGATGGGTCAGGTGCGAGGCCTCCGGATCGAGATACTCCTTGCCGACCATCTTCTGCAGGTCGGGGAACCACTTGGATTCGTACTCTTCGCCCACCGCGTTTTGCGTATAGGTCTTCAGGTGCAGGAAGTAGGCGCCGACCGGGCCGTAACCGTCCTTGAAACGCGCCAGCACGATCCGGTTTTCCATCTGCGTCATCTTGGCGCCGGCGTCGATCATGAGTCCGTAGGCGGACGCGGACGACCAGGGCGCGTACCAGGTGCGCCCGGCACCTTCGCCCGTTGAACGCGGCTTGAAGATGTTGGAGGCGCCGCCCGCGCCGCAGATCACGGCCTTCGCCTTGAAGACGTGGTAGTTGCCCGTGCGGACGTTGAAGCCGACGGCACCGGCAATCCGGTTCGGTTTGCTTTCGTCCATCAGCAGGTGGGTGACGCAAACGCGGTTGAAGACCTTGTCCGCCGATTTCTTGGCGGCCTCGGCCACGATGGGCTTGTAGGACTCGCCGTGAATCATGATCTGCCATCGCCCTTCACGCATGTAGCGCCCGGTCTTCGGGTTCTTCATGATGGGCAGGCCCCACTCCTCGAACTGGTGCACGGTGGAGTCGACGTGACGGGCCATGTCGAACAGCAGGTCTTCGCGCACCAGCCCCATCAGGTCGATGCGAGCGTAGCGGACATGGTCCTCTGGGTTGTTTTCGCCCCACCGGGTGCCCATGTAGCAGTTGATGGCGTACAGGCCCTGGGCGACCGCGCCGGAACGATCGATATTGGCCTTCTCGGCAATGACGATCTTCTTGTTCTGGCCCCAGAATCTGGCCTCCCATGCAGCCCCCGTGCCGCCAAGGCCGGCACCGGCGACCAGGATATCGATGCCGTCTTCGATGATCGTTTTGTAGGCCATTAGTAGTACACGCCTTTCTTCAGCTTGAGGCCGGCGTCCTTGAGGGTGCGCAAACCGCCTTCATCCAGGCGGATATATTTCGGCTCGCTGTACAGGAGCTGGCTGTCGCGCACTTCCTGGCTCGGCGCGGGAACATCCGCGAGCTTGGGGATCGCCGTCCCCCAGGGCTTCGTGGTGATGGGCGACAGGAAGTTCTTTTCCCTGCCGTCGCGGAACATGATCTTCCAGGCGATCGTGCCTTTCTGTTCGTCGCGGTCGACACGAACGCTGTGGCCGAGCGGGGCAAAATCGGCATATCCACGCACATCGATCGCATGCTGGGGACAAGCTTTCACGCAGGAGTAGCACTCCCAGCACATGTTCGGTTCGATGTTGTAGGCGCGGCGAGTGGTCTCGTCGATGTGCATGATGTCCGAGGGACAGATGTCGACGCAGTGTCCACATCCGTCGCACCTCGTCATGTAGACGAAAGTAGGCATAAGTCGGCTCCTGGGCTGTTCCGATTGAACTCGGTGTCTGTCTTCTAATAGTGACGCGGCGCCTCGCGCTTGATGCCGAGTCCCATGTCCCTCGGAGCGTCCCGCAACAGTTCCATGGAGTGTCGCTTCTGTTGTTCGGGATCGTCCCGGGTCTGGGTTGGCAGATTCTCGGCGGTGCCATCGGCCCTGGATACTCGTTTCTCGAATGCTGCCGCCGGCTTGAAGAACATGTGCGCGAACTTCGACCACGCCACGCCTGCGAAGAGCACCGTGGTGGCGAGCAGGTAGGACAGGAAGAGCCAGCCCGTGCCGCCACCCCGCCACGCCCAGATGAGGCCAAGCGTGACGCTTGCCAGCAGGGAAAGCACGAAGAGGTCCGCTCGCATCAGGCGCAACGGCGAGTTGCCCTCGGCGGCCACGTCGGCGCGGATGAAGAACCAGAACCAGTAACCCCCTGCACAGATCGAAATCGCCCCGATCCACCAGAGGGTCGGCACGATGGGCGCGGGCGCGCCGGGATAGCTGAAAACCATGATCGCCGTGGTAGCCACGTAGACCAGGAAACCGTACATGGTGAGGAGATGGGCGATGCGCCGGCGCGTGTTGCAGAATTCACCGGAGGCGAGGACATCGACCACGGCGGTCTTTGCGGCGATGCTCAGGAGCTCTCCACCGCCCACTTCGCGTTTGCCTTTCGCCCGGGACTTCTTCATGTTGGCGAAGAAGTACTTGGCGCTTGCCTTGTGAGTGATGTCGAAGACGACCCCGGCGACGACCGCGGCCACCATCAAGCCCAGGTACCACTCCATGAAACCTGAGGGAAGGGACTGCATCGCCGGCGCGAACGGGTTGTTGCCGAACATTTTTTGCCTCCTAACTTGTTAGCCGAGATTCTACGGTCGGGTTCCGCACCCCCCACCAACAAACTTTGCTATGCACCCATCAAATGGCTTCGTGGCGGCCACAATTCCTTGATCTTGAATGACATTGCGGCCAGGTCGGTGAGGATCCAGGTGGGCGGCGCCGCGCGCCCCGCCACGGTTCCGGGGTTTGGCGAGCCACTTCGTCGCGCCCTTCACGTTGGCCACATCGTGGCTGTCCGAGACGATGCAGATCATCACGGGGGCATTATCGGGCAGCGAGTGGGAAGGCTCAATCGAAGCGCTTTATCGGCTCATCAGGAATATCGGGCTTGTCACCTGGGCGCGGGGCAATGTCCAATGCGGACATGCCACTCGTCCCCCCCCACGGCTGCAGGAGCCTGCGGCCTTTGCTTCTCCAGGGCGCCGAAGCCGGTGCCGAGCGCGAGCGCGCGGGCTCCCTGCCGCGCCTGACCGTAACCTCGCGCGAGAAGGGCGACCTGGTCATGCTCGGTCTCGGCGGCTTCACGCCGCTCGCAGGGTTCATGAGCCAGGCCGATTGGCGAGGCGTATGCGACTCGATGCGCACCGACGACGGCACCTTCTGGCCGATTCCGATCACCCTGTCCACCGATCAGGCGACTGCGGATACGCTTTCACCCGGCAAGTCGGAAGTCGCTCTCGTGGACCCGGACGACGGCTCGTTCCTCGCCGTCATGGCGGTTGCGGAGAAGTACCGCATCGACAAGCGCCACGAGTGCGTATCGGTGTTCCGTACCGACGACCCCGCGCATCCCGGCGTACAGATGGTGATGCAGCAGGGTGAGGTAAACCTCGGCGGCCCCGTCAAGGTGCTCTCCGACGGCGGTTTCAAGGCCAGGTACGGGCAGCTCTTCATGACCCCCGCCGAGACCCGCGCCGAGTTCGAGCGCCTGGGTTGGTCGCGAGTCGCGGCGTTCCAGACGCGTAATCCGATGCATCGCTCGCACGAATATCTCGCGAAGGTCGCGATCGAAACGTGTGATGGCGTACTGGTGCACTCGCTGCTCGGCCACCTGAAGCCGGGCGACATACCGGCGGAGGTGCGCACGCGCGCCATCGCAATACTGATCGAGAAGTATTTCGTATCGGGCACGGTGGTCCAAGCCGGCTACCCCCTCGATATGCGCTACGCGGGCCCGCGTGAGGCGCTGCTGCACGCCGTCTTCCGCCAGAACTACGGCTGCGCCTACCAGATCGTCGGGCGCGACCACGCCGGTGTGGGCAAGTACTACGGCCCCTTCGACGCGCACCGCATCTTCGACGAGATTCCCGAGGGTTCGCTCGAGATCAAGCCGCTGAAGCTGGACCTGACCTTCTGGTGCTACGCATGCGGGGGCATGGCCTCGGGGCGGACTTGCCCTCACGGCGACGCCGACCGGCTGCAGGTTTCGGGCACCGAGCTGCGCAAGTCGCTCGAGAAGCGCAGCCCCGTCGCCGCGGAATTCTCGCGCCCCGAGGTGCTCGAGATCCTGCGCGAGTACTACGACAGCCTTTGACCCGATGAGGAGAGATCATGCCGACCAGGGGGCCTGAGGCAAAGGCGACGCCGAAGAACGCCGTTCCCAGCGACATCGAAATCGCCCAGAAGGCGAAGATGAATCCCATTGCCGAGGTCGCGAAGAAGCTCGGCATTCCCGACGAAGCGCTCGAGGCCTACGGGCGCTACAAGGCGAAGGTCGCGCTCAACTACTGCCAGTCCCTGGGCAAGAAGAAGGACGGCAAGCTGATCCTCGTGACCGCCATCTCGCCCACGCCGGCCGGCGAGGGCAAGACCACGACCACGGTGGGCCTGGGGGACGCGCTCAACCACATCGGCAAGAAGGCGGTGATCTGCCTGCGCGAGCCCTCGCTGGGTCCGGTGTTCGGCATGAAGGGTGGCGCGGCCGGCGGCGGCTACGCCCAGGTGGTGCCGATGGAGGACATCAACCTCCATTTCACCGGCGACTTCAACGCGATCCAGCTCGCCAACAACCTGCTGGCGGCGATGATCGACAACCACATCAACCACGGCAACGACCTGGGCTTCGACGTCCGGCGCATCGCCTGGAAGCGCGTGCTCGACATGAACGACCGGGCGCTGCGCCAGATCACCGTGGCGCTCGGCGGCCCGGCCAACGGCTTCCCGCGCGAGGACGGGTTCGACATCGTCGTGGCCTCGGAAGTGATGGCGATCTTCTGCCTGTCCACGTCGCTCAAGGACCTCAAGGAGCGCCTCGGCAACATCGTCTGCGGCTACACCAGGGACCAGAAGCCGATCCTCGCCCGGGATCTCAAGACCCATGGCGCCATGGCGGCCCTCCTCAAGGACGCCCTCGCGCCGAACCTGGTGCAGACGCTTGAGCATTCCCCGGCGTTCATCCACGGCGGCCCCTTCGCCAACATCGCCCACGGCTGCAACTCGGTGCTGGCCACCCAGACCGCCCTCAAGCTTGGCGACTACGTGGTCACGGAAGCGGGCTTCGGCGCCGACCTGGGCGCCGAGAAGTTCATCGACATCAAGTGCCGCAAGAGCGGCCTGCGGCCCTCGGCGGTGGTGCTGGTGGCGACGATACGGGCGCTGAAGTTCCACGGCGGCATCGAGGTGAAGGAGCTCGGCCGCGAGAACCTCGAGGCGCTTGCCAAGGGCATCACCAACATCGAGCGCCACGTCAACAACATCAGGAATAACTTCGGCCTGCCGTGCGTGGTGGCGATCAACCACCGCACCGAGGACACCGAAGCCGAGGTGAAGATGCTGCAGGACAAGATGGCCCACCACGGCGCCAAGGTGATCCTGGCGCGCCACTGGGCGGAGGGCGGCAAGGGCGCGGTCGACGTGGCCAACGAGGTCGTGCGCCTGTGCGAGGAGCCCAACAGCTTCAAGTTCGTCTACGAGGACTCGGCCCCCCTGTGGGACAAGATGAAGGCGATCGCGACCAAGATCTACGGTGCCGCCGACATCACGGCCGAATCCAAGGTCCGCACCCAGATCAAGAAGCTGCAGGAGTCAGGCTACGGCCACTATCCGGTCTGCGTCGCCAAGACGCAGTATTCGTTCTCTACCGACCCGCAGCTGCGCGGGGCGCCCTCGGGGCACGTGGTCAACATCCGCGAAGTGCGGCTGGCGGCCGGGGCGCAGTTCGTGGTGATGGTCTGCGGCGACATCATGACCATGCCGGGCCTGCCGAAAGTGCCCTCGGCCTGCGCCATCGACGTCGACGACGAGGGGCGTATCTCCGGACTGTTCTAAACCGACATACGCACCTCCGGGGCGCGCTTCCCGGCTTGACCCGCGTCAAGCCCAAAAAGGGGGTGAATTTGCTATAGTTGCCTTGATATTCCGGGCCTTCGCACCTCCCGCGCAGGCCCTGGCCGCGACTGCCAGCTACGCCGGTCCCGCCCCACCCTCCACGGCCTACACTGTCACTCATGAACGAAGTCGCCATCCCCATCTCGAAAATCCGCCGCGCCCGTCCCACCCCGAAGGGACGCGCCGTCGATCCCGTTGCCCGCGAGGAGATCGCGCGGGTGCTCGAAGGCGCGCCGCGCGCCGCCGAGTACCTGATCGAGAACCTGCACCGCGTCCAGGACCGCTTCGGCCACCTTTCGGCCGCGCGGCTGAACGCGCTGGCCGAGGCGATGAGGCTGTCGATGGCGCAGGTCTACGAGGTCGCCACCTTCTATCACCACTTCGACATCGTGAAGGAGGGCGAAGACGCCCCCGCGGCGGTGACGGTGCGGGTCTGCGAAACCCTGTCCTGCCGCATGGCCGGCGCGGGCGATCTGCTGGAAAAACTTCCCGGCCTCGTCGGCCCGAATGTGCGCGTGATCGCCGCGCCGTGTATCGGGCGCTGCGCCGAGGCCCCGGCAGTCTGCGTGGGGCAGAACGCGTTCGGCCACGCGACCGAGGCGACTGTCGCCGCGGCGCTCGCGGCGGGCGCCGTCAAGGCGCCTGCGCTGGAGCCCATCGCGTTCGCCGAATACGTCTCGCAGGGCGGCTACCGGACCTGGGTCGAATGCGTCGATGGCAAGCGCGACGTCGATGCCGTCATCAAGACGATGGATGACGCCGGGCTTCGCGGGCTGGGCGGCGCGGGTTTCCCCACCGGGCGCAAGTGGAAGATCGTGCGCGCCGAGCCGGGCCCGCGCCTCATGGCGATCAACATCGACGAGGGCGAGCCCGGCACCTTCAAGGACCGCCACTATCTCGAACGCGACCCGCACCGCTTCATGGAAGGCATGCTGATCGCGGCCTGGGCGGTGGGGATCGAGGACATCTACGTCTACCTGAGGGACGAGTACCACGCCTGCCGCGAGCTGCTGGAGCGCGAGCTTGCCGCGCTCGCCGCCGATCCCCCCGCGAAGTTGCCGCGCATCCACCTGCGCCGCGGCGCCGGCGCGTACATCTGCGGCGAGGAGTCCGCGATGATCGAATCGATCGAGGGCAAGCGCGGCATGCCGCGGCTGCGCCCGCCCTACGTGGCGCAGGTGGGCCTCTTCGGCCGCCCCACCCTCGAACACAACATGGAGACGCTGCACTGGATACGCGACCTCGTCGCGAAAGGCCCGGGCTGGTTCGTCTCCGAGGGGCGCCGCGGGCGCAAGGGGCTTCGGTCCTTCTCGGTGTCGGGCCGGG
>Ga0163153_10002567_pt1 | contig 25982 bp, 20 predicted proteins | sample OliLakLV19MP6IB1_FD_148629 | JGI IMG/M metagenome (GOLD analysis project Ga0163153, IMG submission 148629) | Freshwater microbial mat bacterial communities from Lake Vanda, McMurdo Dry Valleys, Antarctica - Oligotrophic Lake LV.19.MP6.IB-1 | ecosystem: Environmental > Aquatic > Freshwater >...
TAAGATACAAGTGAGCATTATGCAGGGTTATGCTTTTTTGGATGAAGTCTCCTGGGAAGCTTTTAATGAGGAAACCCTACTGCTGAATAGTGTTGAACTGCATAAAAGAAGATTCGGATATTACCCCAAAGAAGTTCTCGTAGATAAGATAGATTGTACCAGAGCTAACAGAGCTATGCTCAAGGAGCTACAAATCCAGCTCATTGCCAAGCCACTCGGAAGACCTCAGGCAGTGCCCAATCACATAAGTCCAGGACCAAGAAATCCAATCGAAGGTAAATTTGGACAAGCCAAAACAGCACACGGAATGAACCGAATAAAAGGCAAGACTCCAACATACCAGCGAATTTTGGATTGCCACCATTATTATGGTACTGAACCTGGTTAAATTAGCCGGGGAGGTACCCTGTTTTCTATATCGAACTATTTGGGATTTGTTTACAACCAGAATCCCATAGGATAGCTATCCTTTTTGTTCAATGATTTTATTAACCACAAAAAAACCAATACCCCGGTTTTGCTGACTTATTAAGCAGGCCCTATTTAATGAGCATTTGTTGTCCTATCTGAATGGCATCTGATTGCAGTTGGTTGAGTTCTTTAAGGCTGGCTACCGTTACATTAAATTTCCTCGCTATACCGAATAAAGTGTCTTTTTCCTGTACAGTATAATATTCCGGTTCTTTTTCTTTGCCGTTGATGGGTTGTTCAAGTGTTCTGATATATTGGATCGTTTTATTTTCATTTTCTAATGGGAGGGGTTCGTGAACGGGCAAAGAATTTGCCGGAACGACGATTTGTGGATTTTGTTCTGCAGGGAAAGTGGGTGTGAGAACTGGTGTGTTTAGGTTTGGTGCAAATTTGGATTTTCGGGATAAATATATTTTGGAGCCAACTGTTGGTTGGCTCCCTTCCTGAATACGATTTCTTCGGTATAAATACTTTGCCTGAATACCATATAACTGTGAAATGGATTCCAGGGTTTCACCGGATTGTACCACGTGAAACGATTTATAATTTGAGTTCTTTTTTTTCTTCTTTTCTAAAAATATGTTCATGGGGGTATTGATCGGGGCATCTTCTTCTTTTAAAATTTCATTGTATTTCATGATAAGTTCGACCGGAAGATTAAAATCCATAGCGATTTCTGCCGGGCTGGCCATATGATCTACATAAACACTTTTTAAACCGTTGACTTTTTGAAAAGGAGAATCCTCATTTCCCGCGAAAAAACCTTTCGGCGCTTCCGGTGCAGATGGCTTGCCACTGATATCATAGGTGTATAACCGATAGTCTTCAATCAGACTGATAAGACGGCGGCTGTACATCGGATTGGTGGCATATCCAGCTTTTTGGAGGCCATGAGCCCAGCTTTTATAATCTTCACTCGACAGAGAAAACAGGGACGCATACCGGTTGGCAGTCCTGCCTTCGCCTGTAATGAAACTGCTGTGAGCTTTAAAACTTTCGGTTGCATCCTGGTAAACTCGGAAGCAGGAACGGATATGGTTACCTTGTTTGTCGTAATCGTCATCTTTTAAATAATACGATTTACCACTCCAACGGTCACCACATTTTATTCCGAAGTGGTTGTTGGCCTTAATCGCCAGCGTGCTGGATCCGGCTTGAGATTCGAGGATGGCCTGTGCAAGTTTTATACTGGCTGGAATTTTGGTTCGGAGCATCTCATCGATGGCGATATATTTATACTGTTCGATGTAAGAAACCAAACGGGATTTATCGACTTCGGATGCAGGTAACGCATAAGTGTACATAAGGAGGATCAATACGTTTTTTGTCATTCTCAGATTCATTACTTTGGTTTTTCAGGTTTTTGGATAAATTTTCATGTCAATGTTTTATTTAGTAGATCTGAGGCCAACTTTATGCCAATGTCTGTTAATCGAATTCAAATAGTTTCTAAATTGAATCATAAGTTATTCAATATCAGTAGTATATGTTTAATAGTGAAACATATTAAAACAATTGTTAATGCGTTGTGAATAAAAAAAAATTGGCTTTCAATTCATCGGTTCAAGCGCAGCTTTAATACCCATTTATAATGGTGATTACTGACCGCTTGAAAATAGATCGTTATTTTGAATAATAAATAAACAGATAGTCTCCGCCGGAGACGTGATGTTAGGTAAATCCCGGATTTATTTATTATGATTTGCGCAGTGGAATAACCAGTCCTGAGGCGGTTTTGGCGCCTAAAGGTATAGCTCTCATTTCCTCCAGGGAAAGATCAGGTATTTTGCGAATTGCATCCTGGATACTTTCACCCCTGCGGAGACGGTAATGATCAGAGAGGTCCAGATTGACCAATGGACTTTCTGGCAGTGCAATTTTATTATAATATGATTTAAAACCTTTGGGCAGGTTTATCGCGACTGGCTTTACGGAAGAATGCATTTTTATGATGTGGAACTTCTGCCGTTTGGAAAATTTCCTCAACTTTCCAGTAACTAAAATACTATTGTCATTTTTAATGTAATGCACCAATAAGGGGTTATTGACCGTTATTTCATCCGAACTCATATTGTTCCAATAACGGATATTGTATTTATCGACATTAAACAATTCGGCAATGTCATGGAGATGTTCCCCCGGCTGGGCATCGTAGAGGACATGGTCATAATACAATTGGTCAATCATACTGCTGTCGAAGGGTTCAAATTTTAAAGGCTCAGGTTTTGGTGATTCTTTTTTATCCAGGTTATTAAGAAAAAATTCCAGGTGGGGCATAGTCCTGGCAGGTAGCATAAGGGTGTAGCCTTTTTTATTTTCAGGGATCCGGTCATTGCGGAACGAAGTATTCAGAAACCGGATGTCTTCCAGGGACATGCCGGTTAGATCGGAGATTTTTGTAAAACTGATCTCATTGTAGATTTTGACAGACCGGGTGATCTGAAAATCCAAACGGGGCATTGCCGGGGTAAGGTAATACTCGGAATAATACTTCATCAAATACGCTGCAGCTAAAAAGGCAGGCACATAGTTCCGGGTTTCTTTTGGAAGATAATTTCTTAGCTTCCAAAAATTCCGGGTGCCGGAAATCGCAATCGCCTGATTAACCCGGCCTGGACCACTGTTATAAGCGGCAATAGCTAAAGCCCAATCTTTATATCTGTCGTATAATTCAGAAAGATATTCCAGAGCAGCGTCAGTAGACCGGTATGGGTCTTCCCGTTCATCCACATTTTTGTCAATCACCAATTGGTTCATCTTCGCTGTACCCGGCATAAATTGCCATAAACCCTGGGCACCAACGCGGCTACGTGCACCCGTGCGTAGGGCAGATTCGATGATACTGACAAATTTCAGATCGTTGGGCAACCCTTTTTCTTCTATTTTTCTTTCGAAAATAGGAAAATAGATTGCTGTCCGGCCTAACAGAATCTCCGTCCATTCCGGCCTGGAAGTCAGATATACCCTTAAAAAACTTTTTACTTCAGAAGTGAATTTGGGTTCGAGGAGATTGGTAACAGAAAGTATCCTTGATTCCAATTCCTTATCGGTCAATTCAATAAACAGATCTTTATAAATGGCCTTGGCTATTTCGGGACTGGGTGATTTTTCTGCCGTATACGCGAACGCGAACGTTAGAGGGAGGCAGGTAAAGGCAATCAGTACTGACAGTTGGCGTAATTGCATGAGGTTATTTGTCGGTTAATGAAGCTAAGAAACACAATAAATCTGACATTTATTGGGCTCAGGCTATGCGATAACATTTTATTTAACAAATATTAATAGGCCACCGGAGCGAAGCAAAGGTAACTTAAAATGACTGGGGACTATTTAAAAAAACCTTAAAATAAGCTAATGAAATATAAATAAGGTTTGACATCTTTGTCAAGAATTTATCTAAACAAATCATTTTCAATTGATTAAATAAATATATCTCCCGTTCAACATGGGCAAATTCACCCCGGTTTCTTCCGTTTGGATTCAACTCCTGCTTTTTGTGGCCTTAATGGGAGAGGTATTGTCATCTACCTTTTGGATAGAGACCCTCGGCATAAATGCCTGCCGGTGGATTCATTTTTTTTCTGGGATAGTCATTGGGGGAGGGATCTTGTTCAGGACTTCTGCTCCCGTACCTCGTGCCCCACAACTGCACCAAGGTGTTTTTTACCTTTTGTTGTGTTCATTAATCGTCTGGGTCGGCATACGTCTTAACTATCTATTCAAATTAAATCCATTGGATTATACACATGCAGACATGTTGCCGGTGATCCGGGTGATGGCAGATCGGTTTATTCATTCTCAGCCTGTTTACGAGGTCATACCGGAAATCTGGGGAGGTGTAATGCCTGTCTATCTGCCCGGTTTGTGGCTCCCTTTTGTGCCTGCCCTGGCATTAAATATAGACCTGAGGTGGATAACAACTTTGTTCATCCTATCCAGCCTGATCTTTTTATTTACGTTGATACGGGGAAATAAAAGGTCTTTATTGGTTTGGATTCCGATTGGCCTTTGGTTCGATTTTATTCTCTATAACCGGAATGAAACGATGGTATGGTCCGAAGAAGGGGTGGTTTATGGTTATTATATGCTTTTTGCCCTGGCGTTGTATTTGCGTTCTTACCTTGGGATCGGTGTATTATTGGCTTGTTGTCTGCTCAGCCGATATAGCATCGTTTTTTTTGCAAGCTCCCTGATGGCCTGTATTTATTTTTATGAATCGGCTAAAAACTTCAGGTCAATCTTTTTAAGTGCGACCATAACAGGTTTAGTCTTAATCACCTTAGGAGGAGCCTGGTCCAGTTTGCTTCAATTTATTGGATTACCTGGTCAATATTTAAAAAACCTGGAGTCTAACCCGGCTAAATATCAGGAAGTCATGTCACAAGGGCTCGGTTTTGTTCCCTGGTTGCAAGGCCTCGATGATCATTGGATCTACCGCATTATGCTGGTGTCTTTGATCGTTCTGGCGGTCCTGATATTTTATTTTTATCGCAGATGGTCAGACCCGTTATATCTTTTGGCAGGATTAAAATTTACCTTGTTGATCTTTTATCATTTAGTATTGATCCCATATCCATATTTATTTTATACTTCTGTTTGGGTATCTGTCGTCCTGGTTTATATTTATTTTAATCATGTCAATCCAATTAAAATTGCCGAGAGCTCATGAAACCCAGGAGGATTAAATTTGATAAAAGGCCGCTCGAAGGGCCAGCGGAAATTTTAAATCCGGGACCTGGTACCCTGCTTCCATTTGATTCCGGAATAGTCCCATTCAAAGGCGGCCCATATGCATCCATGTATGTATCCCAGCCCTGGACGATACGTCAATACGCAGGGTTTTCCACCGCCGAGGAAAGCAATGCTTTTTATAAAAATAATCTGGCAGCAGGGCAAATGGCTTTGAGTGTTGCCTTTGATCTTGCCACCCACCGGGGATATGACTCGGATCATGAAAGAGTGCGAGGCGATGTAGGCAAAGCAGGGGTAGCCATCGATACGGTAGAAGACATGAAAATACTTTTTCGGGACATTCCTTTGGATAAAATGTCGGTCTCTATGACGATGAATGGTGCGGTCATTCCTATCCTGGCTTTTTACATCGTTACCGCTGAAGAACAAGGGGTAAAACCAGCCCAATTGACCGGAACGATTCAGAATGATATCCTGAAAGAATTTTTGGTGCGAAACACTTACATCTATCCACCAGTGGCTTCTATGCGATTGGTGACAGATATATTCAATTATTCGATGGAGCATATGCCGAGGTTCAATTCAATCAGTGTCAGCGGATATCATATGCTTGAAGCTGGTGCACCGGCCCACCTGGAATTAGCCTTTACGTTAGCCGACGGGTTTGAATATTTAAACTATGGCATAAAGGCTGGATTGAATATCGACGAGTTTGCACCCCGGATTTCCTATTTTTTTGGAATCGGTATGGATTTTTATCTTGAAATTGCAAAACTCAGAGCGGCCAGGATGTTGTGGGCTGAGTTAGTAATTAAAGCGGGTGGGAAATCCCCCAAGTCACAGATGCTCAGGACGCATTGTCAAACTTCTGGTTGGTCGCTTACCCGTCAGGATGCCTATAACAACATCGCCAGGACCAGCCTGGAAGCTTTAGCTGGTGTTTGGGGAGGGACGCAGTCCCTGCATACCAACTCGCTGGATGAAGCCATGTCCCTTCCTACCCCTGAAACAGCGGCGATAGCGAGGGAGACCCAGCTTTTTTTACAAAAAAATGCAGGACTTACCGACTGGATTGATCCGATGGGTGGGGTTGTATATCTGAATACCCTCACGGATGAACTTATAAGTAAAAGCCGGATAATCATGGATGAGATTTTTAAACTTGGAGGGATGACCAAAGCCATTCAACAGGGTTATCCGAAAAAGCTTATTGAAGAAGCCTCCATATTAAAACAAGCCAGGATAGACAGTGGTGAAGATAAATTAATAGGGATCAACTTTTTTACGCCGGAAAAGGAGGAAAAAATTCCCGTTTTAAAAGTAGATAACGATGCCGTGTTGGAAACCCAATTATCCAGGTTGAAACAGGTAAAAAATGCAAGAAATCCTACCCGGGTGAAAATGGCCCTTAAAAAAATAAGCCAATCCTGCAAATCTGATTCTTCCAATATACTGGAAGCTGCAATTCACGCCGCCAGAGAGAGGGCAACCCTGGGTGAAATTTCCGCTGCTATAGAACAGGTATTTGGACGTTATCAGGCCCCGGTGAGCGGGCTTTCTAAAATATACTCCTCGCACAGTATGAAAAACAAATTTTTTAACAAAGCCACTCAGGCCGTACTTGCTTTTGAGCGCCGATTTGGCAGGCGCCCTAGAATATTGGTAGCCAAGCTGGGACAGGATGGACATGACCGGGGCGCTAAAATCATTGCAACCGGGTTTGCAGATATTGGATTTGATGTGGATATCGGTCCTTTGTTTCAAACTCCGGCGGAAGCGGCCAGGCATGCTGTTGAAAATGATGTACATTTTATCGGAGTGTCCAGCTTATCCGGAGGGCATCAGTTATTGGTTCCTGAACTGATTGAACAACTTAAAAAAGCAGGCAGGTTGGATATTGCTGTGGTGGTAGGTGGTATTATCCCTGAGACCGATAGACAAACTTTGTTTAGGCAAGGGGTATTGGCAGTATTTGGGCCGGGAACCAATTTAGCGGAAGCGGCGTATCAGTTGATGAAATTAATGATAACCTGATGTTTTGCTGCGACAGTGAGACGATAAATCATTTATTAAATCAACCATAAAACAATTCCATACTAATCTTGTCCGCAATAAATTTTCCAGGCAGGGATAAAATATAAGCCTTGCCATTGAACACCACGGTGCCCTCGTCCAGGAATGGTTTGACCTGCCCAATAAAATGATCATAAAATTCCGGGGGTACCTCAGAGGATAGAATCCCCCGGGAAGTACGGATTCTGGTCAATATAAATTCATTGTACCGTTTGACATGATCCAGGTCTTCCATTTCAAAATAATTTTGTTTGGAAGAAAGTAGTTCGACATATTTCTGGTTATTGGCCACATTCCATTGTCGTTCATGATTTCGAAAAGAATGTGCTGAAGGACCTATGCCCAGGTAAGGTATACCACTCCAATAGCTGCTGTTGTGTTTGGATTCATATCCCGCTTTGGCGAAATTGGAAATTTCATAGTGTTCATACCCTGTGCTGGTAGCCTGGTTGATCAAAAATTCGAATTGGGAAATCGTTTCCTGATCATTCGGAGCTTTGGCCCTCCCCTGAGCAATAAGATGGTGAAGCTGGGTCCTGGGTTCGACGGTTAATGCATAACAGGATAAGTGAGTGATGGCATAATCAAGGGCATATTGAATATTCGTATTCCAAGTCTCCAGAGTCATGTCCGGAATACCATAGATCAGGTCAATGGATATGTTTTGAAAACCAGCCCGGATACTTTGTTCAATGGCTTCAAAAGACTGAGCGGCAGAATGAGCGCGATGCATATATTTCATATCGGCATCAAAAAAAGATTGAACTCCTATGCTCAACCGGTTGACACCGGCATTTTTTAATTGTTCCAGGTAAACAGCATGGAGGTCATCCGGGTTGACTTCAAACGTAATTTCAGCGTTGGGGTCGACCTGTTGGGTGGAACGGATTTGTTCCAAGAAGTTATTTATTTCCGATATGCTGAGCAGTGAAGGGGTACCTCCGCCAAAATAGATGGAGGAGATGGTTTCCTGGTTGAGGTAATCGCTGCGCAATTCTATTTCTTTATGCATTGCCTGCAGGAGGGCTACTTTATTTGAAAGTGAAGTCGAAAAATGGAAATTGCAATAGATACAGGCTTGTTTGCAATATGGAATATGTAAATAAATGCCGGCCATGCGTTACGATCGGGTAAAATACAGGCTTCCACGTAATTTAGCCCGGTAAACCGGAATGAAATATACTATAGTCTTCGTTTGGGTCCTTTGTAGTACATTGACCATTGGGGCTCAATCTCCCGTGCTACTGCAGGTAGAAATAGGTAGTTCCATGGAGGCAAAAATCATACGAAAAGTGGATACCGTTTTTGCCGTTTCAACGTTGGCGAAGGAATACCTTAAGCGAGTAGTAGACACATTTCAAATGGAGGGTTACCTGAGTTGTTATCACCTGATAGCAATAGAACTCGACACCTTGATTCAGGCCAGAATTTATACAGGAACTTTATATTCCTGGACTAAAATATTTTATCCGGAAAGCCTGGCACCGTATATCAGTAAAAGTGATCTGATGAAATTAAAATCAGAAAAAGCTAAATGGACTTTTCAGCAATGCCGAAGTTTGATGAGCCGATTAGCTGAGGGAATCAGTGAACAGGGTTATCCCTATGCTCAGGTTTTTTTAGACAGTACACGGATAGCTGGAAAAGAAATCAGTGCCCGCCTGAATTTCATCCGTGGCCCCCTGGTATTGCTGGATACGATCGAATGGGATAAGGACCTGAAGGTGAAATATGCATTGATGTCGAGAATTATCGGTGTTCAAAGCGGATCGTTTTATTCGAATAAAAGAATGAATGAAATTAAACAGGCTATAGCCCCTTATCCCTTCATCCTGCAGTATGCGGATCCGGATATTTATTTAACAAAAAACCAGGCCAGGGTCAGATTGTACCTCAAAACTGAAAAGTCCAGTGCAATAGATGCCTTGCTTGGTTTGTTGCCTTCAGCGGATGGCCCGCTCAAATTGAATGGTACTTTCCGTTCGGATTTTATGAATCAGCTGGGAATGGGCGAACGATTATTAATTGATTTTCGGAGCCTGCAATCCAATAGCCAGGATCTCAATATCAAAGCCAGCTCACCATTTTTATTTAACCTGCCATTTAACCCATATTTTCAGTTTAACCTTTATCGGAGGGACTCCTTATTTCTCGATGTTTTGGGGGAGCTTGGCGCAGGTTTGTCCTTAGGTGGCCGCACGGAATTGAGGTTTGGCCTGGGACAAAAAACTTCGACTTTACTTAAACCCGACCTGGCCCAAATCAAATCCAGTCGCGCCCTGCCACTAGCCCTCGATCTTAGACTCCGGCATCTGGGCGCAAATTTCAGATTTAGTCAATATGATTTTGATCGGAACCCAAGTTCGGGTTTCAGTGGCCAGTTTTCGATTGCCGGGTCAACGAGAGAAATTATACCGAATTCGTCCATTACGAATTTAAAAGACGAGCAGGATTCGACATTTTCATTTGCCTCGCTGTATTTGCCATTTACTAAAAACGGATTTGCTTTTGAGTTTAACGGAGAATTGGAAAAGTATACCCGGCTCGGCCAATTTACCACCTGGCATTCAAGACTGAAGAGTGGGATAAAATCGGCTTCAACCCCACTGCAATTAAATGAACAGTTCAGGTTAGGGGGGTTTACGTTAATAAGAGGGTTCGATGAAGAATCGATATTTGCACGAGATTATTTTTTATGGACCAATGCAATCCGGTTGCTGACCGGTGAATTGTCCTATCTGCAGGCATTTACGGACGTGGCTCTGGTCAATCAATTTGTGGACAAAAGGTTCAACTACCGGACTTTCTGGGGGATAGGATCTGGTCTGGTTTTTGACACGTCCTCCGGGTTGCTTTCGTTGTCTGCTGCAGTAGGTAAAATATTTCCCGGATCATTTAATTTAAGGAACGTGAAAGTGCATATCGGCTATATCAATTATTTTTAATCAGCACCAGTTACCAATGGCTGACTACCCTGAGGCGGTTTACTTTTTTTGGAGAATAGCCAGTCCGTCGCGCACAGGCAGCAGAAACATGCTCACCCTGGGGTCATTTTTAATTTTCTGGTTAAACTCCTGAATAGCTCTTGTCTCTTTATCGGGGTCCGTTTCCAGGACATTGCCGTACCAAAGCATATTATCAACCAAAATAGTGCCACCGGGCCGCATTAAAGGAAGGATCAATTCAAACAATTGATTATTATTTTGTTTATTGGCATCTATCCAGGCCAGATCAAAGGGGCCATGAATGTTTTTTATTTCCAGGAGCGCATCACCAATGATCAGGTTCAGCTGGTCCAGTTTGCCGGCTAGAGCAAAATATTTATTAATGACGGATTTAAATTCTTCATTGATTTCAATACAGGTTATTTTTCCATCTGAGGTCAATCCCTGGGCAAGGCACAACGCAGAATATCCCGTGAAGGTGCCGATTTCAAGGATTTGTTGCGGTCGGATCCATTGGCTGATTTGGATTAAAAACCTTCCCAGGACTGGCCCGCAGGACATAAATGGATTCACCGCAATCAGGCCGGTTTCATTTTCCAGTTGCTCCAGGTAAAGTGGCAATCTGTTGCTGTTGCGGTCACAATAATCGTATAATTTTTCATCCAGCAGCATGGGTATATCTTTTGAGCAAATAAGGATAGGAAATAACGGCCATCACTATCAACCCTGCCCCGCAATAGAAACCTAAATTTAAATCTTTGTTTTCTTTAAGGATCACCACAGCCAGCAGGATTCCATATACCGGTTCAAGGTTAATCACCAGGTTGAGTGCAAAGGCAGACAAATGATGCAAGGCAAATAAAGACATTGCATGAGCCACGGTAGTACACAACACACCCAATATCAATAAATACGGCCATTCCATGGCCTCCGGCCAAAACCGCATATCAGCATTCCAGGGTAAAATCAAAACCATAATCAAGCTGATGCTAATGCAGGCACTGGTCATTTCTATCCACGAAATATGCCAGACCTTTGCATTCGATATGTACTTTTTATTTAAAACAGAAAATAAGGCAGCCAGCATAGCCGAAACCAGGCCGGCTAATACTCCGGTATGGCGCGATGCATCAATGTTTTGAACAACCATAACCATTCCGGGAATAATTAATAGGGCGACCAGGAAATCAATACGCCGGAATATTTTTTTAAACAGCAAAGGTTCTATAATACTTAAAAACAAACAAGTAGTGGCCATACACACGAGGCAGACTGAAGCACCTGCCAGTTTCACCGAAGCAAAAAAAGTAACCCAATGCAGGGCAATGATACTTCCAATACCGGTAAATCTTAAGATTTGTATTCGGGGTATTGTACGGAGAAAACCAAATCCCCGGATTATGAAAAGAAGGCTGATGCTGGAAATAAGCACCCTCCACCAAACCAGGGACAAAGCGGGTAGCCGGATCAAGGCACCCAGGATCGCTGTAAATCCAAACAGCACAACGGCCAGATGAAGCACAGCATAAGCTTTATACTCCGGTTTCATATATAGTTTCTAAATGATGAATTGAATAAATATATGCTTTTATAACAGATGTTAATTCAATGCAATTGAGATATATTTTTATAAATTTGAGCCTAATTTGGACAAGATATGAAAATAGGAAGCGTAGCTCCAAACATCGCCCTCTATAATACAGAACGACAAAAAATAGACCTGAATACATTTAGCGGTAAAAAGATAATTCTATATTTTTTTCCCGCAGCCTGGACTGGCACCTGTACCAGCGAAATGTGTTCCGTAAGGGATGATTTTTCTTTTTACAATGAAATGGATACCATGGTTTTTGGTATTTCAGTCGATTCGCCCCTTGCTTTAAAACGATTCAAAGAGGACCACCAACTTAGCTTTGAGCTCCTCAGTGACTTTAATAAAGAAGTTATCCGGGCATATGGTATATACCGCGAAGAGTTTATCTGCGAAATGCATGGTGTCGCCGAACGGGCTGTATTTATTATTGGATCAGATGGAACAATTCAATACAAAGAAGTGTTAGAAAAACCAGGCAACCTGCCAGATTTTTCTGCTGCAAAAAGAGCACTGGAATCAATAAAATAATTTATTAACTTAGACTTCATGGACAAGATCAATAAACCGGTTTGGGACGAAGATGTACTAGTGGCTGATGGTCTCGTGGATCTCGATGATCCTGCCCTGCTGGTAGTATACAATGACGATGTCAATACGTTTGACTGGGTAATTCAGTGCCTGATCGAAGTTTGCGGTCATAGTTTTGAACAATCTGAACAACTTTCCTTATTAATCCATTTTAAGGGGAAAGCCACCGTAAAGACAGCCCCATTTGATGACCTCCGGCCTTTAAAGGATTCCCTGATCGAAAGAGGGCTTTCTGCTGTTATAGAAGGGGTTAAACAAACTCATTGAAATCCATGCATGCGGCCATTGATTCTCCCCGATTCTGGCCGGCCTTTTGATTTTAATTCAGTTCCTATCGCTTCGATTTCAGGATATGATGGATTGATTGCCATTGGAGCAAACTTTTTACCAGAGACTTTATTAAGTGCGTATCGTTGCGGATTATTCCCGTGGTATCGGTACAAAGGGCTGCCTTATTGGTATTGCCCGGATCCCAGAATGGTATTACACCAGGGGCAATTGCATATTACAAAAAGTATGAAAAGCCTGATAAAACAGCATCCCTTTAAGATTACTTGTGATCTCGGGTTTGAGTCCACAATCCGTGCCTGTGCCGGTATAAAAAGGAAAAATGAAGATGCTACCTGGATCGATGCCGATTTTATAAAAGCCTATACGCGTCTGCACCACGCTGGGTACGCGCATTCTTTTGAAGCCTGGCAGAATGATCAATTGGTAGGAGGCCTCTACGGCATTGGAATTGGCAAAGTTTTTTTCGGGGAATCGATGTTTTCCAACAAGAGCAATGCTTCCAAACTAGCTTTTATAGAGGCGGTCCGATTTTTAGAATACCATGGGTTCAGGATGGTGGATTGCCAGGTCAGTACAGAACATCTAAAAAGCCTGGGGGCCAAGGCCATCAGCAAAGAAGAATATCTGCGCCTAATCTCAGATTGGGCCCTTCCCGGGAGTATGGATGGGATAAGGTGGAATGAACGGTTTATACAACATTCACCATTATGAAATGGACTTCCAGATTAGGCTTATGGAGATCCTGGTTGATGTATTATGCAAAACCATTTAACCGGAGGAAGCTAAAAAAATTTTACCGTCAATTTCTACGGAAGGGCGACCTCGCTTTTGACATTGGTGCCCATCTGGGAAATCGATCCCAGACCTGGATTGATTTGGGCGTCCGGGTAATAGGGGTGGAGCCACAGCCAGTATGTGTGGAATATCTTAAAAAAAGGTTTAATGGTGTCTCAGGGTTTACCTTGTTGCCTGTGGCCCTGGGTGCGTCGGAAACGGAGATCGAATTTAAGATCAGTAGTCTTCATCCTACGCTCTCCACAGGCCGGGGTGAAGATTGGCAGCACGGGATAAATGAGTACAGCACCGTTAAAGCTCATTGGGAGGAAAAATTAATAGTCAAACAATATACCCTGGACTGGTTAATTTCAACGTATGGCATACCCGGGTTTTGCAAGATTGATACCGAGGGGTTCGAATGGGAAGTGATTCAGGGCCTTCATCAGCCCCTTCCTCAATTATCCATAGAATTTTTAGCTTTTGACAAATGGCGGACTATTTGGTGCATAGAGCGATTGATGGCAATAGGAGATTACCAGTTAAATTTTTCGTTTGGCGAAAGCCAGGAATGGTATTGGCAAGCATGGCAACGACCACAGGAGGTTATTAATTTTATCCGGGAAGAACGCTCCCCACATATTTTTGGTGATCTGTATTTTAAACTCAATTGATTTCAACACGGACAGGCCGTCGCATAGGCGCGTAATAGATCAGATGCCAGCCATCCCCGGTGTAAGAAAATCGGCGCTCCATGCTGTACCCCGAGGGTATATGAAAAATGATTTCTCTTAATAAAGTTGAATCAATAACCTGGAAGACCTGCTCATAGATGGAGTCCCTGATATCCGGCAGATGATGTACTAGCCAGTTTTCTTTTGACCAATAATAGGTGTCCAAAAAAGGAAGTGTGTCCATTGGTTCGGGTTTGCCTTCCAATGGGAAAATTATATTGGACAACTGAAACATACTATCCGTATGGAACTGGTAATAAAAAGAATCAAACCGATGGAGGTCCGGAACAGAAACGGCAGGAGGATGGATATTGCCGTGCCGGCAGCCATGAACTACAAATAATAGCATACACCACACTGAAAATTTAGATAACTGACCCATATACGACCATGTAATCGGGTTCAATTTCAAACCAATGCAAATTAAAGGAGATCTCATCCGGATGATTCAATAAACGACCGGTGAAGGCTTTTTTATTGTTAAGAAGGGCATCCAAATCAACAATCAGATCCCTTTTGAAATCGATCTGGCCTAATCCATAAGCCTTAAACATGGCTTCCTTCGCTCCCCATATTCGATATAGCTGAGACAAGACTTCTGGTCCATTTAACCTTTCCAATTCAATCGGTTTTAAAAATTTGGATGCGATGCGCTGGAGGCGGGGCAATTTTTTTTCAATATCAATCCCACCTGCACGGTGGCCAACCAAGACAGCGGCCATCTCAAAGGAATGACTGATGGATAAGTACCTTTGGTCATTCTTAATAAAAGGTTGGTTCCAGGCATTTTTTAAAATGGTGTTATCCGTTTCCAGCATTTGAGTGAGCAGAAAACGGGCTGCTAAGGATTGTAATCTCCTTGGTGGTGTTAACTCCGGAAGGTGGGATTGTTCTTCATGTAATCCATCAATAAAAAAATCTTCTGGTTCTTCTATTTTCCAAATACCCAATTGATATTCAGAATCCTGAAAATGAAATATTTGAGGCATTCCGGTATAAAAGTAAAGTTTGTTCTATTTTTGCCGTCCTTTTTCATCTTTATGATCCTTTCCGATTTAAAAATACTTGAGGCCATCGAACAGGGCTTGATCCTAATTGACCCTTTTAGAAAAGAATGCCTCGGTACCAACAGCTATGATGTGCACCTGGGTAAGTACCTCTCTGTGTACAAGGATCATGAACTGGATGCGCGTATTCACCACGCAATTGAAGAAACGGAAATTGGCCCGGAAGGATTTTTAATATGTCCGGGTAAATTATACCTCGGGGTGACCGAAGAATATACGGAGACTCATCACACCGTGCCATTTTTAGAAGGCAAGTCGAGCATCGGACGACTAGGTATTGATATTCATGCCACGGCAGGCAAGGGAGATGTGGGATTTTGCAACTTCTGGACCCTGGAACTTTCTTGTGTACAACCGGTTAGGATTTATGCCGGAATGCCTATCGGACAATTAATCTATTTTACTGTAGAAGGTCAAATAGAACGGGCTTACAATAAAAAGGCGGATGCAAAGTATAATGCCAGGAATCCAAAACCTATGGAATCCATGATGTGGAAAAATAAATTCTGAAGGATTCAATAACCTTTTGCCTGCCAGGCTACGATGCCCCCGATCAGGTTTCTGACCTTAGTATAACCCGATTGTTGTAAAATGCGCTGGGCCATAGCACTCCGGTTACCGGTGCGGCAATAAACAATAATCTCAACATTCTTATCTTCAGCGACCTTGTCCGGTAAGGAAAAGAGTTCTCCCAGTGGGATCAATGTGCCCCCAAGATTAAATTCTTCATATTCATAGGGTTCCCTCACATCAATTAAAACAAAATGTTCATGATGGTCCACCATCGATTTTAATTCTTCCACTTCGATATCCATAGGATTAGTTTGGGCAGGTGTCAGGTTTTTTTGAATTTAAAAAAATGCGCAGGGTATCTCCGCTTTTCAATTTTAACCCGGGATCATAAATTGGCTCCTGATGTGTAATGAAACTGCTGTTTTTATCATTGATCACATCCTCTTCTACTTCCAGGATTATAAGGCCCAGGCTGGTGAGTAAAAAATTGGCAGCCGAATAAGTCAGGCATACCACATCGGGCAGTGGCACTTCTGCTCCGGTATCTGTCGAAAGGATAAAGTCCAGCGTGCCACCCTTAGGGAACTGATATTCTGTCCGTTCAAATTTGGCGGACAAGATGGTATCGTCCTGATAAATGACCGCCATGATATAGTTGACCGGACCTGCATCGTATATATAGCCCGCTATATTACTTTTGATTTCAAATCCTCTTTCCAGCTCAGCTTTTTTGACTTCAAAACTCCTGCCATACAGGGTAGGCAATGAGGCCAGGGTAATCAGATCGGCATTATGCTTAGATACCACCAGATAGATTTTACGGTCTTCCTTGACTAATGATCCCGCTTCGGGGGTCTGCTGGAGTATCACGGATCCGGGTTTATCAACCCAGTAGATAGAATCGATTTTAACCAGCACAAAATCATGGTTTGCGGCTAATTGTTCAGCTTCTTCAATGGTTTTACCGATAAAATCAGGTAACTCTATTTTTTGACCATGTCTGGTATAACACTTTAACCACCACGAAGTCAGCAACAACAGGGTGAATAAAAAAAGTATCATAGCGAGAATATTGCGCCAAACAAAAGCGTCTTTATGCAAGGGAGTCTTGTTATCCAAGGATCTTTTAATCTGGGTACAAAAGTAACTACGTATATTGAATTTAGCTATTTGATTTCAGGTTATACCTAAATCTTAGTTCTTCAGGATCATCAGTTTGTTCGTCAACACCAGTTTTTTTATCCTGAATTGAAGTATATAGATGCCTTCCATATTGCCCGGCAGGTGGAATCTTTGATGTTCCCGGCTACCTAATCTTGCCGTAAAAACATGTTTTCCATCTATTGAATAACAATGGATAACCAGGGGTTCAGGCGACGAATTCTCAAAATGTATAAATTGACTGGCTGGGTTGGGGTACCATCGTAAGGGTGAAACACCTGCCTCTTCCTCAACCGGACTGCTGAAATCATTTAAGATACTGATCAGGAATTCCTGTTGCCCCGTCCAATTGTTTTTTTCATCAAAGGCCAGAAAACGGAAGAAATCCAGGGTGTCCTGATCTACACTGAAAGCTTGAAAAATAATAAGTCCTTCATTCACTTCGGATTGGGTAAAGACGGATCCTGATTTTAAAGTATCCGTTCCATTCTTCAGGAGATACCCAAAGGCCGGAACCGTAAGCAATTGGATCTTGAGGTCTTCTGCCTGGGTGTCGGGATCAAGAACCAGCAAATCTGCCGGACCGAAGTGGATTGATTTTAACTCAAGAATTTCCAATTTCCTATTGACATTGACTACCGGACCCTGACCTTCCAGAGCACCGCATAGTTGCAGGGACCACCCGTCCAGACTTCCTCCGGAGCCATTCATGGCATCTCTGACTCTCAGGGTCCAGTTTCCATTGGAATTAGATAGATTTAGTCCACTGAAAGGCTGCAACGGCTGGTGCACCTTACGGTCTGTCAATGGGCAGGTGATGGGGATCGGCGCCATATCATCCAGGGACAGATTAAAATTGCTGAGATTATTGCATTGTCTGGACCACAAGAGAATGGAATCACCTGACGGTGCTCGCAGGTAAAGTTCCAGATCGCCAACAAACTCATGTGAACCAGCAAGGCTGGGGATCCGGATCTGTTTGATACTTAATTGGTCCATTATTGGAATGATGGACGTAATGGTAGGCGCTCCGGTCGCCGAAATAAACTTAGGAGTGTCGCCGGAAATATAGGTTTTGCAGTCTAATGCCAGGGTATGAAAAACCACAAATGGTATTTTGGTAAGGCCACAACCATTTTCTGGAACCAATCGCCAAAAATAAATAGAATTTCCCTCGAGTTCAGCATCCGGTATAGCTATGGAATCGACCAAAATTAATTTTGACCATACCACCTGGATAAAGCCGGGATCCCTGGCCAGTTCAATCCTAAAGCCTTCCTGGAAACTATTGGATTTCCATTTGAAAACAGGTAATAAAGCAACCTGGCCTTCATTGTTTCCCGGGGACAACAAAGGGATATTTCCTGAAATGACTTTTATTAAAATGGACAAGTTAACGGTATCGGAAACACCTGAATTTATGGCTTGCAGTGCGATGGTATACAGTCCGGGAGGCACTTCAGGATCAACCTTGACATTTAGACTCAGGCTGTCTCCGAACCGGAGGAAAGGTTTGGAAAGCGTTATATCAAAATAAGTGGAAAATGGGTTGATGACCTTGATCATCAGTGAATCGGTTCCGTTGGACGGGGCGGCCAGTATTTTATAAGTCAGAGCTGACCCTGCACATATGGTTTGCCGGTCAGGAAAAACCCCGAGTTGGATACGGTTGCTAAAATTCGCCAATTCAACCAGGCTGCCATCATTGATATCAAAGAAAACATGGTCATGACCTTTAATTTTAATCCTCAGCTGGTTAATGGATTTATCGGGAAATTGTATCCATTCACCGCCATCATTGGGGGTTTGGGATTTGAGCAAAATGTTGAAATTTTTTCCTCCATCTTCTGACAAATAAATATCCACAGTTTTGCAGTCAACGGGAGGGAGATCCGTATTGGCAACAAGCCAGGTTAAATACCTTAATCCGGACCTGAAAATGGTGTCTGCGGAATTGAGAGAGGTTATTTTAAATGGACCCGCCTGCCCGGAAGTTTGAAGGGCCAGATCTGCCCAATGCACCCCTCCGCCAGAGGCATCATTGTCCCTCACGGTAAATCTGAAATTGATAGGACGGGTGCTGACAGGCAATACTTCCGTTATAGTTGATTGGTTGGCCAGGATAGAAGCCAGTTTGGGAAATATCCTGATTGGAAGGGTATCCGGAGGTATTGATCGAAATAATGGAGCGGTACCTGAAGGTGACCCCAAGGGGCTTTTTTGGCCAAGATCCATTTCTTCCCAGGCATAGGTTAGGGTATTTTTAGTGTCATCCATGGCTGTCCCCTCCAATTCGAATGGAGTCAAAATAGGAATCGTCAGATTATTTGGTACGTTGACCACGGAGAGCGGCTGATCGTTCGAAGTGATCACTTCTATTCCGCACAATGAACCAATTCCACTACGGGAGTATTGCCTGACTTGTTGTATTGAAAAAGTGTGAAAATAGGGATCAGATAGCCCCTGGACGTAGTTTGCCCCGCAATTGCTCGCACCGGCATAACTCATGATCGTGCTGCCGCTTCCAGGTTCAAAAGCGCTTCCGGAAGTCTCATTGTCATTGTCACAAAAATTAAAGGTATGGGTTGCATTAAACTGATGGCCGATCTCATGGCATGGAATAAGATAAAATTGCAGACCGGTATACATCCCAAATGTGCTGCTTACACCTGCCCCTTTAAATGCCCCACAGGTACTTCCAAGTTGAGCGACACCTCCAGCATTGGTTCCAAAGACATGTCCGATATCATAATTATTAAGGCCTATCCGGTCGTTCAATACTTTTGGATTTTGTTCAAGCATAGCATTGACATTTCCATTGGAATAGGGATCGGATTCAGGGTTCATAAAAATCAAGGTATCATTATTAGGAACCAATTTGAATTGAATTGCATGCTCGATACGGTATACGGTATTGATCCTGGACAAATGTGAATTTAAAGCGGTCATTACGGCTTCGATGGTGCTTCCATGGGTACGCGCAAATTCCCCCGTGACCGCCAGGGCCAGCCGGTAGGTCCGCATCCCTGTTTTTTGCAAAGGAGATGATCGAAATGGGTCCTCATATATTGATGGCAGGCCAGTTAATCTTGTTTCCGTGTTGCAACCAAACCTTTCATGGATGGGAGATGATGTGGCATCTGATGACAGGTGATAGAGCATAGAAATTATCGGATCCGGTTCAATAAAATAAGCCTTTCCCAGGTGTATAATGAATACATGAATTTTTAAATTAACGATGTCAATATTAACATTAGACCCTGCGCTTTGTCCGCAAATTGTCGTTATGCCGTTATATCGTGAGGCCAAGTCTGGAGAAAAATTGGAACAAGGTTTAAAATTAATATGGATATACTCGTATTCATTAATAGGTATGGGTATCGGTCGACCTTCCTTTAATTGGGTAAACAAACTCATCGTGTCCAAAAAAAAACTTTTACGCCCCGGGTCCCGTTGATGGATTGAGCTTACCGGAGAGCCCAACACCCAGGGGTTTTGAGCAATCGTGAAATAAGGTCCGCTAATGAATAGGGTAAGCATAAACCATTTGCATGGCAAGACTATTTTCATGTTTAAATGCATGCGTTGATTGATGTTTATTAGAAGTTTGCTATAACCTGGGCCCTCCCGGTTTGAATATATCGACCTCCTTCACTTTGCCGGGCATCATACCCTAAACGAAGTAAGGTCGTCGAATTGATCTCCCGGTCAATATTAAGGTTGATTAATAAATTTTTTCCAGGCCGCAATCCCTGGAGCATACTGTATTGTAACCATGGATTGTCTTTCCCTTTGTAATCAATGTGGACAAAGGAAATAGCGGACCGGAAACTCCATTTGATTGCCGGTTGACTGATAATTTCTAATTTCAACTCCTGTATTAAAGCGCCTTCTTCCCCAAATTGGTTTACACTTTTTTTATACCGGTATGAGAATGCGGTCCGTGATGAAGCCCCTGATTGATATTGGATCTTTGGTTCAGCCACCTGGCTCTGAATTTTATAATTTCTCAATTCAACAAACTGCATTTCATTCCCTTGTTGCAGTTGGGCAAGGTAGGATTCCAACGTGATCCGCGAGTTGATTTTGTGCCGGGATCTGAAAAAATATTCAATTCCGGATCTGGCTTCAAATCCTGTATTTAACCGCTGTTTTGACTTGTTGAACATCTGGCCTATTTGAAATTCATATCCGGGTTTTCCCCGGTTAAAATAAATTTGAGTTCTCATCTGGGCTTGTAATCCCACCAGGCTGGTATCGTCCTGAAAAGGAATCGTAAATCTTTGTGAACCGAACTGTTTCCAGGCCAGGTTCAGGTTTGATGTTAAAGCTAATTTTCGCACCAGGCCGGCTTTTTTTGAAGGCCCCAATTTGGATCCGTCTATTTCGATATGCTGAAGCAACAAATGATTTTTTGTTTTTACAAAATTATTGTTCGTCACGGCAAAACGGACATATTCTCCCTGGTCCTGAAAAGGGGCTAAAGTAAATTCAGAAACCTGAATTACGGAGTCCTCATTAATATCAATCCAGGTATAGTAGCCCTGTCCTTTATTTACCCGGAGGTAGGTATATTCCAGCGAGGGCTCCTGACCGGTTCCGGATTCAAAGGTCTGATTAAATCGAAAAAGATCATTGTTAGAACGGGTATGCAATGATTGTCTCAGGATGAGTGAACCTGAATTTAAGTCTTCTGATTCTTTTAAGATCTGGTCAAATTGAATATTGCGACGCGTTGCGGTAAAAGTCCACAACGTATTTTTGGACAATTGCCATTGATTTTCCAATTGCCATTCCTGTGAACGAAAATAATTATACAATGCTTGTTCTTGTTTTCTTTTGTCGATCCGTGCCGTATGAGTTAATTGATAACTGAACTTACGTCGATCAAAGGTCCCCTGAACATAAGACTTTACCAGCCTATAGGAAAAACTGGACGGCAGGAGCTGGTGGTTGGGAGCCTGGTATTGTTTGTTGGTTTCAGATTCCCAATAAACACCAGCTTTGTGATCCCCTTTTAAACTGAGTCGCTGGGAAATTTCGATCCGCGGGCGGCTGAAGGTACCCTGAATCTCAGACTGCGCTTGAGATACCAAAGTTCCAAAGGATTTGAGGGTAGTCCCTTTATAATTCAATTGCCCATTCCACCCGTGCCGTGTACCCGAATAGTATGCTTTTCTTTCAAAATGTTGAAAGGTATATCCCAATAGGAAGTGTCTATGATCAAGCTGGGTATTAGCAGTCCACATCAACTCATTTGTTTTCACCGGTGACACCCCATCCAGGCTCCAATCCCGCTGAAATTCAGGATTTCGGAATGGTTCGAAAAAATTAAACCGGTTATTCAATCTTTCGACTGAAATTGAATTCTTCCAGCTCATGCCTTCCCGATCCAATTTGGCCAGATAACCCAACTCCTGCCTCCAGGCCAGTCCTATATCGTCTTGTTGATCTTTTGGAGAAAATAAATTAAGGTCCAGGTCACTGAGACTGAGCTCGGTTTTTGTATAAAAACCAAGTTCAGGTTTGTATTCTATCTGAACTGAATGCTGGGTCTGTTGTTTTGGTGCTGCCAGAGTAGTGATAGGTTCATATTCACCTCTTCTTGCCTGAGTAACCGGATCAGGAGCTACCCAGCGGTAAGCGCGCCCATTAGTAAACAATTGGGTCTCCGTAATATAATTACCCTGGCCCGGCCCTACGAAAAAAAATTGAGCATCGTAACCAGATTCATACGGCAAGGGTGAAATCACGAGAATGTTTTTGTATACCGTTTGGTTCACTAAGGTGTCGGTTAAACGGTAACGAATTGAATTTAAATCGGTATTCCCGGTGTTTAACCGATAGGAAGGCCTGCTCAGGTTGGTGACCTGATCCCCGGCTTCGCGAAGCAAAAGTTTATCCTCGGTATTCAGGTCCTGGATGGTATTAGATGATTTATTGTCCTGCTCCCTATAGGTATTCCATTGGACTGAAAAATTATTTTTGGAATAACTGGATTGTAAACCCATAGCGGATTTTAAGTACGACTGGTTGGAATATTCAAATTCGATCACGACCCGGCTGTTCCGATTGACGATTCGTTTGGCTGTAAAATTGATTTCAGAACGGTTATAGTCAATGACATAATCGTTTTCGAGTCCCCGGATGAGCAATACCCCATCCAGATAGACTTTTTCAGATGCAGACAAAATAATAACGAATAGTTCATTGCCGGTTCCGGTAAGGCGGTATGGGCCCTGATTACCCTCCTGAATTTCCAACACCTGACGTTTAAAGTTTCCTCGGGCTATTGAGGCAAAAGCCCTGGTAGCGAGGATTCCTCCATCCTTAAGTGAATTTTCTGTAGCGTACTGAATCCCTTTGTATTTTTTTAAATAGCGCAGAAAATAGGTATTGTCAGGCGACATTTGCTGGTCACCTGCCAGCAAGACCTGGTTTTTTCTTTTGATTTCCACAAATACTTTATCGATTTCATTAAGTTGTTGGGTATTCCCGTCTGCCTGTAGAGGCAGATTTTCATCGCTTATCGCCGCATTAACCTCAATATCATTTCCCAGCTTTCCACTGAGTTGAAGATTAAGATTGGAATTCAATACCAGGTTTTGGTTATTGCCAAAACTTACCCCTCTGCCAAAAGCACCGGCATAATCCACCTGGTCTTTGGTTCCGGGAGTGACGACTCTGGGACTTTGAGGAAATTTATAACTCATGGCCAATTCTGGCTGCTGGAAAACGCCTGTATCCATAGCTGTAGAAAAGATCCTGAAGTCCGGGTCCCGGTTTAAAATCTGGTATCGGATGACTACAGTATCTGACCAGTGGGAGGAATGGCTAATCTTTAAGTATTTGCCTTCTGCTTTGAAAACAATCGGTAAATTAGTCCCCCGCAGGTCAGTGATAAATATGGTCTCGGGAATAATATAGGCAGAGTCTCCAATAACTATAGAATCGACAACCAGCCCCTTCCACATCCGAAAGTTATCAGATGATTGGGCATTCAGGTAAACGGCTGGAAAAAAAATGCAGATAAGACCTGACCATATCAAACACCAGGGAAAGCGGAGCATAGCCAGGGTAAAAGTGCTCATTCCTATTATCCAACGAAGTTACCTTCATTTTTGTATGGGCATTAAATCGAGGTTGCAAACCAGTCGGAGTGGCAGACCTTGATGATCTTTCGATTTACATGAAATCGGGCAATTATACCTTTGATGATCTCATTGCCGGCACGTCTCCACTTCCATCTTTTATGGGACCACAACCAATCATCAGGGTGTTTCAGAATCCCGGCTTCCAATCGGTCAGCATAAGCCCGGGTTATATCCAGTTCGCTCAGTTCATCTGGGTCTTCGATAAGCAAGGATAGGTAACATTCATAATAACCTTGACGTATTCTCACGGTATCAAAATATATAATGGGCATACGGTGTGTTTTTGACAAAACCGCAGGACCATGAACAAACGCGGTATCCTGATTTAGAAAATCCAACCACAAGGCCTTTTGAATGGCTGCCGGATTTTGGTCTGCTACAAGAAATAATATGCTTTTACCGGTCATCTTTTCGATCAATTCATTCAGTTGCTTATTCGGCCGGATAGTTAAACCCTGTTTGGTTCTTCTTTGCAACAGAAACTCCTCGATATAGTGATTGGCAAGTGGACGATAGACGGCATAACAGGGCACTTTCAATTGTTCCTGAGTCAGCACAGCGCCTAACTCAAAATTTCCAGTATGAGCGGTTACTCCGATTACGCGGGGGTGATGTTTTAAAATTTCGTGGAGAACCTCCATGTTTTTAAATTCAAAATGGGATTTAAAGCGCTTTATTGGCCAATCATAAGATGCGAGGCTTTCCACCAGAATTTCACTCAAATTTTGATAATACTGATTGACCAAAGTCTGGATTTCATGCTTCGTTTTTTGCGGAAAAGATTTGAAAAGATTTGACTCCACGACTACCAGACGATATTTAATGATTCTTAATAGTAAAAATTTTATTACACCGGATATTTTATACAGTGTCTGATCTGATAGTCCGGACAAAATCCAAATCACTATTCTGAATAAGGCATAGATCAACCATTTCATGTGCCGTCAAAAATAATTACCTTGTTTCAGTTCTGAACAGATATTATCACCATGAATAAAATTATGACCAGAAGACGGCAATTTATCAAAATGGCACCTGCACTGGCAGGTATTACGTTAATGGATTCACCTGGTATAGCTGCAAAACCGGAACGGCCTGTTATTTTGTCTACCTGGGATTTTGGAATGGAAGCCAACAAGGCTGCGGTGGCGGTTTTGGAAAAAAAAGGGTCCACGTTGGATGCGGTAGAAGCAGGTGTGATGGTGCCTGAAAACGATCCGGATAATCTTTCAGTCGGATATGGTGGTTTGCCGGACAGGGATGGACGGGTGACCCTGGATGCGTGTATTATGAATCATGAAGGTAAAGCAGGTTCCGTATGTGCGCTTGAACACATCAAACATCCGATCTCCGTGGCACGAAGGGTTATGGAAAAAACCCCTCATGTAATTCTGGTCGGTGAAGGGGCTCTTCAATTTGCCGTTCAGGAGGGATTCAAAAAAGAAAACCTTCTTACAGAAAAATCCCGCAAAGCCTGGGAGGATTGGAAAGTCACCTCCAAATATCAACCTAAGATCAATATTGAGAATCACGATACCATTGGAATGATCGCTATGGATCAAAATGGACAGTTGGCCGGAGCATGTACCACCAGTGGTTTGGCGTTTAAAATGCATGGGAGGGTAGGGGATAGCCCGATTATTGGTTCCGGATTGTTTGTGGATCAGCACGTTGGAGCTGCCACGGGTACTGGATTGGGAGAGGTAGTCCTGAGGCAATGCTCTGCGTTTCTGATCGTTGAATTGATGAGAAGCGGCAAATCGCCCCAAAAAGCCTGTGAGGAAGCCATTCGGAGGATCATTAATGCAAATAAAAATTATACGGAATTTCAGGTAGGTTTTATTGCGGTTAATCTCAGAGGCCAGGTTGGAGCTTATGCGATACAACCTGGATTTAATTATGCCTTGTACCGATCTGGTAAACAT
>Ga0163153_10002571_pt1 | contig 25949 bp, 20 predicted proteins | sample OliLakLV19MP6IB1_FD_148629 | JGI IMG/M metagenome (GOLD analysis project Ga0163153, IMG submission 148629) | Freshwater microbial mat bacterial communities from Lake Vanda, McMurdo Dry Valleys, Antarctica - Oligotrophic Lake LV.19.MP6.IB-1 | ecosystem: Environmental > Aquatic > Freshwater >...
GTGCATGGAGATGAAAGAGTATTACCGGTTTGGAAAAACCACCTTATGGATAATGGATTTTCCCAGGTCACTGTGCCTTCGTTGGGTCAGGAAGTCGACCTACTTCGACCTGAATCCAACCCTTAAATTAATATTGTGGATAATCCTGGTTTCAGGTGGTTGCTCATGGGATGACTTCCTACTGGATCAGGATGAAGGTGAATGGGCAATCCCATTGATCAACGGCCAGATCGACGCCCAGGACTTGTTAAACCAATCGGTCACCTTTGGCGAAATCAGGGTGTTGAATAATGGTCTGCTGAGTATTCATTATTCCGGGGAACTATTGCAGAAAACTAAAAAGGATATTTTTTTCCCTATTCCGGGCATCCTGCCTATTCCGTTGTTAGATACGTTTTATGAGGTGACCTTACCGGTCGTCAACAATATGATCGTTCATCAAGCCATTCTGGCCAATGGCAATTATTGGTTTTCTTATAGTCACCAGCATGCACAGGATATCAACCTGCGGATCTGGGTGCCGGAAATGAGTGTCAACAGTCACATCCTGAATCACCACATAAATATTCCATTCCTCGGCCAGACGCCTACTGTAGGATTGACAACACGTTTCCCCCTGGACAATATCGTACTCCGTCCGGTAAATAATAAAATAGGCCTTCATTATCAGGCCTTGACGGCAGCACAACAATCAATTCCTATGTCCTCTGTGTTTTTTATATACGATCAGATCGATTTTAAATATATCGAAGGTTTTATCGGTCAAAATATTTACGATCTGCGAAAAGACAGTATAGAATTTGACTTGTATGATGGTTTTGTCCAGGGAGGATTATATATCAATGACCCACAGATTACCATGACGGTTACGAATTCTTTTGGATTTCCAGCAAAAGCGCTGGTCAATGAATTTGCAGTCCAGACCGCTGATGGTTCCCTACGCCAATTCACCAGCACGCTGCTCGACGCCGGTATGTATTTCAATTATCCAAGCCTGCCCGAACAAGGCCAGGCTAAAACCACCCGTTTTGTTTTTACATCCTCCAATTCAAACGTTCGCGAAATTTTTAATGCACAGGCTAAACGGATAATCTATGATATTGATGCTTTATCTAATCCGGCTCTGATTCCCGATTCTTCATACTTTATTATGGAAAGCAGCGCTTTTGCAATCAATGTAACGGTTGATTTACCGTTGAGCGGTAAAATCACCGATTATCCTGCAGAACGGGTGTTCCAGGTCAACGCTGAAAAATTGAATGAACTTAAGGAAGGTTTTTTAAGGATCGAAACCGACAATGGCCTGCCCCTGACTGCTAAAGCCCAGATCTTCCTGTTGGATCAGTCTGGAATTTTGATCGATACACTTTTTACAACTGCAACGGAAATCTTTAAAAGCGCCAGTACCAATCCACAAGGTTCGGTCATTTCCTCCACCCTCCATACCCTGGATATAGCTGTACCGGCGCATAAAATATCCGCCTGGTCTAAAACCAAGACAATACGCGTACGGATTCATTTTAATTCTCCTTCAGAGCAACCGCAGGTACAGATTTTGAATTCTAGTAAAATGAACTTTAGGTTAGGATTTATCGGTAAACTTAAATCAAAATAATGATGCTCCGGTCTAGGGAAAACAATAGGGCTGTGACTGTTGATTTAATTCAAAACATACCCAATCCGCAGGTTTTCCAGACCTGGCGGCAAACTATTTATATCCTTTGTTTATTTTTTTTGAATCAGATCGCAAGACCAGGTTTGGTAGCCCAGGATTTAGGTATACATATGATGAGCAGGGACCAGGTTTTCCTTGGCCGAAACCCGGCTATTCCATTCAGTAAAAACACTATCATTGGGTTACCCGAAGGAAGCGGGATTCTTGACCTTCAAGCCGGTAAAGGGGATTGGCTGGTTTCCCAAAAGGATGGATCCAGAAAAATTTCTCTTGCCGATGGATGGGAAGGTCTGGGACAGGAAACCTATCAGGTGGGCGTGTCGTGGAGGTTGCGTTCTTTTTTTATTGGAAAAAAATTTAACCGATTTCAGCTGGGTATATCCCATGAATTAGAAGGAAATTCTTTAATCGGGTTCAACCGGGACCTGGCAGGAATACTTGCGTTTGGAAATTATGGTTATCTGCAAAAACAACCTTTAGCAAAGGAACAACCTCTCGACTTAGAAATTGACGTGAAAAATGAAATATTCAACGGATTTGGAATTCAACTTGGATATTTGTTTAATCGGGTATCCATAGGAGGGTCGCTTCGATATTTAAGTGGCCTGCAGGAGTTACATACCGAGGTCAACCAACTGGAACTGGATATCAGGGACCCGCTGAGTATTACATCCCGGGAAGATTGGAAAGTTTATTCCGCTAACCTGGTAAACGAAATTAACCTGGACAGCATACAATTTATCCCGTTTACAGATTTAAACATTTTGGGCAGGCACCCTGGGTTTTCAGGGTCTATTGGTATAGCCTATCAAAGTCCGGAAGTTTTGTTGGCTTTACAATGGAAAGATATAGGTAGCATACGGTGGAAAGACGGTACTTTATTTTCCCGTAAGGGTACGATTAACTATTCCGGTATTTCAGTGCCAAACCTGCTTACTCTTGATCCAAATGTTTTTAATTCAATTGGGGATACTTTGAGAAAATTAGTGTCCGTAGACAAGATGGTTAGCCAGTACCGCAGCCAGCTTCGATCCAATATTCTGGCTGAGTTTCAATATTATTTTTTAAATAAATGGAACCTGGGTTCAGCAATAAATTATTATTTGGATCGGCGTTGGTGGCAGGTTATGGCCGGAGTAAATTATCAATTGTTTGAACAGCTGAGCCTGGGTAGCCAGGGCAGTTATAATGCTTCAGGGCGTTTCAATATTGGGCTGCACGCCGCCCTCCGCCTGGCTGCATTTAACTTGTATTTGAATACCGATCATATTCAAAGTCTATATCCTACAACTAACTTAAACCAGTTCTCTGCACGCGTTGGCATCTCACTGATGTGGTGAGTGAGTCAGTACCCTTATTGACCCACTGGCTTAAAATCATTTACAAAATACCCCGGTCGTACGGACGCTGCGCGGCCATTCCATTTTTTGCTGAGTGCAATAAGGTTCTGAGGGGCGAATAAAAACACTGCTGCCTGCTGGTCGTATATTTCTTTTTGCAGCGATTTATAAAGAGAAGTTCGGCGTTCTCCCGGTTCACTATGACGTATTTGATCGATGATGCTGTCGGTTTGCGGAGAGCCGAATCCGGTAAAATTCTGTCCATCTGAAGTATAGCTCTCCGTATGCCAGTAGCTGTAGGGGTCATCCGGCCCGGGGTACTGACTGTCGGACAAGGCTGCAATTTCAAAATCATGATTTCTCACACTCTCCAGTAAAAGATGGATGGGTTTCGGTATGATCTCTATCCGGATGCCGGCCTTTAAAGACTGCTCCTGCAAGTGGATGGCTATCTGTTGCCCAAGTCCTCCCGGGGTTACCATCAACCGGAGTTGAAGTTCGGTAATCCGGTTATTTATTTTTTTATCCAGAGTTCCATTGTGATTAGTGTCCATCCATCCGGCCAATGAAAGATTGGCCTTCGCTTTTTCAATGTCAAATGGAATCAGCGGCAGATCATGATCATAATATATTTTGGCCGGTTGAAATGGAGCTGTGATGCGTTGAGCAAATCCCTGGAAAAGGTTTTTCTGTAATTGATCCAGATCCATGAGCTGGGCCAGAGCCCTTCTGGTTTCTGCTTGAAGCAACAAGGGACTTCGGTTGTTCAGAGAAAGATAGACAAAACGGATAGGGGGTCCGGTAATAAAATTTACTTTCCGGATCAGGGTACTGTCTTCACGCATGGCCTTAAAGTTTGCCGGGTTGATATCCGTGGCCACCAGATCCAGCAATCCTTCTTTTAATGCGTTGATGGCATTGGCTTCCTCGGCAATAATCCGATAGGTGATTTCAGCTGGGTAGGCAGAAAAATTGACTATGGAATCCGTGACGGATAACCCCCACCAGGGCTCCTTCCTTTTAAGTTTGAGGTATTGATTGCTTACCCATTGTTCTATCCGGTAAGGCCCGCACCCGGACAATCCTTCCCTTCCTAGAGCGGGATTCGTAAACTGAAGGGCAAAAGCCTGAGCTATCCGGCTTACTAAGGAGGCTGTGTCCTCTGTATTCAACGCTTTTAAAGCGCTCCAGCTTAATTTTTTTAATTGGAATGAGGAATCAAACCGGGATTCCTGCAAGATGAAATTATTGGTAAATGATTGTTCGTCCAGAAAATAATTGTCGTCCGTCCAGAAAATCAACTCCGTGGGATTGGAAAAGGTTTCAATACTGTCGATGGGATAAATCACCCCCCTTTTGCCATTGGTGGGAACAAATGGATTAAGGATAGCTTTTAAACTGAATACTACATCGTCGACGGTCACCGGTGAACCATCATCCCACCGGGCTTCTTCCCTGAGCTTGATTTTATAACCGGTATTGTTGCCCTGATGAAGTATGGTGGTTGGACCGGAAGTTAATACCGGTTTGATTTCCTGCGTATAGGGATCAAAATCCATTAAGGGCAGGAACAATAAATTTTGAATGGCTGAAGCAACGGCCGAATTGGACAACACCGGGTTAAGAATATCAGGCTCACGGTTGATGCGGACGGTCAGAGATTCTGTGGTCAATTTCACAGTTTCTTTTTTGCAATGAGCGGTGGCCAGGCAAATAAAGGGGAGGAACCAACAAAATTTATAAAGGATTGGCATGTGGTAAACGAATTGTAAATAAAATTGTTCAAATAAAGTTATTTAATTCAAGTCGAAATCAAAGATGAAAATAATTGCCATTTGCGGAGGGTCGGGTTTATTGGGTAAGGCTATCGCCAAAACCTTGATGGACAAAGGTTATCAGGTCAGATTGATTACCCGGAAGAAAAGCGGGTCCACCGATTACGAACAGTTTCTATGGGATCCGTTGAAACGATACCTGGACCCAGGTGCTTTGAATGGGATATATGGGCTGATCCAACTCAGCGGAGAGTCAATTGCGAATCACAGATGGACACCGGCTGTCAAAACCAGGATATATCAAAGCCGGATCGATACCACCCGGTTTATCGTCGAGGAAATAAACGCGTTGACCAATCCCCCCAAAGTATTTATATCGGTTTCAGGAATCGGTATTTATGGGCATCGTCCCGGTGAAATTTTAAATGAATCCAGTGCGAGCGGTAAACCTGGTTTTTTAGTCGACCTGTGCCGGGATTGGGAAGAGGCGACGGGGGCGCTTAAAAAAGAGGTCCGACAGGCAATAATACGTATAGGATTGGTCCTCAGCACTGAGGATGGAATTTTAAAAAGATTCCTGCTGCCTTCAAGATTGGGTCTTGCTCCTGTTTTTGGATCCGGCCGCCAGATTTATTCTTGGATACATATAGGTGACCTGGCTGAATTGTTCTGTTGGTTAATCTCTTCGGACGGGGCCAAAGGCATCTATAATGCCGCCTCCCCGGGACCGGTTACACAAAAGGAGTTTGCCAATATTCTGGCCGAACTCCGGGGGCCTTTTAGTGTTAAAATCCCGGTACCTCAATTGGCCATGCGACTGGTCGTTGGAGAACTGGCCGAAAGTATATATGGTTCTCAATGGGTCATGCCGGTCAAGGCGATTCAGGAAGGATTTACATTTCGATTTCCCGGCTTTAAAGAAGCTATTAAGGATTTGATTTATAGTAATTCCTGAGGAGGAGAAAAATTAAATTATTCATATATACTAAATCAAACGATTATTTGATCTTAGCGTGAATTGATACATTTGCAGCTTGGATACCCACCTGCATCACGAACATATAGAGGCCCATCTTAAAAGTTCTCAGACCCTGACCGATGTTGTAATTGGAATGAGTGACGGACTGACTGTACCGTTTGCACTGGCTGCCGGCCTGAGCGGAGCGGTGGACTCCAGTAAAATTATCATCATCGCTGGCATTGCAGAAGTTGCTGCGGGCTCTATAGCTATGGGCCTGGGTGGTTACCTGGCCGGGCGTACAGCTCAGGACCATTATAAAAGTGAGGTCAAGAGGGAATATGCGGAAATTGAGCATCAGCATCACAGGGAAATCGCCGAAACCAAAGAGTTTTTTGCAGGTCTGGGGCTAAGTGAAACTTTGCAAACCCAGGCTACAGAAGAAATTTCCAGGGATAAGGACCGGTGGGTGAGTTTTATGATGAAATATGAATTGGGATTGGAGCCTCCCGATCCTCGTCGGGCCACCAAGAGTGCACTCAATATAGGGCTGTCTTATATCGCCGGCGGCATCATACCCCTGAGTCCTTACTTTTTTATCGATGATAGTGGTACAGCCCTGAAATATTCAGCAGTAGCCACATTAGTTTGCCTTTTTGTATTCGGTTATTTTAAAAGTAAGATTACCGGTATTCCTCCATTTTCAGGTGCACTCAAGGTGATGACTATCGGCGCTATGGCAGCAGCGGCAGCCTATGCCATTGCTCGGTTATTGGAAAGTTAAATGTCTTTTTATAAAAAAATATATTCTAATGATATTGCATCCATGGCATGAAGTTCCTCTGGGAGATCAGTCTCCTGAAGTTTGCTGGGCCTTCATTGAAATATCCCGAAGGAGCCGGGCCAAATATGAAATCGATAAACCTTCCGGGTTATTAAAACTCGACCGCGTATTGCATTCCTCCGTATCCTATCCCACCAATTACGGATTCCTTCCCCAAACACTCCATGAAGACGGTGATCCTTTGGACGTATTGGTATTGTCCCAGGTAGAGATCACTCCGCATTGCCTGGTGGAGGTGAAAGTGATTGGGGTGATGAGTATGATCGACCAGGGTATACCCGACGATAAAATCATTGCTGTACCTACTACTGACCCCAGTGTCAATCATATAGAGGACATTGGCGCTATACCGGAATACCTCGAAAGGGAGATCATCCATTTTTTTGATACCTACAAAATATTAGAAAATAAAAAAGTCACTGCTAAGCGGTTTCAGGATAAGGAAACAGCCTTAAAGATTATCCTGGAGTCTATTGAGCTTTATAAGGTAAGATTCAAAATCAAGCTATGATCGGCTAGTGAAAGGATGAGTTACCAGTTACTCCAGTCTGCGGTTGCCGATCCACAAGCCTTCCAATGAGGCCTTCCCGTTCAATACATGCAAACCGGCATATACTTTTATAGTGGTGTCGGACAACGCTTTGTTGTATTGTTCGAGCAGATCCGGTGCTGCCTTTTCATTGACGTATAAATTGGAAAATGGATATTCCAGGGTGGCTGAATAAACAGAATCCGGATAAACCGGGAAGGTAAATTTTATCTGCGATTGAATATACACCGGCATTTCAGGAGTTTCTGAATCTGGTTGCACAGAATAAAATGTATAAACATCTCCGGAATCCTTTTCGTAATTAATCCAAACGGTCTGACCCCTGGTAAATCGAAGACTGTCTGTATATTCAAATTGGGCAGGAATAGGATTAATGTTGAAATAGGTACCCCGGAATGGGTCCTTGGGATCAACCTGCTGACAGGGGATTTTAATAAATACACCGCTGGAAATCGTCCGTTCTTCCCTGTATATCCAGGATCCCAACATATACCATTGGAATAAAACTACTCCGGTAAATAAGATCCATTTCCATCCGGATTTCATATTCTTTTTTGTTTTTTAATGATCATCCAGTTGATTCCGAAACACAAAAGCCCTAATGCAATAAACAATAACCCTTTCCAGATAAACGAAAAATCATGGCCAAAAAACCAGGCTAAAATCCAAACCGTCAAGGCCAACAGGCCCAGGTTGACCACAATTAAATTTTCACCGGTCACTCCATCATATATTAATTTGGCGGCGGCAGCCAAAATAAATAAGTTGGATAAAAACTGCCCCGTAGCAGGGTGGATTTCTCCGATAAATAAAACCAAAATCAAAGCCAACCCCAGCCAGGTCATGTGGTCTGGTTCCGGCGGGATGCGTTGTTTGAAGTGGTACCATATTAGCAATCCCAGTGCGATTAAAAAAATGGCAGGCAGTAAGGGATTTCCGGAAGTAAGACAAACCAGGATGTTACCCGCTATTGAATCCGTCCAAAAAAAGTCAAAGGTCATCAACATACCTGTAATCCAGATTCCAAGAAATTGGGCAGTCCTGTATCCATTGGACAAAAACTTCTGCTCCGAAAAAGGGCCAAAAGCCAATGCACCAAATCCTATAAAAGTGATCAGGCAAGCCACCACCACAAAACGCTCACAAAGAAGGGATGAATTAAAAAATAAAAATATGGTCAGAACGATAGGAATGGTCCAATGATGCAAAATCAATAAATGATGTTGCATCCCTTTTCTCCATTGCAGAACATACCATACCATCAGCACAAGGATAATAACCAGCGGAAAAAAATCATAGGCTTGATCCATATTCCAGGATATACTGGTCAGGTACCATCCGACACCCACCCATAGAGCCAGGGAAACTGACCTGGAATCAAAAATAAATGGTATGGCCATGGTCAGTATAATCCACCATTTTATAAAACCGGAAATTTCAGCCTCTATGTTATAAATCTGGGAGAGCAGCGAAATGGCTATACCGACTGAAAAAAGTATGGATAGTGCAACTGATTCTGCCCATAGGGATTCATTGGATTTTTTTCTTAAAACAAAAACGCCCAGGGCCTGCGAAAAAAGAAGGGGTATAAATGAAATCCCGATTTTTACCCATTTTGAAAACTGGTCCCAATTGTAAGCCACGATCAGGATCAGCCCCAGGCCAACCAATACAATACCAATCAGGGAGAGGATCAACATAAATCTGGAAGATCCCGAATCCCTGGATTTATTTTTATAAAATTGTTGAATTCGTTGAGCCGTGCCTTCATCGATGAGGCCATGTGCAATCAGCTCCCTGAGATCAATTTTCACCCCTCTAAATTAGTTTAAAATTTGGGTGAAGTACTGGTGATTTGTTATTCCCGGATCACCATCCACTTCTTTATCGATTGCCAGTCCGAGCCTTTTAGCCGGACGATGTAAGTGCCTGAAACCAAACCGGCAGTATTTAATTCAATGTCGTGTGAACCCGGATTCAGATCTTCCAGGGGAATATGTTGGATCAAACGCCCGACCAGGTCATAAATGTTCATGCTGACGTTTTCCTTCAAGGTAGTCTTAAATAATAATTTCGAATTGGCATTGGACACCGGGTTTGGGACTATCAATACTGGCCTAGTTGACGGGATTGCCTCAGCAACAGGTGAGGTTAGGGCTTTACTGGAATCTATTATGATGGTTTCATCTCCCGGCTGGTAAAGCGTAAATAGGAAATAGGTGAGCATCATCTCATCCGTGGTAGCTTCACCCACTTTTACCTCCTTAGGCGGGAAATTGGGATTGTGATGATTGGCGCTCGTATTATCATAGGTAGCTTCTGACAACAACATAGACCCCGCTGGAATTTTAATTATTTTTTCAAATTGGTAGATACCCTGCCAATGAAAATCCCAATGTGGTATGTTGATCAGTGGAATTTCTTTTTGGTCGGGCCCAACCGCCCAGGTTTTTATAGAGGTTCCGATCAGATGCATATGTGGAGCTACACCAATTACGGAAAAATTTAAGGGGACAAAAAACCGCTGATTAAATGTTTTGATGGTATTGGCCGGGATTTTTAAAGGCCCGTTGGTCATGCTGATCTCATGATTGAGTATAGGTATCAGATACGTTTCCCTCAATGGCTGATCGGTCAGTTGCAATTTGATGAGGGTCTGGTCGGATTTTCCTTTGGCTCCTCCGGGATAATGCACCTGGATGATGATATTGCTTCGGGCCGGAATTTTTATACCAAATCCTTTGGGCAATACAAAAGGCTGCGATCCCGGCACCCAGGCTCCGATCAATGCTGCATCACTCGTACCGGCTCCTCCAAAACATAAGTAGCCTGGTCCCGCCTCCCGGCTATCCAATTGAAAACTTTTTGTACCCCCATCCCTGAAAATTAAAATATGGTGTACAATCTCCGGGTTGCCTGGAATACATTCCAGTCCGGTAAGCCACATGTCTTTGGTCAACCGGCTGCTGTCGGGAAAACACCGGTATTCATCGACATTGGTCGGTAAAGTATAATTGGGGGTGTTCATCACTAATTGGGGATTTTTGATAAAACCCAGGTTATCGTATTCCGGCGCCGGCGGTGCTTTGCTCAAATTACCGGAAGGTCCTCCACCATCTACCCACTTAACAATGGCGTCAATGTCCTCCTGAGCTAGAGCTCTGACATGGGCCAGTTTGCTGTAGGATACATCCGGGGGCCACGGCGGCATGTTTTTTTGGCTGACGGCGAATTTTATGCTGTTCCTGTTATTAAAGGCCTGTCCATACGACATCATGGAAAACGGACCAGATCCGCCGCTTCTGTGACAGGAAGTACAGTTTTTATAAATGATTTTCGCGATGGATTCAGACCAGGTGGGTGTCTGACTATTAACTGGACAATAACAGATCCAGATCAATAAAAGAGTAATTAACCGCAATTGTATATTTTTAAAAAGTCCAGATCAATCAATATATTCCTTCCGTTTAACCAACGCGTAATAATCGTGTTCCAATGGCAGGTAACCCTGGTCATAACAAAAATAATAGGTATGACCATTTTTGGTGTGGTAAAGGTTGGTAAAATATTCGAATTTAAATCCCCTTTTGACCAATTGGCCTCTGGAGATTTTTCCTTTTCCTTCCGGGTTGGCATCCAGCAAAATTCTGCGGTTTTTACGCAAGGTGTTGTTAATATTCCGCATAATGTTGTTGCTGTCGCTGTTAAGGCGATTGTTAAATGCACTCCGGCATTGATCGGTACAGAATTTCTTATCGGTACGGCCCATGATCTTGTCGCCGCATTCAATACATTTGGTGTTCATGTAAACAAATATAAGGGTAAGTGCTCTCGAAAAAAACGGGTATTAGGACCCATTTGGACACATAATAATTGCAATTTCCTTATCCAATTAGTAATTTTAAGTATGAAAAAACGCTTGTTTAGCATTTTGTTGATTGGATTCTTCTTGGGTATGGTCCATGCGCAGGAAAACAATCAAACCATGCGCACCCAAAAACCAGTATTACATGCAAAACACTGGCTGGCAATCACTGGAAAACCACTTGCAGCAACGGCAGGAGCTACGATATTCCAACAGGGTGGAAACGCAGTAGATGCGGCCTGTGCCATGATCGCTGCGACGTGTACGATGTTCGATGTCCTGAGTTGGGGCGGAGAAACGCAGGCATTAATTTATAATCCACTGACTAAAGAAGTGGTCGGGATCAATGCCCTCGGTGTAGCCCCGACCGGAGCGACTCCTGAATTTTATAAAAGCAAGGGATATGAGTATCCTCCGGCTACCGGCCCCCTGGCTGCAGTGACGCCGGGAACCCCTGGTGGTATCCTGGTTATGTTGGCCAATTATGGCACCAAAAGTCTCAAAGAAGTCCTGGCACCGACGATGCAATTAGCGGAAGGTTATCCTATGGATGAGGATGTACATCGGCAAATGCAACGGAATGAAGTTGAGTTATTGACCTGGCCATATTCAAAAAAGGTATTTTTTAAAAACGGCAAAGTACCTCAAGCCGGTGAAATTTTTTCACAACCGGACTTATTGGCCACCTTGAAAAAATTAATCGAAAGTGAACAGGCAGCATTGGCAGCAGGTAAAAACCGCAAAGAGGCAATCATGGCCGCTTATGATCGGTTTTATAGGGGGGATATTGCTGAAGAATTTGTTCGGGGAACCAAGGAGCAGGGTGGGTTGATAACCACTGAAGACCTGGCCAATTGGAAAGTCCTCATTGAAAAACCACTTTCTACCAACTACAAGGGGATAGAGGTCTATAAATTAAGGGAATGGCAACAAGGACCAGTGATGTTACAGGCTTTAAACATGCTGGAAGGGCTTGACCTTAAAAAAATGAAATACAACTCAGTCGAATACATCCATACCCTTTACCAGGTTATGAATTTTGTTTACGCCGACCGCGACTTTTATTACGGTGATCCTTATGTTCCACCAGTAGAACCCATCATAGGCTTGCTTTCTAAAGAATATGCCAAACAAAGGTTGAAACTCATCGATACATCAAAAAACAATGAACATGTGCTGCCCGGGGATCCGTATCCCTTTGAAGGAAAGACCAATCCATATCTCGATATCATTGAAAAAATGAAAAAATCAAGCTCCCGTTTACCTTCATCCATGGATCAGTTTATGAAGGATTTTTATGCCGGGACCACTTCAGTGACGGCTGCCGATTCCAGCGGATGGGTAGTGAGTGTCGTGCCCAGCGGAGGATGGATGCCCACCTGCATAGCCGGAAATACAGGTGTTGGTCTCAGCCAGAGGATGCAATCGTTTGTATTGAATGTCAATGAATGCCCATTCAATGTGGTGGCACCGGGTCAGCGGCCCAGGGTGACTTTAACCCCGACTATTGCCATGAAGGATGGAAAACCCCTGATGGCTTTTGGGGTACAGGGAGGCGACTCTCAGGATCAAAACCTGTTACAATTTTTTCTTAATATGACCGAGTTTGGTATGAATGTCCAGCAGGCCGTCGAGGCAGCCAATTTCAATAGTTACCAGATGAAAAGCGCTTTTGGTAAACATGAAAAAATTCCTGGCAAACTCCTGATCAGGACGAGCACCCCGGATGTTGTTCGTAAAGCATTGATTAAGAAAGGATATGTCCTTGAATTTAACCCGCGTACTTCCGGGCCTATTACCGCGATCTATTTTGATTGGGAACATGGCAGTATGTGGGGAGGGGCAAGTAACCATGGGGATGACTATGGGATCGGGTGGTGATTAAACCAAAACTAAATTCCCTGCCTTGAAGACTTATGCTTATTTTTGTAAACTAAACTATTTTACTTTTCATCCGTTTAAATAGAAAAAAAAGATACATGTACCCAATAGAACTGGTAAAACCGATGGAAAATGAACTCCTGTCGTCCGGGTTTGAGCCGTTGACCGACGAGCAGGAAGTCAATCAGGCCCTAAATGACAAATCAGGCACCATGTTGCTGATGGTCAATAGTGTTTGTGGCTGTGCTGCAGCCCACGCCAGGCCAGGCGTACGATTAGCTTTGCTTTCAGACAAAACTCCTGATAAATTATACACCGTATTTGCTGGAGTGGATAGGGAAGCTACCGCAAAAGCGCGGGAATTTTTAGCTCCTTACCCCCCATCCTCTCCGTCTATTGCGCTGTTTAAAAATGGTGAACTCGTTCACATGATTGAACGGTACCAGATTGAAGGAAGGAGTGCTGATATCGTTGCCGCCAATTTGAAAATGGCGTTTGAGAATTATTGTTAAGCGTTCATTCCCCTTTGTCTCTTCCTTTTTTGATATAGGATTAGACCCAGTACAGGATTTTATCTACCAAAGTATTTATTAGCATGACTATCTATGCTTTTTTGAGTTTAATTGATCCTTATTTTGCCTGAATCCAGGCGTTACCTGTTCCTTTCCTGGAACTAGCTGATTCCCCACTTCGTTAAAAAGGATATGCTAAAATCACTCTTTATTATCGTCAGTTTGCTGATGGGTTTACACTTGGGAGCCCAGGGTTTTGAAATCCGGTCATTTGATGTAAAAATCAAAATTGATAAGGATGGGTTTATTGATGTGGAGGAGCATATTCGGGTTGAATTCACGGAGAAAAAAAGAGGTATTATCCGAAACATACCTTTCAAATATTCTTATCAGGGCAAATCCTACAAGACAAAAATAGACCGGGTCATCGTCGAAAGTTGGGATTTTAAAGTCAGCGATCAGAATAATCAAAAGTCAATCCGGATCGGTCACCCTGAAAAATACCTGGAGGGAAACCAGGACTACCTTATCAACTACCGGGTAAAAGGTCCTTTTATTCATGCCGGGGACTATGATGAGTTTTATTGGAACATTACCGGCAATGAATGGACAGCGTCGATTGAACAAGTAAAATTTGATATAGAACTTCCTGACGATACGCCACTTGCTTACCAGGATCTTAAAGTTTTCACCGGTCGTACCGGGTCAAAACAGGATAGCGCCTATATCGAACAATCTGGCAGGCATATTTCAGGAACTTCAATTGCGGGTTTTAATCCCGGTGAAGGTTTAACGGTTGCCTTACGATTACCTTCTGGTTACATCAATCCTGAAAATGCCTTCGACCTTCAAATAACCTCTATGCAAAAAACGGTAAGGGAACTTAAGACCCAGTGGCCCCTTGCCCTGGTTCCAGCTATATTATTCTCCTTATTGGTGGGGTTTTGGAACAAATTGAGAGGGATTAGCTACCCCAAGGTTATTGAACCGCAACCATATCCCCCACAAGATCTGAATCCCGCAGAGGTTGGAGCATTTTATGACCAGGTAGTCCATGACCGGGATGTGATTTCATTGTTGCCCTATTGGGCTGCGGATGGGTTTATTCGGATGGAGTATAACCCTCAAAACAAGGACACCTACCTGATTAAATTAAAAGACCTCGACCAGGATAGGCCTGCCTATGAATACGTGCTTTTTCAGGATTTGTTTAACCACCGATACACGGTGAGTTTATCCAACCTCCGTTATCAATTCTCGGGTACACATCAAAAAGTAAAGTCGATGATCAGAAATGAAATTATCGGCATGCAACTCTATGACGAAAAATACAGATATTGGTTTAATTCCTGGCGCATCTGGATTATTCTCGTTGGATTGATTCCGATGGCTGTGTTTTCTTTCATCCTTGGATACTGGCTGGCCGGTGTATTATTTCTGATCGGATTGATTGTTATGATTGTACTCGCCAACCAATCCAAAGTATTATCCGAAAAAGGAAAATTCTTTCATCATCAATTGAAAGGTTTTTACGCCTTTCTTAATAATGAACGCGGCGAACAATATAAGAATATCATGGAAAGTGATCCCTTATATTTTGACAAAGTATACCCTTATGCAGTGGCTTTAAAACTGGATAAGTCCTTTGTAAAACAGGTAAAACCCTATCAACAATTTGCCCCGGTATGGTATGGTTATTATGGTATGATGGCTATGGGACAACGGTCCACCATGGAAGATTTTGATCAGGATTTTCAACCCAAAGAAATCACTTCAGCTTTTAGTGTAACCCATGATCCGGCGACCGCTTCCAGCGGAGGAGGCGGAGGTTTCAGTGGAGGAGGTAGTTCCGGCGGCGGTTTTGGCGGCGGAGGGGGTAGTAGCTGGTAGAAAGAGGTTGAATTGTTGAATTGTAGAATTGTAGAATTGTCAGGCACTATCAAGGAGTTGAATTGTGGAATTGTCAGTCAATTCAACAATTCAACATTTCAGCCTTCTCACATGCTCGGTGCTTTTTCACCCCTATGGCAGGTGGCACAACTGATCATACTTTCAGTCTTGAATTTTTTGGTCATGTATTTTTTATTGAGATCCGTCGTCATTTTGACCATTTCCCTTGCCATATTTTTTTCGCCCTTTGCATCGGAAACAAAATCCCACTGACTGAACGGGGCACCTTCTTTGCTTACATGGCAATGGTTACATTTTACACCTAAAGCTTTATTCCAGCCTTGCATAATGGCTTTGAGGTTATCTCCTCCGGTTCCTTTTGGCAATACTTTTAAATTCTTAGGTTCTGTGGGCCAGACCCAGGTGTCTTTTGGCTGAAAACTAAATTCACAGAAAAAAGGAATGGCGAAAAGAACAGCCAACACGGGCATTTTGAGAGAGCGTTGTTTCATTTTATTCTAATTTGATGGTTAAACTACAAAAATATAATTTCCCTCCGAACTTCCTAGTATCTGCTTATCCAATCAGGGAGCCAAGCGGCCGATCACCCATTTTTTTCGATGAGCACGGTAAATGATACGATCGTGTAGTCGATCTTCCCTTCCTTGCCAAAATTCGAAATAATCCGGTTATCAGGCTAAAGCCGCCCCAAAATGGAGGCAAAGGAATGGATTTATTGGGTTTAAAATATTGGTTCAATTGTAAATTTACTTCATCCAGGAATTGTCGGTTTGGTATTTCTTTACTTTGTTCCGAGGTCCATGCCCCTAGCTGGGAGCCTCTCGGCCTGGATTGAAAATATTCGTCAGAAAGGGAACGGCTGAGCTTTTTTACTTTTCCTTCCAACCTTACTTGTCTTTCCAACTCAGGCCAATAAAATAATAAAGAAGCGCGGGGATTGACTTTGAGTTCTTCAGCTTTGCGGCTATGATAATTGGTAAAAAACCTGAACCCGAAGAGCTGGCCAAATTCTTTCAGTAAAACGATACGAGAGGAAGGTCTACCCTCCTTATCTGCAGTAGCCAGCACCATAGCATTGGGTTCTGCGGTGTTCGTTTTTAAATTCTCTTTAAACCAAAGTGTAAATTGAGCATATGGATTAAGTTCAACCGCGGATTCCAACAGGCTGTGTTTAGTATACGATTTACGGAAAACGGAAAGTTTTTTTGATTTCATAATTCATCCGGAATAGAGGTTTAATGATTAAAAAGCCAAGGCCCAGACATAGCGAACAAAATACAACTTACCGACGATTTTATATACAACAAGAATCAGTCGAAAGCGTTGGCCATCAGCTTTGTGATTCTTCTCTGGCCTCAGCGAGTGCTTTTTCTTCATACGATTGCAAACCCAATTTGGCTTTGCCGCGGGAGGCGATGACCATCAAGGCAGGCACCAGAATTAAGGTTAATAAGGTGGCAAAACCTAATCCGAATATCATCGTCCAACTCAAAGGACCCCAAAAAGCTACATTGTCGCCACCCAGGTAAATATTGGGGCGCCATTCACTGAACAGCGTAACAAAATCAATATTGAATCCAATGGCCAATGGTATAAGACCTAGTACGGTGGCCATCGCTGTCAGAAAGACCGGGGTCATTCTGGTCCGACCTGCTTCAACCGCGGCCTCCCGAACAGAATAACCCTGTTTCATCATCATCTCTGCGAATTCCACCAGGAGGATCCCATTGCGCACGACTACGCCGGCCAGGGCAACTATGCCGATACCGGTCATGATTATAGAAAACTCCATTTTCAACATCGTAAAACCCAGCAGGACTCCGATAATACTAAATGGGATCTCAATCAATATAATAAGCGGTTTACTGAATGAATTAAACTGGGTGACCAGGATTAAAAAGATCAGTCCCAGGGATATCAACAATGACCGTCCCAGGAACCCCATGGCTTCAGCCTGTTCTTCCTGTTCGCCGGCAAAGCCAATAGTCACTCCATGCGGAGCCTGGAATTTGGCTGCGGCAGCCTGCACATTGGCCAAAACCTCATTGGGGTTGTACCCATTCAGCACGTTGGATGAAATCGTAACCAATCGTTTCAGGTTTTTTCTTTTTACCGAACCTACCGTGTTTCCATATTCCATTTTGGTCATGGCAGCCATAGGCACCTGACGCATCTGGCCACCCATATTCATATCGCGATAGGTAATACTTTGATTGAGCAGTAAATTGATGTTATTTCTTTGATCTTCCTGAAAACGAAGCTGAATGGGATGTTGGTCTTCACCATCCCGGAGTTTGGAGATTTCTTTACCGAAAACAGCACTTCTCAAGTCACTGCCGATTTGGGCAGTAGATATACCTTCCCGGTTGGCGCGCTGACGGTCTACCGTGATTTTTAACTGGGGATTACTGATGGATAAATCGGATTTTAATTCTTCAACCCCATCTATTTGCAGGGAATCCAGATAATGTTTCAGGTTTTTAGCGGTGAAATTGAGGTCATCAAATTCGTCACCGGTAATTTCAATACTGATGGGTTTGCCTGCCGGTGGGCCACTGCTTTCTTTTTCAACAATGATCTCTGCCCCGGCAATTCCTTTGACTGCTTCGCGGATTTTAGTCAGGTATTCAGCGGTAGACTTACCATGTCTTTTTTCAAATTCTACAAAAGCCACGGTGACTTTACCCAGGTGGGGGCTGGTCTGTTGTTCAAAGTTAGAAGGATCACCTGCGCCGATGGCCACGTTGGAGATTACGGACTCAACAATGGGATTATTGTCCCCGACTACCCCTATTATCCTATCCTCCACCAGGGACGTGACTTCATCCGTATAAGCCTGATCGGTACCGACAGGCAGGGCAATGTAGGTATATACAAAATTGGGGTCTGATTCCGGAAATAACCGGACGCCGGGAATAAACCGAATAGCTACAAATAGCGTGACAATCAACAAGAATATGGTGAAAAACAACAATCCAATTGGGCGATAACCTTTTAAAACAAAATGCAGCATTGAAGCATAACCATTTTGTACCCTGGGCCAAACTGAAGCCTGGAAAGCACGGATGATGCGGTCAAGGACAAATTTATTAAGCAGGTAAAATAAAAATATACATAAGGTAAGATTGCGCCAAAACATATTGTGTCCGAGATGAGACAACAGGATTATCATTCCAAAAACAATAAGGGTAATCTTGAAGTTTTTAGTAAAAACCGGGGCCTTTTCATTTTCATGGTGGGGATGCATAAAATCTACTGCAAATACCGGGTTGATAATATAGGCCACAAAAAGAGAGGCCAATAACGTTGTGATCAGGGTAATCGGAAGGCCAAACATAAAATTACCAATCAATCCTGGCCAGAATGCCAATGGAATAAATGGGGCCAGGGAGGTCAGGGTACCGGATAATACAGGAAGAAACACTTCCCCGGCCGCCAATTTGGCGGCTTTTTTTATGGGTACCTTGCCATTGTCAAAAATCCGGTGAGTATTCTCAATGACCACGATCGCATCATCCACCACGATCCCCAAAGCCAGCAAAAACCCAAATAAGACGATCACATTTAATGAAAACCCATAAGTAGGCATGATCATAAATGCCACAAACATGGACAAAGGCACGGACATCGCGACAAAGACAGCATTAGTCGTACCCATAAAAAACATCAGGATCAGGGTGACCAGTAAAAATCCGATTACAATAGTATTAATCAACTCCTTTAAACCGGACTTGGTTTTAAGGCTCATGTCCCCGGTTATGTTTACGACCAGATCTGATGGGAATTCATTGACTTTCAGTTCTTCACAGGCGGCTTTGATTTTGTCAGAAGTGCTGATCAGGTTTTCCCCGCTACGCTTGATCACATTCAGGGACAATACATTCTTCTTATTTAACCGGGCATAACTTTCCTGCTCTTTAAAAGTATCTTTTACTTCAGCGATATCTTTGAGGTAGACTACCGCACCGGTACCACCGCGTATAATGATATCGCCGAGTTGGCGGGAATCCCGGTATTCTCCTACTACGTTGATCGCCCTTTTGACCTGGCCCATATTGAGCTGGCCACCGGATATGGTCATGTTTTCCATGGCCACCGATGATTCAATGTCCCGCATGGTCACATTAGCCGCGGTCATTTTATACATGTCCACATTGATCTGTATTTCCCGGGTCAGGGCACCGACCAGATCAACCCGTGTTACTTCTGAAAAACTTTCCACTTCATCCTGAATCCGTTCAGCAAACTTTTTAAGCCGGTCCAGGTCATAATCACCCGAAACGTGAATATTCATAATCGGCATACTGGAAATATCGATATCAATGACCGAAGGGTCCTGTGGAAGGTCATTGGGAAGGTCCGGCCTGGCACGGTCGACGGCATCTTTTACCTTTAATTTGGCTTCTGCAACATCCACATCCGTGTCAAACTCAGCCACCACCAAACTAAAATCCTGAAGGGAACTACTCCTGATTTTTTTGATGCCGGATATCCCTTTTAATTGTTTTTCGATAGGTTTGGCCACCAGGTTTTCCATATCTGTCGGCGTCGTTCCGGGGTATACCGTGTTGACCAGAATCTGGGGAAAAGCGACTTCCGGGAATTGTTCTTTGGGTAAACCGATATAAGAAAATATTCCGGTCAGGGTGATGATAATCGTCAGTATATAAACGCTGGTTTTATTATCAATAGACCAGCTGCTGGGTTTAAATTCTTTAATGAGATCTTTCATAACAAGGCTTCCCGTGATAAATTTTTAATTGTTTTGAACCGTCAGGTTTTCTCCTTCAATCAGGTCCTGATAACCCCTGGTAATTACTTTGCTGGTTGGCTCCAGCCCTGATTTTACCTCTACCTGGTCATTATAAAATTTTCCAATAATCACCATTTTTTTTGTCGCTTTCCACATCGAACCGGAAGAGTCTGCCACCATGATGTAATCGCCCTGACTGTCCCGCTGCAATAAATTGATCGGGATTACATATGCCTGGGGATTGACATAATCCACAATTTTTAAAATAGAAATCATGTTGGGAAGAACGCCACTCATGTTAGCAGGTAAGGCAGCTTCCACATTAAATGTACGGTTGACCCGGTTGATGATCGGACTCACATAACTTACCTTCGAATCATATTCTTTTTGAATGTCCGGGAAATAAATTTTTATAGCATTTCCAGGTTTGATCCGCCCGGCATACGATTCCGGTACATTGGCATTGATTTTTAATTTCGAAAAATTGACTAAACGGGCTATGGGTATACCTGGTGATATGGTTTGCCCGGGTTTAACCATGACTTCATCGATCACCCCGCTGATGGGGGCTTTTACTTTGGACATATCCCACTGTTCTTTGGTGGTGACGATTCTTTTTTCCAATGATTCTTTATTGTTTTTAGCACTCAGGTATTGGACCTCAGTCCCTATTTTCTGATCCCACAATGCTTTTTGTTTTTCAAATATATCGTTGGCGAAGGCAAGTTGAGCCTCGAGTTCAGCAAGTCCTTGTTTTAATACCGCGTCGTCCAGTGTCAACACCGTCTGGCCTTCCTTGATATAATCACCGGTTTTAATCAATATTTTTTCTGTGGTGCCCGGCATTTTGGCATTGATATATAATTCCTGGTCCGCGGTGACGGATCCCTGAAGATCAATGTAACTCTTAAACACCATAGGAGGGAAAAGCTGCACACCGACCACCTTTGATCTCTCAATTTTTCCCTCGGGGTTGAGTTCAAGCTCAAGGGCTGAAGCTTCCGCATTCAGTGCGGCTATTTGTTTTTTTATTTCAGTCAGCCTGGTTTGTTTGTCTGAGACCGGAGTCTGGTCGGGCTGAGAACCGCAACCTATAAAAATTAAGCTTAACGTTAATAGTACCGACAGCTGCGTAACTATATTTTTCATATCTGTAATTTTAATTTGGATGAGCGTTGTGATTATTTTCCTAAAGCCTTATCTAAATCCGTCTTAGCTACCAACAGGGTGTATAAGGCATTGATATAACTTCCCTGTGCCTGAATAAATGCCGTCTCTGCCTGGTTGATTTCGAGACTGGAGCCGACACCACCTTTAAATTTTAACTGCGACTGATCGTAAATCCGTTGGGCCAGATCGAGGTTGCGTTTACTTCCATCCAAGGTAGTCCGGGCATTATTCACCTGGATACGTGCAGTGGTTACCTCCAGTTGCATTCCGCGCTCAAATTCCTTCATCTGCAAATGCAACTTATCCAGTTCTATATTGGCCCGCTGATACTGTGCCTTTCTGCTGAAGCCATCAAAAATTGGAATGTTGACCTTAAAACCTGCAATGGCAGTAGGGAACCATTGGGTCTCTTCGGCATCAAACAAATTATTGGTCTGCGTACCATAAGCCAGATTGGCAAAACCATTTACGGTTGGATATGCGCGCAATTTGATCGTCTTTAACCTGATTTTACTCAGCTCTTCTGCTAATTGCATGGAACGGTATTCCGGTCTCTGGTCAGCCCTGAAGCCTGATACCAGGTCCACATCATCGACTTTCAACCTTTCCACCAGGGCATCCAGGTCATCTGTCATGATAATAGGGGCATCCATCGGATAACCCATTTGCACCTTTAATACATTCGCGGTAATCTCTGTCATTCGGCTTACTTTTTCGGCTTCCAGTTGTAAGATTTGTAACGAAAGAGAAAGGCGATCGACATCGAGTTGTTCCGCAAAACCTTTTGATTGTATGATCTGGGTCTCTTTCGTTATTTTATCCAAGGTGGTTATATTCTGATCCAGGATAGTTTTACTCTTCAAAGCAATCAAAGCCCCGAGATATGCTTTGGCGACGGATTGCCGAATGGTAATATCGGAAACCGCATTTTGACGGGTTGCTAATTCCTTGTATAATTTGGCAGCTTTGAGTCCTACAAAAAAGGACGGATCATATAATATGGTATTCATACCGATACCTCCTGAAAGAGAATTGGAACGTCCAAACCTGGCAGGGAAACCTTTGTCAGAAGGTTGGTCCACGCGGTTGCTGTCTAATAATTTATAATAAACCAGGCGGCCATCAATGGCCGGACTGAAAAAATCAGGTAAAATGGTAGTTGGTATGGCAAAGAAATGCTGAAAATCGATATCGGCATTGACCTTGGGGTAACCGATTGATTTATACTCCATCACTTGTGCATCGGCATCGACAATATTGAGTTGATTAAGTTTGACCTGAGTACTGTTTTTTAATGCATATTGCACAGCTTCTTCCAATGAAAAATTTGTCTGGCCCGGTAAGGAATGACCCAGGGGCCAAATCAACAGAAACAGGAAAAAATTGGATAACGATTTTTTCATAGGTTATGATTGTCCAGTTTATTGAAATGATTAAGACATAGGTCCCATCCTGTGGAGGTAGTGATACCCCGGAGGTGGTAAAAAATGGTTTCTTTAAATATCTTCTCCAGGGAAAATTGATTGGCAGGAAACAATTCCTGGTCCATAATTGTACTGCTCAGGGTCACATAGTGCCTCGCAATGATTTCTTCGGAAAGGTCGGCGCGATAATAACCTTGTTCAATTCCGTTTTTTAAATTTTGCTGAATGACCTGATAGATGTGTTCGTGATTGAGTTTTTCCAGTTTTTTCCAGGACTCCCAATAATATTTCCTGATCTCGAAAACAGTATTCGGCGACACCTGTCTGACCATCTGCAATACATGTTGGGCAATCAGGATCATCTCTTCCACCGCATTGGAAGATTGGGTTTTGATGTGCGAAAGGGCTTTTTTTTCTTCTTTAATGTGCAAATGGACCATTTGTTCGATCAGGGCCGCTTTGTTTGGAATCTTTTCGTACAGCGTTTTTTTCGATATACCCATTCCTTTTGCCAGGTCGTCCATCGTGGTGGACTTGATACCGCATCGGATAAATAAAGACTTGGCCCGGGTTATAATTTCATTGGTTAGTTCCATCTTGCTTAAACAAATGTAATCCAAATAACCACAGGAAACTTTAAATGTTCAAAAAGTTTCCAACGTTTACAAATCCTTTACATTTTAGTTCTTGACCGGGAATCGGGATTATTGAGTTTTTGAATTACATTTGTGCAACGTATAGATTATAGGTTATGAAAAAACAAATTCAGTCATTACTCATTCTGTTATTAGCCATAATAGTTATTCATGCCTGTCAGGGGAAAAAAGCAGAACCGGCAAGTGCTGAGGCTGCTCCGGCAGCTCCGGCAGCCCCGGAAGTTTCGCATGCGGAAGGCAAAAAAATATTTGACACCTATTGTTTTTTATGTCATGGTGCTGACGGTAAACTGGGCCTCAATGGTTCCAAAGACCTCACCATTTCCATCATCACGACGGAAGAACGAATTAACCAGATAACCAATGGGAAAGGTCTGATGACCCCATTTAAAGAGATTCTCACGGAGGCTGAAATCAAAGCAGTAGCCAGCTACACCGAGTCTTTAAAAAAATGAAATGCCTGAAAAAACCTATCGCGTATTAGGTTTATTGTCTGGTTCTTCCCTGGATGGTACTGATCTGGCAGTATGCAGTTTTAGTATCGATCCGAATCTGCCGTCCAAAATCTTGTCCTGGAATATTCATTTTGCCAGGACCATACCGTATCCTCAGGCATGGATTGACCGGTTCAGGAGTTTACCGTCTGCAGATGCCAGATCGTTGGTATTGGCTGATACTGAGCTCGGCCATTATTACGGGGCTTTGATTGACCGATTGCTTAAAGAGCATTCGCTGACTGTCGACCTGATTGCTTCGCACGGTCATACCATATTTCATTTTCCGGAATTAAAAACTACTACTCAAATAGGGGATGGGGCTGCTATAGTTGCCGAAACCGGGATCGACACGGTGACCCAAATGCGCAGTTTGGATGTTGCTTTTGGTGGTGAAGGGGCCCCTCTGGCACCTTTGGGTGACAAATATTTATATCCTGGATTTACCTATTATCTGAACCTTGGAGGAATTGCCAATGTGACGGCCTGCCTCGATGGCAATATAATAGCCTTTGATATCTGTCCCTGCAATCAGATATTGAATGCTTTGGCAGAGCTCGCCGGGCAACCTTTTGACCGCGATGGCGCTATAGCTGCCTCTGGGTTATTGGATCGGCCTTTATTAGGAAAATTTCAACAGGATGATTATCTCACCAGACCATTTCCCAAATCACTGGACAACACCTGGGCACAAATCCACCAGGTGAAGGATGCCCTGGAATCGGAGGCCGGCCTCGAAGATAAAATGTATACGGCAGTAGAATTTATTGCCATGGAAATAGCTCGTGCCCTCATTGACCTGGATCAAAAGGATACACTCCGGCCTTTAACCCTTTACTGTACCGGAGGAGGTGCCCTAAACCACTATCTGATATCCAGGATCCGGTTTCATTGTGAGGGAATAGAGTTAATCCTGCCTTCCAGGAAAATTATCGAATTCAAAGAAGTCTCCTTCATTGCTTTAGCCGGGTTGTTTCGATGCCTTAGAATACCCAGCTTATTCGCCTCGGTGACAGGAGCCCCATTGGACACCATCAACGGAGCCCTCTATTCCAATAGTACAAGTTCACCCTGGTCATGAGCAAGCGGGTGTTGGTCACCGGGGGCACAGGATTTATCGGGCATTATATCATCAAGCGGTTGATCCAATCAGGGTATGCTGTTTCCGCCCTGGTCAGAAAGGGAAGTACGCATCTGAATACCTTGTCGGTTTTTGACCAGCATATTCAACTCTTTTGGGGTGATATCAACGATGTGGAGTCCCTCGAGCTCGCCTGTCTGGATCAGGACATCGTGATACATGCGGCGGCTATTGTCGCCTTCAATTCCGCTCAATCCCGGGACCTCATCAAAGTCAATGTGGAAGGAACAGCCAATCTGGTGAACGTATGCCTGGAACAAAATATTAACCAGCTCGTCCACCTCAGCTCTATTGCCGCCCTGGGCGGTGTACCGGGCCAAATTAATCTGGATGAATCCACCCTTTGGATTGAAAAAAATACCAACCTGTACGCTGAATCCAAACACCAGTCTGAATTGGAGGTCTGGAGAGGATCTGCAGAAGGTCTGGGAGTGACTATTTTAAACCCTTCATTGGTTATAGGACCCTGGGATACTAGCCACCATTCCATGCAATTATTTAAAGCAGCCTTGAACAATTTGCCTTTTTACCCATCAGGGAGCAATGGCTTTGTCGATGTGAGGGATGTCGCCGAAGCGGTACTATTGAGTTTAGAAAAAAAAGTGACGTTAGAAAGAATAATAATTAATGGTTACAATCTCAGTTACCGTGAAATGCTGGTTAAGATAGCCAGTCTGATGGGGAAAAACCCTCCAACCTGGTTATTCCCAAAATCTTTAGCCCGCTTTGGGGCCTGGGTCATTCGCTTAGTTGCGTTTCTGCTTGGTCGTAAACATTATTTTCAGGCATCCATTATAAAATCGATTTATACACCATCCACCTATAACAATAAAAAATCGGTTGAACTACTTGGTCTTCAATACCGGCCATTGGATCAAACCTTAAATGAAGTAATTACCCGATATGCCGAATTTGATAAATAAAAAAACGAATAGTCCACAAATAAAAAAGGTTACTCATTCCTTCATTCCTTCATTCCTTCATTCCTTCATCGGCGCCC
>Ga0163153_10002572_pt1 | contig 25946 bp, 22 predicted proteins | sample OliLakLV19MP6IB1_FD_148629 | JGI IMG/M metagenome (GOLD analysis project Ga0163153, IMG submission 148629) | Freshwater microbial mat bacterial communities from Lake Vanda, McMurdo Dry Valleys, Antarctica - Oligotrophic Lake LV.19.MP6.IB-1 | ecosystem: Environmental > Aquatic > Freshwater >...
GTCTACCCCTGCCCCGGCCCGCCCAGCACTGCCTCGGCCGCCTGCCGCAAGCTGATGCGGTTGTCGCGCGCCTGCTGCTGCAGCGCCAGGTAGGCGTCGTTCTCGGTCAGGCCGCCCGCCATCAGCCGGCCCTTGGCCCGGTCTACCATCTTGCGCGTTTCCAGGCTCTCGCGCAGCTCGGCAATCTGCTGGGCCGCCACTTGCGCCTCCTCGAACCGCGCCACCGCCACCTCAATCGCCGCCGCCAGGTCGCGCTCGCTAACGGGCTTGACCAGGTAGCCCTGGATCGGCAGCATCGCCGCCGACTCTAGCAGGTCGCTCTGGCTAAAGGCCGTCAGGATGATGATGGGCATGGGCTGTTTGCGGGCCAGCACCTTGGCCGCCTCCAGCCCGTCGGTCAGCGGCATTTGGATGTCGAGCAGCGCCAGGTCGGGCCGGGTGGTGCGCGCCAATTGCAGCGCGTCGCGCCCGTTGGCCGCCAGCACCGCCTCGTGGCCCAGCGCCGCCAGCATCGTGCGCAGCCCCATGCGGATGATGGCCTCGTCGTCCGCCACCAGAATCTTTAGCCGTCTCATGCCCGCCTCTACTCCGCCTCCGTGCTGTGCGGCACGCGCACGATCACCTGCGTGCCGTCGGTCGTGCTATTGAACGTCAGCCGCCCGTGCAGGTCGTCGCGCACCAGCGTTTCTACAATTTCCAGCCCCAGGCTCGACGGCTTTCCGGCCGGCAGCCCCACGCCGTTGTCGCTGACCGTGACCACCAGTTCGTGCCGCGCCTGCCCCAGGGTGATGTGTACCGTGCCCTGCGCCCGGCCGACAAAGGCGTGCTCCAGCGCGTTTTGCAGCAGTTCGTTGATGACCAGCGCCAGCGACGTGGCCGCCCGCGACGGCAGGATCACCGGCTCGCCCGCCACGTCAATCTCCGCCGCCAAATCGGGCCGCAGCATGTTTTGTGACACAATCGCCACAATTCGCTCGGTCACGTCTTTGACGTTGACCAGCCGGAAGCCCTCCTGCGCCAGCACTTCATGCACCGCCGCGATGCTCAGGATGCGGTTGACGCTGATCTGGAGCACGTCCTGCACCGTCAACTGCGAGCCGTCGGCCGCCTGCATTTGCAGCAGCATCGCCACCGTTTGCAGGTTGTTCTTGATGCGGTGATGCATCTCGCGCACGACCGCCGCGTTGGTCACCAGTTGCGCGTTCTCAATCGCCAGCGCCGTCTGGTTCGCCAGGGTGGAGAACAGCGCCACCTCGGCCTCGCCAAACTGGTGCGGTTCAGTGGTGTAGCAGTTGAGCGCGCCGATGACGCGCTCGCGCACGGTCAGCGGCACCGACAGCATCGAGACCAGCCCCTCTTCCACCGCGAACGCGCGAAACGGGTAACTCGGGTCGACGCGGATGTCGAGCACCGCCACCGGCCGCCGCTCAGACACCGCCCGGCCCGTCACCCCCTGGCCGATGCGCAGCGGCGGCCGTTCGTGGAACTTCACGCCGGTGCTGTTGATCGAGCGCTGCACCAGTTGGTTGGTATTGCTGTCAATCAGCCGCAGCGTGCACACCGGCGCGCCCATCACCTTGGCCGCCATCTCCACCACGAGATCAAGCATTTCATCCAGGTAAATGGGCGAGGTCACGGTCTCGCTGACCTTCGCCAGCGTGGTCAGCTCGCCGATCTGGCGGTTCATGTGGTCGTAGAGCAGGGCGCGGTCAATCGCCCCCGCCGCCAGGTCGCTAATCAGCGCCGCCAGCTCGATCTCCTCCGCCGAGAACGCGTGCAGCTCGCGCGTCTGGACGTTCATCGCGCCGATCACGCGGCCCCGGTTCATCAGCGGCATCGCCAGCAGCGAGAGCAGATTGTCCTCGCGCGTGGCCGGCAGCCGCTTGAAGCGCGGGTCGGCCTGGGCCTCGGTCGCCGCCACCGGCTCGCCGTGCTGCGCCGCCCAGCCGGTTAGCCCCTCACCGCGCTTTAGCCCGGTGCTGCCCAGCGCCTGGCGCGCCAACCCGGTCGAGGCCCGCAGCCAGAGCATGTCGCCCTCCGGCTCCAGCAGGTAAATCGAGCACGAATCCACCCGCATCACCTGCGCTGTCTTGCGGGCGATCAGGTCCAGCGTCGTGTCCACGTCCCACGCCGCCGACAGCGCCTGCGCGATCTCGCGCAGGTTGGTGATGATGGTGGACGAATGCAGGGTCGGTGTTTGTTCGAGCACGCCGCTATTGTACCGTAACCGCGCGGCCAAAGGAGAGAAAAAGAAAGAGATGCTTCGCTAAGAAAAAGGAACGTCCGACGTTTGGGGTGTGGGTCTGTGGTTGGAGGTCAAAGCTTGCCTAACAAGCCGGAATTCTGTTTCCGAGGTCGCTCGCTAAACCATAGCGCATCCGTTTCATCCGTTACGGCGAAGCCCCACACCTGCCCAGAATCAGGTGCTGGGTCCGTTGCCACGGGGCCAATAATAAACGTGCGGCTGGCCCAACTACTCGGCCAGCCGCACGTCCGTGTTTCGCTCTGCCGGCCTACTTCTCGATCGGCACGTCAATCAGGCTGCCGTACTCGGTCCACGAGCCGTCGTAGTTGCGCACATTCGGGTAGCCCAGCAGGTACTTCAGCACAAACCAGGTGTGCGCCGAGCGCTCGCCGATGCGGCAGTAGGCGATCACGTCCTTGTCGGCCGTCACGCCCTTGCCGCCGTACAGCGCCTTCAACTCCTCGGCCGACTTAAAGGTGCTGTCTTCGCGCATGGCCTGCCCCCACGGAATGTTGATCGCGCCGGCGATGTGGCCGCCGCGCTGCGCGCCTTCCTGCGGCAGGTTTTCCGGGGCCAGCAGTTCGCCCGAAAATTCCTTGGGCGAGCGCACGTCCACCAGCACCGAGCCCGCCTTCTGCACGCGGTCGAGCACGTAGTCGCGCAAGGCGCGCAATTCCTGGGCCGGTTCCTTCACGCTATAGGTCGTGGCCGCGTAGCTCGGCACGTCCGTCGTCAGCGCCCGGCCCTCGGCGATCCATTTGGCCCGCCCGCCGTTGATGAGCTTGGCGTTGCTATGGCCGTAATACTTCAGCAGCCACAGCGCGAAGGCGGCGAACCAGTTGTTGTTGTCGCCGTACAGGATGACGGTGGTGTCTGGGCCGATGCCGGCCTTGCCCAGCAGCGCCTCCAGGGCGGCCTTGCTCGGCACGTTGCGGCGCACCTGGTCCTGCGTGTCGGTCTTCCAGTTCCAACCCACCGCGCCGGTGAGGTGGCCGGACTCATAGGCCTTGGTGTCCACGTCCACTTCCACCAGCCGGACGCTGCTGTCGTTCAGGTGCTCGGCCGCCCACTCGGTGGTCACCAGGGCGTCGGGCGTGGCATACTGAGCTTCGTCATTTACGGTCATGTGTGTGCCTCCTTATCAGGCAAACAAAAAGGCCCGGGAAATCATCCGGGCCGCGCTAGCGTGGTGGTTGAAGTCCCTCGTTCACACTGGATTGGTTAGCGAGGGCTGTGCCGCTGTCTTCAGCAACGGGTGGTTGCTGTGCTGCCTGCTCGCAGCATCCGCCGGCGGTGAACAAGCCGGGCGGAGGGCCCAACGCCTCGCGTCGGACACGTACACAGGCAGGCGCGATGCTTCGAGTGGGTCAACACGGTCGGGCTCAATGTAGGCGGGAGTTTAGGCCGTTTGCCCAGCCGTGTCAAGGGGAATTTCGGCTTGGTCGCCGCCCTGTCGCTCTCTGCCGACTGCGTTCTCTTCTGCCCGCCCTTGAGTCTCCCGAGTCCTTAGCGCCCTGCGCATCCCTTAAATCCCCCGGCTCTATGCTACACTTCCCCCGTCGCCATGCCCAAGCCTCCTAAAGGTCAACTCACCGCCGTCGCCCTCGCGCGGTACCGCGCCGGCCCCTTCCGCCTCCGGCGCGGCCAACAGCTTCGCACGCCCGACGACGCCGTCAACTACGTGGACGAGCGCGGCTTCGTCTACTTCTGGCCCATCAAGGGCGTAGACCTGCCCAGCCTGTGGACCGCCGTGGCCGGCGAGCGCCCGGTGGCCGACAAGCACGACGACCCCGGCCACGTCACCTGGGGCTGGAAAGACGGCCTGCTCAACGCCCGCCGCTGGTACTACGGCAAGCTGCTCAAAGGCAAGGGCACGATGGTCTCACTCGCCACCCTGCCGTACTTCTACGCCCTGTCTGAAAACTACGGTGATGCCGATGACTACCTGCTCGAATACCAGGCCGGCCGCCTGACCATCGCGGCCAAGCAGATTTACGAAACGCTGCTGGCCCAGGGCGCGCTCAACAGCCTGGCCCTGCGGCGCGAGGCGCGGCTGCTCGGCAAGGAGAGCAACACCCGCTTCGAGCGCGGCCTGGTAGATTTGCAGCGCACCCTGCGCGTCGTCCCCATCGGCGTGGCCCAGGCCGGCCGCTGGAACTATGCCCATATCTATGAATTGCTCGACCGCTGGCTGCCCGCTGTGCCGGCCGCCGCCCGGCCCCTCGGCCGGGGTGAGGCCCGCGCCTACCTGCTCGACCTTTACCTTAAGTCGGTCGGTGCCGCCCTCCTCCCCAAGATCAACACGCTCTTCGGCTGGCGGCTGGAGGACACCCGCAAAGCCGCCGACCGGCTGCGCGAGACGCAGCGCCTGACCCCGTTCGAGCAGGTCGGCGGCGAGGCCGGCGAGTGGCTCGTCAGCGCCGACCTGCCCGCCCGCTGAGGCGGTGCCTGTCATGGGTGTGGATGCGCGCTGAGACTGAGTATTATGTGAGCCACCCGCTGGCGGTGCGGGTCGCGCCCCAGCACGCGCACCTGCCCGCTGCTGGGCAGCAGTATGCCGGTGAGCATCTGATGGTGGTGAACTTGCCCGCGCCGTTCACGCCGATGTAGCCGACCCCCTCGCCCGGCTCCACGCGGAAGCTGATGCCGTCCACCGCCGCTTTGTCAATGTGGCGCGGCTGCACCAGGGCCTTGATGGCCCCGCGCCCGCCCGGGTCTTTCTGGTTGATGCGAAAAACCTTCACCAGGTTTTCGACGTTGATGATGGGCAGAACGCTCATATGTGGGCCTTCCCCGTTCGCTGCGTTTGTCGCTGGTCGTGGGGCCGTGAGGATACCATTCAATGCCCTGCCGCGCACGTTTGTGACACCCTCCGACCTCTGACCTCTGACCTCTGACCTCCAAAATGCTATAATCATCCGCTGTTACCAAACGCATTACTCTGCTAAAGGATTGCCTTATGACCGAATCCCCTGCTGTTGGTGCGCCGGCTCCCGACTTTGCGCTGCTCGATGAGAACGGCCAGTTGGTCAAGTTGGCCGACTTTCGGGGCCGCCGGGTGGTGCTCTACTTCTACCCCAAAGACGATACCTCGGGCTGCACCGCCCAGGCCTGCGGCTTCCGCGACGCCTATCCCACCATCGAGGCGCAGAACGCCGTCGTCATCGGCCTCAGCCCCGACGGCGCGGCCTCGCACCAGAAGTTCAAGACCAAGTACAACCTGCCCTTTATCCTGCTGGTAGATAAAGACCACAAGGTAGCCGAAGACTACGGCGTGTGGGGTCCGAAGAAGATGTACGGCATCGAGTACACCGGCATCGTCCGCAGCCACTTCATCATTGACGAAACCGGCACGCTGGTTGACGCTCAGGTGAAGGTCAAAGCCGCCGACAGCGTGGCCCGCGCCCTCGCCAGCCTCGCCGCCTAATCGCCGCCGCCGCCCCTGCGTTCATGGACCTCTCGGCCACCATCCACCTGCTGGGCGAGCTGCTGGGCCAGGTCGTCAGCGCGCAGGAGTCGCCCGCGCTGTTCGCGCTGGAGGAGCGCATCCGCGCCAGCGCCAAGGCCCGGCGCGCCGCCGAGCCGGGCGCGGCCGAGGGCCTGGCCCGCGATGTGGCCGCCCTCAGCCCGGACGAAGCCCGCGCCGTTGCCTCGGCCTTTACGCTCTACTTTGACCTGGTCAACCTGGCTGAGGAGCGCTTTCGCGTGCTGGCCCTGCGCGCACGCGAGCGCCAACTGCATCCGGCCCCCATCGGCGAGGCCATCCCGGCCGCCATCCGCCGCCTCAAGGCCCAGGGCCTCGCGCCCGAGGCGCTGGGCGGCCTGCTCGACAACTTGCAGATCGAGCTGGTGCTGACCGCGCACCCCACCGAGGCCAAGCGCCGCACGATCCTCTCGCAGGTCAGCCGCATCTCCGCCGCCCTCAAGCAGCTCGACTCCGAGGTCCTGCTGCCGCGCGAGCGCGAGGCTTGCCTCAACAGCATCCTGACCGAGATTACCACCATCTGGCTGACCAGCCGCGCCCGCACCGACAAGCCCGCCGTCACCGACGAGGTACGCACCGGCCTGTACTTCGTCGGCGAGATATTTTGGGACGCCCTGCCGCGCATCTATGCTGACCTGGAACGGGCGCTGGCCGAGCACTACCCCGGCGTGGCCGCCCCGGCGCGCTGGCTCACGCTGGCCTCCTGGATCGGCGGCGACCGGGACGGCAACCCCAACGTCACCGCCGCCGTCACCGCCGAAACGCTGCGGCTGCATCGCGGCCTCGCGATTGAGCGCCACCGTTCGCGCCTGCAAGACCTGGCCCGCCGCCTGAGCCTGAGCGAGCGCCAGGCCCCGCTGACGCCCGCACTGCAAGCCTGGCTGGCCGCCCGCCGCCCGCTGCCCGACCACGTGGCCTTCTTGGAGCGGCGCTACGGCGACGAACCCTTCCGCCTTATCATCGCCCTGCTGGCCGACGACCTAGAAGCGGCCTCGCACGATGACATGGCCGCCCGCCTGCTGGAGTCCAAGCCGCACACGGCCCGCGTGCGCACCGAGGACTTCACCGAGCCGCTGGCCGAAGTAGCCCGCGCCATCCCGGCGCGCCTGGCCGACGGCCTGCTGCGCACCGTCCGCCGTCAGTTTGAGGTCTTTGGCGTGCACGCCGCCCGCCTCGATCTGCGCGAGGACTCCGGCCGCCTGACGACCGCGCTGGCCGAACTGCTGCGCGGCCTCAACTTTGATTTGGCCTTTGACCAGGCCGATGACGCCACCCGCCTCCAGCGCCTGGTGCAACTGCTGGCTGCGCCCAACCCCCAGTTGGCCGCCAACCCCGGCGTCACCGCCGCCACCGCCGAAACGTGGTCGCTGCTTCGCCTGATGGCCCGCGTGCGTTCGGTCTACGGCCCAGAGCTGCTCGGCCCGTTCGTCGTCTCGATGACGCGCGGCCCGGCCGACCTGCTGACAGTGCTGCTGCTGGCTCAGTGGGCCAACTGCGCCGAGGGGCTGTCCATTGTGCCGCTGTTTGAAACCGTGGACGACCTGGACGCCGCGCCGCGCATCCTCACCGACTTGTTCGCGCTCGACGCCTACCGCCGCCACCTGAGCACCTGCGCCGACGAGCAGATGATTATGATCGGCTATTCCGATAGCAATAAGGACAGCGGCTATCTGGCGGCCAATTGGGCGCTCTACCAGGCGCAGGCGGCCGTGGCCGAGGTCTGCCGCGCGCACGCTGTGCACTTCACGCTGTTTCATGGGCGTGGCGGCACGGTGGCGCGCGGCGGCGGCCCGGCCAACCGCGCCATCCGCGCCCAGCCGCCCGGCACCGTCAACGGCCGCTTCCGCGTCACCGAGCAGGGCGAGGTGATTGCCTCGCGCTATGGCGACCCCGACCTGGCCCACCGCCACCTGGAGCAGATCGTCAGCGCGGTGCTGCTGGCTTCCGCGCCCGGCCATGCCGAGCACCTTTCGGAAGAACCCTTGCCCGAGGCGTGGCGCAATGCCGTCACGCGCATGTCGGCCGGGGCCCGCGCCGAGTATCGCCATCTGGTGTTTGAGACGCCCGGCTTTATGGACTTCTGGCGCGCCGCCACGCCGCTGGACGAGATCAGCCGGCTGCGCATCGGCTCGCGGCCGACGGCGCGCAAGGGCGGCGTTCTGGCCGTCACCAACATCCGCGCCATCCCGTGGGTCTTCTCATGGATGCAAGCCCGCTTCAACCTGCCCGGCTGGTACGGCCTCGGCACCGCCCTGGCCGGCACCGATCTCGGCCTGCTGCGTGAGATGTACCAGGGCTGGCCCTTTTGCCGCACCCTGCTCGACAACGCCGAGATGTCGCTGCTCAAGGCCGACCTGGGCATCGCCGCGCTGTATGCCGAGCTAGTGCCCGACCGCGCTTTCGCCGCCATTGCTTTTGAGCGCCTCCAGGCCGAGTACAACCGCACCTGCGCCGCCGTGCTGGCCGTCACCGGCCACGCCGAGCTGATGGACGCCGACCCGCTCATCCAACGCGCCATCCACCTGCGCAACCCGTATGTTGATCCGCTCAATTACATTCAAGTCGCCACGCTGCGCAAGCTGCGGGCGCTGCCCGACCCCGAGGCGGCCGAGGCCCAAGCGCTGCACGAGGTGCTGGTGATGACCATCAACGGCATCGCCGCCGGCCTGCGCAATACGGGCTAGCCGGGGTGCAGTTCAGTTTGGGGGCTTCCCCGAAAAACCCCGCTGACACCGTCATTCCGAACCCCCGCTCGCGGCCGTGTAGCAATGTAGCGTGATTGGCAGGGTGAGGAATCTCACCGGCTGAACTTGAGGGTCCTCCTGTTTACGGGTTGATTTCGGCCAGTCGCAAAGCGCCTTACATCCGTCAGGAGGGTGCTCTAAGCCGCCATCGGTCACTATCTCCAGCACCTCCGGCGTCGGCCTGCGGCCTTCGGGCCGGCCCTACCTGTTGGCCCACCATCAAACACGGCCGCATCCGCTTCACGCGCAGCGGGTACAAAGTCCGTTGCCACCCTCGTAATTCTTGCCGATATGTGGCAAACTGAAACCGGTGCTTCCAACAGTAGACGCGCCCGCCGACCTGCGGCATACTTTCGTGAATTTAGGTTTTGCTGATGTCACCTTTCGCCCTCTCACCGCTCCCACCCCTACTCACCAACACACATGATTCCTCCTAGACCTATTTCAGAGGGCCGGCAAATGCCGGCCCTTTTAGCGCTGGCCGACGGCACGCTCTGGCCCGGCACGTCTTTCGGGGCCGTGGGCGACCGCACCGGCGAGGTGGTGTTCAACACCAGCCTGACCGGCTACCAGGAGATTCTCACCGACCCCTCCTACCACGGCCAGATCGTCGTGATGAGCCAGCCGCACATCGGCAACTATGGCGTCACCGCCGACGATGACGAGTCGGCCCAGTGCTGGGTGGCGGGCTTCGTGGTGCGCGCCGCCAGCCCAATCGCCAGCAATTGGCGCGCCACCCAGACGCTGGATGCCTACCTGGCCGAGCGCGGCGTGGTCGGCCTGAGCGAGGTGGACACCCGCGCCCTCATCCGCCACATCCGCACCGTGGGCGCGCAGAACGCGGCGCTCTCCAGCCGCGACCCCGACCCGCAGCGCCTGATCGCGCTGGCCCGCGCCGCGCCCGACATGACCGGCCTCGACCTGGCCCGCGCCGTCACCTGCGCCGAGCCGTACCGTTGGGCCGCGCCGGCCCCCGCCGCCGACGCGCCGCCCCCGCGCTACCACGTCGTCGCCTACGACTACGGCCTCAAGCGCAACATCCTGCGGCAACTGGTCGCGCACGACTGCCGCATCACCGTGGTGCCGGCCCAGGCCACCGCCGCCGAGGTCCTGGCGCTCCAGCCGGATGGCGTCTTTCTTTCCAACGGCCCTGGCGACCCGGCCGCCGTCACCTACGCCATCGCCACGCTGCGCGATCTGCTGGGCCGCGTACCGGTCTTTGGCATCTGCCTGGGCCACCAACTGCTGGGCCTGGCGCTGGGCGCGCGCACCTACAAGCTCAAGTTCGGGCATCGCGGCGGCAACCAGCCGGTGATGCACCTGCCCACCGGGCGCGTCGAAATCTCCAGCCACAACCACGGCTTCGCGGTGGACGCCGATAGCCTCCCGAACGGGGTAGAAGTGACGCACCTCAACCTTAACGACCAATGTGTCGAGGGCTTGCGCGCGCCCAATCTGCGCGCCTTCAGCGTGCAGTACCACCCGGAGGCCGCGCCCGGCCCGCACGACTCGCTCTACTTGTTCGACGACTTCCTCACTCTCATGCAGGCGGGTCACTAACATGCCGCGTCGCACCGACCTCAAGACGATCCTCATCCTCGGCTCCGGCCCGATCGTCATCGGCCAGGGCTGTGAGTTCGATTACTCTGGCGTGCAGGCCTGCAAGGTGCTGCGCCGCGAGGGCTATCGCATCGTCCTGGTCAACTCCAACCCGGCCACGATCATGACCGACCCGGACTTTGCCGACGCCACCTATGTCGAGCCGCTCACGGTCGAGTTGGTCGAGAAGATCATCGCCATTGAGCGGCCGGACGCGGTGCTGCCCACCGTCGGCGGCCAGACGGCGCTGAACCTGGCGATGGACCTCGAGCGGGCCGGCACGCTCGCGCGCTACGGCGTGCAGCTCATCGGCGCGCAAATCCACGCGATTGACCTGGCCGAAGACCGGCTCAAGTTCAAAGAGGCCATGATTGCGGCCGGGCTGGCGGTGCCGGTTTCCGGGCTGGCCCGCACCGTGGCCGAGGCCGAAGTGCTGGCCGGGCAGGTGGGCTACCCGTGCCTGATCCGACCGTCGTTCACGCTGGGCGGCTCGGGCGGCGGCATCGCCTTCGACCACGACCAACTGCTGGGCCTGGCCGCCCACGGCCTGCGCGAGTCGCCGGTGGGCGAAGTGCTGATCGAGCAATCGGTGCTGGGCTGGAAAGAGTACGAGTTGGAAGTCATGCGCGACCGGGCCGACAACTTTGTCGTCATCTGCTCGATTGAAAACGTGGACCCGATGGGTGTGCACACCGGCGACAGCATCACCGTCGCGCCGGCCCAAACGCTCACCGACCGCGAGTACCAACGCCTGCGCGACATGGCCCGCACCGTCATTCAGACCGTCGGCGTCGAGACCGGCGGCTCCAACGTGCAGTTTGCCGTCAACCCCGCCACCGGCGAGGTGTTGGTGATCGAGATGAACCCGCGCGTCAGCCGCTCGTCGGCGCTGGCCTCCAAGGCCACCGGCTTCCCCATCGCCAAGATCGCGGCGCTGCTGGCCGTGGGCTACACGCTGGACGAGATCCCCAACGACATCACGCGCGTCACGCCGGCCTCGTTCGAGCCGAGCATTGACTACTGCGTGGTCAAAATCCCGCGCTGGAACTTCGAGAAGTTCCCCGGCGCGGACGCCACGCTCGGCCCGCAGATGAAGTCGGTGGGCGAGGTCATGGCGATTGGCCGCACTTTCCCCGAAGCGCTGAACAAGGCCATTCGCGGCCTCGAAATCGGCGTGACCGGCTTTGGGGCGGCTCTGCGCACGCCGCTGACCGCCGCCGACATCCTGCTGCGCGTGCCGACCGCCCAACGCCTGTTTGCCGTGGCCGAGGCCCTGCGCACCGGCGCGACCGCCGGCGCCGTGATCGCGCAAACGCAGTTCGACCCCTGGTTTGTGGAGCAGATGCAAATCCTGCTGGCGGTGGAAGCCGAGCTGCATGACTACACCCTCGCCACGCTGCCCACCGACCTGCTGCGCCGCGCCAAGCGCCTCGGCTTCAGCGACGCGCAAATCGCCGCTACGCTGGCCCCGGCCGACGACCATCCCACCGCCGTGGCCGTGCGCGCCCATCGCCTGGCGCACGGGCTGCGCCCCAACTACTACCGCGTAGACACCTGCGCGGCCGAGTTCGAGGCCTACACGCCCTACCTGTACGCCACCTACGAGTCCGGCGACGAGTCGGCTCCCACCGACCGGCGCAAGGTCGTCATCATCGGCGGCGGGCCGAACCGCATCGGCCAGGGGCTGGAGTTCGACTACTGCTGCGTGCAGGCCTGCTTCGCCCTCAAGGCGATGGGCTTTGAAACCATCATGATCAACTGCAACCCCGAGACGGTCAGCACCGACTACGACACCGCCGACCGCCTGTACTTCGAGCCGCTGACGCACGAGGACGTGCTCAACATCGTGGAGAACGAACGGCCGGAGGGCGTGATCGTGCAGTTCGGCGGGCAGACGCCCATCAACCTGGCGCGCGGGCTGGCGGCGGCCGGTGTGCCCATCTGGGGCACCACGCCCGACTCGATTGACCTGGCCGAGGACCGCGTGCGCTTTGGCGCGCTGCTGCAACGGCTAGAAATCCCGCACCCGGACTGGGGCAGCGCGCAATCGTTCGACGCCGCCCGGCGCGTGGCCGCCCGCATCGGCTACCCGGTGCTGGTGCGCCCATCCTATGTGCTCGGCGGCCGGGCGATGGAAATTGCCTACGAGGACTCGTCGCTGGCTGCCTTCCTGGCCGCCGCCACTGCCGCCGCGCCCGATGGCCCGGTGCTGATTGACCACTATCTCGAAGACGCCTTTGAGGTGGACGTTGATGCGTTGGCCGACGGCACGCAAGTGGTCGTCATGGGCATCATGCAGCACATCGAGGAGGCGGGCGTACACTCAGGCGACAGCGCCTGCGTGCTGCCGCCCTACAAGATCAGCCTGTATCACTTCAGCATCCTGCGCGACTACACCGAGCGCCTGGGCCTGGCCCTGGGCGTGAAGGGCCTGATGAACGTCCAGTTTGCGATCAAGGACGACGTGGTCTACGTGCTGGAGGTCAACCCGCGCGCCTCGCGCACGATCCCGTTCGTGTGCAAAGCCACCGGCGTGCCCGTCGCGCAACTGGCCGCCCAGATCATGGCCGGCCGCACGCTGGCCGAGTTGGGCGTCCACGACACGCCCGAGGTGGCCGGCTTCTTTGTCAAAGAGGTCGTGCTGCCCTTCAGGAAGTTTTCCGGCTCCGACTATCGCCTCGGCCCGGAGATGAAGTCTACCGGGGAGGTGATGGGCCACGCCGCGCGCTTTGGGCACGCCTTCGCCAAGGCGCAGATGGCCGCCGGCACTCCGCTGCCGCTTAAGGGCGCGGTTCTCATCACCGTGAACGACTTTGACAAGGGGGCCGCTCTCAAGCTGGCGCGCGACCTGCACCGGATGGACTTCACGCTCTTCGCTACTTCCGGCACGGCCGCCTGGCTGGCCCGCGCCGGCCTGCCGGTGACCGCCGTCAAGAAGGTCAGCGAAGGCCACCCGAACATTCAAGACATGGTGGAGCAGGGGGAGCTGCAGATGATCATCAACACCCCGCTCGGGGCGCGCGCCCACGACGACAGCCGCGCTATGCGCGCCGCCGCCGTGCTGCGCAACATCACCCTGCTGACCACCCTCAGCGCCGCCGCCGCCGCCATCAACGGCATCGCCGCCCTGCGCGCCAAAGAACTCACCGTCCGCAGCCTGCAAGCGCACTACCTCAAGAACCGGCCGCTTTAGAGTACCCCCGGCCTAAACTGGCCAACTTCTCAAGCTGTTAGCGCAACGACACGCGTGTCATTGCGCAGTTAAGACAAAGAAAACTACCGGAACAAAGCCAAGGTCTATTGGTTTTGTACACACGGGCGTACCGGCAATCTCACCCAGCTTATCGGCCCAATTGAGAAAACAATGCAACCACACTACCGGCAAAGACACTTGTCAACACGAAGAATATGAATCCAAGAATTAGGAAGGCCGGTATTGCAGCAAGGGCAACTTTAACCAGCAGAAACACGATTGACATGAAGGGCATATCAAAGTTGACTATGACCACCTCAGTGCTCGCTTTGCCTCCGTCTTTGGTGTCGTCAGCCTCCGCGCTCGCGACTTTCATAGTTCCAATCTTTGGCCCGGTGCGCGCCTTGTCGACATCCTTGCTAGAGGTTTTCGCTACTGTCACCTCTACAAGCGCATAGCCGCAGTCGCACGTAAGAGCCGAACTGTCGTTGATTCGACCGCAATTGGGACATTTCATGCTTGGGCCCTTCCCTTATCCTGGTGGCGTACAACGTGTTGCCCGCCCCTTCGCCCTTCCTTTTTCTCTTCCTCTTTTCTTTCGCGCCGAGCCTCACCCGGCGCGTGTGCGCCATGCCCGCGCCAGCAGCAGCAATCCGCCGATAATCAGCGCCGCCGGCCACAAGTAGCCAATCGCGCGCTCAAAGCCCACGAAGAACAGCGCCCCCAGCACCAGTAGCGCCACGCACGGAAACAGCGGCCAGCGCGCCCGGTGCCCGTTCTCTATCGGCAGCAGCGCCAACAGGCCAAATGTCAACCCCATGCCCAGGAACAGGACGCCGCCGTTGTCAATGCCGGAAACGTCTTCCAGCCCGGCGACCACCGCCAGCGTCAGCAGCACGCCGCCCGGAATAATCGCCCACCACATCTTTCGGTCAATCGCGAAGATCGCCCAGAATGCCAGCCCGATCAGGCCCAGGAACAGCGATCCGCTCCATTGACTCTCCAGCGCCGGCGCAAAATACTCCAGCAGGATCGTCGCCGCCACAGCGGTCAGCACCATGCCGGGGATCAGGTACCACCATTGCCTCCGGTCCCGCACGACGGCGGCGAAGAGCGCAATGGCCGCGACGGCGGCGATGGCCGCCCACACCAGGTTCCCCCAACGGATGATGTTGAGGTTGTTCAGCAGGTAGAAGACCCCACCCACGATCAGCAGCAAGCCGCCGACCAACCGCATGTCCAGGCGCTTCATGGCATTCTCCTTCATTCGTGCTGACCGAGTGTCAGGCGAGTATACACCGGGTGCGTCGCTGGGTGATGGCTGCCTGTGACCCCGGGGAGCACACCCTCAGGCTCCGCGTTGCGCCAGCACGGCGGCGCGCTCGGCGCGGATGGCCGTGCTCATCCGCTGCGCTTCGGAGCGCGGGTTGGCCGCCTCCGCCACCGAGCGCGAGACGGTGATGAGCAACCCCCACCCATCACTCCGCAGCCCGGCCGCCAGCGTTGCGTGCAGGTCGCCGCCCTGCGCCCCAATCCCCGGCACCAAGAACCACAGCTCCGGCGCAATCGCCCGGATGCGCGCCATCGCCGCCAGGTCAGACGCGCCCACCACCAGCCCGACGTTGCCGCCCGTGTTCGTCTGGCGGGCGTGCTCGGCCACCACCTCGTACAGCGCCCGGCTGCCGGCCGCCGTCTGCACCGTCAGCGACTGAAACTCGTCCGCGCCGGGGTTGGAGGTCTTGCACAGGACAAAGGCCGCGTGCCCCGGCCGCTCGAGGAAGGGCGCTAGCCCCTCTAGCCCAACGTAAGGTGACACCGTCAGCGCCAGCGCGCCGAAGGTGTCGAACGCCGCCCGCGCATACCAGGTGGACGTGGTGGCGATGTCGCCGCGCTTGGCGTCCAGCAGCACCGGGATGTCATCCGGCACGGTCGCGATCACGTCCAGCAGCGCCAGCATCCCCTCCGGCCCGTGCGCTTCAAAGTAGGCGCTGTTGGGCTTGTAGGCCACGGCATAGTCGGCCGTGGCCTCGATCAGCCGCCCGCAGTGTTCGCGCAGCGCGTCCACCGACTCGCCGCGCGGGTCTAGCCCCACGCACAGCATCGAGCCGGTCGCCTGCACCCGCGCCTGCACCAGGTCGAAAAAGCCCGCCTCGGCTCCGCTGCCGTTCGCGCTGTCCATTACGCCTTCCCCAGCACCATCGCCAGCAGCGCCATGCGCACATACAGCCCGTACTCCATCTGCCGGAAGTACGCGGCGCGCGGGTCGTCGTCCACCTCCGGCGAAATCTCGCCCACGCGTGGCAGCGGGTGCATCAGCGCCATCTGCGGCTTGAAATGGCTCAGCGTCTCGGGCGTGATGACGAACGCGCCCTTGACCGATTCGTACTCGTTCAGGTCTTCAAAGCGTTCCTTCTGCACGCGCGTCACATACAGCACGTCAGTCTCGGCCATCACCGGTTCCAGCGCGGCATACTGCGCCTGCCGCATCCCTTTGGCCTCTAACTGCTCCACCAGCGCCACTGGCATCCTCAGGATGTCCGGCGCGACGTAATTCAGCCGCACGTCGAACAGCGTCAGCAGCTTCGCCAGCGAGTGTACCGTTCGGCCATACTTCAAGTCGCCCAGCATCGTTACCGTCAGGCCGTCAATCGTCCCTAGTTCCTCGCGGATGGTGAACAGATCGAGCAGCGCCTGGGTGGGGTGCTCGCCCGCGCCGTCGCCCGCGTTGATGATCGGCTTGCGCCCGTACTGCGCCGCAATCGCCGCCGAGCCGGTCTCGGGGTGGCGCAGCACGATCACATCGGCGTAGCTCTCGAGCGTGCGGATCGTGTCCGGCAGCGACTCGCCTTTGGCGACGGACGAGTATTTGACCTCGTTGATCTGGATCACGCTGCCGCCCAGCCGCTCCATCGCCGCCGCAAACGACGACGACGTGCGCGTGGACGGTTCGTAAAACAGGTTCGCCAGGATTTTGCCCTTCAGCAGGTCAAAGGTGCCGATGTGGGCCACCATGTTGCGCATGGCCTCGGCCACGCCGAAGATATATTCCAGGTCGTCGCGTGTAAATTGCGCCACCGACAGCACGTCCTTGCCATACAGTCGGCCCGTGCGCTGATCCCCCAACGGCAAATGGTTGCTTTGCAAGTGAAGCGGAAGTGACATTCTTTTTCCTTTCAGTTGGCAAAAAAAAGAGCCGAAATATCGGCTCTTGTCTCACACCCAATTGAATCGCTGCCCCGGCCCGGTCGGTTCCGTCGGGTGCCACGCGTGCAGGTGCGGCCAGCGATGGTCAGCAGCAATCATGGTTGTCTTGTGGCCCTCCGGCCGCCGAGCATCTTAGGATCGAAGCGCCTAAGTGTCAAGCGACTTACACGTGGCAGTTATTCCAGAATCTTCACGTTCCGATTTGTACAGCTTCACATCACCCACCGTCCTGTCCGCTGCCAATGTTCTCCCCAAACCCAATTCGCGCGAAGCGATTCGTGAAATTCGTGGCCAAAGTTTTCTCTCTCCCTGTTGACGCCCGCCCCTCGTTGCTTTACACTGACCCCATCCTGCCTCCCGAGAGTCCACCACACCCTATGCCACGAGCCATGCTTTCTGTTCACGACAAAACCGACTTGCTGCCCTTCGCCGCCGGCCTGCAACGCCTGGGCTGGACCCTGATCGCCTCCGGCGGCACCGCCAAGCTGCTGCGCGAGGCGGGCCTGCCCGTGACTGAGGTGGCCGCCTACACCGGCTCGCCCGAAATCCTGGGCGGCCGAGTCAAGACCCTGCACCCCGCCATCCACGGCGGCCTGCTCGCGCGCGGCACCGAGGCCGACCACGCCGAACTGACCGCCCTCGGCTGGGACTACATTGACCTGGTGGCCGTCAATCTTTATCCGTTCGAGGCCACCATCGCCCAGCCGGACGCCACGCTCGACCAGGCGATTGAGGACATTGACATCGGCGGCGTCACCCTCATCCGCGCCGCCGCCAAGAACCATGACCGCGTCACCCTCGTCTGTGACCCGGCCGACTACGTCGCGGTGCTGGCCGAACTGGAGGCCGGTGAGATCGCCCCCGCCACGCGCCGCCGGCTGGCGCTCAAGGGCTTCGCCGCCACCGCCCACTACGACACGGCCATCAGCAGTTACCTGGCCGGGCAATTTAGCGCGGGCGGCGAGCGGGCGCTGACGGTCACGGCCTACCCGGTGCAGCGGCTGCGCTACGGCGAGAACCCGCACCAGAGTGCCACGCTCTACAGCTATGAACCGGGCGGCGGCCCGCTGGGCGGCACGGTGCTGCAAGGCAAGGAACTCTCTTACAACAACCTGCTCGACCTCGATGCGGCCTGGAAGTGCGCCGTCAGCTTCGAGCGGCCGACCATCTGCATCGTCAAGCACCTCTCACCCTGCGGCGTGGCCTCGGCCGACGCGCTGGCGCACGCCTTCACCGCCGCCTTCGCCAGCGACACGCGCTCGGCCTTTGGCGGCGTCATCGCCAGCAACCGCCCGTTTGACGGCGACACTGCTAAGGCCCTGGGGGATGTCTTCATCGAGTGCATCGCCGCGCCCGGCTTCACCGCCGAGGCCCGCGCCGCGCTGGCCGGCCGCAAGAACTGCCGCCTGGTTGCCATGCCCGACCTGGTCGTCACGCCGGCCTACGACCTGCGCAGCATCACGCGCGGCCTGCTGCGGCAGGATGTGGACGCCGGCGACCCGCCCGGCACCGAGTGGAGTGTCGTCTCCGAGCGCCAGCCGACTGAGGCCGAGTGGGCCGCCCTGCGCTTCGCCTGGCGCGCCTGCCAGCACGTCAAGTCCAACGCGATTGTCCTGGTGCAGGGTGAGGCCACCGTCGGCATCGGCGGCGGCCAGCCCAACCGCGTGGACTGCGTGCGCATGGCCGTCGAGCGCGCCGGGGCGCACGCGGCCGGCTCGGTCATGGCCTCCGACGCGTTTTTCCCCTTCCCCGACTCGGTAACGACCGCTGTCGCGGCCGGCATCACTGCCATCGTCCACCCCGGCGGCTCCGTGCGCGACTCAGAGTCGCTGGCCGCCGCCAACGCGGCCGGCGTGGCGCTGGTCGTCACCGGCGTGCGCCACTTCCGGCATTAGAGCCAAGTCATGCCGACCTTTCGCGTCCGCGTCGCCAAAGACTATCTGGGTTTCTCGTCCGGCCACTTCATCACCTATGACGGTGACCAGTGCGAGCCGCTGCACGGCCATAACTACTACGCCGCCGTTGCGGTCGAGGGCGATCTGGATTCCAACGCCTATGTCTTCAACTTTGTTACCCTCAAGAAGGCGCTGCGCGCCATTTGCGACCGGCTGGACCACCGGATGCTGCTGCCGACCGGCAACCCGCAGATCACCGTCGCGCCGGGCGACGACGCTTACACGGTGCGCGCCAACCACAAGACCTACGTCTTCCCGCGCGAGGATGTGGTGCAGTTGCCGGTCCCCAACACCACCTCCGAGTGCCTGGCGCGCTGGCTGGGCGAGCAGTTGATCGCGAGTCTCCAAGCCCAGGGCCACGACCTGGCCGGCCTGCGCGCCGTGGAGGTCGAGGTCGAGGAGACCATCGGCCAGCGCGCCTTTTGCCGGATAGACTTGCCCGCCGCGTAGCCCCCCCCCACGCCATGCCTCTGCGCGAAGCCAACTACTGGCTCGATACGGTAGACCTGCCGCTGCTCGATCGGCAGCGGCCACTGCCCGCCGCGTGCGACATGGCCGTCATCGGCGCGGGCTTCACCGGCCTGTCGGCGGCGCGCGCGCTGGCCCGCCGGGGCGCGAACGTGGTCGTGCTGGAGGCCGAGTCGGTCGGGTGGGGAGCTAGCTCGCGCAATGGCGGCATGGTGCTCACCGGCCTCAAAGTCGGCGCGGCCGAGTTGGTCAAACGCTATGGCCGCGACCTCGCCCGCCGGTTGTTCGCCGCCTCGCTGGCCGCCATCAATTGTGTCGAAAGTCTGGTAGCCGACGAGCACATCGCCTGCAACTTCGCCCGTGCCGGCCACCTGGAGGTCGCCGCCAAGCCCGCCCACTATGCCGACTTCCAGCGGTCGGCTGAGGCCATGCAGCGCGAGTTCGGCCACCCAGTCCGCCTGGTCCCCGCCGCCGACTTGCCCGCCGAGATCGGCTCCGAGGTCTACTACGGCGGCCTGGTGGATGACGTCAGCGCCGGCCTGAACCCCGCCCGCTTCGTCGCCGGGCTAGCCTGCGCGGCGGAGGCGGCCGGGGCGCAGCTATTTGAGCAGGCCCGCGTCACGCGCCTGGAGCGCGGCCCCGGCGGCTACCAACTGACCACCGCGCGCGGCCCGCTGCACGCAGCGCAGGTGTTGATCGCCACCAGCGGCTACACCGGGCGCGCCATGCAGCCGCTCGCCCGCCCGCTCACCCGCCGCATCGTCCCCATCGGCTCGTACATCATCGCCACCGAAGTGCTGCCGGCCGACCTGGCCCGCACGCTCATCCCGCGCGACCGCATGGTGTTCGACTCCAAGAACTTCCTCGCTTACTACCGCCTGACCCCTGACCGCCGCCTGTTGTTCGGCGGGCGGGCGCGCTTCCTGCCCGAGTCGCCGGCCACGGTGCTGCAAAGCGCCGCCATTTTGCGCCGCGCCCTGGTGAAAGTTTACCCGCAGCTAGCCGAGGCCGAGATTGACTACGCCTGGGGCGGCACGCTCGACTTCGCCTTCGACCTGATGCCCCACGCCGGGCAGCAAGACGGCTTGTGGTATTCGCTCGGCTACGCCGGGCATGGCGTGGCGCTTGCCACCTACCTCGGCACGCTGCTGGGCGACGTGATCGCCGGCGATCCGCGCGACAACCCGTTTGCCGACCTGCCCTTTCCCTCGGCCCCGCTCGGCCTGTACGACGGCCGCCCCTGGTTCCTGCCCTTCGCCGGGGCCTGGTATCGCTGGCTGGACCTCATCAGCTAGGCCCCGCAGATGGCTCAGCGAGCCTATCCCGGTGCGACCATCGGTTACCTTAAAGAATTCTCCCTCGCTTGTTAGAACACTAATTTGCTGTCATGCTTGTCCGGTAGCAACCCGTGGGTGATTGCACCTTTTCAACCGACCGTCGCCGAACCGCGACAGACGCGACACTCTCAGTCTGGCGTGACCCCAAGCGCGACACTCGCGGCACGCACAACAGATTTGTTGAACCGCACCCGCAAGTGAAGTCCGTCGAGGCAATCGCCCTCGCGGCCCGCTCATGCGGGCTCACTTTCGCCCGCTGCTGTACTGAGCACGAGATGGGGCCGGGGGATGGGGTTGACATCCTCCTCTCCCACACCGCCGCCCGCCATTACCGGCCAACGACCTGATTGTCGTGACCAATGTATGCCTTTTGAACAGGATATCTATACAAAAGCTCATCAAATGCTCACTTCGCTACGTGTTTGCTCGTGCTATTATTCACATATAGGAATTGGAGATTAATATCATGGTTATCCCAAATAGCACGCTCGCTGGTCAAGGTGGCTCTGTCGCCTCTGCCCCCGCCGTTCGCCTCAGAGTCGGTCAAATCGCGCCTGACGCCACCGTGGCCGATATCAATGGCGCGCCGGTCGCGCTGGCCAGCTTGTGGGCCAACGGCCCTGTATTGCTGGCCTTCCTGCGCCACTTCGGCTGCATCTTCTGCCGTGAGCGCCTGTGCCAGCTCGAAAAGGCTCAGGCTGAGTTCACTGCGGCGGGGCTGCCCATCGTCGCGCTGGCGCTCGGCGAGCCGCGCCACGCCAAGCGTTATGGGCCACGGTTGGCGCCCTCCATCACTTGCCTGGCCGCGCCCAGCGATGCCGCCTACACCGCCTACGGCATCTCGCACGGCGTCGGCGCCGCCTCCATGCCCAAGGTCTTAGGCGCCGGCCTCCGCGCCGCGCTGTCTGGCAACATGCAGGGCCGCGTCACCGGCGACCAATTGTTCCTGGGAGCCACCTTCGTCATTGAACATGGCGGTCGTGTCCGCTGGGCGCACTTCGACACCTTCGCCGGGGATCATGGCGACCTCTCGGCCGCCCTCACTGCCTGGCAGTCGCCGGTCGCGTCCTAGCGTCGTCCCTTTCCGCGCATGCCTGTCTTCGATCATCGCTTCACGGTGCGCGCACCGCTGGCCGCCGTCGCCGCGTTTCACCACGACACGCGCGCACTGCGCCGCCTCACGCCGCCGCCAATGTTCGCGCAGCTGCACCGCTTCGACCCGCTAGCCGAAGGCGCCGTCGCGGAGTTCACCCTGTGGCTCGGGCCGCTGCCCATTCGCTGGGTTGCGGTCCATTCGGATGTTGACCCGCAGCGCGGCTTCACCGACACCATGGCGCGCGGCCCCCTGCAGCACTGGGTGCACCGCCACGCCTTCGTGCCCGTTGCCGCTGACCGCACCGACGTGACGGACCACATCGAGTACGACTACAAGCCGGGCCTAGGTGGCCTGGTGGGTCGACTGCTCATGTCGCCGCCCGGCCTGGCTTTCCTCTTCGCCTATCGCGGTTGGGCCACGCGCCGCGCCGTCGAGCGCGCACCCTAGCCCATGCCTGCCTCCGACGCCCCCGTGATTGTCATCGGGGCGGGCGTGGGCGGCTTGACCGCCGCCGCCCTGCTGCTTCACGCCGGCCTGCCTGTCACCGTGCTGGAGGCGCATGTCTACCCGGGCGGCAGCGCCGGCACGTTCTATCATCAAGGCTACCGCTTCGATGCGGGCGCCACGCTGGTCGGCGGCTTCAGCCCTGGCGGCCCGCATGCCCGCCTCGCCGAAACGCTGGGCCTGCGCTGGCCCGTCGCCCCGGTGGACCCGGCCTGGGTCACCCATCTGCCGTCTGGCTCCGTGACGCAATGGGCGGACCGTGACCACTGGCAGGCCGAACGCCTGCGGGCTTTCCCAGCGGCCGAGCGTTTCTGGCGCACCCAAGAGCACCTCGCCGACCTCGCTTGGGATGTCACCCGCCGCCCGTTCCCCTGGCCGCCACAATCACCGGCCGAGTGGCTTGATCTCGCCCAAGCCTTCCGGCCCAAGCTGCTAGGCGCGCTGCCCTACCTCGGCCGCCGCGTCGCTGACCTCATTCCGACCGGCTCACCCGACCTAAGGCTGTTCCTCGACGCCCAATTGCTGATCTCGGCCCAGGCCGTTTCGGCCGAGGCCAATGCCCTCTACGGCAGCGCCGCCCTCGACCTGCCGCGCCGGGGTGTCAACCATGTCCTCGGCGGCACCGGCGCGCTGGCCCAAACCCTGGTCACTTGGATCCGCGCGCATGGGGGGCAAGTCCTCTTCCGCCAGCGCGTCACGCAGATTGAAGTCGCCCACGGCCACGCTGTCGCGATTCACACCGCTCGCGGCCAGCGTGTGCCGTGTAGCGCTGTCGTTGCCAACCTGACGCCCTGGGCGCTGGCCGGGCTATTGGGTGAGGCTGCGCCTGCGCCGCTGCAGCGTGAGACGCGGGCGCGCCCAGCCACCTGGGGGGCCTTCACGCTCTACCTCGGCCTCGCCGCTGACCAATTGCCGCCCCTGGCCGCCTCGCACCATCAGGTCGTTCTCGACCCGACACGGCCCTTGGGCGAAGGTAACTCAGTCTTCATCTCGCTCTCCGACCAAAGCGACACCGACCGGGCCCCGGCCGGCCACCGGGCCGCCACGCTCTCGACCCACACCGCCGTCATGCCGTGGTGGAGCCTGCACGCCGACTCGCCCGCGGCCTACGCCGATCACAGGGCCGCCTACGCCGAGCGCCTGTTGGCGGCCGCCGAGCAAGTTATTCCGGGGCTGCCTGCCGCCGTGCGCCTCGCGCTGCCCGGCTCGCCGGTCACCTTTCAGCGCTTCACGCGCCGCCCGCTAGGCATGGTGGGCGGCTTTCCGCAGACCTCGCTCTTCGCCGCGCGTGGCCCCGCCACGGGCCTCGCCAATCTTTGGCTCGCCGGCGACTCGGTCTTTCCCGGCCAATCGACCGCCGGCGTTACCCTCAGCGGCATGCGCGTCGCTGCGGCCACGCTGCGCGCTTTGCACCGCCCGCGCCGTTGAGGGTGATGTGGAGTGAGTTAACGAACAGGAGGCGCCGCCAGTCACTCTGACGCCGCCTCCTGGGTGAGATTGTCGTGCGCCGGCTGGCGCGCTAGCCTTTGGCTTGCGCCACCGCTTGCTCGCTGATGGCCCACAAGCGTTCTTGCAGCGCCTCGTCATACGTCAGCTTGGCCGAGGGGGTGGGGCGCATGTCCTCGAAATACTGGCCGGTCACGCCCGCCACCGCCTCGTCGGCCGCCAGGTACACCGGCGTCTCCGCGCCCTTTTCCAACGAGCCGCCCCAGTCGCCCCAACCGGCCCGTAGCAGGTTGGTGCTAATCACGCCGGGGTGCAGCACGTTGGCCGTCGCGCCGCTGCCCGCCAGCCGCCGAGCCAGCGCGTAGGTGAAAAGCACATTACACAGTTTGGAGAGCGAGTAGGCGCTGTGGCCATCGTAGTGCCGCTCGCCCTGCAAGTTGTCAAAATCTAAGTGGCCGCTGACGTGCGCATCGGAGCTGACTACCACGACGCGGGCCAGGGCGCTGGCGCGCAGCCGGTCGAGCAGGCGGTTGGTCAACACAAAGTAGGCCAGGTGATTGACCGCCCAGGTCAGCTCCAGCCCGTCAGCCGTCAGCGTGCGCGTGCGCATCAGCACGGCGGCGTTGTTGATAAGCACGTCCAGCCGCGCGTAACGCTCAAGCACCTGCCGCGCCAGCCCCTCCACCGCCGCGACCGTGCTCAAGTCGGCGGCGAGGCTGTCGAGCGTGCCGCCGGTCTTGCGCCGCAGCTCGTCCGCCGCTGCCTCGGCCTTGGCCTCACTGCGGCCGTGGACGATGACGTGCGCGCCCTGCCGAGCCAACTCGGCCGCTGTGGCCCAGCCGATGCCGCCCGTCGCCCCGGTGATGAGCACAATCTTGCCCTGCGCCGTCATTCGCCGGCCTGTCCCTCCCGTGCCTGCTTCAGCAGCGCCAGCCGCAGCAGGTTGAGCACCGCCGTGCCCGCCCAGCGCACCGCCAGCGCCGGGTGCCCGCCAAACCCCAGCGATTGCTGTTCCACGCCCGCCGGCCCGGCCAGCGCGACTTCCAGCCGGGGCGTGGCCGGCGGCAGCGCCACAATCAGCCCCAGCCCCCACTCTGCGCCGCCGGCCGCCCGCGCCTGCTCGGCCAACGCGCCGGCTGTAGTGGTCGCTTCGGCCTCGGCCGGGCTATCGGCCCCGCGCTGCACCGGCCCGGCCGTGGCGCTGGCCGCCAGCCGCTGGGCCACATCGCGCTCGGTGCCAATTTCTACCACCGCCACGTGCTGCCCGGCGGCGGCCAGCATCTCGCCCGCCACGTCCTCGATGTTGGCCGTCCCCTCGGCGTAGATAAAGTCGCCCAGCCGCCGCTTGAGGTCCTCGGCGATGGGGGCCATCATGGCCTCGGCCGCTTCCACGCTGGCCGCTTTGGCCGTGATGCGAATGTCGGTCTGCCCGGGATGCGCCGCCAGCCCGACGGTCGGGTTGCTCAGGAGTTCCAGGTCGCCCATCTTGGCGTCAATCGTGCTCTCGCCGATGCCCACCGTGCGCAGCGTGCGCGTGCGGATCACGGCATCGAGCGCGAAGCGCTGTTTGAGATACGGCGCGACCGCGTGTTCCAACATGTACTCCAATTCGCGCGGCACACCCGGCAGCGAGATCAGCACGCCATCCGGGTATTCCACCGCGAAGCACGGCGCGGTGCCCACCGGGTTTTCCAGCGCCAGCGACCCGGCCGGGATGTAGGCCTGCTTGCGATTGTTCTCGGTCGGCTTGCGGCCGTAACGCTCGAAGCGCGCCTCGATCTGCTGCCACAGGTCGGGTCGAAACTCCAGGTCTACGCCAAACGCCAGCGCAATCGCGGCCCGGGTGGGGTCGTCTACGGTTGGCCCCAACCCGCCGCTGGTGATGACGACGTTCGACCGCCGCCGCGCCTGCTCCACCTGCGCCACGATCCGGGCCTCGTTGTCGCCCACGGCCGACATCCACCACAGGTCTAGCCCCAAGTCGCGCAACACGCGCGCAATCTTGGCCGAGTTGGTATCGGCAATCTCACCGAGCAGCAACTCGGTGCCAATCGCAATGATTTCGGCATTCATGGTGTGGGTTTGAGCGGGAGAGGTTACGGTCGGCGGCGCTGCCCGTAGAGCAGTTCCTCGCGGATCCGCATATCGGTGCTGCGGATTTTCAGGGCCAGGTCGGCGGCCAGGTTGCGCATCAGCCGGTAGCCCAGTTGGGGATAGGTGTCGCACAGCAGGATCAGCTTGTCGCGCGGCATCACCAACAGTTGGGTGCTGTTCGCGGCGCAGCGGGCGGTGGCCGAGCGCAGCCCCTGGTCCACCAGCGCCACTTCTCCAAACGACTGGCCGCGCCGCAGCGTGGCAATCGTCACTGGCCCGGTGTTCTTGGCGTCTTCGCCGCCGACCAGCGACGGGTCTACCTGAATGTCAATCTCGCCCTGCGCGATGATGTATAGCTCGTCGCTGGCGGCGTTTTCCTCGAAAATGATGTCGCCAGCCTTGGATCGGCGCTCCTGGCACAGCGCGGCGATCAGCTCAAGCTGCGTCGGCGTCAGCTCGTAGAAAATATCCGCCTGCTTTAAGATTGTGGTAAACGACATGGCTTCTCCGCGCCCCCGCGTGGGCAGCTAAAAGTGTAGCACATATCGGGGGATGGAGGTCAGAGGTCGGAGAAGGC
>Ga0163153_10002573_pt1 | contig 25936 bp, 19 predicted proteins | sample OliLakLV19MP6IB1_FD_148629 | JGI IMG/M metagenome (GOLD analysis project Ga0163153, IMG submission 148629) | Freshwater microbial mat bacterial communities from Lake Vanda, McMurdo Dry Valleys, Antarctica - Oligotrophic Lake LV.19.MP6.IB-1 | ecosystem: Environmental > Aquatic > Freshwater >...
ACTCCAGCCCGTTCGAGCCTCCCGCCGAAACGCTGCTCCTGCAATCGGCGCAAGGTCTGCCGCGCACCCTCAATACGCTCCTCCAGCGCGCGATGGAAGAGGCCGCCTCGGCGAACCGCCGCGCGGTCACCTCCGCCGATGTCCAGCGCGCCCTCGATGCCTTGCCCTGGCTCGCCCGGGTGCGGCCGAGCTGACCCCGCGCGGCCATGCAGCCCGACGAATCCAGAGCGCACCGGTCCAGGACTGATGGCGCCGTTCGGCAACCGCTTCGACCCACTCCCGGCGCGGAATCGATCGAGGGACTGCTCGAAGCCGTGCGGGGCAAGTTTTATGCGGGCCAGTCCGCGCAACGCTTCCACCGCGATCGACGCATGCTGCTCTACGCTCTCACGTGGCCGGCGGTCTGGCTGGAACATCGCGGGCTCACCTGCCCGGCCGTTCGCTACCAAAAACTGATCGCCGCCCGGCTAGGCGACATCGCCGTTCATGGCGATCCGGCGCGTTACGGCGCTTACTTTCCCGCCTATCTACTGAAATGCCTCCAGGACTGGTTCCAACATCGCGGCGAAGAACTTTACGACGAGCTCAAGCACATCCGGAACGCCCTCGACCAGGTGCTCGCGTCCGCCCACTTTGCCGCCGCGGTTCAATGCGACGCCCAACACACCGAGCTGCTTGCGGCTACGCACCGCCTGATCCACGGACAACGGTCGCAACGTGAAAAATCCGACGACCGGCAGCTATCCCTGTTTTGATCTACGCCCGCCCTTGTCGTGGTGACGCGTCGCTGCCCGCTACGTCCATCGTCACGTTCCGCCCGACTCCGCCGGAACCATCGTGACGCTCGCCGAATTTATCATGACGATCACCCCCTGAAAGAGCGTGATGCGGAACATGATTGGCCAAACCATCGGAACCCACAGTGACGTTCTGGAGCTCAGTGCTGAGATGGGTCCAGTTGGCGAAGCCGCCCAGGCCGGAAAGAAATCCAGGCAGGAAGGTGTACTGTTGCTGATAGGCGAATTCGAAACCTTCAACCTTGGCGCTTCCGATATTGCTGCGGGTGATCAAATCGTAGTTGGCGAACTCCGCCCCGAAGCCCTCCCCCGTGGCGCCGAGACGCCGGGTGACCTGGTCGTGGAAATCGGTGATATCCTTGCGGAAAACGGCGAGTGAAAGCATGCCGGCAGGCTCCCAATAATATTCGAGCGCTACGTCGTAGTTGTCGACGTACTGGGGCTTGAGCGCAGGATCGGGCTGGTTGATCGATCCTGCTGCTCCGGAAGTCGTCGGATTGGTGTTAACTACGGTGGTCGGGCGCAACACCCCGAAGCCAGGACGTCCGATACCATTGCTGTAGCTGGCGCGAAGTTGGAGATCCTGACGCAGTGCGTATTGAGCAAAGGCACTCGGGAAGAGGTTGTCATAGTCGCCCTTCGTGCGAGCCTCCGTGTATTGTTGCTCGACAGGCACGCCCGGCGAAGCTCCCCGGAACTCGAATCCGCGGCCTTCCACTTCGGTGCGTTCCCAACGCACGCCACCGGTGAGCATGAATTTCTCCACTCGCACCTGGCCCATAAGGTAGGCGGCAGAGATGGTTTCCTTTATGTCGCCGTCTTGGGCTCTATCTGCGCGTATCGCCGCGACCGGATCGAAGACCCAGCGTTGGGGGCTTGTGACCAAGTCGGCGGCGGCTTTTCGTGGATCGACATTGACCCGGTCGTCGAAAATGCCGAAGGGATTGATGGGCCCAGTCTCGAAGGCCGACAGATCCGCTGGTGTGCCGGTGAAGGTGTTCACGTAGTTTGCGATCGGATTCATATTGAATTCCTGTGTCCGATATTGGGCTCCACCGGAGATCTGCAGAGGGTAGCGTGTGGCGATTTCACGGGTCACGTCAGCCTTCAGCGTCGTCAGTGTATTATCATTGGCAAAATATTGCTGCTGCAGCAGCGTGTTCCCGGCAACCCCCAGTCCGTACTGCAAAGGTGCAGCGCCGCCCGTATAGGTGATGCGTGGTTTCAGGAGATCGCTCCGGTCAATCGTCGCATGGGTGCCCGCGGCGCCGGTGACGGCGATAAGTTTGCGGTCAAACGTATTGTCATCCGAACTGTAGGAGGCATTCCACGAGAACTTGTAGTCGCCGAAGGCATGCTTGCCGTCCCCCTGCATGAGCCAGACCTCTGAATCGTCGATTACATAGTCGTTGTCCATCTGGGTGGTCGCATTCCGCCATTGGATGAGCCCGCGAGGATCGTAACCGGGCAACATGCCGGCCGCATTGGGATTGACGGGGTTCCCCGCGGCATCCACGGGCAGCGGGCCGGCGGTGCCGTTGGGGATCTGCAACCGTGAATTCAATTGCACCTGCTCAAGCTTTCGCGCACTGCGGAAGGTATTGAACCACACCTGAGACTCTGGAGAAAATCGGTAGTCCAGCTTGATCCCGGCATTGGTACGGTCGGCGTCCTCCAGTCGCTTGATCCGACGGATGGTGACGGGAAAGGTGTTGTTCCCGACCATCTGGTCGGGAGTCGGACCTGAGACCCCCGCAATGTTGCGATTCGAAAACACGTTGATCATTTCATTTCCCGCCGTGGGATGATCTGCAATCATTGGCTTGTCGCTTTTAGACACCGATAGGCTGACACCCAGATTGCCTTCGCCTCCAAAGACGCCATAGACATTGTTGTAAGCGAGGCTGGCGGCATAGCCAGCGTCCGGATCGTCGTTCAGGCCTCTGAGGCCGCTCAGCGCAAAGCTGTAATCCAGCGCGCCTCGGGGAAGATCAAACGCGCTCTTCGTCACGAGATTGATGGTACCGCCCACGGCGTCCGCGTTCATATGGGGCAGCAAGGACTTGTTGACCTCGATCGTGGCGATGCGGTCGCCGGGAATGCGATCAGTTTCAACCGTTCGCGACTGCGCGCGCGAGGCGCTGGCGAGGCGTGAACCGTCGATGGTGATGGAGTTTTCAGTATCGGGCACCCCGCGAATGCTGAACCGGGTGTTGTTGAGGCCGACACCGGGAATGCGCTTCAAAGCGTCGTCGATCCTCCCATCAGCCACGCCACCAAACTGGTCCATCGTGATGACTGAGACCGTATTCACCGCATGACGCTGCTGTTGAATGGCCGCAGCGATGCCACTGCGCTCACCGGTCACAGTCAGCGCCTCCATGGTGAGCACTTCGGTTGCATCCAGCACCACGTCGATCCTCACGATGCCTCCGGCAGGCACCGCCACCGATTGCGTACTTGAAGCGAGACCGGTGTAGGTGATACGGACGCTTTGTGAGCCCGCGGGGACATTACCCAGACGGAAGCTTCCGTCTCGCTCGGTGGAAGTCTGAAGGCCAGTCCCGACGACTTCGACAACGGCGAATCCCAGCGGACCTCGGGTGTCACTTGAGGTGACCTGGCCGGCAACCGTACCGGTCTCGGCAGAACGCGGATTCTGGGCGGGGAGAGGGGACAGCATAAAGCTGCCGCCGAACATGACGGTTAGAAGGACCGGACGAATGTTGCGAAACCAACGGCCGATCTCGCCGGGTATGATATTATTCATGATAAGGGGTCTTGGGGATGCTCAATGGGTAGCCGATAAGCAGGGAGCCGACAAGGAATGCCATGGAGGCGTATAAAATACCTCGCAAGAGGATCGTCATGGTATGTTAACAGATCCACCGCCTCAAAAGGGGGCGAGTCGTCGACTTTTGACGCTCCGGCTATCCTGACAGCCTTTCTGTTAGCATACCATTCGGTTTGACTTGCGACCTGTCGTTGCGGGCAGCAAGGCTTGGTCGCGGTCCCATCTTCCCTCTGCCACGAGAACGCCTACAGTCGCCAACCATGAGAACTCCTTCAATCGTTAGCCGGGCGAGGCCCCGTAAAGAGGGGCCAGCCTTTGCGGACGTGAGGGTGGCGGACGGAGGGACCGCCAGCCAGCTATGAAACGCGCTCTGAGATTCTTGGTCCTGGGAACTCTTATCCCGTGCGCCTTCGAAGCGCAAACCCAGGCATTTGGGGCTGAAGATGCTACCATGCGCCGGCCGGCTCGTACCCCGGCGGCGCTCCAAGGTACGGTCACTTACTACAGATCCAAGATAGACGGGCAGGAACGACCGTATACGGTGTGTGCCACCGACTCATCGAGCACCCCCAAGCCGCTGATCATCTGCGTAAGTCCTTCCGGGGATCGGCTGGAAGATGCCATTTACCGAACCGGCCTGGTGGCATCCATCATAAAAGAAAACGGCCAGGCCGGAGTTGTCCTTCGGCCCACCGGGCGCGGCCCGGGAACCTTGTATATGAACTACGGGGAAGTGGATCTTTTCGACGCGTTGGAGGACGTGCTTAGCAAACACGCCATCGATCGGGACCGCATCTCAATCTATGGTCACTCAATGGGCGGGGCTGCGACATGGTACCTCGCCTCGCACTATCCGGACATTTTTGCAGCTGCCGCCCCGATGTCCGGCTATAACGACTATCGTCTCTGGAGGAAACCCGGAGGCTATACGTTCCACCTGCAGGAGTGGGACGAGCCCTCGTGGATCGCGCGCTCCGCTGTATTCCTCGTCGAAAATCTCGTCCACACGCCCGTGTGGATCCTGCATGGAGAATGGGACCGTGGCACGGGGAGCGGCGTTTCGGTTGAACACGCCAGGCAGATGAAGAGGCTTATGACGAATCATGGATTTGCGCCAAAATACTTGGAAGTCGCAGGGAAGGCCCATCATTTTACCAGGGATACGGAGCCGCTGTTCGAGGAAATGATCTTGTGGCTGCTCGCGCAGCGGAAAGTCCGGTTACCGGAGCATGTGACTCTGGTCACGTATGATCTGCGGCACAATAGATCCTATTGGGTCACTATCGATCAATTGCAGGTTTATGGTGCTGCGCGGGCCCAGATCGACGCTCGCAAGGCGGGCGGCAGGATGGTTGTGACGACTGACTATGTTAGGATGTTCTCCTTGGGTCCGGTGGCAGAGTTTGGACAGACAGGCATTTCGATTGACGGACAGGAACTCGGGCAATGGGACCTGGGAACGGCCGTTCAGTTTCGCAAGGACGAAGCGGGCCGCTGGCGGTCGGGCGAGTTCAAACTGGAAAACGAGAAACGTCGGGGCTCGGCAGGGGGCGTTGGTGACCTGTTCTTCGAAAACGTAATTCTTGTCCCAGGCACAGTCGGAACTGATGAGGAAACCCATTTTGCGGCGACGGCCACAAGCGATGTATGGAATAATTACCGGAAGCGAAACGGGGGCTTGCATCGCGGCGGGATTATGGGCGAGAACGCCGTGGATCTTACCCGTGTGCCCGATCATGCTCTCACTGACGAACAGCTGCAGCAGAGCAACCTGATTCTTTTTGGCACCTACAAGACCAACGCCGTGCTTGCCAGACTGCGTGACTCTCTTCCTCTCGCCTTCGAGCGGGATGGGATACGGGTGTACGACCGGCATTTCATGGGTGAGAAGGCGGCAGTCTTTGCAGTCTTTCCCCATCCACTCAACCCCGCCCGGTACATCGCAGTCCATGGCGGGTTGACGCCTGACGCCACCTGCTGGGGTAGCCACCTGGACGTTGGCTTGTTGCCGGACTTTTTAGCGTACTCGGAGCACAACGTCCTCGGCTGGGGCTTTCAAGGGAACGACTGGAAAAGCCAACGCTGAATCCAAGCTCTGAGTGTAGACAAAGAAAGGGACCCGGGTCGGGGATATGCAGCCGCTCCAAGGTGTGGAAAAGATCGAGGATCTGCACGGCGCCGGGAAAGTTGACGGACCGGTCACTATTATCCCGTAACGTCTATAATTTCGGATAGAGGCGAGTGAGTTTGATCCGTGCATCCTTGGTGGTGAAGCGCCAGTTGATCGGGGCACCGCGATTGTTGCGGTCGGATTGCCAGGCAGCGATTTCGCGTCGCATTGCCTGCGGCGAAGGAATGCGACGACGCAGGCATTGGCCGTTGAGTGTGAGCGCGCTCAATTCGATTTCGGCGATGTTCAGCCAGCTTCCGGGCTTGGGGGTGTAGTGGATTTCAAGGCGCTCGGCCAGACGACGGGCTTCGGCTGGCGCGAAGGTTTCGTAAAGCGAGGCGACCTCGTGGGTGTTGAGGTTGTCCATTACCAGTCGCCCTGCGAAAAAACAGTTTTCAACCGAATCCTGGAAAAAACCGGCGTGCTTTCTCATTTTCTTACTTTCGTAGTTTTCTAAGTCCGACGGGCTGCTAGAGGGTAGGTCGCCACTACACGCCGTTTCGCGGAACCCGATCTCAGCCGGGCAATGACTTGCGACGCGCTCGACCACCCAAACAATCAGAAACCGGGTCCAGGAGCGGAAGTCGGGTTAAATACACGAAAGCGGGAGCAGACAAATTGAGGACGGTTGGATTCGTATCGTATCGATCACTGCCTAATGAACGTTTCCTGTGCCTTCTGAGCCTTTTGTGGCCATTTGCTGGGTAACAGGTCAGGCTTTATTGGGATTGCGGCCAATGACGCAGTACTGCTCCAACTCGACGACGGAGCCGTTGATGGGACGGGATTCGTCGCCCAGCCAGTAAACGGCCGCGGCGGCGATTTCTTCCGGAGCGATCAGCCGGCCCGACGGCGCGAACTGAGGCGGCAGTCGCGACGCCCAGTCGGAGGGCTGGCCAAGACCTCGCTGGAGGGCATCTTCGTTGGGCGTGAGCACCCACCCCACGTTGAGGTGGTTGATGCGCACGCCCTCCGCGGCGTGGGCGTTGGCGAGGTTGCGCGAGAGGGTCTGCAGGGCGCCCTTGGAAATGCTGTAGTCGAGCAGCCCCGGCTCGCCGCTGAGTGCGTTGAGCGAACCGATGTTCAACACGCAACCGCGATTGCGCCTGAGCTGCGGCATGGCGGCTTGGATAAGGAGCAAGGGCGCCCGGACATTTACGGCCATAACGGCGTCAAAAAACTCCGCATGGGTGGAGCTGAGGTTGCTGCGCACGATGCTGGCGGCGTTGTTGACCACGGCGTCGATGCGGCCGAAGGCCTTGACTGCCGCGCTGACGAGGCGACCGGCGGAGGCCGGGTCTGCAAGGCTATCGAGGTGCAGCACGGCCGCGTCGCCGAGCTTCTCGACGAGGCGGCGTCCCTCGGCTTCGTTGCGGCCATGGACAACCACGCGTGCGCCCTCGCGTACGCAGCGTTCGGCGAGGGCGCGGCCGATGCCGGTGGTGCTGCCGGTTACGATGATGGCTTTTTCGGAGAGGCGGATGCTATTCGGGACGCAGGACAGCTTTCACGATTTCCCCCCGGTGCATCCTGTCGAAGGCCTCGTGCCAGTCGGCCAGTTTCCAGACGCCGCCGATGATTGGCCGGACGTCGAGCCGTCGGGAGGACAGCAGCGCCAGCACGCGCTCCCAGACCGGCCAGTTGTGCGAGAAACTCCCCTTGAGGGTGACGTTCTTCTGGACCAGCGGATCGAGGGAAAAGCCCAAGGGTTGCGGTCCCCAGCCGACCTTGCTGATCCAACCGTTGGGACGGACCAGGTCGAGGGCAGCCTTGAGGGCGGCGGAGGCGCCCGCCGCGTCGATGACGCCATCGGCCCCAAGTCCGTCGCGCTGCCGGGCCCACGCGGTGGCGTCGCCGATGAGCGTCTCGCAGCCATAGGCGTGGGCGACGTCCAACCGGGTCCGGTCACGTTCCAGGCCGACCAGTGCCACCTCGGCGCCGCAGAGCCGGGCCATGGCGGCGCACAGAATCCCGATGGGACCAGGCCCCAGCACCACGATGCGATCGCCCGGATGCACGCGAGCGTTGAGCACGACGGCGTTGTAGGCTACGCAGCACGGTTCGGTGAGGGCCGCTTCCTCCATGGGCAGAGCGTCGGGCACGCGATGCAGACACCGGGCCGGCACGCGGACGTAGCGGGTCATGGCGCCATCCACCCCGTAGCCGAAGCCCTGCCTGCGGGGATCAAGATTGTACAACCCCTGCCGGGTGAGCGGGCTGTCGGGATCGACAACCGCCGCGGTCTCGGAAACCACGCGCTCGCCTTCCTGCCACTGGCGGACGGCGGCGCCGGTAGCGGCGATGACTCCGCCAAATTCATGGCCGAGCACGATGGGATAGTTGACCTTCCAGCTGTGCGAGGCCGTCCACTGATGGAGGTCGCTGCCGCAGACTCCGACGGCTTGGACGGCGAGGAGGACATCCTCGGGGCCGGGTTCGGGCCGGGGGAATTCACGCAATTCGACACTGTAAGCCTCCGAGGAGAAGTTGACGATGGCAGGTGAGGTCATGGGAGAAGATCAGGCAAGGGTGCGGGGGGAGGCAAGACCGACGGGCACGTCGCCATGCGCTTTGACGCGCTCGCAGATGATGCGGAGGGTGCCTTCGAGGTCACCGTCGGCTGTGCGGAAGGAGTCGGCATCGACGGCGAGAGGGGCGCCGATCACCACCAGAGGCGCGCCATACGCCGGGGTTCGTACCGCTTGTTCGAGCGTGAGCCCGCCCACGGCCTGAACGGGTATCCGCACGGCGGCGACGACGTCGCGCAGCCGGTCGAGCGGGCTTGGCATCCGTTGGCCGCGGGCCGCGATGCCGCGGCGCTCATCGTAGCCGATATGATGGATCACAAAGTCGCAGCCCAAGTGTTCCAGCCACACCGCCGCCTCCACCATGTCCGGACAGCCAAGGTTGTCGCCCATGACCTTCACGCCGTGATCCCGTCCCGCCTGCACGACGCATTTGATCGTCTCCTCATGGGCGCGGGCCATGACGACCACATGGGTCGCGCCGGCCTTGGCCATCATCTCGGCTTCAAGATAGCCGCCGTCCATGGTCTTCAGGTCGGCGACGATGGGCACCTGGGGAAACACCTGGCGCAAGGCGCGCACGCCGTGGAGGCCCTCGGCGAGAATCAGCGGCGTGCCGGCTTCGAGCCAGTCCACGCCGGCGCGCAGGGCGAGGGCCGCGGTTTTCAGGGCCTCGTCGAGATTGGTCAGGTCGAGCGAGATTTGTACGATGGGTTTCATGGCGTAGAGTCGGGTTATGGGCGGGAGCCCGCCGGCAGCGGACGCACCTTGATGCTTCGGTAGTGGACGTCACTCCCGGGCTCGTGTCCTAGCAGCCTGTCGGACTTAGAAATTAGAGCCGCCTGTAGCGCGATATTCGCCATCTGAGTTGGTCGAGAACGTTGTATAAGCGGCTATAGACGCCTTCGACGGGCTAAGTCCGACAGACTCCTAGCGACCGGTGCGCGAACTGGAGACGGAGGGTAGATAAGGAATCCGCCGCTGTAAAACGGACTCCATGATCTCCCTTTCCAAACACGGAGCGCGCCTATTCAACAAGCAGCAATGTTCGACGAAGAGAATCTGAGGTTTGCTGCAGCACAGTGTCAGCAGGCATGGTTCTGAACTCGACTAGCATCGGCTCTACTTGGACAGGGCCATCATATCCAATTTTCACCAAGGATCCTAGAAAGGTTTTCAAGTCAATCACCCCTGTAGTGCCCGGGAGGGCGCGTGGGGAATCGGTAAGGTCATCAATGGGTATTCCGGGAGGAGCGTCCTCCAAGTCGCATGATATCACATCCGTTCCTTTCAATTGAAGAAGATCACTTTCGGTTTCACGGGCATTGTGCCAGTGAAATGAATCCAGGACAACTCCGACACTGGACTTACCCGATTCCGAAATCAGTTCCAGCATCTCATTCAGAGTGAAAATAAACGAGTAGCGTCCTGCCATTCGCAGGTGTCTTGTGGCCACATACTCCAGGCCGAGACGCACCCCTGCGGAGTCGAGCACAGTCGCCACTTCTCGGATTCGTTGGACATAGCGGCGGAACAGCATGCGGTAGGTCAACTTGTCATGCCGCGGAGTTATAAACGCTCGCACTCGCTTGGCTCCCACCCGGGCTAGCAACTCCGCAGCCTTCGGAAGCTCCTCCATACCGCTTCGATATTCCTCCTCCGAATCGGTGCGAATATTAACCGGCAAAGCCGGCGCACCCCACTGGAGATCTGCCTGTAGCATCTCATTGATCAAGCTATCCAGAGCGCCGGTGGAAAATTGTGAAAGCTCCCGCGGATTCGGAACTATCGATTCAAAGCCGAACCTTGTCGCGTAAGCAATCAGTTCCCTGACGTTAGCTTGAATTCCGATGAGTCGGTGATCCAAGCAAAGTCGGAACCGGCGTTTGACCGGCCCGCCTTGCCCCCACAACCAGGAGTGGCCTCCCGGGTGTGCGATCAAGGAAGCCGCTACGGTGGATGCAGGGAGCGTTCTCAAGAATTGACGACGATTGATTGTTTTCATGTGACCAAGCAGCGGGCTGACCTGTATTGTAAAAGTGGATTATTTGCCTTTCAATTGGCCATGGAAACGGTTGAGAGACGTGATGACACCATCGAGAAGGTCATCTTCCACTTGAGGGGTGAAAGGACTGGCCTTTTCGGTCTCATATCCTCCTTCAACGAAAGCCTCGCGCGTGGCAAGATATCCAAAAGTACCGTTGGTATAACCGAAAAAGAAAGTGTGGGCAAAGGGAGATTCCTCCCGAACTTTCATGGCAATCTCCGAGAACAGCTCACAGGGTGCCGACCAGATTACGATGTCTTTGTTGATGCGAAGAAACGAAACAGGGAAGAGGATCTCTCGCAGGCCGGTGCTCGAAGTGCGGCTATATTTGGCTAGTTCATCCGGCCAGCCGAACCCGGGTCTTAGAGGCGTATGAACGACCAGCGGTTTTTCGATGGTGAATTGGACATTTCGTGTATGGGAAACAATAGACTCGCGTGCTTCAAGGATTTTCCCACCAATCAGAACGTTAAACTCGGTTAGATTTCCACGGTGCTCATCCACCGCCCTCGTATAGATGGGAGCAATGTTACCCGCCGCCCCTACAATGAACAGGAGTGGTGCGCCGGTTTGCTCCTCAACATATTCAGCGACTACGCCTTGCAGGTCGCCACTGATTCTTGTATTGCCGATACCGTAATTCGCATAATAGCCCAAAACGGTTCCATGGATCGGGTAGTTGGCTATCAGGGTTATGGGAGAGCCGTCGGTCCGTTGAAGGCTGATTAGATTGATTGTGCGTTCGACGGGTCCCAAGGGATTCTTTCCGAGGTTGATACGGCCGTCGACGTCACGTGATCGTCGGTTGATGTTTGCCCACGACTTGCCATAGCCAATTCCAAGTCTTGCCGGAACCATTTCGTCGCGCGCCTGCTTGATAGCATGTATCAGAAGATCCTGCAGGTTCTGTGTAAATTCCGGATTCTCTCCGGACACATCTTGATCTGGTCGCAGCTGATTGCTCAGTGGTTTTCCAACTGAAGGTGCTGCGTGCGTGTGGGTTACGGTCCACCAAAGCTGTTCTCTCTTGATCCCTGTTTCCTTTTCCAAGCGATCACAGAATGAATCGTAGAAACCAGCGGAAAATCCAATCAACTCCGACGAAACTAAGTAAAACTCCGTTTTTCCATCGTCCATGGCAACTACACGGTGATAAATCTTGTGCAGTACACCGGTCGATTGTCGTTTACCAAACTGATGCATCCAGACGGGATGCGCAGGAGTGATGTCGACCTTGACACACGATGCACGAAAAGAGCCTTCGGCTAGGGCGGTGTGGGTCCAGGCGATTGAAACGAGTACGAAGCAGGACAACTGTACCATGATTTTCAATCTCCGCTGAATGTTATCATTTGGGTGCATTTAGTTTGAATACGGTGACTCTGCCTATGGTACACTGAACCAGAGGTTGTTGGTATGGCTTTATCCTTCTGGTTACTGAACTTCTGCGTCAATCGAGCCCCCTTTTTCTCACTTTTAGCAGAACCTGTGGGTCGATTCGAGATGGTTGCGTTCCGCCCGGGTGATCCAGTCACCACTGTCGGTGTAAGACTCCTCAGGAACGGCGGGGTGAGCAGTGACTTGCTTTTACGGCGTCGACGAGAAAAACGCAAATGTTCAGAGCATTGCGGCAATAAGTCATTGTCGCATCTCGACTCGTTCGCTAAGGTTGAGCGATGAAAACTCAACTCGCTTTGTGGGCGGTTAGCCTGGCGTTTTTGTTCAACCTTCAAACAAATCATGCGCAGGTAACACTGCCTTTCGACGGTCGGCCGACCGGGAAGGAGATTCGGGAGTGGGTCAACAATCTTCCCCGCGAAGGCCGCACGGAGGCAGTAGCGGCGTTCTATGAACAGTATGGCAAGCGCTTCCTGGAGAGGACCCGAAACCAGCGCGAGTACGTCGCCCCGGGTTTAAGCAACCCAGACACCAAAGCATTCGTCTTTAAGAGGACACCCCAACGCGAGCTGAAAGTGTTCGTTGACTACCCACCTGACTGGAAGGCAGGTGACCAGCGTCCTGCCATCGTCCTTTGGCACGGAGGGGGCTTTACCCAAGGCAATGCCGGACAGTTCTTCCTTCAGGCAGATTATTTTACCGAAAGGGGGGCGGTCTGCTTCCGACCCGAATATCGTATCCGCGATGTTGATGGTACGTTGCCGGTCTATGCGGTCGAGGACGGAATCAGTGCTGTCCGGTGGATCAAAGAGAATTCAGCTGTTCTCGGAATTGACGCTGACCGTGTTGCTGTCGGCGGCGGTTCAGCGGGCGGATGCATGGCAGCGGCAGTGGGCACCGTTGACGCGAAAAAATTCGCAGACCTCGGCTTTGTCGGCAAGGAGGATAACCAGAAAATCGATACCCGTGTATCCGCCATGATTCTGTACAATCCATTTCTTGATTTCTTCGAACCAACGCATCCGAGGCAGATTGAAGAGGAATGTCTCTACCTTGGCAAGGACCCGGAGGACTATCGGGAGGCTTTGCATGCGATCTCGGCAATTGAAAATGTGACAGCCGACTCGCCACCCAACATAATTATGTTTGGAACGCGCGACGCGTTTTACGTCTCCGACTTGCGCTGGATCGTCAAATGCCGCGAACTAGGGGTGATTTGCCGCGACTATGTGTATCATCGCGAAGTACATAGTTGGTATAACAACTCGCCTCATCTGGAGTACACCACCCATAATGTCAACGAGTTCCTTGTTGACATAGGTTTCCTGAAGCGTGAGCCGGTGATCGCCCTGCCGCAAAGGGCGATCAGTGCCGGAAGGTCAGAAATCCAAGAGGAAAAATATGCTGTAAAGAACGACTGGGAAGACGTTCCAAAGTACCAACGCTACCGTGAAGAAAATGGGATCAAGCTTATTCCGTTCAAACACTACGAGAATGCAGGGGTGCATGCTATACATCAACTGCCTGAAGCCCTGAAACGTTACGATACAAATGGAGATGGCAGGCTCCAAGCCGATGAGATTCCGGCAAGGGTCCGAGAGGAGATCCTTCGTGACATCGATATAGACAGAAATAAAATCATAGAGGGTCCGGAGATCCAAGCGGTAATGGACAGATACTTCCCCACCCCCACCCTGTGAGTAACCGCTCGGGTGTGCGAAGGGCAGAGGCAGCACTGTTCTCATACCATGGAACACTTCATTCGGGTAGTCCTTCCACCTGGGGGATGACGTTCCTGGTCGCGTGCGTGGGCCGCGCCTTCGCCATGGCCGGGGAGCTGGGGCGGACGGAGCGGGACGTAGCTCGGTATTTCAGCCGATGAGCGCGGCGTTGGTTTTCCGGGGAGTGCTGGTTGCGCTGTTGACGTCGGCGACGCTCCACGCCTACAGGCAGTTGCAGCCACCCGAAACCATCATCTTTCCCCAGCCCCGGTCCCCGGCGGAGTCGCTGGCTTCGATCCGAGTCGGGAGGGATCTCGAGGTGGAACTCGTGGCGGCCGAGCCAATGGTGATGGATCCGATCGATCTTGCCTGGGATGCCGATGGACGGATGTGGGTCGTCGAGATGGCAGACTATCCGCTGGGTCTCGATGGCCGGGGGATGCCTGGAGGACGTATCCGCGTTCTGGAGTCCACCCAGGGCGACGGCCTATTCGATCGCTCCCGGCTCTTTGCTGAAGGGCTGCGCACTCCGACTTCCGTGCTGCCGTGGCGGAACGGAGTGCTGGTCACTGCGGCGCCGGACATCCTTTTCCTGGAGGATACCGATGGTGATGGCCGAGCCGACCGTACGACTAAAATGTACACCGGTCTCGCGGAGGGTAACCAGCAGCACCTGGCCAACGGGCTGCAATGGTCGCTTGACGCGTGGCTCCATATCGCAAACGGTGACAGCGGCGGTAGCGTTCGCTCAAGTCAGTCGGGCCGGACTATTGAGTTGGGCAGACGGGATTTCCGGATTCGACCGGACGATGGCGGATTGGAGCTGTTGAGTGGTCAGACGCAATTTGGTCGAAATCGCGATGACTGGGGAAACTGGTTTGGCTGCAACAACTCGAATCCAATCTGGCACTATGCTCTGGAGGAATACTATCTGCGTCGCAACCCGCACCTGTCGGCGCCGAGTGCGATTGTCAGCGTGAGCGCAATGCCCGGAGCCGGACCGGTCTTTCCAATTAGTGAAACGATTGCGCGTTTTAATAATCCGCAGGGGTACAATCGCTTCACTTCGGCCTGCGGCGTGATGATCTATCGCGACGATCTGCTCGGCTCCGAGTATGCAGGCAACGCTTTTGTCTGCGAGCCGGTGCACAATCTGGTCAGCCGCCAGATTCTTCAGCCAGCTGGCGTGTCATTCCAGGGTGCGCGGGCGCCCGCAGAGGAAGCGGCCGAGTTCTTCTCTTCGACGGACAGCTGGTCGCGTTTCACGGCAAGTCGGGCAGGGCCGGATGGCGCATTGTATATAGTCGATATGTATCGGCTCGTGATTGAGCACCCCAAATGGATTCCAGATGCCTGGCAAAAGCAGCTTGTCGATGTGCGCGCCGGAGAAGCGCAGGGGAGGATTTACCGCGTGCGCCCGCGAGCCACCAGTTTGCGTCCGGTACCACGACTCCAGACCGGAGAGGCGAAGGCGCTGGTTGCTGCACTTGAAAGCCCAAGTGGCGTGCTGAGGGATCTTACGCAACAACAACTCTTGTGGCGGAAAGAACGCGGTGCCGCGTCTGCCGTGGCCGCAGTCGCGTCGGGGTCGGTGCACCCGAGTGCACGCGCGCAGGCGTTGTGGACATTGCAAGGGCTGAACGAACTGACCCCGGAGCTGGTGCACGGCGCACTGGGCGATCCGCATCCTGGGGTGCGAAGGCAAGCGGTACGCCTGTCCGAACCGCTTGCTGACAGCCATCCCGTGCTCTTACCGACGATCGTGCGACTCGCAGACGATCCGGATCCAGCGGTGCGGCAGCAGGTGGCGTATACGCTCGGGGAGTGGAGGGAGCGTTTGGCTGGCGAGACGCTTGCACGTGTGTTGCGCGCCAACGAGGACCCCCTTGTCCGGGCTGCGGCATTGAGCTCCGCGTTGCCGCATGCGGAAACCTTGATCGCCGAATTGAGCGCGAGTGGTCGGGGGGACGATCCTCTTCTAATAGAGATTGCCACCGTGACGGAGAATATCCGTGCGCTCAGCTCGATCCTCCGGGCGATCGCGACCCCGCGTCCTCACGCGCGGGAAGGTGAGCGATTCAGCGCGCTCGCGATGCTACTCGAATGGCTTCAGCGGAACAACAAATCACTCGCCCAGCTTCAGTCTGCAGACAATGAGGAAATGGCGGACGCTTTGGAGGCAGCGGATGCGATCTTCGTTTCCGCCCGGTTGATGGTTGCGGATCGCGCGGCTGCGCTCGATCAGCGGGTGGCGGCGGTGAGTGTATTGGGACGTGGTCGTGCTTGGCAGGCCGAGGATCTGGAACTGCTTGCAAACCTTTTATCTGCGGAGTCACCCATAGACCTGCAGCTCTCCGCTGTTGCGGCGCTAGGCCGCATCCATCGTGCGGTTGTGCCGGTCCGGATTCTTGAGAGATGGAGCGGTTACGGCCCGGCCGTACGTGCGGCGGTGCTTCAGCTGTTGACGAGCCGGCCGGCGTGGACGCATGTGCTGCTGGATCGTCTCGAAGCGGATCGCGGGATGCTGGCGCAAATTTCGCCTGCGGTGCGCACGACGCTGACGCAGCACATGAATTCAGGTTTGGCGCAGCGTGCGCTCAAGATCTTTGGTTCAGCCATAGACGCCGATCGCCAGCAGATCATTGACCAATATCTTGCAGCATTGAGTATAACGAGAGGTGAGGCCGCGCGAGGGAGGACAGTATTCGCACAAATTTGCAGTGGGTGCCACCAGTTTGGTGAGGCCGTGCCTGGCCGCGCATTCGGGCCTGATATGGCGTCGGTTAAAGATCGCAGTGCAGCGTATCTACTGACCCACATCCTCGACCCCAACCGCGCGGTGGAAGATCGATACGTCCTCTACACGGCTGCGACGCATGACGGCCGCATGCTGGCGGGAATGGTGACCGGTGAGTCGGGCAATAGTCTGACTCTGATCGGCGTCGATGGCTCGGAGCAGTCGTTACAAAGGAGCGAGATCCGTTCGCTTGCGAGCACGGGTCGCTCGCTGATGCCAGATGGGCTTGAAGCAGTGATTCCCGAACAGGCGATGGCCGACTTGATCGCCTATTTGGCCGAGAATGGCCAGAAGCCGGCAGAACGGGAATCACTGCCTAGCCCAGGCGGGGGGAAGCCTCTTTCCGGACTTGGGCGATCGGACGACTAGATTAATTTTGACGAGCCACCTATAATCCAACCTTTCGGATAGGGCTTCCTCAACAACGAGTTGTGCTCCGGGCTGTTGGTGAACGCCATTCGGGAATGGTCATAATGCAGTCTGGTGCGTGCGCGAAGCGCAACATTGCCTAGTTGAGTCATTTCCGTAAAGGGACCCGCGTAGGAGAAATCGGTGCTCGCAGTTCGTTGTTCTCTTATCGCATTTACCCACTCTTGGTGATGATCAGTGGTTACACGCCGGATGGATTTTGGCGGGAGTGATTGGCGCAATGTCGCCCATTTTTCCTTGGGAGAAACGCGCACGCTTCCACTATAGGTATCAGTGATAAGCGTAGCGTGTTCCCCAATAATATAGGATCCGCTCGAGAAGCCCGGATCTTCGGATCTCGGTATTGAGCGCGGGAGCGGCGGACGCAATCCACCATCATACCATTTGTAAATAAGATCCGGCATCCCTCCTCGTGACGGGAAATGGAAAGTTACAATAGAAGCCTTGGGGTAGGAGATTTGTGTCAGGGCGGTGGAAGTTGCCTCAACCCAGTCAGGATAGGTTAAATCGAGAGCCCAATAGGGGCTGTCCATAATGTGGCAGGCCATGTCGCCAAAAGCTCCAGAGCCATAGTCGAAGAATGCGCGCCATAAGAAAGGTACATATGCCGGATCATACGAACGGGAAGTTGCCACTCCCTGCCATAAATCCCACCGAAGTCCCGCTGGAACGGGAGGTGCGGACGTTGCATGGTTGGGCGGCTCTACTCCTTGCGGCCATCCTGGGCGGTTGGTCCATGAGTGCACCTCACGAACTTTTCCAATCACACCCGCCTGGATCCACTCGCGCACCAATCTAGTACCTTCATTTGAATGTCCTTGATTCCCCATTTGCGTGACGACACCGGATGCGATTGCTGCCTCGGTGAGAAGGCGAGCTTCCTCCACTGTATGAACAAGCGGTTTTTCGCAGTAGACATGCTTCTTCAGGTTTACTGCAGACATCGCGATGGGAAAGTGCATATGATCAGGGACTGTGATCACGACTGCATCAATCTTATCGCCCATGGTTTCAAACATGACACGATAGTCTTCGAACCAACGGGTTCCTTTCCTATTTAGCGATGCCAGGTTCTCGCTAAAAAGTTTTCCCAGCTGGCCGTGCTGGTTTCGTGGCTCCCCGGTCAAGTTCTCTAAATCGAGAACATCGCAACACGCTACAATGTCTTCATCGATCAGGCTTAGCAACGCTTGCCGGCCTCTTCCGCCGACTCCGACAAGGGCGATTTGCAGTCGCCCGGTCGGGGATATGCGATTATGGTTTTGTCCAGCAAGATACCGAGGCGCAAGCATTGCGCTCAGACCAAGTGCTGATGCATTCTTTAAAAATTTCCGTCGCGTATTTGTGCAGGTGGTCGGATTCATTTGCTTCATGGGTTTGATGGGCAGGATCGGTAAAGAGTTTGGTGAAGGGTAGTGGTCTGACGCTGTAAATGGGGGGCGGATTTGAATCTCCCCATGCATCTGTAGTTAGTTATATTTAAATGGGTCAACGGGCCCAGCCGGGAAATCCGAGATGCCTTTGATTTGAACGTTTTCGTTCAAAGCAGGAGGGGACGAGGAGTGTGCGCAGGCGGGTTATCCAACAGGGTGACCGACATGAAAATAATGCACCTTTGTAATTCTTGGAACAATGCCCGTTTCCATCAGTTTCCTATACTTTTCAAGCAACAGCCAAAGAAATGCATTTAGGCGATTGGCTTCAACCCGTTCCTGTACCCACTGCGCTCTCAGCGCCGGACCCTTCCGGTTCCGTGACACTCCCTGGAGAAGGCGTTCCTTGCTAGTCCCTGAAAAGGAGCGACTTCCTGTCGAACTGCCGGGGAAAGCGTTTGAAAGTTCGTGTTGACTGCGGGTTGGAAGGGTACGATCACCCCGGCTCGGGGCAGGACAGAATCCACCGTTTCTTGGCGAGGGGCGAGGAGTGGTTACCGGGTGCGCCCTTCCCCTGCCGACTCGAGAGGCCGGTCTCATACACCACGGGACTGAGTAAGCGGAGGGAGGGTGGGATTGAAGAGGCAGGGTATCCGCAACTATGGTTTGACGGGTTGGAAGTGATCGCAAGGGCAAGGTCACAAACAGCCGGGGCCGGTCCATCTCGTGTGAGTTGCGGCCTGATTGCACACGGGGGTATTCTCCGGGCTCCGTGGTGGCGGCCGACTGATATCAGCCCGCAAGGCTCGAGGCGCTCCCAAGGTGAAAGCATGATCGTGCGGAGGGGTGCCTTTGCCTCGATTTGCTGCGGAATGGTCATCGCCGGAAAAGGGAGGCTGCTGCCCACGCGTATCGGGGCTCTGGTTCCGGTGGATCCTGGCTCCATCGGCTGGTTGCGCGGTTTGACTAGCCGAAAGAATCACCTCGCAGGATCTAAGTGCCCATCCGCAGAAAGCCGCGCGCCTACCTACTTTCGACAGTGCCTCGTTCAAAAAATCAGCCAGTCCACTCGCGCTTATCCTGCGGGACACGGGTGAAGGGCGGAGGCCGTGCCCAGGGCAATCGAGACCAGCGGACGCCTGGACCAGGACCGCAAAGATACTGCGACGAATTTGTCCAGAAGGCTGACGAAAAAGCCCATGGTGTAGGCAGCGCGAAATGCTAAAGTATGAAGGCCCCGACGCTTTTCCTCCCAATGTGAATCGGGAGACTCTGTCCGTGTTTACCACAACCCCCTAAGATCAGGAGTCCGTGTGAAGAAACTGGCTTACATTATAATATCACTCACTGCGATGTGGATGGTTTCTGCCTAGGAGGCAGCCCAGAGGGCAGCGCCCGCTGAAGAAGAGGATTCGGTGAAACTACCGCCCGACCTGAGCAGTTACTGTCTTTTCTCTCACAACCAGCAGCGCGCATTCCGTCCATCCGCTGGCGATGTCGGCTGGCACCAAGCTGTGGACATAACTGCCGCGATCAAGGTCACCGCAGTGGGCACCAGATCCATCTCCATGCCGCCGGGTGCTGGCCTATGCCACTCGGCGAATGTTCGGATTGGAGTGCGCCTCCGGATCTCTGGCACCACACGCCTCTTTCTTTGGATACCCATCGTCGCTTTAGGCCCGCGAAGAAACCGGTCGATCGATGCCGCGCTCATCGCAAGTACCTTCGTACAAATCGCCTCATCCAGGCTGAGATGTCCATTCCGCTTCAACGCGGGCAGCAGGATTCGCCGCAACGGTTTCAGCCGCTTTCCGCACTGTGCGCCCGATCCGACGCCTCCCGTAACACAATCAACGTCTGCCGTGCCGCCTCGTCGTAGCGCCGTGGTCGATTGCGCTTCTGCGGTGCTTCGCCCCCCTGATTCTTCGCGGTTCAATATCTCAATCGCGTATTTCGGGTGGTATCCACTCACGGCAATAAACTCGCTCACAGCACAAAATCCGTTTTTGTCTTTGCCCGTCGCCGCTCGGTAACGTTTCCGAACTGCTTGGGCCAGCTCATCTCGCGCGGCCTTCGTCATTTTTGGTTCCATCGTAAAATCCTACGATGACCAGAACGGCAGGGAACGCTCTCTAGTAGGATATCACCTGAGGCAACGGTACCCCCAAGTAAGATCTTTGGTGAGGCAATGCGCGAAAACCGCCTCAGTCCACCCATACGGACCCGCCTATTCGGTGCCCTTATACGTGAGGCACCGCCTCCGCCTGGTCACTGGCGCCGCGCTCAGCGCGAGTTGAATGAACACCGTTCTGTTCATGCGAGCAATGCCGAACACTTCCCACCCCGGGAGGGGCAAGGCTCAGACATGCGAACATCCCGAATTCCCGGACTGAATCAATGGAAGTCAATCGTGACGCATTTGTCCAGTAGCATGACGAAAAACCTCATGGTGCATGACCAGTAAAGTGATAAACTATATTCAAGGCCCCGATTTTCATTCTTTAACTAGGAATCGGGAGACTCACCCTCCTTTTTAATATAACCCCTAAGTTTGGAGTTCATATGAAGAAATTGACGTACCTAGCGATATACCTCACTGCTATGTGGATTTCCTCCGCCCAGGAAACAGCACAGAAGGCAGTAAAAAATGTCGATCAAAATCTGGTAGAAATGGACCCATTTACAGTCACAGCCTCGGATACCTCCGAAGGATATCGAATGGCAAACACATTGGCGGGCACGCGTCTGAATACAGAAATAAGGGACTTGGGCGCTTCGATCTCTGTTATGACGAGGGCGTTCTTTGATGATACCGGAGCAACGGATGGCAATAGCGCGCTTAGCTACGGGTTGAACATGGAGGTAGGCGGAACCCAAGGTAACTTCGCGGGCGGCTCATTCAGCTCTACGCGTTCAGATCAAGATGCTGAAAGAATAAATCCACAAAATGGACAGAGGGCACGTGGCCTGGCGAGCGCGTCCTTAACGAGGGACTTCTTCCTCACTGATATTCCGTTCGATACATACAACACTGAGGCGGTCACCATAAACCGGGGTCCAAATTCACTACTCTTTGGAATAGGTTCGCCGGCAGGAGTTGTAGACTCGGGCCTTAAGAAGGCGAAACTTACAGCCGATTCATATGAGTTGGAGACGCGTATAAATTCAAGGGGCGGCCATCGTGTGGCAATCGATTCGAACAAGGTAATTTTTGCCGAGCGTGCGGCAATTCGCGTAGCCATTTTGGACGATCGAACAATATATAAGCAGCGGCCGGCGAAGAGCCACGACTCCAGACTCTTTTTGGCATTAAACGCGGAACCGTTTAGGAATGCTGGGTCAACTATTTTGGGACCGGTTCGGATCAAGGCTCATTATGAGCGCGGTGATATCAAAAGTACGCCTCCAAATGTTATTCCACCAGGTGATAGCATTTCAGATTGGTTTAGGGTCCCGGAACCCGGGCTAGCGACGTTTGCACAGTTGCCGGCGTGGGCGACGAACGGAATTTTTGTACCGAAATTCACGGTCAATACGTTGCCCGGTCTTCCTTTAACGATCAACGGATCAACGGCAAACCCATTCAATTGGCATCTCGCGTTGCACTACAGTGACCCAGGTAGAGATGCTAACTTAGGTTCAGGTCTTGCAGGCGGGCAGGGTCGAATTGTTTACGTTCGTAGTAGAGATCGGCGCGGAAGGTTCGATCTCTATCAAACAAATAACATAATAGGGACTTTGGCGGTTCCGGGGTTTGTTGTACCGGTGATAAAGGACCGCACCATTTTTGACAACCAAAACCTCCTTCTGTCTGGGACGAGCAATTCTGTCGAGCGGGACTTTGATGCGCGAAACCTTACATTGAGCCAAACTTACCTAAAGGGTTATGCGGGCATTGAGTTCGCTTTCGACAGGCAAAGATATAATGTTGAATCACGGCTGCCATTTTCAACAGGACAGACATCCGCAAGCAACGGAGCTGGTGACCTGGGCATCGACGTAAGCGAGTTTCTCGGAAACGACATGCCGAATCCAAATCTAGGTCGACCTATGGTAAAGGACGGTCCACTTGGCGCGAGAGATTTGGGGACAAATGATCGGGAGGTTCTCCAAGCGACCGCCTTCCTAAATGTAGATTTCGAAAAGATCCGGAAAGGCATGGGTTGGCTTGGGAGGCATGTATTTACGGGTCTGCTCAGTTATCAGACGATCAATACCGAAAGCAGGGGGTACATGTTAGCGTGGACAAGTGATAAAATTAATACAAATGCCGTGCTTGATGCAAGACCTACGGAAGGCCGAAGCCAGGTCCGGGGCGTGGTCTATCTCGGGCCTTCGTTGTTGGGTTCAAACGTGCGATCTCCTGCCGATGTCCGAATTACCGAAGTCGTAAACATACCGATGCCTCGCGCTGGGAGCGCCTATAAGATGTTCTATTATGATCCCTCGAGTTTGTCGTTGAAGGAAGGCGATTTCACGGCTGAGGAATTCTTAAGCAACGGAAACATTGGTAAACAGACAGTTGAATCTCAGGTATTTAGTTGGCAAATGCGTTTGGTCAGGGATCACCTGATTGGCTTAGTAGGGTGGCGGACGGACAAAACGCAGTCATTCGAAAGGCTTGGAATAGTACGACTGCCAACAGGGCCTTTTGACCCGGCTAATCTCCAATTACGCCCCGAAACCGCGTTTTCTGCAGAAGGCGATACCTTTGTTTGGAGCGTCGTCGGCCATGCGCCGAGGCTATGGACGCGACATCTTCCACTTCACTCGGGCATCAGTGTCCACTTCAATTCTGCGGAGAATTTTCAGGCCGATCGTGTTCGCCGGAATGTCAGGGGCGAAACTTTGCAGCCTCCTCAAGGATTGACTGAGGAGTATGGTTTTACGATAGAGTTGCTTGATCGTCGTCTATCGCTTCGAGCAAATTGGTACACGACATCCAGCATTGGCATTGGAACGAGCGTCGGTGGCGCCGCATCGTCAGCCAACGGTGCTATTCAGACCCTACTACGTCGATGGCAATCTACGGAAGAGTCAGGCCTGTCAATCGGGGAGGCACTTGCTTTTACCGCGCCCTCGAAGGTTGGTATGTTCAGTTCGTACAAGGATCTCTATTCCGCACTGATAGGGGTTCTTCCCGCGGAACAGATTTCACTTTTGAACCCGCGTATTGAAGGGGGAGTTTGGACGCTAGATCCTATTCAAGGAGTAACGGCTACTACCTCCTTTGTGGCTCGTGGGTTTGAATTGGATTTTGGCGGCCAACTGAGCCCAAATTGGCGAATCGCTCTCAATGTGGGAAAACAAGAAACAGTCCAGTCTGATACCGCCCCGGTGCTTAAAGAGCTTGCGTATAGGATAAGGGACAATTTGGTTTCATCGGGCTTGGGAGCCCTGTATGATTCAGCGGACCGACTCGAGACCACAACCTCTCTTACCCGTTACAATCAGGTCGTCCTCACGCCGCTTGCGGCAGACTTGGCTCGGGATGGAACTGTTCGGCAGGAGCAACGGAAATGGCGCGTCAATGTGATGACTAATTATCGTTTTGCTGGTGGACGACTTAGAAACGTCGGGATCGGAGGAGCAATTCGCTGGCAGGATAAGGTTGCGACGGGCTATCCTTTTCTTCCAATGGATGTACTAGGCGTGCGAATCCCTGATACTAGTCAGCCTTTTCTTGGGAGGGCCGAGTTTAACGGTGATTTCTGGCTATCCTATAGACGCAATTTGGGAGAACGTGTTGCGTGGAAGGTTCAACTGAATGTTAGAAATGCCATATCGAGCGACGATTATATTCCTGTGACTACAAATCCGGACGGAAATGTTGCGATTGTACGAAATCCGCCGCCGCGTGAAATTTTCTTAACGAATACCTTTTCATTTTAGCCGCTATTTAGCGTTACCGCCATACCAAGTTTTTTGCGGTTAAAGGTCTCGTCCCGATTATGTTCTTCTGGCATCTTAATGCTGACGCGACGGTCATTTCTTGAAATTGGATTTAAGTCTGCGATTGTTGCGGATTCTCCTCTTTTGTTTTCGCAGGAACCGTCAGCCACTCAGCCTAGCGGCGCTGACGGTTTCTTCAATGTTGGTAAGAGGCGGGGGCGGTGGTTTTTCACCACCCCGGATCGGCGTCCGTTCTTTTCGTGTGCACTTAATCATATCGATTCATCTATTCTTCGATACCCTGAAAATATAGGGAGATGGGAATCAGACTATCAGAATAGTCAAATTAAGTGGCTGAGTAAGTCTGTGGGTCCAAATCTTCGCGATTGGGGGTTCAACTCGGTCGGTTGGGTCCAAGAATTGTCAATTGACCAGCGTCCACATTCGCCCTCTTTTTCGTTGGAAGAGTACGAGGCGCTTGGATTGCCATACTGCCATCTCTTGCCTTTTATCGACACTCAACAGTGGAACCCGTGGAGCCGCAACCCTGACTTGAAGAGTGATGAGTTTTCAGATTGGGCGGATTATGTCGCACGTGATGCATGCACCCGATTCAAAAATCAGCGAAATTTGATTGGCTACTTCTACTCAGACTGCCCTACTTGGGCACACGACCGTCGCGGTACTTCATGGAGGGGCCCGATGATTGCGGCGGAGCTGTTTGGTACCCCATCTGGGCGGAGAGAGGCGTTTGAGTTAGCGAGGCATTATTATCGTACTACTCATGATGCTATCCGGCGGTACGATCGCAACCATCTCATTCTCGGTGATCGATATGAGGCAAACGCACTGTTGCCAGACGAGATTGTAGGTGCTGCGCGTGGTTTTGTCGATGTTCTCTGTTTCCAGGATTTTAAGGATCCAGTATCGACACTTTCTAAGTGGCATGCGAAGACCGGCTTGCCTGTGCTTTGGGCCGATGGGGCACGTCCTATTGTGGTGGCCGATCAATCCGGCAGATACAGGATGGGAAGTTATAAGTTAAATGACGGATCCTGGTACAGAGATGTTTTGCGTGGACTACGGGAGAATTCGGGTGCCATTGGGGCCCATTTGTGTGGCGCCTACATTAGGAACCGGTTCCGCGCCCGAGGCTTGCTTGACGAGCAGGAACGGCCAGACGTTGTAAACGTTCCTTTGATACGAGACGCGAATCTGGAGCAGGAACTTTGGGCACGTCGTTTTTCGGGTGAGGAGTAAACGGTTGGCAGTTAATATTCTTTCACGGTGAGGGTTCGGGTGAGGTGGTGTAAATTGTACGGCGACCAGACGAACTTCTGCTCGGTGTAACGCGGGTGTTTTCGAATTATCGCGCCGGACCGGAAAGTCTTCTCCGAAGAGTTGTCAGAGAACCAGGTGTGCGCGGGCGACGGCCATTGGCACGTCGCTTGCTACACCCCAATCCGGTTCACGAGGGAAGAAAATCTACCCGGCCAAAGAAGAACTTTTCTGGATGAAGTTCTGGAAGAAAACCGACCGAAGAAGACATGACTTTCAAACCCCCCGAAGAACATGAGTTTCATCCCGCCGCTGACAGCGGATTCGTCCTGCGGATCGTGGGATCGCCTCCGATTGCGGCCATCGGTTACGCGATGGAACGGCTGCGGTGCGACACCTGCGGCGAGGTGTTCACCGCCCCGGTGCCGGCGGAGGCCGGCCAGGAGAAGTATGCGCCCGGCGTGGCGGTGACGATCGCGGTCTTGCGCTACGGTACCGGGCTGCCGCATTACCGGTTGGCCCGGCTCCAGCAGAGCTTGGGCGTGCCGCTGCCGGAGTCGACCCAGTGGGAAGTCATGGCGCTGCTCGCCGCGCAGGCCCAACCGATCTTCGCGGAATTGGTCGCGCAGGCGGCCAACTCGCCTCTGCTGCACCATGACGACACCACCATGCGGATCTTGGATCTGCGGCGGCCGGGCAGTCCCTCGGCCGCCCT
>Ga0163153_10002578_pt1 | contig 25922 bp, 24 predicted proteins | sample OliLakLV19MP6IB1_FD_148629 | JGI IMG/M metagenome (GOLD analysis project Ga0163153, IMG submission 148629) | Freshwater microbial mat bacterial communities from Lake Vanda, McMurdo Dry Valleys, Antarctica - Oligotrophic Lake LV.19.MP6.IB-1 | ecosystem: Environmental > Aquatic > Freshwater >...
GGGTCAGGGTCAGGGGCAAGGCCAGGGTCAGGGCTCCGGCAGCGGCCAGGGCCAGGGGTCCGGTCAGGGTGGCGTCGGCGGCGGCGGCTCGAACGCCCGCCAGCTCGGCTCAGGGACTGGCGGCAACGGCCTCCCGGCCGGGCCGACCAACCCGAACCGCCCGTCGGAGCTCGGCGAGGACCTCTCGTCCGTGTTCGCGCCGTTCGATCGCCTCGGCCGCATCGGCGAGCCGTCGTACATCGCCGGGACCGGCGGCGACGGCCAGTCGCAGCAGGGCAGCCAGGTCGGCAGCGGCACGGACAACGGCACGCTGACGCCGTACCAGGACGTCTTCACCGACTTCGAACGGTATGCGCAGACCTCGCTCGACCGTGGCTATGTGCCGCTGTCGATCAAGGACTACGTGCGCGACTACTTCAGCTCGCTCGACCCCTCGAACTAACCCGACGGACCGCGGCCGCCTCGGCGGCCGCTCCCGATCCCCGGAGGCACCACATGGAAGCACCCGTCAGCGCCGATCCGACCACGCGCCTCGCACCCGAGGCGTTCGCCGAGCGAGCCCAGATCATCGAGCGCGAGATCGGCCGGGTCATCGTCGGCCAGCGCGAGCTCGTCCGCCAGACGATCACCGGCCTGCTGGCCAACAGCCACGTGCTCCTTGAGGGCGTGCCCGGCCTGGGCAAGACGATGCTGGTGCGGACCATCGCCGACGTCATCGATTGCACGTTCAACCGCATCCAGTTCACGCCGGACCTGATGCCGGCCGACATCACCGGCACGAACATCCTCATCGAGGAGGATGGGCACCGGATCTTCCGCTTCCAGCCGGGGCCGATCTTCGCCAACCTCGTGCTCGCCGACGAGATCAACCGGGCCACGCCCAAGACCCAGTCGAGCCTGCTGGAGGCCATGCAGGAGCACCAGGTCACGGTCGCCCGCCAGCGCTACCCCCTGGATCCACCGTTCTTCGTGCTGGCCACCCAGAACCCGCTGGAGATGGAGGGCACCTATCCCCTGCCCGAGGCGCAGCTGGACCGCTTCCTGTTCAAGGTCATGGTCCCCTTCCCGTCCGAGGAGGACCTCGTGGCCATCATGGATCGGACGACCGGTTCGGAGGGCGTGACCGCCGGCAAGGTGTGCAGCGCCGCCGAGATCGTGGAGATGCAGCGCCTGGCGAGGGCCGTGCCCATCGCCCCGCACGTGACCGCGTACGCCGTCAGCGTGCTGGCTGCGACGCACCCCGATCAGCCGCGGGCACCAGGCCTCGTGCGCGAGTACGTGCGCTACGGCGGCTCGCCACGCGGCGCCCAGGCGCTGGTCACCGCGGGCAAGATCTACGCCCTGCTCGACGGCCGGTTCAACGTCTCGTCCGACGACATCCGGGCCGTGGCCCTGCCGGCCCTGCGCCACCGCATCATCCTCAACTTCGAGGGTGAGGCCGAGGGCATCACGACCGAGGCGGTGGTCCGCGCCGTCCTCGACGCCGTCGCCGTCCCGACGGTCGAGTAGCCACTCCGATGACCGAGCGACCCGGCCTCGACACGGGGGCTTCGCCGCCCCCTGCCATCGCCGCGGCCGGCGGCCGTCCCGTCTTCCTCCCGAGCGAGGTCGATCCGACCGTCTTCGACGAGGCCTTCCTGCGCCAGCTGGAGCGCCTGCTCCTGCTCATGCGCTCGCCCGCGCGCGGCGGACTCAAGGGCGGGCGGCGCAGCGTCAAGCGTGGCCAGTCGGTCGAATTCGCCGACTACCGCGACTACTCCATGGGCGACGACCTGCGCCAGCTCGACTGGAACGTCTACGCCCGGCTGGAGAAGCTGTTCGTCAAGCTCTTCGTGGAAGAGGAGGACGTGACCGTCACCCTGCTCATCGACGCCTCGGCATCGATGGCCACGGGCACGCCGGAGAAGCTGCTCTTCGCCAAGCGGGCCGCGGCCGCGCTCGGCTATATCGGTCTCGCCAGCGAGGACCGGGTCGCGGTCAGCGTGCTGGCTGGGCGGATGGCCCGCCGACGCTCGGCGATGCGCGGGTCCGGGCGCGTCTTCCGGCTGCTCGCCGACCTGTCGTCGATCAGCGTGACGGATGGCCCGACCGACCTCGTCGCGGCCGCCCGCCACGCCGCGGCCCAGCTGAGCGGACGGGGCGTCCTCATCCTCCTGTCGGACCTGCTCGATCCGGCTGCCGACAAGGTCATCCGCGAGCTGGCCGCGACGGGCTCCGAGCTCATCGTCCTGCACATCCTGTCGCCCGACGAGCTGGATCCCCCGCTGGAGGGCGACCTGCGCCTGGTGGACACGGAGACCGGCGAACAGGTCGACGTGACGGTCGATCTGGCGACGCTCGATGCCTACAAGGCGCGCCTCACCGACTGGAAGGCCGGGTTCGCCGACCTGGCCGCAAAGCGCCGGGCGAGCTACGTGGACCTGCCCAGCGACGTCAACCTGGCCGAGCTGATGTTCGCCGAACTCCGCCGGCGCAGGGTCCTGGGCTAGGCTGACATGCCGTTCACGAGTCCCCTGGCGCTGCTCGGCCTGTTGTTCATCCCGGCCGTCATCGCGATGTACCTGCTCAAGTTGCGTCGGGACGAGGCGGTCGTGCCGTCCACGCTGCTGTGGAACCGCCTGCTGACCGACGTCGAGGCCAATGCCCCGTGGCAGAAGCTCCGGCGCAGCCTGCTCCTGCTGCTCCAGCTGCTGCTCGTGGTCATCCTCGCCCTGCTCGCCGCGCGGCCGTTCGTGGAACGTCCGGCCGGCCTGGCCCGCGACCTCGTGCTCGTGGTCGACACGTCCGCCAGCATGGGCGCCACGGACATCGTCCCGGACCGGCTGACCGCCGCCAAGGCCGTCGCGATCGAGGCGCTCCGCGACCTGCCCACGGGCGGCAAGGTCAGCGTCATCGCCGCCGACAGTTCGGCGCGCATCGTGGTCAACGGCTCGGCCGATCTGGGCCGGGTCCGTCAGGCCATCGAGGGCATCACCGTGTCGCCCACGCGCGGCGACCTCGGCGACGCGCTGGAACTCGCGTCCAAGCTCGCCGCTCGGTCAGGCGACGCCCAGGTCCTGGTCGCCACCGACGCGGCACTGTCCGACCCACCGACCGGCAAGGTCAGCGCCCCGGTCAAGGTCCTGCAGGTCGGTCGCGACCGCAAGAATCAGGCGATCGTGGCCCTGGCGGTCCGGGTCGCCCCGTCGGGCGTGACCCGCTCGGTCTTCGTCAGCGTGGCCAACCTCGACGTGGAGAGCGCCTCGCGGCGCCTCGAGGTGTGGGGCGCTGATCGACTCATCGAGGTTCGCGACGTCTTCCTGGATGCCCAGGCGCGGACCGACATCATCATCGATGACGTGCCCGACGACGTCGGGGCCATCGAGGTGCGCCTGACCGGAGTCGACGCCGCGCTGGCGACACCACCGGATCAGTTGGCCGTCGACGACCGTGCCTGGGCGATCATCCCGCCGACCCGGACCCGGCTCATCCTCGTCGTCGGCGAGGGTGACCCGTACCTGGAGACAGCGCTGTCGTACCTGCCCGACGCGGAGCTCTACGGCGTGACGCCCAAGGACTACGGACCGGCCAGCCAGCGCACCGACGGGCGACCCTGGGACCTCATCATCTTCGAGGACTACCTGCCGGCGACGCTCCCCGAGGTGCCGATCCTGGCCATCGACCCACCGCGGACCAGTCCGCTCGGCGAGGTCGCCGGAACGCTCCGCAACCCGGGCATCGCGACGCTCGACCCGGACGAGCCGATCCTGCGTTACGTCGACCTGTCCACCACCCACATCGCCGAGGCGGCCAGGCTGACCACCCCGGACTGGGCGCGGACGATCATCCCGGGCCCCAAGGGCGCGCCGCTGTTGTATGCCGGGACGCGCGACGGCCTGGCCACGGCGGTGCTCGCCTTCGAGCCGCGCCAGAGCGACCTGCCGCTCCAGGTGGCGTTCCCCATCCTCATCGCCAACCTGACCGGCGAGCTGATGGGCGGCTCCACGGCGCCGACCGAGGCGGTCGAGCCGGGCACACCTGTCCAGCTCATCATCCCGGCTGGCGCCAGCGGCCTGACCGTGACGGCTCCCGACGGCAGCGTCACGGAGTTCGTGCGGGCCTCGTCGACCGACGCTGCGGTGACCTTCGCCGGGGCGACCCAGCCAGGCATCTATACCGTGACGCCGGTCGTGACGGCCAGCCCGACCCCGGCCCCATCTGGCAGTGGCAGCCCCAGCGCATCGCCCTCGGCCACGCCGGGTGCCAGCGGCTCGCCGCCGCCGGACGATCCATACGCGCCGGTCCGCTTCGCGGTCGACCTCTTCGATATCGGCGAGTCGTCCATCGCGCCAGGCTCCGCGGCGGCCATCGAGGCCCTGGGCACGACGACGGGCGCGTCGCCCTCCCCGGGGAGCGGCAGCGGGTCCGGTGGCGGGGTCACCGAGCGGCCCACGACCCGCGACGAGCTATGGATCCCGATCGTGCTGCTCGTGCTGGTCGTCCTGACCGCCGAGTGGGCGCTCTACCACCGCGACGGCGTCGCCCGCATCCGCCGCGGACTCGCGACACGCCTGGGGCGCGGTGAGCGAGGAACTGCCTGATGAGCTTCGCGTTCGACGCACCGCTGGCGCTCCTGCTGCTCCTCCCGGCCATCGGGATCACGGTGGTCCTGTATCTCGGGGCGCGCCGGCGGGTGGGCGTCGGCCGGCGGCGCCTGGCACTGATCGTGCGCAGCGTGCTGCTGGTCTGCCTGGTCTTCGCCCTGGCCGGGTTCCGCCTGGTCCTGCCGGTCGACCGGCTGGCCACCGTGTTCGTCGTCGACCTGTCCGATTCGGTCGGCAACGACGGTCGCGAGGATGCTCTGGCTTTCCTGCGCGAGACCCTTGAGGTCATGCCCGACGGCGACGTCGCGGGCATCGTCGCGTTCGGCAAGGAGGCACTCGTCGAGCGGCTGCCGAGCGACCTGCAAGAGATCGATCGCATCGCGTCCACGCCGCTGCGCTCGGCGAGCGACATCGGGGGCGCCCTGCGCCTCGCGAGCGCGCTGTTCCCGGACGACGCCCAGAAGCGCATCGTCCTGCTCTCGGACGGCAACGACACGACCGGTGCCGGCCAGGCCGAGGCGTCACTGGCGGCCGCCCGCGACGTGCGCATCGAGACCCGCCTCATCGGTCTCGGCCAGACCGACGAGGTGCTCGTCGAGCGGATCATCTCGCCCTCGACGTCAAACCTCGGCGACACCATCGAGGTGGTCGCCGAGATCCGCTCGTCGGTGACCCAGCCGGCCACCGTGCGCCTGTTCGCCAACGGTGCTCAGGCCGGCGACGCGAAGGTCATCGCGCTGAAGGAGGGGCTCAACCGGGTCGTCTTCGAGGTCGACCCATCGGAGGCCGGGTTCGTGCGCTTCCGGGTCGTCGTCGAGGCGGCGCGCGATACGTTCAACGAGAACGACCGCGCCGACAGCAACACCATCGTCAAGGGCGAGCCGCGGACCCTGGTCCTGGCCGGCGATGCCGACGCCGCGGCGGAACTCGTGGCCGCGCTGGAGACCCAGCGCCAGCAGGTCGACTCGATCGTGCCCGAGGCGCTGCCCACCGACCTGGCCTCGCTCGCGTCGTACGACGGGGTCGTCCTGGTCGACGTCCCGCGGACACGTCTGTCCGATCGGCAGATGGCCGCCCTGCAGGTCTATGTCCGCGACCTGGGGCGAGGCCTGACCATGATCGGCGGACCGAACAGCTACGGCGCCGGCGGCTTCCAGAGCACGCCCCTGGAGGAGACGTTGCCGGTCGACATGGGCGTCCGCAACCGCGAGAAGCAGCCGGACATCGCGCTGGTGGTGGTCATCGACCAGTCCGGGTCGATGGACGCCTGCCACTGCAACACGTTCGAGGGCGGCGCGGGCGGCGGGACCGGGATCGGTGGCGTGCGCAAGGTCGACATCGGCAAGGAGGCCATCCTGCGCGCCGCCGCGGCTCTGACCGAGCGTGACGAACTCGGCGTGGTGTCCTTCAACGAGCAGGCCCACTGGGTCGTGCGCACCCAGCCGCTGGGCGGCGTGAGCGATCTCGAGGGCAGCATCGCGGGCATCCAGCCGGTCGGCCAGACGAACATCTTCGCAGGCCTGGAGCAGGCGGTCGACTCGCTCGAGGATGTCTCGGCAACGCGCCGCCACATCATCCTGCTGACCGACGGCTGGTCGTCGTCCGGCCAGTACGAGCAGATCCTGGACCGGATGAAGACGGCCGGCATCACCCTGTCCACGGTCGGCGCCGGCGGCGGCTCCAATCCGTTCCTTGAGGGCCTGGCTGCCCAGGGCGGCGGACGCTTCTACGATGCCGCGAACCCCTCGTCCATCCCGGACATCTTCCTCAAGGAGACCCAACAGGTCTCCGGGCAGCAGATCGTCGAGGAGCTGTTCTTCCCGATCCTGACCTCGTCGTCGCCGATCCTGCGCGGCTTCGAGGACGGCTTTCCGCAGCTCCGCGGCTACAACGGGACGACGGCGAAGCCGGCGGCCCAGACGGTCTTCGTGACCGCCCGTGACGATCCGCTCCTGGCCCAGTGGCAGTACGGCCTCGGCCGGTCGGTGGCCTGGACGTCGGACAGCACCGGGCGCTGGGCCAAGGACTGGGTCAGCTGGGAGGAGTACTCGCGCTTCTTCAGCCAGCTCGTGTCGTGGACGTTCCCGGGCGAGGAGACCGGCGGCATCGAGGCGACCTTCGATGCGCTCGGCGGCGAGACCACGCTGCACGTGGAGAGCGTCGATCCGGACGGTTCGCCACGCGACTTCTACACGACCACGGCCATCGTCGTCGGGCCGGACCTGACGACGGCCGAGGTGGATCTCGTGCAGATCGCCCCAGGCGTGTACGAGGCCCCACTCGGCGAGATCGGATCGGGCGCCTATGCGGTGCGCGTCACCCAGACTCGGCCGGGTTCGTCGGCGCTGGGCCGGACCGTGGGCCTGGTCGCGCCGACGGCCGCGGAGTACCGCCAGCTGGGACCCAACGAGCCATTCCTGGCGGCCCTGCGCAGCGCGACCGGCGGCACGATCATCGCCAGCCCGCTCGATCCGTGGATCCACGACCTGACCGCGACCAGCCAGTTCACCGACCTGTGGCCGCTGCTCCTGCTCATGGCGCTTCTCCTGTGGCCACTGGACATCGCCCTGCGGCGCGTGTCGGTGGGTCGCCGCGAGTTCGCCGCGGCGGGTGGCTGGGTCCGCGGCATCGGCCGTCGACGCGGACGCGCGGCGACGCGGACCGCCACCGGGGCGAGCCTGCTGGCCGCCCGCGAGCGCGGCTCGTCGAGCGCGACCCGCGCGGCGATGCGACCGGGGGCGCCGGCTCCGCCCAGTCCTTCGGCGAGCCCGCCCTCGTCGGCGTCTCCGGCGACGCGGCCGCCCGAGCGGACTGCGCCCGCCGGCCCACCCGCTCCAGGGGCCTCGTCCAGTCCCACGCCGTCCAGTCCCCCGGCGAGCCCGGCCGCGGGTGACGGCGAGACCATGCAGCGCCTGCGCGAGGCCAAGCGGCGCGCCCGAGAGCGCTGATCGCCCGATCAGCGACGCGTCAGTCCCCCGCTCCCGGACGGCAGGTCCTCGATCTCCGGACCCGGTCCGTCGTCGAGCATGCTTCGCGGATCCGGCCCCGTGCCGTCGCCGTCAGTGGCGAGTCGGCGCCGACGTGAACCGAAGATGCCGCTCGCGGCGGCTGCCACGATGAGCACGCCGGCCAGCAGCAACTCCAGCGGGAACTGCCGGTAGTCGATGCCACCGACGACCGTGACCTCCAGCTCGGCGACGTTGCCCGAGGCGTCGGTCGCGCTGAGGTGGAACGTCCGTGGCCACGGCGCCAGGACCTCGCGCATGACGAATCCACCACGCCGATCCAGTTCCAGTGGGCCGACCCCGTCGACGAACACGCGCGCCCCCGGTTCGGCGACGCCCGTCAGCTCCGCCGCGTTCGGCCACAGCGGCGTCGTGAACGGCACGGCCATCTCCAGCAGCGGCGCGCGCCCGTCGCGAGCCACGATCCCGACCGCGGGGCGGCCGAGCTCGCCCCAGTCGTTGATGGGCACGACACTGACCAGCCACGGGCCGCCCGAGGTGCGCGCCGGTCCCAGGTCCACCCGGGTGAAGGCACCATCGCGCCCCGTGTCGACAGCCGGCGGCACTTCGACGCGAGCCACGACCACGCGCTCATCCGCCGCTGGCAGGACACCCAGGAGATCGTCACGCGAGACCGTTGCCGGCTCCGTCGCATCCGGGGCGACAACCGTGATCCGGACCAGCAGTCGGGTGCCGGTGAAGCCGGGCAGGTCCACCGTGCCCTCCGGCCCGGAGACCCGCTCGACGGTCGCGGTCGGGATCGGGAACGATCGGAAGTAGGTCGCGTCCGCAGCCCGCGCCTCAGCCAGCACGAATGGGACCGACGGGCCGTGACGCCACCAGCCAGCAACGTCGGCCGCCGCCGGTGCCGGCGCGCCCGGGAACCGCCCGACCTCCCAGCCGACCCCGGCGGCCACGAGCATCCGGCGTGCCCCGTCCGCGTCAAAGATGTGCACAGGGCGGGTCGCCGTCCAGGCGGCGCCACCACGCGGCATCTCCTCGTCGCAGGTCACGATGGATCCCGGCATGAACAGGGATGGGCAGCCCAGCCCGTCGACATCGCCCAGGAAGGCGACCGGCGGCGTCCCCGTCCGCACCGCCTCGTCGTGGCCGTCGACCAACTGCTGCCAGCGCGGATCGGCACCCTCGCGGAAGTCGACCGACTCCCGGAAGAACGCTGTGGTCCGGACCTCGCCCTCGGTGACGGTCGCGGTCCAGATCGCGACGTCGACCTGGACCGGGTCCAGCCACGCCACCAGGACATCACCCGGCGCCCCGGTGCTGACCGCTGCGGCCGCCAGGGGCAGCGCTGTCGCGGCAGCCAGCGGTCGCTTGCGCCATGGGTCGCCGGGTTCGATCAGCGTGAGGCCGGCCGCCAGTCTGGCCACGACGGCGTGGCGGCCATCGGCGGCGTCCACGCGCATCGGGCTACCGAGGAAGCCCGTCACGACGGCCGCGGGTTCGTCGAACGCGACCGACCCGTCCAGGAGGTTGATGGCCAGCGCGCGGGCTTCGACGGCCGTGTCCGGAGTGGCCGGACAATCGGGATAGCCGTACGCGAACAGGTCGTCGCCGGGCACATCATCGAAGCGACCGATGACCGCGCCGGCGATGCGCACAGCGGCCAGCTCGAGCGTCGCCTGGCGGGCGAGCGTCACCGGGTCGAGCACCAGGATCGTCGTGCCCTGGCAGGTCCCGCCAGCGCGCTCCGTCCGGGCTGACGCGACCAGCAGCGACGGCCGGCCGTCGCCATCGATATCGGCGATGCCGGCGTCGTCGACGCGGAACGGGATGCGCAGCCCAGCCCCCTGCGCGAGTCGGACGCCGCTGTCGCCAGCACCCGAGGCGACCTCGACGTGCGTGACGTAGGCCGCATCCTCCACCGACGCGTTGGCGATGACCGCCACCGCGGCGGCATCAGTGGGCAGCATCCACGGTGCATCGAGGGCCCACTCCGGGCGGACCGCACCGCCGTCCGCGGGCCGGAGCGCGACCTCCAGCACGGCCCGCTCCGACCAGGAGCCCTCGCGCTCCAGGAGCGCCATGCGCACCGCCCCGGGCGTCGGCCGCCCGGCATCGATGACCAGCAGTCGCGGCGCGCTGGACCCGAACGACGGGGCGAGGATGTGCACATCGGCCATCGGTCGCTCGATGCGACTGTCCGGCTGGCGGCGGGGCTCCAGGGACGCCGCCCTGGCCGTGGGTGTACCGCCGGGCCAGGCACCGACGGCGATGAGCGTCGCGGCGAGGATGGCCAGACGGCGCCTGGAGCGGGCGGTCACGGGATCGATGGTGCCTCCGACGGGCGGCCATCGTACCCCTGTCGGCGCGTGGCCCATGTCGGTGGTAGCCTCGGGGGCGATGCCCACCCGCCCTCGATCACGATCTCGGCACGCGCTCGCCAGCCTGCTCATCGGCCTGGCGGTGGCTGGCTGCGGGACGATCTCGACGTCCGCGCCGGCCCCGACGCCGGCCGACTTCCAGGGCATCGCCACCGAGCTGACCAAACGAGCCATCGTCATCGATCGCATCGTGTCAGGCGACGCCGGCTGCGACGATGCGGGGCTCATCCCGACCGCGATCGGCTTTGATGCCAGCGGCCTGGACCAGGTCGAGCCGGTGCGCATCCACCTGTACGTGTTCCGCAACCGGGCAGCGTTCGAACGCCTGCGGGCGAGCGTGGACGACTGCGCCCGGGCCTTCGTGACCGATCCCGAGACCTTCGAGACAGCCGAGCAGTCGCCGTACGTGGTGGCAGGCCAGGGTCCCTGGGCCCCCGACTTCGAGGCCGCCCTGCGAGATGGCCTGGAGGTCGCGGCCGGCACGGGGAACTGACCTCGGAGTGCGGTCCGCTGTAGTCCGCTGCGGAGCGTCACCGACTGACGTAGACACGACCGGCACCTCCGTCCCATGACCGACCGGACATCCGGGTCACGGTCCGGACACGCCGACCGGAGGATGCTCCGGGCATGGACTCCCCGCTGTCTCGCCGCACGACCATCGCCGGCTTCGCCCTGATCGTCGCGCTCATCGCGTCCGCCATCCCGGGCGCCGTGGCCGGTTCGTGGCTGACCCCCGTCCAGTCGGCGCCGCTACCTGCCGCGGCCCAGGCCGACGCCCCGCTGGCGGCGTCCCGTGTGGTCATCCCGGCCGCTCGCGACACCGACGCGGTCGAGGGCGGCGTCGCTGGTGTGGCGGCCACGAACACCTCCGCCGGCGAGTCGCTGCGCGCGGCGCTCGCGCCGCGGGCAACGGGCTGGACCGAGCGCGGTTCGGCCGACGTGCCCAAGGCGCGCTCGGCGTCCGTTTCGCGCCTCGAAGCAGCGACTGGCGGCAGTTCGGGCACGTACGCCGGCCGCAACCACGTCTGGATCCCGGCGCTGGGCATCAACCGCTCGGTGAACTTCTTCTCGTGCACGTCGAGCGCCTATCCCGGTGATGTCGTCTACCGCTGGGGCTGCGCTGGCTCGAACAACGTGTACCTGTTCGGCCATGCGCACAGCGTGTTCAAGCCGCTCCACGACGCGTACGTCCGCGGGGCGCTCAGGAAGGGCATGCAGGTCATCTACGCCGATGGCGCCGGCAAGGTCAGCACGTATGCGCTGAGCTGGTGGAAGGTCACGACCCCGGACAAGGGTGAGTTCGCCTACGCCGCGCAGAACACGCCGAGCCTGACCCTGCAGACCTGCGTCGGCGCTCAGAGCCAGTACCGCCTGATCGTCCGGCTGACCAAGGTCGGCTGACCAAGGTCGGCCTGTCGGGGCACGGCGCGGCTACAGGACGCGCAGGTCCAGGATCCGCCGCGCGATGACCAGACGCTGGACCTGGCTCGTGCCCTCGCCGATCTCGGTCAGCTTGGCGTCGCGCATGAAGCGCTCGACCGGATAGTCGGTGACGTAGCCGTAGCCGCCATGCACCTGGATCGCGGCGTTGGTCGCCCGTGACGAGACCTCCGAGGCGAACAGCTTGGCCTCCGCCGCGACCAGCCCGTAGTCCCGACCCTGGTCCTTGAGCCAGGCCGCCTTGTGGACCATCAGCCGCGCGGCCTCGATCTCCGTGGCCATGTCGGCGATGAGGAACGCGACACCCTGGAACGTGCCGATCGGTCGGCCGAACTGCTCGCGTGTCCGCGCGTACGGGATGGCCGCGTCCAGGGCCGCCTGGGCCAGGCCCACGGCCAACGCCCCGATGGAGATGCGCCCGCCATCCAGGATCTTGAGGAACGTCTTGAAGCCACTCCCCTGCTCGCCCAGCAGGTTGGCCGCCGGGACCCGAACGCCCTCGAAGTGCAGCTCCCCGGTCGCGGACGCGTGCAGCCCGAGCTTGTCCTCCAGCCGTCCGACCGAGAACCCATCGGCACTGGAGGGGACGATGAACGCGGAGATCTCGGCGTTCCCGCGGGCCGTGGTGCCGGTCCGGGCGGTGATGATGTAGGTGCCCGCCTGGCCGGCGTTGGTGATGAATCGCTTGGCCCCATCGATGACCCATGAGCCGCCGTCCGGACCGTCCTCGAAGCGCGCCGTCGTGCGCGTGCCACCGGCATCGGAGCCTGCCCCGGACTCGGTCAGCCCGTAGGCTCCCAGGACCTGACCGGAGGCCATCGGGACGAGGAACGCTGCCTGCTGTGCGGGCGTCCCGGCGAGGTGCAACGGACCGCAACCCAGGCTCGTATGGGCCGCCACGATGAGCCCCAGCGAGCCCCACACCCGGCCGATCTCCTCGATCGCGACAGCGTAGGCCAGGGTGTCCATGCCGCTCCCGCCCTCGTCCTCCGGGATCGGGATACCCAGCCAGCCGAGCTCCCCGATACGGCGCACGATGTCCACCGGGAACCGGCGCTCGCGTTCGTGCTCGTCAACGACCGGCGCGACCTCGGCCAGCATGAAGTCGCGGATCGTGTCGCGGAGCAGCGCGTGGTCGGCCGGGAGGTCGAAGTGCATCGGGCAGGCAGCCTACCACCGCCAGCACAGGCCGGGCTCCGGTGCTAGCCTTCGCGCCACGATGACCGAAGCGAGCGCCATCAGCGGCCCGTCCACCCTCCGACGCGAGCTTTTGCTGCGCCTTCGCCACGACGGCCCGAGCACGCCCGAGCGACTCGCCAGCGACCTCGGCCTGTCTCGGACGGGCGTGCTCCAGCAGCTCCACGCACTGGAGGCCGCGGGCCTGGTGAGCCGCCAGGCGATCAAGCATGGCGTCGGCCGGCCGCGGCATGAGTACGACGTGACGGACGCCGCCCAGGACCTCTTCCCGACCAACTACGACGGCCTGGCGTCAGGCCTGCTGGCGGCCATCCGGGCGATCGGTGGCGAGACCCTCATCGAGGGCGTCTTCGAGGAGCGCCGGCGGATCACCCGCGAGCGCGTCCGCCAGCGCATGGCCGAGCGCCTCGCGCCCGATGCCTCGCTGACCGAGCGTGCCCGTGAGTTGGCCGTCATCCAGGACGAGCAGGGCTACCTGGCCGAGGCGATCGTGAGCCCCGATGGCGTCATCCGCCTGGTCGAGCGCAACTGCGCGATCCATCGGGTGTCGTCGGAGCACGCCGCCGCGTGCCAGGCGGAACTCGATCTGTTCCGGGAGGTGCTGGGCACCACCGTCGAGCGCGAGTCGCACATCGCCGCCGGCGATCGCTGCTGCACGTATCGGATCGGCGCCGTCCCGGACTGAGGCCTCCTAGGCCTCTTCGCGCTCCACGACGGTCCGCCGGGCGGGCTCCAGGACGGCGCTCGGCACGTCGCTGACGTTCGGAACGAACGATGCGGCCAGGGACGTCGCGGCCGCGTGTTCCTGGTCCGCGACCGACAGGATCCCGAGGCGCCCGAGCGTGGCCATCTCGTCGCGGATATAGGTCTTGAGCATCTCCGGACCATCGGTGTTGATGGTGAAGCGCACCTCGTTGCGCCGGAACGTGTCGAAGATCCAGCGGAACTCGTCCCAACCGCTCACGACGCGCGTATTCAGGTTGGACGTCGGGCAGATCTCCAGGACGATGCCTCGGTCGCGCAGCATGGCCATCGCCCGCGGGTCGTAGGCGGCCTTCACGCCGTGACCGATGCGATCGGGCTCCAGCAGCTCGATGACCCGGGCGACCTCCTCGGCTGGGCCGGACTCGCCGGTGTGGACCGTCAGGCCCAGGCCGAACTGGCGGACCCGCCGGAACAGCCGCCGGTAGTCCGCGACCCGGAAGGTGGACGACTCGGGCCCCGCGATGTCCACGCCGACCACGCCCCGATCGCGCCAACTGATGGCCTTCTCGGCGATGATCTCGTTGAGCTCGTACGGAAAGGCCCGGTCCAGGCAGAAGATGAGCCCGGGCTTGATCGGGTATTCCAGGGTCGCCTTGTCCATGCCTCGCACGGCCGCCGCGACGATGTGGTCGAGGTCCTGCTCGCCGCCGCGGTTGCGCTTCATCGGGTTGAAGCGCAGCTCCATGGTCGTCACGTTGTTCTTGCGATACGCCCCGCCAACGACCTCATAGACCGCGCGTTCCACGGCCAGCGGCGAGCTCTGGATGAGCTCTGTCCAGTGGAACAGCTGCAGGTAGCCATCGAACGAGCGGGTCCGGCGCGACACGGTGATCATGTCGCGAAACTCCCAGTAGTCCTTCGTCGGGAGCTTGATCCCCTGGGAATGGGCGATGCCCCACATGATGGCCGGCGTCACCGCGCCACCAAGGTGGCAATGCAATTCCGCGAGCGGGACGCGTCGGCTGAGCTGTCGTGGCATCGACCCGAGCATAGCGCGTCGGGCGGGATGCCAGCCGCATCCTTGATTCCGGCGATCACGCCGGACGCACGCTCAGCTGGCGACGGGGACGACCCGGCCCTCGGCATCCAGCGTGGCCTGGCGACGGAGCCGCTTGAGCTCCGCCCCCGGCACCTGGTCGCGGGCGTGGTAGCTGGAGCGCACGAGAGGCGCTGATTCGACGTGCTTGAACCCGAGCGCCAGGGCGGCGACCTTCATCTCGGCGAACTCGTCGGGGTGGTAGTAGCGCTCCAGGGCGAGGTGCTGCATCGAGGGGCGCAGGTACTGCCCGATGGTCAGGATATCGACGTCGTTCGTGCGCAACGCCTCGAACGCCTCCTGGAGCTCGTCCCGGGTCTCACCCAGGCCGACCATCAGGCTCGACTTGGTGTGGACCGCGTAGCCGATCTCGACCGCCATCTCCTTGGCCCGGCGCAGCACGTACAGCGAGCGATCCCAGCGGGCGCGCTTGCGCACCGGCTTCTGGAGGCGCTTCACCGTCTCCAGGTTGTGGTTGAGGATGTCCGGCCGGGCGTCCATGACGGTTCGCAGCCGCTCGTCGGCGCCATCGAAGTCCGGGATGAGGACCTCGATGCCCATGCCCGGCGAGCGCTGGCGCATCTGGCGGATGGTCTCGGCGAAGATGCCGCTGCCACCGTCGGGCAGGTCATCGCGGGCCACGCTCGTGACCACGACGTGCTCCAGGTCCATAACCGCGATGGCCTCCGCCACGCGTCGCGGTTCGTCATCGTCGAACCAGGTCGGGCGGCCGGTCTTGACGGCACAGAATCCGCAGGCCCTCGTGCACGTGTCGCCCAGGATCATGATCGTGGCCGTGCGCTGGTCCCAGCACTCCCCGATGTTGGGGCAGCGGGCCTCTTCACAGACGGTGTTCAGGTCCAGGCCACGGAGCAGGCCCTTGAGGTCGTGGTAGTTCTCTCCCGACGGCATCCGTGCCCGGATCCAATCGGGATGGCGACGCTGGGCCACGGAGCCGTCTGCGGCCGGGAGACCGGCCAGGCCGCCCCCGATGGAGATCGGCAGCCCCGCGCCCCCGCCACCATGGTGGGCCGCGCCCGCACCGGGCGGTTCGAAGATGGGGAGCTCACGGGCCATGGACGGAGTGTAGACGCTTGCCTCAGAACGCGACGACGTCGTCCGGTGCCCGGAAGCGGGAGCGGATGGCAGTCTGGACGCGGTCGGTCGCGTCGACATCGACCAGGAAAAGGTACCAGTCGTCGGCGACCGCGAAGTCGGTCCAGGGGTCGCCGGCAAGGGCGTCCAGCGGGAGCGAGGCCACGAGGCCGTTCGGACTCGCCACCGCGGTGACCGACGCCGCCGAAGCGACCAGGAGTGCCAGGAAACGTCGACGCACGCCGGTCAGCCCTCGCCGAATGCGGCACGCACACCGCTGGCCAGGTCGCGCGGCCGGTAGCCGAGTTCCGTGGCCGCCTTGGCCGACGACGCCCAGTACGTGACGCCGAGTGCGCTGCGGGCCACCTCGCCGAGGTCGTCCGGCAACCCAGCCGCGCGAGCCAGGACGGCCGGAGCGTGCGATCCGAGGCGGACGAGCGCATCGGGCAGGGTCAACTTCGGGAGGGCATGTCCGCCGACGCGCGCGGCGACGGCCAGGGCGTCGCGGGTGCGCACGTTCTCGCCGGCGATGATGTATGTCTCGCCGAGCCGCCCCCGATCCAGCGCGCCGATGAGCCCGGCGGCCGTGTCCTCCACGTACACGGCGCTCAACCCGGTGCTGCCGGCCACGACGTACCCCAGTCGACCGCGGTAGGCCTGCTCCAGCTGCTGGCCGATGGCCGAATGATCGCCCGGGCCGTAGGTCACCCCGATCTGGGTGATGACCACCGGCAGGCCGGTCCCGATGCGCTCCACGACGGCACGATGGGCCAGCAACTTCGTCTCGTCGTAGTACGACAGGAACCCATCGGCGAGGTCCCGGCGGTAGCGCTCGTCGACGATGCGGTCGTGAGTGTCCCCGAACACGTTGACGGTCGACGCGTAGACGAGGCGGACGATGCCCGACATGGCTACGGCATCCAGGACACGCGACGTCGTGGCGAGGTTGGCCTCCAGCATCGCCGGGCGCTCGCGGGCCGCGATCCCGATGCGGTAGTCACCGGCGAGATGGATCGCCGCGTCGCAGCCCCGCATCGCGTCGACGATGGCCGGGATCCGGGTCAGGTCGCCGCGGCGGACCTCGACGCCGAGTTCGTGCAGGGCGGTCGCACGGTCCGGATCGCGGACGATGGCGACCACCCGGTCGCCGCGGGCGACGAGCTGGCGGACGACCGCTCCGCCGATGAATCCCGCGCCGCCGGTGACCAGGACATTCATCGACGAGGGACGCGCGGCATGTCGGCCAGTCTACGGGAGCAGCGGCCCGGTGGGCAGCAACGGCCCCCCGGCGACCCATGCGCCGGCGATCCGATCGGGCGCGTCGGGAGCGGCGTCCTGATCGATGACGATCGCGAGCCAGCGCTCGGCGGCATCGAAGGCGACGATGCGCTCCGCATCCAGGGTGTCCAAGGCGAGGGTCCAGGCACCGGCCGTGGCGGGATCCTGGGTCATGTCCACGCAGCCACTGACGCGGATGCGCTCCAGGACGCCCACCGCGTCCGACGGACCGGGCAGCAGCCCCGGACAGATGGCGACCCGGTTCGACGGCGCACGATCGTCGGGCACGACCACGGTCAGTGCCTCGTCGGACCGGGTCACCTCGACGGTCAGGTCGGCCATGCCCTGGGGTACGGCATCGCGGTCCGTGTCATCGCCGCTGACGGCCATGATGATGCCGATCACGAGCAGGACGACGAGGCCCAGGAAGCCCAGGAACGCGATGGCGACGAACGCTGGTGGGCCGGTCCGCTCGCCCGGGGCGGGCCCGCGGGCGCCGGGTGTGCCGCGGGCGGCAGACGTGCCGCGTCCCGCTTGCGTGCCGTGCCCCGGTGGCGTGCCGCGTCCCGGTGGCGTGCCGCGTCCCGGTCCGGTCCCGAGCGTAGGTCCGGGTCGGCCGCGACGCGGGGCCCCCGGTCGACGGCTCAGTAGATCTGGGTATCGGGCCCGACGGCCTCGAGCGCCTGCTTGACGACCTTCAGGAAGGCCGCCGCCTGCGCGCCGTCGTTCGCCCGATGGTCGATGGCCAGGACCATGTTCATCATCGGGCGGATGGCGATGACGTCACCGTCCGGGGTCTCCCGGACGACCGCCCGCTTGGTGATCGCCTCCATGGTCAGGATGGCGACCTCCGGGACGTTGATGATGGGCATCGTGAGGTTGGAGCCGAACCAGCCTGTGTTGTCGATGGTGAAGGTGCTTCCCCCGTAGTCGTCCAGCTTCAGCTTGCCGGCCCGAGCCCGCGCCGCGACGTCGGCGATGGCTCGGTTGAGGCCGGAGATGCTCAGCTGGTCGACGTCGCGCACGACGGGCACGAGCAGACCGTCGTCGACGGCCACCGCGACGCCCATGTGGATGCGTCGCTTGGCCATGAGGCCGGCATCGGTCCAGTGCGCGTTGAAGGTCGGGTAGCGATGCAGCGCCTCGACCGAGGCCTTGATCACGAACGGGACGTAGCTGAGCGAGATGCCCTCGCGGGCCTGGTATTCGCGCTTGGCGCGTTCGCGCGCCCGGACGAGGTTCGTGACATCGACTTCCATGTGCACGTACGCATGTGGGACCTGGAGCGACCTGGTCATCTGCGCGGCGATGCCCTTGCGCATCTGGGTCATCGGCAGGAGGACCTCGTCCGCCCCTTCCGGGAACTGGATCGTCGTGCCAGCGGCCGGTGCGGCGGCCGCGCGCGCTTGGGCCGGCGTGCTGGCGGCGGCGGCGCCGGTTGGTGTCGCGACTGGCGGTGTGGCGGGAGCCGCCGGCGCCGGCGCCGTGCCACCGGTCCGGATGGTCTCGACCACGGCGGTGACGTCGTCGCGAGTGATCCGCCCGCTACCGCCCGTGCCCACGATCTGCTCTGCCGTGAGGCCGTGCTCACGCAGCAAGCGACGGACGGCCGGGGTCATCCTGGCGTCGGCGACGCCGACGCTCGGGGCGCTGGAGGCCATGGCCGTCGTGCCGGTCGCAGCGGCGGGCGGCACCTCGGCCTCAGCGGGAGCGGCCGGCTGCGGCGTCGGGGCGGTCTCGTCCGAACCGGCCGGCCCACGAGCCGACTCGGATGTGGTCTGGCTGGCCGTGGCTGCGGTGTCGTCGCCGGCGGCGGCATCCGGATCGCGCGGCTCGAGCGTGGGCATACCCTCGGGCGAGGCCTCCGGCGAGACCTCGCTGGCCATCGGCGCGGTGGCACCGCCACCGGCGTCGTCGGCCGTCTCGATGATGGCGATCTCCGCGTCGTTGGCGACGGTGGCGCCCTCCTCGGCGAGGATCTCCTTGAGGATGCCCTCGAACGGCGACGGGACCTCGGCGTTGACCTTGTCGGTGATGACCTCGAGCAGCGGCTCGTACTTGGCCACATGATCGCCGGGCTGCTTGAGCCACTTGCCGATCGTCCCCTCGGCCACGCTCTCGCCAAGCTGGGGCATCGTCACCTTCGCCACGTTCGCTGCTCCTTCGGGGTCGCGCTGTCGTCCGACCGTCACTTGTAGTCTGGCCCATCCGGTGGACACGGTCGAGCAGGGTCGGTCAGTGGTGTCGTCGGTCGCCATGATGCACGGTAACGCGCGAGGGCGGGGCGAGGCACGTCTGGCAGCGCTGCTACGCGGAAGGCAAGCGCATGGACCTGGAAGCGACCGTCGCCCTCACCGTGGAGATCGGCGGCGGCTTGGACCAGCTGGGAGGCGTGGGCTTCAGTGCGCCGACGCGCACTTGACGGATAGGCCCATGATGCGGCCATGACACGTGGACAACGGGGCCGGATGATGGGGCGCGCGATGATCGCCCTGACGATCCTTGTGATCGGGCTGGCCGGCTTCTTGATCATCGGGGCGCCCGGCACCATGGGCGGCGGGATGATGGACTACAGCCCCCGGATAGGCCCGTTTCCCGACGGTGTGCTCGTGGTCCTCATCAGCGTCGTCGGCCTGGTCATCGGGCTCGTGTGGATGATCCGTATCCACCGCGCCGATCCAGAGCCCGACCAGCACGCCTGGCGCTATCGAGCGCACGACCGCTGAGCCGCTCGCGCCCCGATCAGTAGGCCGCGAGCGTCCGGATCCCGTCGGCGATCTTCTGCGGGTTGACCATGAACCAGTCCTCCAGGACGTGGTTGTAGGGCACGCCCGGGACCTCCGGACCGGCGATGCGCGTGACCGGCCCATCCAGATAATCGAACGCCTCCTCGGCCACGATGGCCGCGACCTCAGCGCCATACCCGCCGAACTTGTTGTCCTCGTAGACGATCAGGCACTTGCCGGTCTTGCGCACTGACTCCAGCACCGTCTCGCGGTCCAGCGGGCGCAGGGTGCGCAGGTCCACGACCTCGACGCTGATGCCCTCCGAGCCGACGACGTCGGCCGCCTCCAGAGCGTAGTGGGCCATCAACCCGTAGGCGATGACCGTGACCTGCGAGCCCGGATGGGTGATGGCGGCCTTGCCCAGCGGCACGACGTAGTCCGTGTCGGGGACCTCGCCACGGACCGAGCGGTACATCTTCTTGTGCTCGAAGTAGAGCACCGGGTCCTCGTCGCGGATGGCCGCCCGAAGCAGCCCGCGGGCGTCGTACGGCGTTGACGGCACCACGACCTTGAGCCCCGGCACGTGGGTGAAGAAGGCCTCGACGCTCTGCGAGTGGTAGAGCGCCCCGTGGACGCCCCCACCGAACGGCGCCCGGATGACCATCGGCACGCCGTACCCGTTGTTGGAGCGGTAGCGCATCCGGGCAGCCTCGGACACGATCTGGTTGAAGGCCGGGAAGATGAAGTCGGCGAACTGGATCTCCGCGATGGGCCGGAGGCCGTTGAGGGCGGCGCCGATCGACGTCCCGATGATCATCGACTCCGTCAGCGGCGTGTCGATGACCCGCTCGTCGCCGAACTCCGCCCACAGGCCGTCGGTGGCCAGGAACACGCCGCCCTTCTTGCCCACGTCCTCGCCGAGCACGATGATCGACGCATCGCGGCGCATCTCCAGGACGAGCGTCTCGCGGATGGCCTCGATGAACGTCTTGACCGCCATCAGTCGACGTCCTCGGCGTACACGTAGCGCATCGCCGTCGACGGATCCGGATCGGCCTCCGCCTCCGCGAACTCGGTCGCGTCGTGGACGGCCTCCTTGATCTCCGCGGCCAGGCGCTCCTCGATCTCGTCGGTCAGCACGCCAGCGTCGCGCAGCTGCTCGCGGAAGACCGGCAGGACGTCGTGGCTGCGACCGCTGGCGAGGTCCTCCTCCGAGCGGTACTTGGTCTGCTGGTCGTCCGACGAATGGCCGGTCAGGCGGGTGACCTTGGCCTCGATGAGGGTCGGGCCGCCGCCCGCGCGAGCCCGCGCGACCGCGTCCCGCGCCGCCGCGTAGCAGGCCACCACATCCGAGCCGTCCACCACGACCCCAGGGATGCCATACCCGCTGGCTCGATCGGCGACATCCGCGACCGACACTTCGCGGGCCGCTGGCACGCTGATCGCGTAGCCGTTGTTCTCCACGACGAAGATGAACGGCAGCTTGTGGATGGCCGCGAAGTTCAGGCCCTCGTGGACGTCGCCCTGGTTGCTGCTGCCCTCGCCCATCGTGGTCATCGCGACCTGGCCGGTCTTGCGGATCTTGGCCGCCAGGGCGATGCCCACGGCGTGCAGCAGCTGGGTCGCCACGGGCGACGAGACGCTGACCAGGTTGTGCTCGCGCGATCCGTAGTGACCGGGCATCTGGCGTCCGCCCGATGACGGGTCGGCGGCGGTCGCGTACTGCGCGCTCATGATGTCGCGCGGGTGCATGCCGAAGGTCAGGCAGGTCGCGATCGAGCGGTAGAACGGGGCGATCCAATCGTGGCCCTTGGTCAACGGCCAGGCCATCGCCACCTGGGCGCCCTCGTGACCCTGGCCGGAGATGACGAACGGGATCCGGCCGGCCCGGTTGAGGATCCACATCCGCTCGTCGAGCGCCCGGGCCAGGGCGATCATCCGGTACATCGCCACGAGGTCATCGTCGGACAACCCGACGGAGGCACCAAGGGTCGCGCCGGGACGTTCCGTGTCGGCCATCGCTGGAAGCGGGCCTCCCTTAGAAGTTGATCGATCTCCCGTCGACGGCCATGGCGGCCTCGCCGATGACCTCGGACAGGGTCGGGTGGGCGTGCGTCGCGGCGCCGATCTCCCACGGCGTGGCCTCCAGCCCGAAGGCCAGCGACGCTTCCGCGATGAGGTCGGTGGCGTGCGGACCGACGATGTGGACGCCCAGCGTCTCGTCCGTCTCGCTGTTGGCGATGATCTTGGCGAAGCCCTCGTACTCGCCGCCGATGATGGCCTTGGCGATGGCCTGGAACGGGACCTTGCCGATCTTGTACGGCGTGCCGGCCGCCTTGACCTGCTGCTCGGTCAGGCCGATCGAGGCGATCTCAGGCCGGCAGTAGGTGGCCCGCGGCTGCGCGTTGTAGTCCATCTCGTGGACATCGGACTCGCCGGCGATGACATGCGCGGCGGTGATGCCCTCGTGCGCCGCGGTGTGGGCCAGCCACAGACCGCCGACGACGTCGCCGATGGCGTAGACATGCGGCTCGCGGGTGCGCATGTGGCCGTTGACCTTGATGATCCCGCGGTCCGTCTCCACCTTGGTCGTGTCCAGGCCGATGTCCTCGATGTTGGCGGCTCGGCCGGTGGCCACGAGCATGACCTCCGCGTGCAGCTCGGCGGCGTCCTTGCCATCCGGACCGACCGTGACGGTCACGCCACTTTTCGACGTCTTGACGCTCGCGGCGTCGAAGCGGGCACTGGTCATGACCGTGATGCCGCGCTTGGTGAAGCTGCGCTCGAGCACCTTGCTCACCTCGGCGTCCTCGAGCGGGACGATCTGCGGGGCGTACTCGAGCAGCGTCACCGAGACGCCGACGTCGTGGAACATGCTGGCGAACTCGACGCCGACCGCACCGGCCCCGACGATGATGATGTCCTTGGGCAGGCTGGTCATACGCAGGACATCGTCGCTGGTGACGACGCGCGTCCCGTCGGGATCCAGCCCGGGCAGACTCTTCACCCGCGAGCCGGTGGCCAGGATGATGTCGGTCGCCTGCAGGATGCGGTCGCCGCCACCACCTGGCGTGCCGTCCTCCGAGGGCTGGCTGACCCGGACCTTGTTCGGCCCTTCAAGGCGGCCGCGCCCGTCGATCCAGGTGACCTTGTTCTTGCCGACCAGGCTCTTGAGGCCCGTCCACATGCGCTTGACGACGGCGTCCTTGTTGGCGGCCATCGCGGCGTAGTCGATCGTCGGCTCGCCGGGCAGCTCGATCCCGAACGTCTTGGCATGGCGGATCCGGTCGACCAGGCCAGCCGTCTCCAGGAGCGCCTTGGTCGGGATGCAGCCGCGATGGAGGCATGTGCCGCCGATCTTGTCCTCGTCGACGAGGGCGACCTTCAGGCCGAGCTGGGCAGCCCGGAACGCGGCCGTGTAGCCACCGGTGCCGGCGCCGAGCACGACGAGATCGAAGTCATTGGACGAGCCGACAGCCATGGGTCAGAGTGCCTCGGGGAGCCTGGCGGGCGGGCACGACCGGCGGTCGTCGGGGGCCTTCGCAGGCGGATGGGTCATCGAGGTCGATGGTACGCGCGCCATCGCGGGACGCGCAACCGACGGCGGCCTCGCCGGACACAACCGGGACGATGACGGCCGAGCGCTTGCCTCCGGTTGGTAGGGTGCCGTGATGAGCACTCGGCACTGGCTTGCGGTAGCGATCCTGCTTACGATCGTGAATGGATGCGACCTCGCAGATCCGTACGGCGCCGATGGATGGGGGTCGACCGATCGCGAGGTTCCCGGTCCCGTCGGTCCCACCGTCCGGCCCGACTGGGACCAGATCAAGGAAGATGCCGCCGCGATCATCGAGGAGGCGCTGCCCACCTCGACGGACCTTGGTCCGGTCGACGACGACGAGTTGGGCGTTAGCCCGTTCGGGACGGAGTCATTCGAGTGGATCCCCGCTGCCACCCGCGACACGCGGCTTCCGCCGGGCAACCACGGCCGACGGATCTACCAGGTCGAGGTCTTCACGACGCTAACAGCCGATGGCGAGGCCGTGACCGTCGTGACGTTCGATGCCGAATTCGGACCGATGGTTAGGTTCGACCTGTCGACGGAGGCGTCGCAGCGGCTACTCGACGTTCTGATGCCGCAGGTCTGACCTCCTGCCTCAGACTCAGGCTGACCCGCGTCTGACCGTCGGGCAGGCCCCTGGACCGGTGCTAGACTCGCCCCCCTGAGCGCGTCGGGCCTTCCGGTGTGCCGCCACCTGCGCATCCGAGGTCGAGTCGAGCGGTGGATCCGGCGGTCGTGCTGCAGACGATCGGGCTGATGTTCGTGGCCTACCTCGCCGGGTCGATCCCGGTCGGGTCGCTGGTCGCGCAGCGCGTGGGCGGGCCGGACCTACGCTCGGTCGGGTCGGGCCGGACCGGCGGCACCAATGCGTTGCGGGCGCTCGGTCGGAAGTGGGCCGCCGTCGTCGTTCTGGGCGACCTGCTCAAGGGGGCCCTGCCAGTCATCCTCGCCCGCTTCGTGACGGGTGACCCGCTGACCGAGGTGCTGTGCGGCGGGGCGGCCGTGGCCGGCGCCATCTGGAGCATCTTCGCGGGCTTCCGATCGGGCCGCGGCGTCGGCACCGGGGTCGGCACGATGCTCGTCATCCAGCCCTTTGCCGTGCTCATCGCGGCGCCCGTCTTCGTGCTGGTGATCCTCATCACCCGCTACGTGTCGCTGGGCTCGCTGCTGGGCTCGGCCGCGATGTTCCCGGCCATGCTCCTGTTCCTGCTGCTCGTTCCGGAGACGCCGCTGCCGTACGTCGTGTACAGCGCCGTCGGGGCCGTGTTCATCTGGCTGGCCCACGCCGACAACATCGATCGGCTCATCCACGGCACGGAGCGCAAGTTCGACCTGGAACTCCTGGGCGGCAAGCGGCCGTCGGGCTGACGTCGGCCCGTTTCGCGGGCGTCTCGCTGCTACGCCGGAGGACCCGCGACGAGATCAGCCTCGGACAGGAGTCCGATGGGAGCTTCGTCGTCGATCTCGGCGGCCGTCTCCCGGTCGGACGGCGGTCGAAGCACGTCGATCTGTCGCTTTTCGAGCGCTGGCGCCTCGTTGGCCTTGACGAGTGGGTGCTCGACGAATGTGGCTACGAGCTTCGCGATCGCAAACTCGACTTCCGGCCCGCCCTCCATCGACACGATGTCGACGCGTTCGTCCGAAGCTACGGGCGCGCAACGCACGAGCACTGCGAGCCCACGATCGGCGTCGTCGACGGCCATCACTACGCTGGGGTCCCTGTCGAGGACGCCTTCGACGCGTTCGAGCGGGTCTACGGCGTGTGGTTGGTGGGCGAGCGTCCCGACCGTTCCGCCCTCCCCTGCCTCGGCTGACGCCAGCGCCCGCGGCGGTCATCGCTGGCGGTCCAGGACAACGAACGACCCGAGTCGGCTGACGACTCGGGTCGGGGATCTACGCTGGTTCGGCGGGCTGTTGGTCAGCCCGCGCCGAGAGGAATGAGGTCAGCCGCCGCGCTGGCTTCGGAAGCAGTCGCTGCAGTAGACGGGCTTGCCGCTGGTCGGGCGGAACGGGACCTGGGCCTCGCGGCCACAGGATGAGCAGGTGGCCGCGAACATCTCGCGGGGCCCGCGGTCGCGGTACCCACCGCCACCGCCACCACTGTCGCCGTAGCCGCCGCCACCGCCACCGCCACCGCCACCGCCGGCGGAGTACCCGCCGCCGGCGCCGTAGCCACCGTACGAGCTGCTACCACCGCCGCCGCCGCCATCGCTGTTCCGGGCAGCCTTGCGGCTGGCTCGGCAGGAGGGACAACGGCGCGGCTCGGTGAAACCACGCTGCGCATAAAAGTCCTGCTCGGAAGCAGTGAACACGAATTCCTGTCCACAATCCGCACAGGCTAGGTTCTTGTCGTTGTACACGAAAACGAAACTCCTCTCGGTAGCCGGCGCGATCCCATCGGGTTTTCTCGCGTCAGCCGTGAGAGGAGTCCGAGTTTGCGTCTGGCTACTGTTCTGGCCACGGACGTTTCCGTGGCGTTTGCCTGCGGGATGGTACCCCGATGCGCCAAGCCTTGTATAGCCCTGACTTTCGTGCACGAACCACGCTCAGAAGGTGGCCGTCGCGAACAGGTGGCTGAACTGCTTGCACCAGATGATCGCGGACCGGAAACGGGCCGGGTCCACGCCGTCTGGCAGGTCATAGCCGAACGAGCCGTCGGTGGCCTTCAGCAGGCCCAGCTCGAGGGCGTCGTCGGTGTAGCCGTCAGGGTCCGGCGAGAGGTACACGTACAGGTCGGGACCGTTGCGTACGGAAAAGTCCTCGAGGCGCAGGTGGAAGCGGCCGGGCGCCGTCTCGATGATCGAGGCCGTGCCGCGGCCGAAGTGGAACTCGTCAGTGCCCTGGAACTCGCCGCTGGCGATGGTGCTCGGCACGAACGGGGTCGGGGTGGGAT
>Ga0163153_10002579_pt1 | contig 25922 bp, 12 predicted proteins | sample OliLakLV19MP6IB1_FD_148629 | JGI IMG/M metagenome (GOLD analysis project Ga0163153, IMG submission 148629) | Freshwater microbial mat bacterial communities from Lake Vanda, McMurdo Dry Valleys, Antarctica - Oligotrophic Lake LV.19.MP6.IB-1 | ecosystem: Environmental > Aquatic > Freshwater >...
CGATATAGAGGCGTCGCAAGGTTGGTGGGAACAGGATGGCGGCAAGATGAGCCGCCGACAGCGCCGCCACCATCGGCATGGGGGGCAGAACCGTTCGCAGCGACAGCATGGTCTCGATGCCTTCGCCGGCTGCCACCACGTCATGGGCGACGCCGAACCGCACGGCATGACCAAGAAGATTGCCCATCGCGCGCCTCGGTGTATCGACCGGTGCCTTGTCGCTGCCATCGGACATAAGCCAGGTGCGATGCGCTCCGGTGATCTTGCCGGTGAGATCCGTGACGGCGGCGATCAAAGCTGGCCAGGTCTCGGTCGGCGCGTCGGCATGGGGCCGGTAGTAGCAGCGCGGGTGAAACCGTAGAGCCTCGGTTGCGTGCAAAGCCGTAATGCCGCGCTTGCGCAGATACGATTGTGCGATTGTACCCGAAACCGGCTGTGACATGGCGAAGAGACGACGCGCGGAGTCTGGCGATCCAGTCGGGAGCGTAACCTGTCGTAAAGTGACCGGCCTCGGCGCGGGTCGTGGCAGTGCGAGGAAGGATCGCGCCTCGTCGAGCACGTCGCGCAAGCGGTCGAGCCCTTGGTTCATCGCGATGAGATCGAGAAGGTCGCCATGATCGCCGGTCGCGGCGTCGGTCCATTTGCCGGCGGCGCCCCGGCCAGAGTTCGGCCCTTTCAGGCGAACGAACAGGCTGCGGCCTGGCGTGTTGGCGACATCGCCGACCAGCCAATAGCGACCTTCGCGGCGACCGTGGGAGAGATAGTGTCGGCATACCGCCTCGGCCTCAACTGCGAGACGTTGCGCCAGTTCCGCGGCTTGAGAAGGCATGGGGCGCACTCCGCCTCAAGCCGCCGAGCGATCGGCGACGCGGATGAGCGGATGCTGTGCCATCAGCGTCCCGAGAATTATCGGTCCGGCCGCGCCGGTCGGCACGAACAGGCGAAGCTTCCAGGAGATGATCTCCGACATCAGGCCCAAGGCTTTCAGGCGTTCCACCATGCCGTCGGTGAAGCCGGAGAGTTCGAGGCGATGGTCGTTCATTACCCGGACGCGGCGAAGCTGGAGCCCGTCCTGAAGCTGCAGACACGTTCGGCCGTCCATGACGGCTGACCAGGCTTCGGCCGGAGCAAGCGTCGGCGTGTCGCCTCCAGTCGCCTGCGCAACCCAGGCCTTTGAGACCCGACGGCCGATGATGCGCTCGCCATCGTCGGTCTGAAGTCGATAGACGCGCGAGGATTCGTTCGGCAGCCGCTTCCAGATCGGAAGCAAAAGGCCCGTGACGATATGGACCTCGCTGTCGGTGAACTCAGAAATCTCGGCAAGCTCGGCTTGCCATGCGCGGGCGAACGTCTCGCGGTCGGCCTCGCGCCAATGGGTTTGCGCCATGACGTCCAAGGCAAGACCTGTGCGCTCCATGGGGCGAATAAGGCGCACGCGACGTTCCACCTCGCCGTCGTCGAGCATCTGGCTTGGCGCTGGAACCTGCACCGCAGCGCGATGAGACTGAGCGTTGACCAGAAGCACCGCACGAGGATCGGCGGCACGGTCGAAGGCCTCGTCGATCGCAGTCGGTTGGTTGCGCTCGCGCCGCGTTATCGTCAGCAGCCGCGTCTTGGCCGCCGTGGCCGGGTGGGTGTAGATCGTCCGCCGCTCTGTGACGACAAAGCTCTCGGCGCTAAGCGTTTCGAGCCCGACATCGTAGGTGCCGGACGCGACCGCGCCTTCGATCCTCGTCGCCAGCAGGCGCTCGAACACCGTGAACAGGATGTTTTGCAAGTCGATGGTGAGCGCCAGCAGGCGGTTGAGGAAGGTCGTGATCGGCGGCAGCTCGTCACGAAGACCGTTGCCATCGGCAAGACGCAGGCCCGTCGCGTCCTCGAACGCCTGAAGCGGGCAGCCTTCGACCTTGCCCGAAAAGAGGAGGACGTAGAGCTGGCGCAGCGCATCGCGCGCATAGGCGGATTCCAGATTGTCTTCGGCGCGGAACAGACCCTGTCCGCCGGTCTGGCGCTGGCCCTTGGTGATGGCGCCGAGCGTGTCGAGGCGGCGGGCGATGGTGGAGAGGAAGCGTTTCTCGGCCTTTACGTCGGTCGCGATTGGCCGAAACAGTGGCGGCTGTGCCTGATTGGTGCGATTGGTCCGCCCCAGGCCTTGGATGGCAGCGTCGGCCTTCCATCCAGCCTCCAACAGATAGTGAACACGCAGGCGTGTGTTCTTCGCGGAGAGTTCGGCGTGATAGCTGCGCCCGGTGCCGCCCGCATCCGAGAAGACCAGGATGCGCTTGTCGTCGTCCATGAAGGCTTGCGTTTCGGCGAGATTGGCCGAACCGGCACGGTTCTCGACCACAAGACAGTCACCCTTGCGGATGATCCGCCGCGAACGGCCTGTCACTTCGGCGACCATGTCCGTGCCAAAGCGCTGAACGATCTGGTCGAGTGCGCCATGAACAGGAGCGAGGGATGCGAGCTTTTCGATCAAGCGATCACGCCGCTCGATAGCTTCGCGGCAGTGGACGGGCTGCCCGTCACGATAGACCGGTCGCGATGACAGATTGCCCTCGCTGTCGGTGAATGGCTCAAAGAGCTGGGTCGGGAAGGAGTGCGCCAGATAGTCCAGGACATATTCGCGGGGCGTTATGTCGACCTGCACATCGCCCCAGTCTTCGGTCGAAATCTCGGCGAGCCGCCGTTCCATCAACGCCTCGCCGGTGGATACGATCTGGATCACCGCGGCATGTCCGGCTTCAAGATCGCGCTCGATCGCGGCAATCAGCGTCGGCGTCTTCATGGCCGTGATGAGATGATTGAAGAAGCGCTGCTTGGCGCTCTCGAACGCGGAACGGGCAGCAGACTTGGCTTGGCCGTTCAGTGTGCCGGCAGCACCCGTGATATTGGCGGCCTGCATCGCCGCGTCGAGATTGTTATGAATGACCTGGAACGCCCCGGCATAGGCGTCGTAGATTCGGATTTGTTCCGGCGTGAGCCGATGCTCGACCAGCTCATACTCGACGCCTTCATAGGAGAGCGACCGGGCTGCATAGAGGCCCAAGGCTTTCAGATCGCGCGCCAGCACTTCCATCGCAGCGATGCCGCCAGCTTCGATCGCTTCAACGAACTCGGCGCGCGTGGCGAAGGGAAAATCCTCACCGCCCCAGAGGCCGAGGCGTTGTGCATAGGCGAGGTTGTGGACGGTCGTCGCACCGGTCGCCGAGACATAGAGGATGCGCGCATCGGGGAGGGCGTGCTGTAGGCGAAGTCCGGCGCGGCCTTGTTGCGAGGCGGCCTGGTCGCCGCGCCCGCCTTTGCCGCCCGCGGCGTTCTGCATGGCGTGGCTCTCGTCGAAAACGATCACTCCGTTGAAATCGGAACCCAACCATTCGACGATCTGGCGGACGCGCGAAACCTTGTCCTCGCGTGCATCGGACCGCAGCGTGGCATAGGTGGCGAATAGGATGCCTTGATCCAGGCGGATCGGCGTGCCTTGCCTGAAGCGGGAGAGCGGCGTGATCAGAAGCCGCTCTTGTCCGAGGGCTGACCAGTCCCGTTGAGCGTCCTCGATCAGCTTGTCGGATTTGCTGACCCACACCGCGCGGCGGCGTCCTTTCAACCAGTTGTCGAGGAGGATGCCGGCGACCTGTCGGCCTTTGCCAGCACCAGTGCCGTCGCCAAGAAACCAGCCCCGGCGAAAGCGAACGGCGCACTCGACGTCCTCCCGCGCCGCTGAGACAACGTCGAAGGTCTCGTCGACCGACCATGATCCAGCGAGGTGATGGCCGTGGGCCTCGCCGGCATAGATGGCGCTTTCGAGTTGGGCGTCGGACAGCAGACCGTCCGAGATGACATTCGGCGGAAGATGCGGCCGGTAGCCGGGCTTGGGCGGAGCTACCGAGGCCATGGCGGCGGATTGTACGAGCCGTGTCGGGTGCGCCTGAGAGCCGGGAATACAGATCGACTGCAGTCCGTATTCTTCGTAAAGCGCTTCGGTGATGTTTGCGCCTGTCGCGGGCGTCCACTCGATGACCTGATAGTCCATTTCGATGGAGGCAGGTTCGCTCGCAAGAATTGCAGACGGACGCACAGGCACGGCGCGAGGGATCAGTCGAGCCCGCGGAGTGATCGGTGTGGACGTGCGCCTGGCCGAGGATGGCGCCGCAGCGACAGCCCGTGGCGGAACAAGGCGCGTCACCCAATCGAGCAGAATGGCGGGGTCGTTGGCGACGCCGGCGGAAGCCGGAAATGCATGCCCGTCCTCGGCAGGAATGCGGTCGATGACGGTCAGGCGCGTATCCACGCTCGTGCCGTGACGGGCGTAGACGCGGCCGTCGACGGCGGCGCTGAACACCACACGGCCGCGTTCTTGAAGGTGGACGAAGGCGTCACGCCAGGAAGGATTGTCGGGAGAGAGGTTCGCGCCGGTGATGGCGACGAGGCGGCCGCCATCGGCGAGACGGGCGAGCGCCGAGGAGACGTGGCGCATTGCAGCGTCGGCGACCCGTCCTTCGACATGGGCGGCGACCGAAAAGGGCGGATTCATCAGCACGATAGTCGGGCGCACATCGGCGTCGAGGTGATCGTGGATATGTGCGGCATCGTGCCGGGTCACAGGCGTGTCAGGAAAGAGATGGGTAAGCAGCTCGCACCGTGTTTGCCCGATTTCGTTGAGAACGAGGCCACCGCCTGCCAGTTCGGCGAGGATGGCGAGCAGACCCGTTCCAGCAGAGGGTTCCAGAACGAGGTCGCCGTGCGTGATGCCGGCGGCACAGGCAGCGGCGAAGCCGAGGCCGATCGGCGTCGAATACTGCTGAAGCGCTTGGGACTCCTCCGAACGGCGCGTGTGGGTTGGAAGCAGCGCCGCCACCTTCTCCAGCATTGGCAGCATGGCGATCGGAGACGCGGTGCGAGCACGCATGGCCGGTCCGAACTTGCGGAGGAAGATGACGGTCGCCGCCTCGCAGGCGTCATAGGCCGTCTTCCAGTCCCAGGCGCCCGCGGCGTCGGAGCCATTGAAGGCGGAAGTCATGGCGGCGCGAAGGGCCTGTGCGTCGATGCGCCGACCATGTTCGAGATCGTTGAGGAGAAGTCTGGCAGCCGCGATCAGCGCGGCGCTGGTGTCGGATTGGCGAATGATGGGCGCAATGAGCGGCGCAGCCGCTGCGGCGGCAGAGGAAGCAATAATTGTCATGGGAGAAGCCTCGGAGAGCGGGAACGGGACGAACCGCTGGGGCGCTCTCTCTCGACCCCGTCCGGCTCAAACCCGTCCCGGCCATCCTCTTCCTCTCATGCCGGCGCCGCCGAGCTGGCGCCCGAGGAAGTCTCCGGCGGCAGATAGGCGTCGTAGGGATTGCCTGGCGCGAGATGACCGAAGGGCGTCATGACATAGTCGCCGCTGTCGCGACCCACGGCGCACAGAACGTGAGCCACGGCTCTCCCGTCGCGGCGTCGGTGCATTCGAGAAGGGCGAGGTCGCCGGAAGCGGCGGCGCGTGAGCCACGTGTTGAAGTTGGTGCGGGCGTAGTCAGGAATAGCCATGATGGATCTCCGAAACGAAGAAGCCCGGCTCATTACTGATTGTTCAGAAGCCGGGCACGATGGAAGGAATGGGAGAATGCGGGACGGCCGAAGCCGCCCCGCTGGTGGTCGTCATTCCGCCGCGATGGCGTGCGGTTGCGGTTCCTCGGGATCGGAGACCGCCTCATCGCTCTCGTCCCCATTCTCGGCGACTTCGGCAAGGAAAGCCGGGAGTGCGTCGGTCTCGCCCGACGCTTTGTCCGCTAGCGCCACGACGTCGGTCCTGCGCAGCGGTTCAGGCAGCCAGCCGCTGCCATCGAGCAGCCGTTCGGCCTCCTTCGCCATCTCCGGCTTCTTGAGATGGTCGATGAGCTGGGCCGAGGCTTCACCCTTCGCTTCCCGTACGGCATCGAGGATCCGTGCCTTCGGGACCCGACCGAGATAGTTCTCGACGGTTGGCCGCCAGCCTGCCGCCACCATGTCGAGATCGACGGCGTGGGCGAGCCGGTCCCCATGATCGAGCGCGGCGGATCGGCGGTTCCACGGTTCCTTTACGACATTGACCGTCAGGGACACGCAGTGGGCCAAAAGAGCCGCGCGGCTGTCGCCGTCAAACCCCGCCAGTGCATCCCAAAGGTCGCTCTGCTTTTCGGGCAGCTGGCGCATCCACGTGTCGTGCCGGGTGTCGATCGCCTTGGCCGAAACCGTGTCCTGCAAACCCGGCGCTTGCGCGCGGAAGCCGGTGCTCTTCGCAGCGATTTCCAGGCATGTGTCGGATGCGTAGGCGTAGAATGCACCAAGACAGAGCGCGTGAAGCACAGCCACGAAGGCCATGTCCGGATCGTTTGCGAGGGCGTCGCGCAGCGCCAGGGTGCGATGGGCCGTAAGTTCCGTCACCAGGCGGTCGGAGAGTGGCCGGATCACATCGTCCTCGTCCGGCGTCTCGGTTTCGGGAGCCGGATTGCCGCCGATGGTGATGGTCGTCCGTTGAACGCCGCCCTCGGGACCCGCAACAGACGGTTGATCGGTTTCATCTCCATCAGGCTCGGCTGTGATCGGCGCTTCATCTTCAGGGCGGACAAACCCGCGCTCGATCTTCAACTTGGCCTCGCCGTCGATGCTGACGAAAACACCGGCGCGGGCGATTTCGGCTGGATCGTAGATCACCGGCCGGTCGTCGAGCGCGGCAAGAGCGGTCTCGATCTCGCCCAGCCGCTGGTCGATCTCATCGGGCAATTCGTCGGCGTCTGCGTATTCCTCTTCCAGCCGGTCCTGCTCGGTCTTGAGAGCATCGAGGTTCGCGCGTTCCGCGTCGGTGAACTCAGGCGTTTCGCCCGAGAGCCGACGCAAGCCCGCCGTATGCCCGTAAGGAAAGTCGGGGGCGACGATGATCCACTTCCAGCCCTCGATGCTGAGGGCTTCGGCTTCGTTCTGAAGTTTGGAAGCGACAAGCCGGTCGAGCAAAGCCGGGTCTTGCAGCCAGCCGCCATCGTCGTGCTGAAAGAGGTCGCGCAGCACCATGCCGCCCGCTGTCTCATAGGCGTCGATGCCGACAAACTGCGCGCGCCGGTCGGCCGCCCGGACTGCGCCCTCGGTGAGCTGGCGGCGGATGAAATAGGGCTCTTTGTTGTAGGAGCGGCTGAGGCTTTCCCAGACCTGTTCCTGGCGCGCGTGGTCGTTCGTCACTGTGAACGCCATGAGCTGTTCGAGCGTCATGCCATCCTCGGCATAGACGTCGAGGAGCTTTTCCGAGATGGCGGCGAGGCGCAGCCGCTGTTTCACGATCGATCCGTTCACGAAGAAACGGGCCGCGATGTCCTCTTCGCTGAGCCCCTTGTCGCGCAGGGTCTGGAACGCGCGAAACTGGTCGAGGGGATGTAGCGCGACGCGCTGGATGTTCTCGGCGAGCGAGTCTTCCTCGGCCAGTCCGCCTTCGCGCACCACGCAGGGCACGAGCTGTGTCTTGGTCATCCGCTTCTGCTTCACCAGAAGCTCCAGCGCCCGGAAGCGGCGGCCACCGGCTGGAACTTCGAACTTGCCGGTCTCGGCGCCTTCGGCGTCCAGCACCGGCCGGACATTCAGGCTCTGCAGGAGCGTGCGGCGGGCGATGTCTTCGGCCAACTCTTCGATGGAAATGCCGGCCTTGATGCGCCGGATGTTGGACTGGCTCAGCACCAGCTTGTTAAAGGGGATATCGCGCGAGGCGCTGAGTGTGATCTTCTGAACGACGGTAGCCATGTCGGTTTCTCCGCGACGGGCGGCCGAAAGCCTCTCTCTCGACCTCCAACCCGTCACGAAAAAAACCCGCCTTCCTCTCACTCTTTGGGGCCGTAGACGCCGGGAAGTCGCAGAAGCAGCTTTCAGGAAACACGAGCGCAATCACGCAGCGTGTCGCTTGCCGACTGCTAGATCGATGGCGATGGACTGCGGAGGATCGATCTGGAAAGCGAGGAGATAGTCGGCCGCCTTCGAGGCAGCACTCGCCGCGCGCACGATGGCGCGGTCGTCCTCACGCAGGACCTCTAGCCAGGAGCCGATGTAGTCGGCGTGGCGCACAGTCGGTTCGATGCCGAGCGACGCGCAGACGAACGCACCGGCCATTTCGGCGACAAGTTCCTCGCGTGCATAGTTTTTCGAGCCGAAGGAGCCTGAGAGATCACGACCGAGACGAGAGCCGTGGCCGCTGGCGTGGCCAAGTTCGTGGAAGGCTGTGCGGTGCCAGTTTATCGGCTCGAAATATGCCTGCGGAGGCGGCACCTGCACGAAGTCGTGGGCGGAGTTGTAGAAGGCCCGCGCCCCGCCAATGCGGAAGTCTACTCCGCTCGCCGCGATCAGTGCCTCGGCCTGGGGAAGGATCAGCCCCTCCGGCGGCGGAGGTGCGGTGGTGGTGATGTCTTCCGGCAGCCCTTCGCATTGGTCGGTGTTGAAAACGGTGAAGCGCTTCAGGAACGGGATTGCACCGGGCTCGTCTCCGTCGCGCTCGGCCCGCCGCCGTTCTTCCTCGGGCGTGAAGCGATCGGCATAGACGACAGTCGTGCCGTACTCGCCCTTGCGCACATTGCCGCCGAGACCGAGCGCCTGACGGAACGTGAGCCAGCTCTGGCCGGAGAAGCCTCGTTCGATGACCGCGCCCCAGAGGATCAGCACGTTGATCCCGGAATAGCCTCTGCGGGTGGTGGCATTCTTCGGCATGGAGAGCGGAGCCTTCGCCGCCGCCGTTCCCCAGGGCTGGACCCAGGGCACACGGCCAGCTTCCAGCTCGGCAATGATCTTGCCGGTAATCTCTTCGTAGAGGCTCGACCGGTCCTGGCCGGCACGAGCGCGAGCGGTATTTCGGGTCATCGCAGTTCTCCGCGACGGGCGCCGCGAGCCTCTCTCGCAACCTCAAACCCGTCACGGAAAACCGGTCTGCACTCTCACTCTCACTAGGAGCTGGCGGTCGCAATCCGACTCGGTCTATCGGCCGCCGGGCGCCAAGGCGGCGATCCGTCTCGTCATGGAGTATGCGAAAGTGTCTACCCCCTTGGGCGAAGCAGGGGGTTTTGCGGGGTCTCCCCGTTTGAAGGGGTGCCGGAAAACCGCTGCCGGCGGGTTGCAGGCAGGGGAAGGCTTTCCCCCTATGACCGACCCCAAGGAGTCGATTTGTTTCAGGTTTTCAAGGGGACCATGTTGTGATAAAACCTCTGCTAGTTTTGAAGAAAGCAGAGGAAACATCACTCCCAATGTCGTCCACAAGCGCCCAGCGAAGTCGCGCACTCGATCTCCTGAAGGCCCGGGGAATGCTCAGGCTGAAGGACTTCGTGGCCGAAGGGATTGGACCGGAAACGCTGGCTCGCCTTATCCGGGAGGACGAGGTTGTTCGCCCGGCTCGCGGTCTTTACCAGCTTCGGGACACACAGGTCGACACGAGCCATGTGCTTGCAGAAGCCGCCATGCTCGTTCCCAAGGGCATTGTCTGTCTCACCTCGGCTCTTCAGTTCCACGAACTCACACTGCAGATGCCCTCGGCCGTCTGGATGGCAATCGACCGCACGGCGTGGAGGCCGAAGATCGACTATCCGCGAATCCGGTTTGTGCGTTTCACTGGAGCTGCGCTCACCGAAGGCGTTGTTCGCCATCGGATCGAGGGCATTGAAGTTCCTGTCACAGAACCCGCGCGAACAATCGTCGATTGCTTTCGCTACCGGGCCAAGGTCGGACTCGATGTGGCCATGGAAGGGCTGCGTGAAGGCCTTCGCCGTCGCCGCGTCACCCACGATGACCTCTGGCGGTACGCCCGAAAATCAAGGGTCTGGCCGGTGATGCGCCCCTATGTCGAAGCGATGGCGTCCGATGGCTCGTAAACCCCGCAACATTGGCGCTTCGGTGCGGGGACGACTGCTTGACCGGTCGCGCGCTGAACGGTCGGACTTTCAGATCCTGCTGACGCGCTACGCCCTTGAGCGTCTGCTTTATCGGCTGAGCGTCTCTGAGCATCGCGACCGCTTCATCCTGAAAGGCGCGATGCTCTTTGTCACGTGGGTGGCCGATCCGTTCCGACCAACTCGCGACCTCGACCTCCTCGGATATGGCGAAAACAACGCGGAAGCGATCGCTGGAACTTTCCGTTCTATCTGTGCCACGCAGGTTCCCGACGATGGCGTAACATTTGACATCGTCGGTTTGCAGGCCGCCCCGATCCGCGAGGAGGCGGAATATGGCGGTGTTAGGGTTCGCACGACAGCGACTATCGATGGCGCGCGCATTCCGATCCAGGTCGATGTCGGCTTCGGCGACGCCGTGACGCCGGCTCCCGTGGAGATTGATTATCCGACCCTGCTGGACAACCCAGCGCCGCATCTGATGGCCTATCCGGTCGAAACGGTCGTAGCTGAGAAGTTCGAGGCCCTGGTCACGCTCGGCATCGCCAACAGCCGGCTCAAGGATTTCTATGATCTCTGGTTGATCACGCAGACCTTCGAATTTCGGCGGGCGGTTCTGATTGAAGCCGTGCGGCGCACGTTCGAACGGCGAGGGACGGCACTGCCCGTCGATATTCCGATCGGCCTGAGCGACGAATTCACGGCCGTATGGGGCGCTCAATGGCAGACCTTTCTGGGCCGTGAGCGCATGGCCGCCGCGCCTGCGGTGTTTGCCGCAGTCGTCGCCGATCTGCGCGCCTTCCTGATCCCTCTAGTAGGGGCAGCAGATGTAGATCGGATCTGGCTGCCTCGCGGACCATGGTCGCAACCAGAGGCTTCGCCCAATACGCACGAAATAGAAAGTGAATGAACACGCCGCAATCGGGCGGTGAGGGGAGCGAATACCATGCAGATCGCCGATCTGCGCATTGAGAACTTTCGTAGTATCAGAGCCGGTCATGTCCGGTTCGGGCCGCATCCCGTGTTCATTGGCCCCAACAACTGCGGCAAGACGACGGTTATTGAGGCTCTGGCGCTGCTCTTTGGTCGCGACCGTATGGTGCGGACGTTAACCGAGCACGATTTCTTCGGGAGCGATCCGCAGCCCGCTGACCGGATCCGCCTCGTCGCGACGATCGTCGGGTTCGATGGCGACGAGCCCGCTGACCACACCGATTGGTTCAGAGATGATCGCGCGGTTATCAAATGGTGGAATCCAGCGACCGGCGCGGTATCAGCCACGCGTGACGATCCGGCCTGGCGACTGGCCTGCCAGCTCGGCTTCTGCGCCCGCTTTGATCGTCCGTCGCTGGAAGTGGAGACCGCCAGGTACTTCCACGATGACGACGCGATGGTGGATGTGTTTGTCGACGAGGTTTGGACGGCTGTGCCAGCCCGTCTGATCCGCGACGTCGGTTTCTTCCTGGTTCCAGCCAGCAGAACCTGGGACCGTGTCGTTTCCTTCGGCTCGGAACTCTTTCGGCGGGTGGTGGCATCGGGTGCGGGGCAGCCGGCGGAGTCGGTGCTCGGCGAACGCGATCGTCTGCGCGCGCCGCAGCAGCCGCTTGAAACCGATCCGCATTTGGAACCGATCATCGCGCAGCTCAATATGGAGCTTGCCGGGTTCTTCCGAACGCAACCGAAGCTCCATCTTCGGGTGACCGCGACTGACAGCGACGGCCTGCTTGAGGCGGTCGTGCCACACTATGCACAAGCTGGCGCGGCGCTGGGCTTGCCCGCGCGGCGTCACGGCAGCGGTCTGATCTCGCTGCAGCACCTTCTTCTATTGCTGCAATTCGGGCGACAGCGGGCGGAGGCGCATGAGGGCTTCTGGATGGCGTTGGAAGAGCCGGAGCTACACGTTCCGCCCCCATTGCAACGACGGCTCGTGCACCGCATCCAGGCGCTGTCGACCCAGACTTTTGTCTCCACACACTCGCCGATGGTCGCCGCTATCTCCGACCCTCTGGCAGTGGCCGTACTGCGTAACGAGGGCGGTGCGCTATCCTCCGTGCCGCTGCTTGCTGCTGCACTTCCGGCCGCGACGCCGAACGGGGTACGAAAGCTGTTCCAGCTTAACCGGGTCGACACGATCGCCGCGATTATGCACGACGCCGTACTCATCCCCGAGGGACGGACGGACTACGAGTGGCTGAAGCTGTTCGTCCGTGCGGTGGATCTCAGACAGGGCTGGACGGCGGCGGACGAAAGCCGCTTTGGCTCTTATGTCGGGGTGGTCCCGACCCACGATGCAGCGGTTGAGGCGACGGCGGCGGCTCTGTTTCGCCTGCACCCGCGTGTCACCGCCCTCGTTGATGGCGACGGTGCGGGTGTCGGTTACGCGCAGGCGCTTGCGGCCGCGGCGGCGCGGCCGGCGGTCATCCTCCGCTGGCCGGATGGCTGGACAATGGAGGACGTCGTCGGCTGGATCTTGGAGGCTGACCAAGCCGCGGCGATCGCCAGCCTGGCGCAGTCGGTGGCTCCGCCTCCCGCGACGATCGTCGCGATCGTGGCCCGACTGAAATCTGAGGACCGGGCGGCGCACGGGTTAAAGCAAGACCAGATCGCCTACGAGGCGGTCGCCGACGTCATCGGGTCTACCGGCGCCTGCTGCGGACGGACCCGGGAACTGCTGAACGCCATGACCGACATCCTGCTTGGAGGCGACAACGCGCGGTTCACGGTCGTAGCCGGCGAAAGTCCTCATATCCGGATTTTTCGACCATGACGCTCTTTGCGGTGGAGGGCGCGGCTGGCTGCGGCAAGACTTTTCGGTTGATGGAGGCGTTGGGCGAAGCGCTCGGCGCGACGCCGCTCCAAGAGGGACAGCGCGTCTTGGCGCTGACCTTTATGCATGGCGCGCGGCGCAGGTTGAACGAGAAGCTTCGGAGCGTTCCTGGACTCAAGGGCCGCTTTGAATGCGTGACCGTCGACAGCTTCGCCTGGCGACTCCTGCGCCGGTGGCGCGGCCTCGCCACAGCACTTGGTGTGCAGCCGTTGCGGGACCAGTATGATGCGCAATGCGATGCTGCCGGCGTTCTGCTCGAGAGGTCGGAGGTGCTCGGCTGGGCCGTGGCGAGTTTTCCGATTGTGCTGGTGGACGAAGCTCAAGACCTGAAGCCCCAGCGATTGAGGATGCTGTGTGCGCTGGCCCAATCGGCACGGACGCTGATCGCCGCGGACGAATTCCAGTGCCTTGACGCTGGGTTGCGTCCAAACCCCTTAATCGGGTGGATGCGAAACGCTTGCGAGCCGGAGGTCTTGAATCAGGTTCGACGCACCAACGTGCAAGCTCTCTTGGCTGCCGCAACAGCAATTCGCGGCGGCGCGGCACCGGTCGCGGGAAACGGATTCCGAATCTTGGCGGCGCAGGGCGTTCCCGTTGCGGCCGCGATGCTCGCCAGTGCGATCCGGTGGCGCGGCGGCGGGCGCGTCGCGGTGATCACTCCGTCACTTCAAGGCGGTTTCGCGCGCAACGTCGTGCGCCGCGTTTGCGAGAATTCCTGCGGGGCCCAACGAAACGGGCCCTACGCGATCCGGTGGGAGCGATCGGAGCAGGATGAGACGGCTGCTCTCATCGACGGATTTCAACTCAACGGCGTAGCGTCGATGACCGACGCTTTGGGAGCGCTTGAAGCTCTTCCGCAGTCTGGTCCAGTCCGCGAGGCCTGCATCTGGGTGAGACATCAGGCGCGGGCTCAGGGTCGGACGGAGTTCAGCCGCGCCGACATCGAGGCGGTCATCACACGGCAGGTGGCGGTTCGGCGCCAGCGCTACGGGACGGACAACTACGATTTCGCGGCTATGACGGTGCAGCAAGCGAAGAATCGCGAGTTTGAAGGTGTCTTTGTCCTATGGCCCTATCAGATTGGCGGCGACGCGGAGCATAAGCGGCGACTGCTCTACAATGCGCTTACGCGCGCACAACGCTGGTGCACGGTGGTCGCTCAGAATGCCGATCTTCTGCAAGCCGCGCCGTTCCGATGAGCGTCGAATGCTGAACGCCCTGCGGTTCCTTGACAATAGCTTCAAGCCCAACCTCCCTTACCCAACGGCGAGCGAAGCTTCAGGGTAGCGCCGGTGGTTCGAGACGTATCTGCAACTCGTCGAGATCGTCAACGACCGCGTCGGTTCCAGCGAGCTTCTGTAGATAGTCGAGCAGATCGTCTTGCCGGGGCTGGCCGAAAGCGAGACGGTAGACGGTGAGGCTACGTTTGAGCCAGCGAAGACGCGTGATTTCACGGCTGAAGGGTAGCAAAGGAACGCGGCGTTCGACTTTGACCGGGCCTTCATAGATCCAATACGGCACGAGGTCGGAGTTGACAGCGGCCTCGGATCGAGCGCGCTCGAACATGAGAGTCCAAGGATCGATTGGCGCCTCGCCACGACCCCGTACAATTCCGGCTTGCCGATGAGCGAGGTTCAGGCGGATGGCGTGGCCCTTGAAGCGATGAACTCGACCCTCACGCTGCTCCAGGTCAACCGGATTGCCGGGAAGATTCCAATGATAGACACGGTAACAGTAGGGATGAAAATCCAAGCCCTCCTGGCCGACGGAGGTGGTAGCGAGTGCGAATGGTCGGAAGGGTGAATTGAAGGCATCCCGTACTCCGCCGAGGCGGGCAACGGCGCCTTCCTCGTCGCGATAGTCGGCGAGCCGCATGGCGAACCGACCGCGCATCTGGAACTTGCGAACTACGAAGCCTTTGCCTTCCGCCATCGGTTCGTCGACATCGATCTGCGACGGCCGGATGGCCAAGGCGTCGGCCATCGCTTTGGCTATACCGGCAACGCGATCTGGTGACGGGCGGCCGCCGAGGCCTTCGGCGTCCACGAGGTAGTGGACATATTCGTCTAGGACAGCCTGAAGGTTGTGTTCGGCGCCATATGTGAGCACGCGGTGCCAATAGCGGTCCTCGGCCCCGCGCCGCAGCAGGGCGATGGCATCGTGCTGGTTGAACAGCGTGCGAAAGCCCCAGGCCACCTGGGCGGCAGCACTGAGCAGGTGCGGATCGTCCCATGCGACATCAGGGGCGATGCGCCGCAAGGCGCGCAGCGCGCATACGGCTGGGCTGCCCATCGCGACATCGACGAGCAATTCACAAAGATCCCCGCCGATTACGCCGAAATCGCTCTCCGCAGCCGTTTTGCTTAGTTCGGCGACATGCTCGCGAAATCCTTCTTCGTTCGCCAGAGCGGACAGGCCCGTCGGGGATGCGAGCCACGCGCCGGCCCGCGAGCCCAGCAGCCTGTCGATCGCCGCCGGCGCGGCCCACTCCGGACCCTGGCCGACGGACGAGCTACTGCCAGGCTGCCGGAGCGCGTCGAATGCCTGACGCAGACGTTCCGCTATGGTGGCGCGCATCGCCTCAAGCGAGAGGATCTCCGCCCGACCCGCGAAGATGGCGAGAGGGTCGGCGATCTCCGCCAGCTTGGGCGAGGGATAGATCAAGAGCAGGGCGCGAAGGCCTGCGAGGCGGCCCTTGTCCTGCCGGAACTGCAGAGGCCTCAACCGATGCGGCTCGAAATACCTCCGGCCCGACTCGCCGACGCCCATCCGTCGCTCGGCTTCATATGAGAGCAGCGCCGCGATCGCATCGGGCACCATGGACCAGGAGGAAAAAATCAGCGCCTTGGTCAGTGGCGGTCCGGCCCGGACCGGCCCATAGTAGGGCATGGCGGCGGGGATCCAGAGGTTCTGTTCGAGGTTGTTTCCGAACATGTCCTCCATCAGGGCGCGCATGCGCCCGTTGGCGGGATCGAGTATCTCATAGGCATCGAGCGCGTCTCGATCGAGCATGGCCGGCTTCGCGGCCAGGATAGCGTCGCGAAGCGCGGCAGAGGGGGCGCCGATACGCTCCTCCAGCAGGCGCTTGAGGCTATAGTGCCGCATGAAATTGAGTAAATAGGGCGCAGATTTCCAATATTCGACGATCTCGGGCGCATCCAGCGCCCGGGCGATATTGGAGACGACGGCGGCTTGGTGCAGATCGGTTGGCGCGACAGAGACGGTCATCTGCGGCTCGCTCATCATGGAATCGCGCGCGTCTGTGCTGGCGACTCGCTCGGTGCGCGTCATTACTCTTCGTAAGCTCTTCTCAACCGCTTTGCGGGCCTCGACCGCTGTATCGTGGGTGGCGGGAAGGCCATGCAGGAAGCCGCGGAAGGCGCGCATCTCTCGCGCCAGGGTGGCGACGAGTTCAGGTCCCCTGTCTCGGCCGTAGAGGAAGGTAAGTGTCTCGAGAAAATCCTGATAGTGATCGCCCTCGTCCGGCTCATCGCCGACTAGGGTCAGCATTCGGTAAGGCGTGGCCGAGAGGAGCAGTGTGCGGGCGGCATGCCCGTCGCTATCGGAATAGTCAAACAGCTCGCGCGCGAGGATGGCCGCATCGCTGTTTCCATGCAGCAAGTCGCGGAAGCGCTGGAACTCGTCCATGATGATTAGGTCGGGTTGCAGCGCGTCGACGCAAGCATGCGAGAGTTTTGCCCGAAGGCGGGCGATGAGGCTGTTGCGTGGCTGCGTCATTTCGAGCGGATACTGGTCGCGTCGGCGCGGAAACATCTCGCAGACCCGCTCTAGTTCTTGAAAGAGCTCTTGGTCCGTCTGCACGTCCCGGCGAAAGCGATCGATGATGTGGCGGTCGACGCCCTCAAGATCTAGGCCGTCAACGACGCGGTTCCAGCCGTCAACGCCAGCGCTTACCTGCAGAAGATTTTGCAGGCCGCGAGGACGCGACACGAGGTCCTCCAGCAGACGCAGCAGCAGGGCGCGCTCCTCGCTGACTCCGGTGGCCGAACGTAGGTCGAAGGTGGTCCCGGGCGTGAGGCTGATGAAATTGACTTTGTTGGCGTTGAGGCCCTGCGTGCCGCGCACCTGCAGTGGGATCAGGGTCATCCGCGTCGGCAGTGCTAGCTCCCGGCGGCCCAGGACATTCAGCCGGTTGATGTTCTGCGCCGCGATTGCCTGGTTCGAGCAGATGTAGAGGATGTCGATCCGCTCGGTCGTGTCCCACAGGCGTTCGATCATGCGAGCAATGATGCCGCGCGCCACCATGGTCTTGCCGAGGCCTACCTCGTCGGCCACTAGGAATTGCCGCACGGGATCGTCCGTGCCGTAGAGGCGGTCGAACACATAGTCGACGGTGCGGCGCTGGAAGGCCTTGAGCATCGCCAACGCCGGCGCAGCTAGAAAGCGCTCAGCCGGCATGGATGCGTTCCTGGGCCTTGAGCGCGATCCGGAAGGTCTCCCAAAGAGCCCGGAATTCGGCGGGAATCGGGTCTGGTCCGCCTGACCCGGCGCTTTCCAGACGGGTGATCAACCGTTCGATGGCATTAAGTTGGTCGCCACCACGGCAGAAGGCGCGCACCATCTCCTCAAGCAGTGGGGCGTCGTCTGCGGAAGCGCGCCATGCGCCATGACCGGGTTCGGCCTGCGCGGCGAGTGCGGCGGCAAGTGGATCTCCAAGTTCGGAGAGCAGCAGGCGCAGATAGCGGAAAAAGGCGTCCTTACTGTCAATCACCCAGCGCAAGATGGCGGCCTGCCGCTCCGCCGGCAGGCCGTCCATCAGGAGGCCGGTGCTGAACAGCGCTGAGGCCTCACCGCCGACATCGGTCATTCGGCAGGCGAGGAAACGGGTAACGTCGATGAGCGGCATCGCGCCCAGATCGACTGGTTGTCCGAGACGCAGTCTCTCCAGCGCGTCCCGCCCATGGGCCTCGCCACGGGTGATCGGCCAGACGCTAAGCGCGCCGAGACCAACGAGGGGCAGCGGTTCACGTGGCATCAGCAAGACACGCCAGAGCGGGCCGCCTGCCTCGTCTGGATCCGATCTCTCACAGCGGAGTTTGAGGCCGCTGCGGCACAGAAGCCGCCGGGCTTCGTCGAGGCGGGCCTCGGCCGCCCGCAGGTCTGGATCGGCCGCCGCAAGTTCGTCGGCCACGAAAGGCCGCGTCAGGCGCCCGAATCCCTTGGCGCCCAGGACTTCCTCGACGCTGCCGACCCGCGAGCGCTTGCCGGTCAGGGTGGCGAACAGCTCGACATTGCTGCCGGACAGGAGCGCCGGCCGTGTGGCGTTGCCTGAGCCGACAGTGATCGCCGTGTCCCAGCCGGATTCAGCGATGAAGGCCTTGGCGTGCAGGCCCTGTAGTGCCTCAGGCGCCGCCTCCTCCCCATCTTCTGAGGCTGCCATCTCATCCAGCACCATGACACGATCAAAACGGTCGAGGGTATTGCGCGAGACGGAAGCAAGTTCATCCGGACGGCTGATGAGAAGAGGTTTTCCCGCAGTCTGTAGGGCCGCCAACAGCGAGAGGGCAGCGTCATCGCAGAACGGCGAGATGACCCCCAGACGGCTGCACCGTTCAGGCTGCCAAAGCTTGCCGCCGAGGCCGTTGACCGCAAAGGCGATGGTCTCGAACGGTTCGGGCAATGTCCATTCCGCGCGCCGCACATCCTCGGCGAGCTCGTCGGCGAGAGCGCGCGCTCCGTCGGGCAGACCCGTGGTTGCGAGATCGGGCAGTCGGCGGATGAAATCGACGAGCGGACGGTTCGTCGCCTGAGGGCGCTTGGTGACGACGCCGTCGAGGGTCATGGCGATATCCCAAGAGCGATCGCGCGTGAGGTTTCGCGACAGAACGAGCAGGCGCAGTTGCACTGGATCTTCCGGGCGGACGGGCTTGAAGCGCAGCCCCCACATCTTCGGATGGAAGGCGCCATTGCCCGGCGCTCCGACCTCAACGATGATCCGTTCGAGCAGAGAGCAGAGACGCGAATGCGGCCGACTATCCGCCTGGATATGCCCAGCGTCGGTAAAGATCAGCAGTCGGCCGGCTATCCGCTCCGCGCCCTCGAGCAGCGCCAGGGGATTGGAGATGATGTCCTCGCGATTTTCAGCGGCAAACAGAGCAAGGCTGACCGGCGCCGCAAGTGCCGTCTCGAAGTCGAGCGAGAAGGTGGTGGCCACGGCCGCGTCGAAAACATAGCCGGGTGGCGGCTGCAGACTCGCGCCATAGAGCACGCGCTGTTCGGGATCGAGGCTCCGCCTATTCAGCATGGGCGAGGTCTCTGAGATGCGACTTGGCCTGCCCCCAGCGGAACGAGAGGCGATCAACGCCTGAGGCGCCGGTCCAGCGATCGCGCACTGCATGGTTGGCGAAGCGCGACTGGCTGGTCTTCAGACGCCGCTCGCGTTCCTCTACAATTTGGCGGGCCGCCGGAGATGTCTCGATCGCCGTCGCCCCGTCGACCACAAGATCGAGCCACTGAGTTACGAAGCGTTTTGCGGCGGGCCGGATGCTATGGGCGGGATGTTCTACGGCTTTCCAGAAGTCGTCGAGCGACCAAGTGCGAATGACGGTAAGGTCGAGGTCTGTGGCCCAGGCGCGGACACGCTCCTGATAATCGGCGATCCAATCGTCCTGCGCGCGCAGCTCGCTGAGCGCGAGATTGTAGAGAAGCGCCGCGCCCTGCATTACCTGCGAGAAAATCTCGCCGTGGCGCACGAGGCGGCGCGCGTCCGCAGGGAAAGCCGCGAGATTGGGATGCTCCCAGATATTGCTGCAGTCGGCATCGATGCCGTCACGTGCCAGCACGGTCAGCAGCGCCGTCGGCTGTGAGGCGAATAGGCGATCGATGATGAATTGTGCCTCGTCCACTGTCAGGCGAAAGACTGCGCGGTCGAGCAGGTCCTTGGGTGCGGCGGGCAGCGCCGGGCTCCACAGGGGCGGCGCCTGCGGAGCCGACGTCGCGTCTTCGTCATTCCGCACCGTCCGCGCAGGTTGCAGGCTGCGGAGCGAAGTAAAATAGCTGTCAATGGAACCAGGGAAGAGGCGGATTCCCCATGCCCCAAGGCCGGCCCAATAGACCGAACTTGGCAGACGCTGGAGCCCGGGGCCAGCATCCCGACCGATGATGCCGTTGGACTCTCCGCCAGCCTTCAGGGCTTCAGCGAGCTGATTCTCCTTCTCGCGCGCCTCAGACATGATCAGGCTGGGCGCGGCGTCGCGGCTGCCCAACATGCAGAATATCCATGGAATGAACAGCATGTAGCGCAGTCGTGTCTGGATTGTGCTGGTGCCTGGAAAGAGATGATCCGCGATCGAATCCCGGATAGCGCCCAGTCCGAGTTCGTCGCGGGTCTCGCGCTCCTGGAAGAGCGCCATGATCCGCTGCGCGCGCTGACGCTCCGCTTCGTCGAAATCGATCCATGCCAGAGATGACACCTGTTCGCCCCGATCAGCTTCCGGCCGCCGCGGCCGACGGCGCTGAGCGCGTGACCGGAATAACGACGCCGGAGGTGGCCAGCACGATCAGCCCGCGCTCGGTCTCGGTCATATCGAGGTAGGCGCGGACTTGAGCGCGGTAGTGGTCAAGGGTCTCCGTATCGGGCTCGACATCGCTCTTCCAGTCGATGATCACCTGCGGCGCGCCGTCTGGACTCAAGGCGATTGCGTCGGCGATGCCGGCGGAGGCCTCTTCTTGTGCCTCCGTCAGGACCGACGCATAGACCGGAAATTCCGGCGTCAGGCGCGGCCGCAGCGCGGCAATCTCGGGAAGGCCAAGAGCACGTGTCACGCAGCCGGCGATCTCGGCCGGCGCGAGCCCCTGAGCCGGGTCGTTCGCGACAGGGCGTCCCATCTGCCGGATCAGGGCGTCGGCGCGCGCGACGAGCGCGGGCGTCGTCTCCGGTGTTTCGCCGGTCAGGACCTCCTCCATGAGCTTGTGCAGGATGAGGCCTCGTTCGCGGCCACCATGAACAGCGACGGGAACGCTTTCCTTCACCGGCACGCCATCGGCGTCCGACACTATGATCTCCGGCATCTCGGGCTGCACTACGGGGCCGGCCGCGTCCTCGTCACGGCTCGGGGTCAGCCAGACGATGCGGCGATGGCGCGCGGCGATCGCGGCGGCCTCGCCAACGAAGATTTCGCGGGTCTGCGGATTCGCGGCCTCGGCCGCTGCAGCGCTGACTTCCGGCGGGAGATGTTTGAGGTCCAGGGCCGGAAGCTCGGCAAGCGACAATTCAAGAAGCGAGATCCAGGCCGATCCTTTGGCGACGACGTCGAGCCGGGGCAAGACCAGGAGTTCGCGCGCCCGCGTAGCGGCGACATACCAGAGCCGGATGCGCTCGCGGTCGAGCTCTGCCTTCTCGGCGTCGCGCGCCGCGTCGTAGCCTGCCGGTTTCACCCCGAAGACTGGGCAATAGAAGTGATCGTTGGTGCGATCAATGACTGCGTTCTCCGGCGCCATGATCTGGGTCATGGTGTTTACCGGCACGACGATCGGCCACTCCAGCCCCTTTGCAGCGTGCATGGTGTAAAGCGCCACCGCCTCTTCCTGGGCATCGGGCCGTCCTTCGACGGCGCGAGATTCGTCGGTCCAGGCTGCAGTCATCGCCTCGGCGAAGGCGCGCAGACCCCGGACCGCATAGGCGCGGCTGAGTGTTAGATAGAGATCGACATTGGCGAGAGCGCGCTCGGCCTGACCCCGATGGCGTTGCAGGAGGATGGGTCGTACGCGTAGGACGTCGATGGCCTGCGACAACAGATCATAAGGGGTTGTGGCGTTGGCCCTGCGACGCAGCGCCTGCAGCTTCTCGACGATGTCGCGGGCATGCGGATTGCTGATGGCCTCGGGATCAACACCGAGGTCGAGCCTTGGCAGTGCGTCGGGCGCTTCTTCGGAACGCGGTAGCGCCCAGACGAGGTCGAGCAGTTCCTCCTCGGTCAGTCCCACCAGCGGTCCACGCAACAGGGCACCCAGCGCTAGCGTGTCGCGCCGGTCGGTGAGGATGCGCGTGAGGGCGATTAAGTCCTGGATTTCCTGACGGCGGAATAGTCCTTTGCCCGCCTGGGTGGCGACCGGGATACCGCGCCGCTCTAGCGCCTCCTCATAGCGCCACAGATCGCTGCCGGTTGGCGCGAGCGGCGCGATGTCGCCCGGCCGGCATGCGCGCCGCTCGCCGGTCTTGCGGTCGAGGATGGCCTCGCTGCCGACCAGCCGCGCGCACATCTCGGCGACGGCCTCGGCTTCGCCGTTACGTTGGCGTTCCGCCGAAGCCTTGCCCTCTTCGTCGGCCACGGCGACGTCGAGGGCGGCGACGCTCAACCCCTCGTCCCGCTCGGGATGGAAAGGGTCGAGCGCGGTGAAGCCTGGTTGGCCATTCCCGACCGAAAGCAGCGCCTCGAAGCGCTCATTCACATAACGCAGGATTGGCGCACAGGAGCGAAAGTTGGTCGAGATCGGTAAGACGCTGTCGCGATCCTGCGCTAGGAAGGCCTCGCGCGCCCTAATATAGGTGGCGACGTCAGCGCCGCGGAAACGGTAGATCGCCTGCTTTGGATCGCCGACCAGGAACAGCGCGCCGGGGCGGATCCGGAACTCTGTCCAATCGTCGCTCGCCGAGCCTGTCGGGAGTTCGCCGCACAGGCGCCAGAAGATCTCCGTCTGCAGCGGGTCGGTGTCCTGGAACTCATCGACCAGCACATGGGCGAAACGGCTGGCGAGCGCGCCGCGAACCGCGTCGTGATCGCGCAGGAGATCGCGCGCGGCGAATATCAGGTCGTCAAAGTCCAGCAGGGCCGCCGAGCGTTTGTAATCGCGGAATCGCTGCATAACTGGCTGTACCAGACCGACGAGATCGGCGAGGACGCGGCTAGCAACAGCCTGCAGCAGCTCGGTCCGTGCCTCGCAACAGGCGCCATAGTGCGTCTCTGCCACGGCATTCAGCCGGTCACCGTCGGCTTTGGCGAGGCCGACACGCTTGGCCGCATCGCCCCATTTGCCTTTCTTCTGGTAGGCCCGGAAGCTTCCCGAGGCCGTACAGAGGTCGGGATCGGGCCGAGTGAGCAGCAGCCGAACGAGATCGGCGGGCTCTTCGGCCGTCGACGCGAATGCAAGACCGTCGGCCATCTCACCGAACCGGGTAGCAATATCCGCAGTCTCCACCTCGTCGGCGGGGGCGGCACCCGTAAATGCTTTGAAGGCCTCGGCCTTCTGGCGGAAGTCCGCCACGAGCGGTGGCAGCTGAACGTAGGCCTCCACAGTTATCGTGCGCCGGCCGCGCAGGTGGGTGAGGATCTTATGAATGAGCCCGACAGTTTCGCCGGGATCTTGCAGCACCATCTCGGCAATCAGCCCAACTCCGTCGCCAGCGAGCACCTCGCGCAGCCAGGTCTCGATGATCTCGACGAAGGCGAGGTCGGCCTGGTTGCGGTCCATCACCGACGCACCTGGGTCGAAGTCGGCCTCGACCGGATATGGCTTGATCAGCCGCTGGCAGAAGCCATGAATCGTCGAGCAGGTGATCTCGTCGATGGACGCGCTCGCCGCAGCTAGATTGCGCCTATGGTGGTCGGAGAGGCCGTCAGGTAAGGCGACGCGCAGCTCGGCCGGGATGCGGCCCTCGGCGAGTTCGCCGACGAATTCGCGCACGCGGATGAGGAGCTCGCTGGCAGCGAGTTCGGTGAAAGTCACCGCTGCGATGGCCTTGGGGGCGATCCCTTCCGCCAGCATCATAGCGATCCGGCCGGCCATGACTGCGGTCTTTCCTGAACCGGCCCCGGCCTCGACGAGGATGGAGCGGTCGTGGACAGCTATGGCGGCGCGGCGCGCATCGTCATCGGCCAGCGGTTTCATCGGCGAGTTCATTACGGGGCCTCCCAGACTTGCGCGGCAGCCCCTAGGCGCGAGGTGGCAGTGGCTATCTTGCGTTTGCAATAGGCGGCGCCGGCGTTTGCCGGCAGCGCAAAGGAGAGATCGTCATAGGCCCCGCCAGAGTCCCGGCCGATCACGCCGGCCCCAGACAGAAGATTTGCGCGGGCCGCGCGCAGATAGCCAGCGATCTCGACGAGCGTGGCGTCGGGATCTTCAAGTTTCAGGTCGATTTCCTCGCGTAGGTAGAGGAGCGAGGCGCTGATGGTGACCTCCGCGCCCAGCAAGGCCCTGACGGCGAAGGCATAGAGGCAGCGTTGCAGTTCCTTGCCGCCGTCCAGCGTGATGCTGCCTTTCGGCGGCCGGCCGGTCTTGTAGTCGCGCACCAGCGCGCGGCGGCCATCGCCAGAGATGTCCAGCCGGTCGATATACCCGGCTATGCGGAAGCCGGCGCCGGGGATCTCGACGACCGCTGAGGCATCCCATGGCACGGTGGCATCCGACTTAGGCTCTGCCCCGCCGAACGGCACCTCACCGAAGGCGCGCGCGTTGGGGAGATGTTCATCGCCGAAAGACAATGCCCGCGCGGCCAAGGCGCGCGCCTCATCGAGCGTGCGCCGCCAGATCACGCGCGGCGGCACGGCCCGTTCGGTCTCCCAGAGGCGACCTATGTCAGCGGCGGTGCTATCCACAGCGGCGATAATTCGGTCTGTGCTGGCTGCTGAAAGGCCTCCACCGGCTTCGAGGGTCCGCAGCGCAAGGTCGAGAGTCATGTGGACAAGGTCGCCCATCGCGTGGGCGTCGAGTACCAGTGGGTCGGCGCCGCTTTCAGGGGTTCGCCATCGCAGTCCATATCGCCAGACAAAGCCGAGCGGATTGCGCAGGAGCTGACGCAGCGAGCTTGCCGATTGGGTCCGATTGAGGATGGCGAGCAGCGCGGGATGATCGGCGCGGACGAGGCCGTCGTGGGGCGTGATTTCTTCGCGATGCCAATCTCGCCAACAGGCCATCGCTGAAACGGCCTGCGGCATGGCGCTAAACTCTTGTGGCCGTGCCATCAGGCGGTCGGTCTCGCTGAAAGCGTGGTTCGGCACGGCGTTGCGCCGTAGATAGGTTTCATCGGGCTGGCCTTGCAGCAGGGTGCTGCGCCCGAGCAACCGGCCGTCGTCATCTCGCCGTGCGCGGGACAGGACAACCTGGCGTGTTGTGGTGGCGAGGACGGTCTCGAAGTCGCGCCGGTCAGCCGCCCCAACCGGAAGGGGATCGAGTTCGGTGGTTGGAATGATGTGATCGGAGAGAAGGCGATCTTCGGAGATACCGCGCGGCCAGCGCGAGGAGTTGAGGCCAAGGAGCCGAACGAAGCGCCGCGGCGAGGCGGCGAGCGCGCTCGCGGGCATCCAGGCTACCGAGACGCAGGCCTCCAGCGCGTCGTCCTGTTTCAGTGCTTCAAGTGTCATGTCGAGCGAGGCGGCGGGGCCGGTCAGGAGCGCCTTGCGCCAGATTGCCAGGGCGCGGCCGGAAAGCATTTTCTCGCCTACCTCCTCGGCCGCCGCGGCGCCCTGGGCCAGGAGTGCGATGACGGCGCGCAGCGCGGCTCCATGATCCGGCCAGTCGGCGGCGGTGAGGCGGTCGACGAAGCGGGCCCAGGCTTCGGGCGAGGCCAGTGGCGCGTCGGCTGGCAGTATGCGGGTCCAGCCCGCTGGAAGCGGCCGGAAGGGGCCAGACTCGGTCCCGAGTAGCGCCGCCAATCTCCGCATCCGCGTTTGCGAGAGACCCCGCACCAGAATATCCGCCAGCGCCGCCGCTGTTTGCCCGTCCCGGCAGGCCATGATCTTGATGCCATGGACGAAATGAAGATCGAGATTGGCGTCTGCGCGCAGCGCCAGAAGGTGATCGTCGTAATCGGCGGGCATGACCGAGGCGAAGGCAATGTCAGCAGGCTCGGCCTCACCGGATGCGATTAGCTGCCGCGCCCAGCGGATGGCCTCGACGGCCTCGTGGTAGGCGGTGGAGGCGCTTACGGAGAGGATAGTGGGCGTTTGGGGTTCGGCCCGCACGACTTCGATGGCGCCGCCATCGAGCCAAGAGGGAACCGATCTCGGGCCGGCGATCCAGCGCATCGGTAGACGTGCCGCAATCGCATGCAGTAACGGCCGCCAGCAGGGTGAGAGCTCAGTGATTCCGACGATGTCGACAGGGCCGAACAGCGTCGCGGCGTGATCGAGGCGCTGTAGGGCTGCGGCCACGAGGTCAGCGGGCCGCACCATTGCTGGCGGCAATGCAGCCAAGACCGCCTGTTCGAGATTGGCGATCGACAGTAGGCGGGGATGGTCGAGAGCTCGAGCCTGTAGATCGATCCCCGC
>Ga0163153_10002582_pt1 | contig 25912 bp, 19 predicted proteins | sample OliLakLV19MP6IB1_FD_148629 | JGI IMG/M metagenome (GOLD analysis project Ga0163153, IMG submission 148629) | Freshwater microbial mat bacterial communities from Lake Vanda, McMurdo Dry Valleys, Antarctica - Oligotrophic Lake LV.19.MP6.IB-1 | ecosystem: Environmental > Aquatic > Freshwater >...
ATTCTCACATCGTTCATCTATACGCGCCCAAAAGTGTGAGGCTCAGTCTTATTCCGCTGCATATAATTCAAAAACATAACAAGGCCAGGTAACGGTATAATACAAGCCTCTTGCACGCCAGGGTGCAAATGTTTTGGTTTGAGACAAAACCAAACCAGGGTATTGGTCAGAGCGGTAATGATAGTTATACCCTGCATTTTTTTTGCTGTAAAGAGAATCGGATAGCAGGAATTTTTCAGCAGCAAATTCCTGCAGCAATTGATCGCTCAATGCCTGGCTATGGAGTATATGGGCCATGCGCCAATCGGCACCGGCATCAACCGTAACATATAAAGTAGACATGGGAATATGGAGGCTCTCACCGGTTGTATCAGTAACAACCAACCGGTACTGGCTTGCAAACTCCCCTTTTTTAGCGTGCACAAAATCAGTGCTGTGGTCTTTCATAAATAACTGTACACAAGGCAGATCCTTACAGGCCGCCAGCTCAATGAATTCGGTAGCGCTTAACAGGTATCTGGCCGGGCCAGTAGTTACCTGCTGTTCTGCTGCTGCCTGGTCCTGGTCTTCTGCAGGTTTATCTGAGTTGTTTTTACAGGCAGTAAACAACAGGCACATCAAAATAAAGCAGGCGCAGGGTACAAAATAGTTCATACGGTGGGTGTTTATATGAGTATTGTTTAATGCGGTAAAAAGTAAAATCTAATGTAACTATTTTTTGCGCGGAGCTTTTTTTATTTTTCAGGAGATGACCTCCGTTGGTGTGGGTTGCCCTAAGTGGATGTGGGTCGCAGTTGTTGTTGGTCGCCTCTTCAGCCTGTCATTCCGGGCAAGCTGGATGATCGTACATAAAAAAGAGATCGTATAAGCATGCCATACATTGTCATATACAGTCTGGTGCGACCCGGAATCCCGTGAAGTCGCACCACATCATTTGCGGAGGTTGTTGGTCGCCTGACCACAACATGTTCGTCACTGCAATCATCATTCTAACATCATTCATCCATCCGCGCCAACACGTGTGCGGCTCGATCTTAATATTCCTGTGGCGCGGTTTTTTTTCTATATCATTGCCCCGGGTTAGCACCCGGGGTTATTGATGTTGCACCCCTTCGGGGTTGAATGCAGGAATATCATGCATATTTGTGTGACAGGATATTTGTGATTATTTTGTAATCACTAATAATGCTGGCAAGGAAGATTTTTCATAAACGACAGAGATGATTTTTAAAGTAACCGTTTCCACCATTTACACCTGTTCCTTAGAAAGGGCTTTTAAGACACCCATGCTTTGTGATGTGTCCAAAGTTCATACGGGCTATGGTATGATGCCCAAAGTAACGCATAGCACGAATGACGAGCAGTGGGGAAAACCGGGTTTTAGCAAGAAGGTCTTTGTTGCAAAATCAATTACGCAAAAAGGTGGCTTCGCTTCCGTTGACAAAGTGATTGAAAGAATAGAAAACAACTACTGGAAAATTGAAGTAAACGAATTTCAATCGTGGTTGTTGGGTTTCTATAAATTTGAAGGGGAGTGGAAGACAACAGAACTTGAACCAAAAAGGATTTTAATAGACTATACCTATTCCCTGCATTCGAATAATGCATTACTCTATCCGCTAAACTGGCTATTTGCAAACGCGTTTTGGAAAATCTATATGAAAAGAGTACTGGAGAATGTTAGAAGGATAGCTTATAACAAAGAGCCTTATTTGTATGAATAGAAAAAAGTGAATAAAATTTTATTGCTGTCACGACTTTGTTACTGCCGTTACTATTGCCGTTAGGTCTTTATTATTGCCGTCAGGTCTTTTGACTTGGCGCTCTGTTCCGCCCCGGAAAGCAATTGTGATTGTCGTGTATAAAATTTCATATGCACATGGCAATGTTGCAAACTATATCAACATGTCATTGCGGGCAAGCAACGTGACTCAAAGATTGAAACAGTTCCTGATCATTTTGAATGATAGTAATATGGAGACATGCGCGACCCGCAATCCCGTGAGCGCATTTCATCTTCAGCCCAGCGAATAGGGCAGGTCAAATTACCATTCACGACTCAACGCTCACCGGTGCTGTGCTAATTCTCCCTGGTCGGAGCCACCCCGATACGTATTGCCAAAAGTTTTTTTTCACCCTCATCGACATTTGCCGTTGGGTCTTTCGACCTGATGCTTTCAATAGGACCTACTTGCCTGATGTATTTAAAATCCCGTTAGGGATTAAAGTTTGGTAGAAATTTAGATAGAAATGAATCAAGTCCTGAAGGGACGATATATTTGGCAGGTACAGTTTTTGAAATAAAAAAAGTGTTGCTATCATCCGATAACGATCGTATGACAGGCACATCATAAATCGAAATTGACAAGCCAATTGAAAAAGTAAACAGGTGAGCGGGAATTCGGGACGAGTCGAATTAACTAAATTCCTTAACTTGTATCAGAATGATCGCTGTGAATTCATAATAAAACAGATACCCATGAAAGAGGATCTTAAAAGACTTTCAATCGAAGAACTTAAAAAAAAAGAAAAGCAGTTGAAGGTCATCACCGCATTCTTTATTGGGATCTTGATCGTTGGCTTAGCGGCCTCTCTCTATTTGACGGTCACCGAAAAGAAATTTACCGGTGGCCTCGTGGCGGTGTTGGCCCTTGCAGCCATCTTACCCATGAACTTTAAGAATATCAAAATCCTGCGGGATGAAATCAATTCCAGGAGATAATTTCTGGGGACAATACGCTCGAAGGAGAGGAACATCTACGCGTAATCAATCTGTTCATTATGTTGATCCGAGATAACCGTAATTAAAAAGAAACGGCCTATGAGTTTCTTTTGAGATGATGATAAAGCTACGCAAATAGATAACATAGCAATCACATCATAACTGAGACGCACGATCAATTTTCCAATGCGTGAGCTGATCATCACGGTGTGTTTCAACAAAACCATTTTTGATGAGCACGCGATGCGAAGCAATATGTTTCAGGGGCGCATCGGCTACCACCGTCTTTAACTCCGGGTAACGGAACCCCCATGTGAGCAGCGCTTGCAACGCTTCGCTGGCGTAACCCTTGCCATGATAGCGCACGTCAAGGCCATAGCCCACCATGGTCTTGCCATCTTCATCCATGAAACCGGAAAAGCCAATGCCGCCAATGGCGAGCGGCTCTTCTTTTAAAATGATTTCCCAATTCGTATACCATTCAAAGCGATGCGATTGTAAAAACGTTTGACTAATCCAGAACTCGAGTGCTTCGGCCAGATCACCAACAGTGGCGGGGTCATGCTGGCGCTCCACATAGAGAACGCCCAGGTTTTTAGCTAGCGCAGGTGGATCATATTTATAGAGTAATAATTGTTCGTGCGTTAAGGGTACCAGGATAAGACGATTGGTTTCTAACATGGGTAATTTTTACAATGTAGTACTAAAGTGACAGGACTTGTGTGAAGTCCGGAGAGTAACGCCCGCATAGAGCGATCACTTACGCTATATCAGACTGCAGATGTTGAGGTCTTAAATTTTTCAGAGGCAAAGCGGATGCGCTGTAAAGATGGAGAAAACAGCAAGAGGGTGCAAGCATCTGGTATCTAACCTGCTTTCCGTCATAGTTTGTCGTAAATCACCTTCCCATCAAAAACAGTGAGCACAATTTTAGCTTCGTGGATTTTCATCGGGTCGATCAAAAACAAGTCATCAGAAAATACAATCACATCGGCCAGATAGCCAGGCGCCAGTAATCCTTTTTTCTTTTCTTCAAAGGATGAATATGCACCGGCATACGTGTATGCTTTCAATGCCTGGTCTATTCTTATTTTTTGAGCAGGCACCCAGCCACCTTCCGGGTAGCCCAATGGATTTCTACGGTTGACAGCCACATGAATGCCGCGGATGGGATTGACGCTGATGGCTGCAGGCCAGTCGCTGCTATACACCAGGTGACCACCATTCTGTAACATCGCGTTCCAGGCAAATGAATAGGGCAGCCGTGATTGTCCAATTGCTTTTTCCCACACGGCAATGGTGCCAGGGTCGGCATGGATGGGTTCCATACTGGGCATGATTCCCAATTTTTTAAAGCGTGGCAAATCATCAGGCGAGATGGTTTCAATGTGTTCCACCCGGTGCCGCTTGTTCACCGATTTATTTTCGGTCATAGCTTTTTCATAGGCATTCAATGTTTCGCGCACAGCGAGGTCGCCAATGGCATGCGTATAAATTCTAAATCCTCTTTGATCACATAGTTTCACCAGCTCCTGATAGGTGGCCATGGGCATGCTCAGGGAGCCTGCTGCATCTTTCGCATCAGGTGCTACATCCTCATAGGCATTCAACATTGCAGCTGAGTGCGATTCGATCACACCATCGAGCATGAACTTAATGGCATCGGCCCGCAACAAGGGATGGTTTGGCCCGATGCTGTCTTTTATAAACGTATAGCGTTCGATTTGTTCAGCGGTCGTTTTATCATCCACCGAAAAGGCAGCAGCATAGCGCATGGTTAATTCACCGCTGTTGAGCAGCTCTTTAAATAATTTCACATCGGTTTCATCGCCACTGGCATTTTGTGCACTGGTGATGCCGAGTGAGGCGGCCAATGCGAGACCTTTGCGCAGCGCATTCAGTTTATCCTGATACGAAGGCGGTGGAACAAATTTTCCCACCAGCGACATGGCACCTTCTTTCATTGCACCGGTGGGCACACCATTTTTATCTTTCACCAATTCTCCGAAGCCATCAAACCGGGTTGACGCGGTGATGCCTGCCATAGCGAGTGCTTTTTTATTTGCATAGGCACTATGACCATCATAGGCTTTGATGAACACCGGTTTATCAATATCCAACGCTTTCATCGTAGTGTGATCAGGAAGCCCCGATTGAAAAAACGTGTACTGCCAGCCTCTGCCTGTGATCCACTCTTTGTCAGAATTCTGTTTAATAAAGTTCTGAGTGTTGGCAATGACTTCGTTAAGCGAAAGGGTACTGGAGAGTTCCACTTCCGACAAGCCCATCGAGCCACCGAGGAAGTGAATGTGGGCATCATTGAAACCGGCCGTCACCAATTTTCCCTTGAGGTCAATGATTTTAGTTTCTGGGCCCGCGAGCGTCAGGATGGTTTCTGTTGTGCCCACTTGGGTTATGGTGTTGCCGGTGATGGCCAGTGCCTGCACGAAGGAGGCAGAATCTTCGCCCGTCCAGATATGGCCATTGGTCAGGATGAGTGTGGGCTTGATTTCCTTGGTTCGCTCGGTGCAAGCTGCCAACAGTGACAATGAAAGAAATAGAACAACTGAAAATTTATGGAAGCGATTAAAGAATTGGATCATGGATAGTTGTGCGGTTTATCGGACGATAAAACTAAGTAAAAAAAACGTTTGTAGATTCCTGATGGGAATATAACCGTGCTATTTCAAATCAGCGCGTCAGTGTGATTGATTCATAGAGCACCAATAACCATCCATTTAATTTCCTAACAAAGGTTTAAGTAAAACCTGACTTTTATCATATCTGGTACACATGATTCTTGCTAAATAGTACTGTCTTAGCACAGCTTATTTTGTTGTGATTACTATTCAATATGGAAACCACCGACCGGGTAAACACTATCATCCAATCGCTGGACACACGTTCGGCAGAATCCGTAACGCAGGCACTGAATGCTGCGAAGGCGTTAACGGACCTCACCTACGATGAAAAATTAAGTCTGACCAAATCACTTTCCGAAGTATTTTTTCATGTGCATCATACCGGCTCTAGCAGGATGCCAAAGCTAGCTGTGATGATCGAAAAACTCATTGCGAAATTCGGTACTGAAATGATTCCGTTTCTTTTCAAAGAGATTCTGGCAGCCGACACGGAGACCGCTGTGGACTTTGGAAAAAGCCTTGCACGCAATGGAATAGTGGGACTTGAATTTATTCTTTCAAAACTCGATGACCATCGTGAGCATGATCACGACCTCATCAACCTGATTCAGGTGCTTTCACTTTTTAAGATTCCTGAAGCCGCCAGGGCAGTGCCGGCCATTCTCGCGGCTGCTCAGCATAACAATCACCAGGTGACTTCCATGAGTTTGTATTCGGTAGGGAGATTGGTACAAAAGCTACGACCGACTGCTTTTAGCGAAGAACTCAGATCAAAAATAGTTGACTCAGTTTTTCGCTTTCTATCCAACCCGCAAGTGCTGGTTCGAAAAAATGCAGCACGCGCGCTGGGCAAAATGTTGCGTAAAGGATTATTGTCGATTGAAAATGAAAAGAAACTCTATAAGACCTTTCTTGCTATTGCAGGGCGCGATGAGCATCATAACTGGGACCGTGCTTTTATTGTAAGACACGAAGCGGAAGATTTCCTTCCTTACTTCTGTCAGTCGTCTCTTCATAGACGTCAATATTCACAGAGCTATAAAATTCTTTCGAAGCGTTTGCTTTGTCCTAACACCTATCATTTTACTATTGACGCTCTACTGATAGCAAAAAAAATTGAAGGTGGTCAGTTCCTGATTATTCGTCCGCATATTCTGAGCGAGCGCATACCGCTTTCTGTTTGTGGATGGGATCGTGAACACGGCTCGGTCCACATTGTTGTTTCGGCCGTAGGCAAGACCACCACTCAAATCAATGCGATGGAGAAGGGAGACTTTTTTGAAGATGTGGTTGGTCCCTTAGGTGAGCGTTCTATTCTTCCAACCTCCATGGGCACCTGTGTGGTGATCGGAGGAGGTTATGGCACCGGAGCCATCATTCCTACAGCCAGAGACATGAAAGCAATGGGTAATAAGGTAATTGGCATCGTGGGCGCACGCACCCAGGAAAGTTTGATTATGATTCCAGAGTTGACTCAGGCCTGTGATGAAGTGTTGATCACAACCAATGATGGTTCTTCCGGCCTGCAGGGTTTTGTAACCGATGCACTCAAGCAGGTGCTCGACCGCGAGAAAGTGATTTATGTGCTGGCTGTGGGGCCGGTGCCTATGATGAAAGCCGTAAGTGAAATGACACGCTCATTAAAAATCAACACGTATGTCTCGCTCAATGCGATCATGGTGGATGGCACAGGCATGTGTGGGGCTTGCCGCGTAACGGTAGGTGGCGAAACGAAATTCGCTTGTTTCCATGGACCCGACTTTGATGGACATAAAGTAGATTTTGAAAACCTTACCAAGCGGCAGAAAATGTTTGCAAAGCAAGAGAAGATGGCCTTCGATACTATGAATCGTTGAACGATATAGACGATGACACAGACACCGGTTACTTTAAATAAGAGAGAACGCTCACTGATTCCCCACCAGGAAATGCCGTTGCGTTCTGCGCAATCCAGGATTCATAATTTTGAAGAAGTACCCATCGGCTACACCGATGAGCAGGCACGGCTTGAAGCGTTACGATGTCTGCATTGCAGCAAACCCAATTGTATAGAGGCATGTCCCGTTGGAATCGATATACCTGGTTTTCTCCGGCTGATTGAACAAGGCAACCCCAGTGCAGCAGCAAAAAAAATAAGAGAGACAAATTTTTTGCCCGCTGTGTGCGGAAGGGTATGCCCACAAGACAAACAATGCCAGGCAGTGTGTGTAGTAGGTCGCAGAAATATTCCTGTAGGGATTGGAAATCTTGAGCGCTATGCAGCCGACTACGAACGCGTAAATGGATTATTTGAAATACCCGCCATACAAGAACCTACTGGAAAAAGAGTAGCGATCATAGGCTCAGGGCCTGCCGGACTTTCCGCAGCCTATGCACTGGCAATACAAGGGCATGAAGTAATTGTTTTTGAAGCTTCTCACAGGGCCGGTGGCGTTTTGGTATATGGCATACCCCGTTTTCGTTTGCCCATAAAAGTGATTGATGAAGACATTCGTTTTCTTACCAAGCTGGGGATTCGCTTTGTGTATAACATGGTGATCGGAAAAATACTCACGTTGGAAGATTTACTTTACAAGGAAGCATTTGATGCCGTGATGATCGGAACAGGAGCAGGATTACCACGCATGCTGGATGTGCCAGGCTCAAATGCCAATGGAGTTTATTCTGCCAATGAATATCTCACGCGTATTTACCTCATGGAAGCCAATCGTTTTCCGAATTACAGCACACCTGTTTTCTCAGGAAAGAAAGTTGCCGTTATTGGTGCCGGCAATACCGCGATGGATGTGTTGCGCACAGCGAAACGTTTAGGCGCAGAGCCAACGTGCTACTACAGAAGATCGCACCAGGAAGCACCGGCACGATCAGAAGAATTAAAGCATGCTGAGCAGGAGGAAATGGTATGGCGCTGGCTTTCCAATCCGGTTGAGTTCATCGTGGATGAAGACAATTTTGTAAAACAGATAAAGTGTGAGCGCATGGTGCTTTCCGAGCCGGATGAAACAGGAAGACAGAAGCCAGTCCCAACAGGAGAATTTTTTGTAGAAGACTGCGACACGGTGGTGATGGCACTGGGTTGTAGTGTGAATCCCATCATTCCATCAACCGATGCAGAAATCCGCACCAACAAATGGGGAGTCATTCTGGTGGATAACAATACATGTGAAACGAGCAAGAAAGGAGTGTTTGCTGCGGGCGATGCAATCACCGGAGGTTCAACGGTCATTCAGGCAATGGGCCAGGCTAAAAAAGCAGCAGCGGCCATTCACGAATACCTTATGGAAAAAGTTAACCGCGATGTGACTGCTGCTGCAAAGACTACTGTAGAATGAACGTCTTCCGTGATTGACTAAAAAATACTGAGTCCATTTTATGATTTAGGCATTTAGTTCAGCTCACCTTTTTCTGCTGCCTTCTTCATTTTCTCATTGGCATAAATGGCTACTTCCACGCGTCTGTTTTTCTGATCATTTTCTGAAATAGGTTGCACCTCTCCATATCCATTGGTAGTGGTCCGGCTATTCTTTACATTAAGTTGTTCCAGGTAAGTTGCCACTGCCTTGGCGCGCTGCTGTGATAGATTCATATTATATTTTTCCGTGCCCTTTTTATCGGTGTGCCCTTCAATCAGGACATTGGTGTCTTCATATTTGTTCAAGGTCTTTGAGAGGGCTGTCAGGTTCTCCTTTGTTCCCGGGGTCAATGTATAGGAATCAAAGTCGAACATCAATCCCGAATCAAACGTGATTTTAATACCTTCACCCACGCGCTCAATAGTAGCGCCTTTAAGATCGGCTTTTAGCTCTTCGGCTTGTTTGTCCATGTTACGCCCGATTAGGGCGCCCGCAGTGCCGCCAACCGCTGCACCGATTATGGCTCCTACAGCCGTGTTGCCAGATTGTTTTCCGATAATACCACCGATGACAGCGCCAGACCCAGCGCCAATCGCGGTGCCTTTTGCTGTGTTTGAGGCTTTGCAACCCAGCACGAGTTGAACGGATACAATAATCAGTACCACCCATGCGGTTTTATAGAAACTTACCATAGTTGTTTTCATTTTTATATTTTTTGATATAGAACCATCAATTAAGAATTGTGCCGGAAATGAATTCCCGTGAAATCAACCAACCCAAGTCAATGGGTGTTTGAATGGAGAATATGTGTGAAATAAAATCCCCAGTTATCGGGTAAATGAGAACGGAAGTCCTCAATGTAAACACGACCAGATTCATACCACTTTTTTATCGCGAAAGGTTGGAAAGGGTATTACATCATCACCTTTCTTCACAAAAAGCGCACCTTCTTGAGAATATTATCGTTGTATTCGTATATCAATAATCAATTCTGCCTATATTGACCCAATAATGAATATTTTGAGAAGCTGGAGAGAACAAAAGATTTTGCTAAAACGGATATTTCCTATTCTTTCTGATGAGGATTTCGTCTTTGAAGACGGCAATAAAGAAAGTATGTTTAAGAAACTGGAAGCGAAATTAGGCAAAAGTAAACCTGAATTGGAAGTGATCTTCGCAGAGCTACAGCTCTTGTAATCGGCAGACACCAGAAACACTTCTATCGCTAGAACATATTCTCACCCCCATAGATCAAGAACTATTGTTTCAGATGATCAGTTGAGTAATCAATGGAGCCAACGAAATCAATGGATGAGTCACAAAATTGGACGCGCCTTCAAACGGTGGGAGAGGAAATCGCCAATAGTATCAGCCATGGTATAGGAGTGTTGGCCGCCATAGCAGTGACACCCCTTCTGATCATGAAGGCAATACCGCTTGGCGTAGCTGCCGTTACCGGAGCCATCATTTTTGGAGTGACCATGATCGTATTATATCTCTCCTCTACGCTCTATCACGCTTTTCCTCATAGTAAAACAAAACGCGTCTTCCGTGTTTTCGATCATAGCGCAATATTTCTTCTGATTGCAGGCACGTATACTCCTTTTACGCTTAGTGTATTGCCAGGTGCCTGGGGCTGGACACTATTTGGAATCATCTGGGCACTTGCAGTAGCAGGTGTTGTGATGAAGTCCATTAGGAATGTTGGCACCAGTAAACTCTCTATTGCACTCTATCTGGGCATGGGTTGGCTTGCTGTGCTGGCTGCAAAGCCCCTCTATGACACACTGCCTGGCTGGGGTTTATTCTGGTTGCTTGCAGGCGGAGTTATGTATTCAGTAGGCGTACTCTTCTTTGCCTATGATCACCGCGTTCGCTATAATCACTTCATCTGGCATCTCTTTGTCATGGCCGGAACAGCCTGTCACGTAGTGGCGGTTTTAGGTTATGCCCTATGAAAATTCATGAAATGCACCCTCACGAAGTCTTGTTAGAAGTCATTTTCCCTATGAAAACTCATGACTTATACCTGCATAGAGTGGTGGCCAAAGTCATTTTCCCTATGGGAACGGAGTAGGGGGGGTACCCACTCAGAGTGAATTTCATAGGGAAACGCTATTTCTTTCGCAATACTTTTGTAGTTTTGTCTAATTAATTTTTTAAACCTAATTTTTAACAATCACTAAAATCAATTAACGCTATGGCAAAAAAAGCAGCAAAGAAAAAAGCAGCTCCTAAAAAAGCAGCAAAGAAAGCAGCCCCTAAGAAGGCAGCAAAAAAAGTAGCAAAGAAAGCAGCTAAGAAATCAGCTAGAAAACCTAATGCAGCTTTCATGGCACCATTAACTTCAAGCCCTGCTCTTGCAGCAGTGATCGGAGGAACTCCAATGCCAAGAACACAGATGATCAAAAAAATCTGGGACTACATCAAGAAGAACAAACTTCAGGATAGCAAAAACAGAAGAATGATTAATGCTGATGAAAAGCTAAAAGTACTTTTCGTTGGCAAGAAGCAAATCTCTATGTTTGAGTTAGCCAAGATCGTTAACAATAACGTGAAGAAGTAATTCTGATTTATTCCGAAAGGATAAGGCGCAAGTCGGGTGTTATTTAACACGTGGCTGGCGCCTTTCTTTTTATAGGGAAGTAATTGCGCGGCACTACTCCACTTCTCTCAGCATACCTTAGTACTTAATAAATTTCCCGGTATCCGTTATCGTTCCTTCTGAAATCAAGTGATAAATATAGACGCCCGCAGGCAGATGGATTACATCAATGGCGTCTGCAACAAGTTCCAGTTCTTTTTCAAAAACGATTCGGCCAAACAGATCAAGAATTCTGAACGTCTCGCCACCCCCTGCTGAAAGAATAGTTAAGTCGCTGTTTGAAGTAATCGGGTTGGGAAAAATAATAGCTTTGCCCTTTTCCTCTATGGTAATTTCAATCAGATCAGAAAGTATTTTGATGCCGGATTGAAGCACTATCTCAGCTTGATAAATCATCGTGCCGGGCTGTAGCTCAGTGTCATAGAAATCAAAAAATAGTAATTTTCCTTCAGCGGTGTTCTTGAACACATCGGTGTTTCCATTGGTAGTTCTCAAAATAGTAATGTGTTTGACCTGATACCACGAGCTCAATTGCAATTGAATTCTTATTTGTGTTGCACTGTATCGCTCAGCGGTGAATAGATTCAAATAGCATAAGGCCCCCTGTTGGGTATAGTTGATGGTGTTACTTTTTATTCCTGTCACTCCGTTTAATACCGGGGATATGGCAAAAAAATCATCAGACGATTTAGGTAAAACAACCAGGGTATCATTTATAGCAGATACTTTTTTCAAGTATTGATTTCCCAAGGTATATAGTTCGTAACTCGTTGCGTTGGGTATGGAATTCCAGGTAAGTCCAATACTGTCGGCACACACAAAGGCGGTTTTCATTTTAATTACTGGAGAGATCAGGAACTCATCGGTGACAAATTCAGCGGCACCTATTTTCATCTTTAGTTTTGCTTTAGAAAAGGTATCTGGACAAGACCAATAGAAATAATTATCCAGGTCAATGGCTGGCTGAACCAATTGCCAGTCGTTGTTATTCAATTGCAAGAACAAATCACCTGTTTGATCAGGTGCTGCCTCCCATACCAATAAATTCTTTGCACCTCCTTCAGCCTGATCATTGGTCAGGGGAAAATCCCAACGAAAGGGTGTATCGTCATTCATCCAGTAAGCGACAGAAACTTTCTGCGCTGCATTGGTGATTGTACCGGATACTAAATGCAATTGATATGTGCCCGGTGCAGGATTTTCTAAAGTGATGTACTCGGTATTGTTCAGGTGGTCTGATTTTCTTTTTGGTAGTGCTTGTAAAGAATCAACATGCGGATACGGATTTAATACCCACGGCTGGGTGATCAGTGTGCCATCATCTAGCCAACTGTCAATATCATTGATCAGCACAGAAGAGGCATTCGGTATGGCGGGTGGATCTGTCCACGTAACGGCAACTTTGATTTCAGAAACCGAAGAAGGAATCGTAATCGGAATGGTAACTTCTTCGTTGCTTGCCAGAGTGACGGAAATAATTTGGTTCACCTCCATCAACGCAAGTGCTTTGTATGCATTCACGCTTCCATATCCATTTACATAATCAATTCCTTTAGACCCGATGTCGTCAGAGGATGCAATCAAAATCGCTTTTACTAGCGAAGCAGTTGGCACGGTTTGATGGATAAGACGATACTTCTCCTGTAATAATAGGCTGATTCCGGATACGATGGCAGCGGCATCGGAGGTGCCATCTTGACCAAAGGCAGTGAGTTCAGGTTTAAGTCTGCCATCGAAGGCAGGGCCTCTGGAGTTGAAGGCGTTTACGGTTAGTGTGGTATCTACCGCATTGACGACCAACACATTTTTTGCTTGTTTGAAATTACCTGACAGGTTCGCCAGTTCCATATTGACATACTTACCCGCAGTTGGTTTTAAATTTCCACTGTTACCGGCAGAGAAAACATGTAACAAACTGGGATGGGTAGTTACTTGTTGATCATACGCAAAGGCTTCATTGCCATAGTAATTTTCAATACCCACCCCATAGCTATGGTTCTGCACATGAATATTATTGGAATTGAAAATGAGGATATCATCCGGAAGGATATTACTGAAATCAGATGACGTGAAGTTAGCCTGATAGGCAACACCCCTGGATCGTAGGCTAGAATTTCCACCACCCGCAATGATTGTTGCCATGGCAGTGGAATGTTGCGAAGTGGTGGCAGGCGTGAGCGAAGTGGTAAAACTTCGGTTCACCAGATCGATATCAGATGGATCAAAACCTTGCTCTTTTACGGAGACGTTTTGATTGGCACCATTTAAGTCAGGAAAATAATGATGCGTCTTGGTGATGCGGTTAAAATTCCAATTCACATATTCAAGTACAGATTCTTCTCTAGGTTTCTGGTGATGATCAATAAAGATTACATTAGAATCTTTTTTCAGATCATCCAGGGTGGATCGTTTTGACAGCCGGATTAGAAAACAATTGGTTTCACTATGTCTGCGAAGGAAGTTGGTTCTGTGTAAGTATTTTTTTTGAAATGCATCGGAATCAATCACACTGACAGTCAGCAGTGTCTTATTTGCTTCAAATCTGAATGCTTTATTGGAAAGCTGAGGCGAAATCCTACTCTGGCCAAAAGTAAGATTTGCGTAGAGTAGTAAAAAGACAAGTAATGTTTCTTTAAAATTTGGCATGAACTGCATTCTAGCAATAAACTTTTGTAAAAAAACGAAATAAGGGTCAGATATTAATGTCCCACGAAATCGTTATCAAAACTGTTTTTTTTACGGAATATTTTCTACTTTGAGCTCCGTATTATCAACCATAACCTAAACACCATGAAAAAAACCATTTCCTTTCTTTTCTTATTGCTCATTGGATCAGGCGTGTTTTACTCTTGCCAGGATCAGGAGATTGAATCATTAGATGTATCGGATGCGGTAAGAGGCCAACTCATTAGTCTTGGATTTGATGTGATTAATCAAGCACCAATCAAATTCGATCAAGGTTACCTGGTAGAAGGAGATATCTATTTAACAGATGCCGATCTCGCTACCATGAAGCAAGGCGATAAACTTCCAACATTGGAGCAGTATAGAACCACCAATCTGGTGACTGGCACTGGTACAATTACTATGTATGCTCAACAAGGTACCTGCAATACTTGCTATAGCGCTGGAATGATTGCTGGATTAGATGCGGCTATTGCGAGATACAATGCTCAGGGTTTAACTATCACATTTTCACGTATAACCACATCCGGAGCTAACATCATAATGACCCGTTTGAAGAAAGGTGAAGAAGCTCAGGGTATATTAGGTTCAGCCGGTTTTCCAACCGCCACTGGCAATCCTTACAACCAGATCAAAATGAGTGGTGTATTGGAATCCAAGTATGGATTGAGCACTGCCGGAATTGCTACCATTATTGCTCATGAAATGGGCCATTGTGTTGGGTTTCGTCATACTGATTATTTTGATCGTTCTGTCAGCTGCGGTGGCGCAACTTCCAATGAAGGAGCAAGCACCGTTGGAGCAGTCCTTATTCCAGGCACTCCTGCCGGAGCTACAGCAACCGCTAAATCATGGATGCTGGCCTGCACAGATGGTGGTGACCGACCATTTAATACTGACGACAGAACTGCCCTTAATTACCTTTATTAGGAAGGCGAGTTAAAATTTTAAAAAAATGCTCCATGATCCGGAGCATTTTTTTTGGAAGGTATTTTCATTTGTAAGAATTCAGGAGGTTCATGATCTGATAATGTTGATTTTTTGACAAAGCAGACGGTCAATTTCAAATCTATGTGGTGATATTTAGGTTCGGGCTGAATAACTATCCAGGGAGGATCTTGTTAAAGAGATAGTAAACCTTCGAAAATACACCCGAGTTGACCTTTTTCAATTTTGACTTATTGAATTATTCCAAGTTTCTAGGCACAGGAAACCACCGAATCTTTCGATATAATTGTGTACTTTTGCAAATCAATTTTTTTGGAATCCTGCTGATGGTCATTTTCTACCTGAAGATCATACCTCCCACTAGATTTTTCTAATTGAAATGAGACGAAAAGTATCTGTTTAACCCTGAAAACTAACTTTTAAAATAGTTTCTTTATTACGGTTTCACTAATAGCATATTAAATAAAATAACAGAATAATGACGATTCAAAGACCAGTAACGTTTGCAAAGACCCGGTTGGATTTTACAGCGATACTAAATAAGCGTGTAAACGAATATTTCAAAAAAAATGAGCTTTCCCGACATGGCAACCTGGAGATGATCATCAAATCGATTATCATGTTTACCCTGTATTTTGGTCCTTATGGTTTAATCATAAGCGGAGCGGTAACCGGCATGGGTTGGCTGATTCTCCTTACCGTGATCATGGGACTTGGATTGGCGGGCATCGGGTTGTCGGTCATGCATGATGCGAACCACGGAGCTTACTCCAATAAGAAATGGGTCAATACCGTAGTCGGATATTCTTTAAACCTGATCGGTGCCAACGCGTTCAACTGGAAGATGCAACACAATGTGCTTCATCATTCTTATACCAACGTGGATGGAGAAGATGAAGACATAAGCCCTCGTGGTGTATTGCGCCTCTCACCACACTCTAATTGGAAGAAAATGCATAAGTTTCAATTTATCTATGCGTGGTTTTTATATGGATTGATGACCATTGCCTGGATGGTATTCAAAGATTTTGAGCGGCTGCACCGTTACCATAAAACCGGTATAGCCAAGCGTAATAACGCAAACATCGTAGAGGAATGGGCCATTCTGATTGTAACTAAAATCGTCTATGTAGGCTACATCTTTGTAATACCGGTATTATTTACCCCGTTGTTATGGTGGCAAATTTTGATTGGCATTTTTATCATGCATTACATTACGGGTTTCATTTTAGCCATTATATTTCAGCCTGCGCACGTGATTGAGGGAACGGAATACCCGCTTCCTGACGAAAATAATACATTGGAAACCAATTGGGCTATTCATCAATTGCGAACCACCACCAATTTCAGTAATAACAGTCGCTGGTTCTCGTGGTATATCGGAGGTCTTAATTTTCAAATTGAGCACCATTTGTTTCCTAATGTCTGCCACGTACACTATAGGAATATTTCAGGTATCGTGAAGGAAACGGCCGCTGAGTTTGGCTTGCCTTATAAAAGTACACGCACCTTTGTGGAGGCGCTGACGATGCACGCCAGGTTATTGAAAACATTGGGGGCTAAGCCTTAATAATTTTTTGATCGGAATATTTAAAACAGCAGGCTAACCTTTTTGCATGAGACAACTAAAGATTGTTAAACAGATTACCAATCGGGAAAATCAATCGCTCGACAAATACCTTCAGGAAATAGGAAAAGTGGATTTGATCACGGCCGAAATGGAAGTGGAATTAGCGAAAAGAATAAGAGGAGGCGATCAGATGGCTCTGGAAAAACTGACGAAGGCGAATCTTCGCTTTGTTGTATCGGTGGCAAAGCAATATCAAAATAATGGGCTTACGCTCGGAGACCTGATCAACGAAGGCAACGTGGGTTTGATCAAAGCCGCCATGCGATTTGATGAAACACGCGGATTCAAATTTATTTCCTATGCCGTGTGGTGGATCCGTCAATCCATTTTACAGGCACTCGCAGAACAATCCAGAGTGGTGCGGTTGCCTTTGAACCGGGTGGGATCTCTCAACCGGATATCAAAAACGTTCTCTGAATTGGAGCAAAGATTTCAGCGTGAACCTTCGGCCGAAGAGATGGCCGATGAAATGAAAGTGTCGCTGGAAGAGGTACAGAGCACCATGCAGGTGGGGGGCAGACACATATCAGTGGACGCACCGTTTGTGCAGGGAGAGTCAAATAATTTGTTGGATGTGCTGATCAATCATACCGAAGAAACTCCGGACTCAGAATTAATGAGGGATTCGCTGAAGAGGGAAGTATCGCGCGCATTGGCTACTCTTCCTGATAGAGAATCCGAGATTATCAGCGATTATTTCGGTTTGAATGGATCGAACTGCCTTACGCTCGAGGAGATCGGGGAGAAGTTCAATATTACCCGCGAGCGCGTAAGACAAATAAAGGAAAAAGCCACGAAACGATTGAAACATACTTCCAGAAGCAAGTCATTGAAATCCTATCTGGGGTAGTCATCTTTTGTAAAATTAACTGTACACAACTTTAATTTCTATACATCAACTCAATGATAAACCTGATTTACATTCCACTATGGAATAAGTATCGTCCGGCCGTTCTACAACTTATGGTAGCATCTGCCGAAAGTCCACAACAATATAAACTCTACGGACATGAATTCAAGGGATTGAATCCGAAGGAAAAAGGAGGATACTCATTCACCTTGCAGGCGCACAAGGGAAAAGCAAAGAATAACATCAGGAATTCCATTGTTGCTCAGAATCTATTGAGCGTATTGGATTCTTCTAAAAAGGCTTCTGAATTGATGGCTACAAACACATACGAGTTCATAATGGATAAGCAGTTTAATCTTCGTGTTACCAAACTGGAGGTAGCTGAATAAACTGTTGATCGGATGAATGATAATAAAAAGAAACCACCCTACTAGGTGGTTTCTTTTTATTATCACTATACGTTTTACTAAGCGACTTTTACTTTCACTGCGTTCAGGCCTTTGAAGCCTCTCTCAGTCTCAAAGGTAACCGTATCATTTTCTTTAATCGGACTCAACAGGCCATTGCTGTGTACGAATATACTTTCTCCATTCTCTGTATCCTTAATGAAGCCAAATCCTTTGGAGGTATTGAAGAAAGTAACCTTTCCTCTTCGTACTGAGCTCACTTGCAAGGATGGATCCTGGCGTTGTGTTCCGATTACAATGTCTTCCTTTTTTATGTTTCGTTTTTTGAGCGGATCCGGAGGGGCAGCCGAAATGTTCCCATTCTCATCCACATACGCCATCATATCCTCCCAAGAGCCACCCTCTTTGGCATTGGCCTTTCGATCTTCCTTACGTTGCTCTTTCTCCTTCCTCTTTTGAAGCCTCTTTTTTTCCTTTTCTTTCTTGTTAAATGTCTCTTGTGATTTAGCCATAGTTTTTGTTGTGGTACTTAAAATTTGATAATCCCTCGTGATTTGGGTGAATTATAGCCGGGCTATATTTTCTCAAAACAGAAAGTGACGCAAGTTACCAAATTCATTTAACTTAATGACAAGTAACCATTCCTTTTTTGGTTCAGGCTGGTCTATAAAGAAGAGGAGAAAAGGAGGGAGGGGGATTACACCCATTTGTTTTTTTGAGATACGCTGATCACTTGTATCCGGCTGTCAACATGAAGTTTGTTGTAGATATTGCTTACATGCTTCTGCACGGTAAAAGGGCTGATAAATAGCTTTTTCACCAATGGCTTTATAGCTTTTTCCGGTAGCCAGTTCTTTCAGTATATCCATTTCGCGTTCGCTCAGTAGAGATTCTGAAGATGGTTTGTTCTTTTCTTCTGAAGGCTGGCGGACGGTTTGCTTCAGCATTTCCATGGCCTTTCTGGCAATGACGGGGGTCATGGGCATTCCATCATATTCCATTATCTGGCTGATGGCTTCTGTGATGTTAATGGCTTTCTCATCTTTCAATAAATACCCGTGGGCACCCCCTTTAATGGCCTCGAATATTTTTTCATTGTCTTCAAAAACAGTCAGCACATTAAACTTTATTTCGGGATGAGCAGGAGCGGCTAAAGCAATGGTTTGAATGCCGTCCATGACCGGCATCTCCAAATCCATTAAAACTACCTGTGGTCTTTTTTCCACCGGTACTGCTTTTAACAGTCTTAAAAAATCGCACCCTATTTATCGAATGATGTAAGTGTGTATGAAATGGACGTCAATGAAAAAATAATCAGACCAGTGTTAAGAATGTTCCTGAACCAAATCATCAGGGCGTTTTTGGGGACAGGTAAATTTTATTATTATGTAAAGGGTTTATAAATTATAGCAGATGCGGTGCATAGGATTTCACCACTCCTCACATGTCCTTTTGAAGATCTAATCATCAATTGATAAATTGAGCAACTTTGAACTTCATCTTTCGAGAAGTTCAGATTTTATAGTTGCAGGGATTTTAAATTGAATGATTAATAGCATGAAATATTTTTTCTTCACGGTTTGCCTGGTTTTCACTTTAATCAGATGTCAGAAATTCAACGTTACCGATCCCGACCGTGGCGTTTCCCTTGTACTGAACAACCAGCGCAAAAGCGTTCTTACCGATATTTCCTATTCACTTCAGCTAGAAATCCCGGCTTCCAAAAATGAAGCCATCAAGGGAGAAGTCATCATTCAGTTCAATTTATCATCTGCCCGGGAACCACTCACAATCGATTTTAACACGGACAGTTCTCATGTTCTTGCTCTGCGGTCTGGCGCTGAGGTGATTCCATACACGTTTGTGAACGAGCATATCGTGATTCCTTCTGAATTTTTAAAAGAAGGTTCTAATGAACTGGCGATTAAATTTGTGGCCGGAGACTTATCACTGAATCGGAATGACAATTACCTCTACACATTGTTTGTGCCTGATCGGGCCTCTACCTGTTTTCCTTTATTTGATCAACCCAATTTAAAGGCAACGTACAAAGTCACGTTGGTCACGCCATCCGGTTGGGAAGCGGTTTCCAATGGTACTTTAAAAGAAAAGAAATCCGAATCGGAAAAATCGATCTATACTTTTGACGAGACGAAGCCGATCAGTTCATACTTGTTTGCCTTTGCTGCCGGTAAATTTTTAAAAATGACTCGTCAGGTGAATGATCGGAGTATGACGATGTATTATCGGGAAACCGACAGTGTAAAAGTGAAGAACAATGTGGATGAGGTTTTTGCGCTGCACGGAAAGTCGATTGCGTGGCTGGAAGAATACACGAACATCGATTATCCATTCGGTAAGTTTGATTTCGTATTGATTCCTTCTTTTCAGTATGGTGGTATGGAACATCCTGGTTCAATATTTTATAATGAGTCTTCCCTGTTTTTAGATGAAAAGGTTTCGGTGAACCGAAGAATGGGAAGAGCCAGTTTGATAGCACATGAAACGGCACACATGTGGTTTGGCGATCTGGTCACCATGGATTGGTTCAATGATGTGTGGATGAAAGAGGTGTTTGCTAATTTTATGGCTGCTAAAATAGTACAACCTTCCTTTCCAGAAATCGATCATAACCTGCGATTCTTGTTATCACATTATCCTTCTGCTTATGATGTAGATCGCAGCGAGGGAGCCAATTCAATTCTTCAACCATTAGGGAATTTAAAAAATGCGGGTACACTTTACGGTTCTATTATCTATCAGAAGGCACCCATCGTGATGCGCCATCTTGAGCGAAAAATAGGAGAGGAGCTGATGCGTGAAAGTTTGAGGGAGTATTTAAAAACGTATTCCTATGCGAATGCAAAGTGGGATGACTTAATCTCGATCATCGATACAAAGTTGGAGGATGACATTGAAGCGTGGAGTAATGTGTGGGTGAAAACTCCGGGTATGCCCGAGTATGAATGGAATGAACAAGACTTTATCAGGCAACGATTGGATACTGTTTCGAATCGCATCTGGCAACAGCCCCTGAAGATTCAGAGAACTGAGCAAAACGATACTGCATTAGTGATAATTTCAGGAGATCCTATCCATCTAAAGCGTCTATTCGAAGTTAATTTTTTAAATGCCGATGGTTTTAGCTACGGCTATTTCAACATGGATGAATCAAGTAAAGTAACGTTTCTTTCTTATCCGCTTGCCTATTCCGATCCGGTGTTTCGTGCTTCCATGTGGATCAATTGCTGGGAAAGTATGGTGCGTGCCGATGGCCCAACGCCAGAAGCATTTATTCGATATAGTTTAAATGCATTGGAAACGGAAGACAATCCTTTGCTCATCGATTTCCTTCTTGGAAATTTGCAGACTATCTGGTGGACTTTTTTACCTGACCACAATCGTACGCTGATGCAGAGTGAACTAGAACAGGTGCTTTGGAAGTTAGTAGAAATCTCGGAAGATGCAGGAAAGAAAAACTCGTATTTCCGTTCGTATCGTAACATGGCTGGCAGTGAAAAAGGACTCGCCCTTCTGGAATCAATCTGGAGTGATAAGGTGATAATTAAAGACCTGACGGTGTCGGAGGAGGATAAAATTGCTCTGGCCTATGAGTTGGCAGTAAAGATGCCTCAGCACCAGGAGGAAATACTTGCCAGGCAATTGGAGAACACAAAAAATCCGGACCGTAAGGAACGCATGTTGTTTGTGATGCCGGCACTGAGTGATAACCGCGAGATTCGTGATGCGTTTTTTGAATCATTAAAATTGGAGAAAAATAGGGAACATGAGCCGTGGGTATTGGAGGCACTGAGCTATTTGCATCATCCTTTGCGAGCTGAAAGTTCAATTTCATATCTGCGACCCTCACTCGATCTGCTGAAGGAAGTGCAATTGACGGGCGATATCTTTTTTCCGCAGCGTTGGCTGCATACTACTTTTGATGGTCACACTTCACAACAGGCCTTGGAAATTGTGGATGCTTTTTTAAAAGAGCATCCTGAGTATCCGCCCTATCTGAAAAATAAAATACTTCAAGCCACGGATTTGATTAACCGTTCGGTGGCGTTGCAGAAATTAAAACCTGAGCAAATTTAACGATCAGACATCGTTACCTCCATATAAAACTTAGTGCTTTTTTCTGGTCGTCAATTAGAGCGCTGGTAACTCTGATTTCCATAGGATCCTTATTTAGAAACGTATACTTTCTTTATTATACTTATTCCGATAGTCAATCGGTGACATGCCTGTGATTTTTGGTCAGGCCTGATTTTCTGATCAATCAGATTCAACACAACTTTGAAAATTACCGCGCAAGTTTTGATCTGGACGATTGCGACCGGATATTGGTGGTAAAATCTTCTACGCGAATGGTGCAATCTTGGCGGGTAATCGACCTGCTAAATAGTTTTGAATGTATGGCTGAGGTGTTGCCGGATTAGTGATTCCAATTCCTTCTGTTTAATAAAGGGCTGTATTTTCTTTTATTTTTCCGATCTTTAATGTCTTTCAAGAGGATACTTAGGTGAAGAGAATACTACTACTTCTATTTGGTATTGGGTTGAGCGTTTGTTCACTTGCACAGACCGCTGTGATTGATGATGCTGTGGACGAACGGGTTTTTCTGTTAAAGGATCTTGAGTTCTTTATCGACACTACTAATACGCTCACGTTCTCTCAGGTTTCCAATCCTGAATTTGCCAACGAATTTCAGCAAAGAGAATCGTATCAAAACAAAGACTATCAATCAGGGGCCTCCTATTGGATCCGGTTTTCTGTAAAGCACACTGTCTCCAAAAAAGTATGGCTCCTCGAATTTTATGATCAAACCATTGATGTGATTGAAGCGTTCGTGCCAAACTATGATGGCACTTACGACCAGAGGATGATGGGCGATCGCTATCCATTTAATCAACGAAAGTTTGCACACAAAAACTTTGAAGTACAGCTGGACAATGCCCCCGGCTCTGTTCTATATTATTACTTCCGGGTGCAGTCGCATGAGTTTGCCGACATTCGCATTGCTTTTCGTTCTGTGGACCAGCTGATCTATTATGCACTGAATGAATACTTTCTCTTCGGTACGTTCTATGGGATGATCCTGATCATCGCGCTCTATAATTTTCTGATTTTTCTCGCCATTCGTGAAATCAAGAACATCTATTACATATTTTATATTATAAGTGTGGCCCTGTATGCAATGAGTTTAGATGGGGTAGGGTTTCAATACTTGTGGCCTAAGCATCCGGAATGGAATGACTACACGGCAGGAATTTTTCTTTATTTATTAATTTTTTGGGCGCTCGTATTTACCCGTAGATTTCTGAGCACCCGTGCCAAAGCACCCACTCTCGATAAAGCACTCAAAGCGATGATCGTAGTGAGAACCTTGATGTTTGCCTTTGAGTTTTTCTTTTATCCTGAATTCTTTGCATTCCGGTTTATAGAAATACTTCCTCTCTCATTGATTTTCTATACAGGCATTCAGGTGTGGTTACGAGGCTATCGGCCCGCTCGTTATTTTGTAATCGCCTATGGTCTCCTGCTCATGGGTTTCTTTTTGCGTTCGTTGGTGTTCTTTAATATCATTGAGCTCACCACAATTTCGCACTACAGTCTGCACTTCAGTTTTGTGGTTGAGATGTTGTTCCTGACGTTTGCACTAGGTGATCGCATTACGATTTTAAAGGATAATCGTGATCGCGCGCTCAGACGAATCATTCATCAGCATGAATTGAACATGCAACTACAGAATAAAGTAAACAAGGAGCTTGAGCAAAAGGTAAATGAGCGCACCATTGAGTTGAATCAGAAGAATACGCAGCTTGAAGAGAGCAACACCCGATTGGTGAGACAAACCCAGGAAATCAACCAGATCAACTCGGTCCTTGACCTGGACAATTGGAAATTAAAGAATAAAATCAAGGAAGTATTGCAGGAGCGGTTGATGGAGAAAACCATGGATTATGAGGAATTTAAAACCTTGTACACTGATACTTTGGCCTGCTATCGCTTTTTAGAAACACTCAAGTGGGAGAAGGGCTTCTATTGCCGCAAATGCTACAATGACCGGTTCTTTGAAGGTGCTCAGAAGTTTTCCAAGAGGTGTACACGTTGTGGATACAACGAATCAATCACTGCTTATACCATCTTTCACAACGTAAAATTTCCGGTTGAGAAGGCTTTCTTCATCACCTATCTCTCCGTTACCGGAAAAAAAACATCCACGCTTGAATCACTTTCTACCATGCTTGATTTGAGAATTAATACGGTGTGGGCATTTAAGCGTAAGGTTCAGGGTCAAATTGCGGAGCTTGAACTCAGGGGCCGCAGGCCCTCCATTTCGAGGTGGCAGGAAGTAATTCTTACCGAAGAAAGCAGTTCTGTGAAGCCTCCGAGGCGAAATAAAGACTACCTTCCTAAATCACTTTAGCAATCGGTTTCTGGATTAATGTTTATTAAGCGTTAATTGAAAGATCTGTTTCTTTTAAAATATACCTGAAATCGTTTGAAATCAATGTTTAATAAGCGCAAAACAAGACTATCTTTACCCTTATCCACATTGCCGTTTTTTAGTTGAAAAAATTAAAAAAATATGAAAGGGATAGTTGCATTGTATAAATTTCTTAGGGAAAAATACTTCAAACTATGCTTCAAAGTGATTTTACTCGATTAAGTAACTGTAAACCAAAAAATTAAATGATTAAAAAGTTACTGTTTCTTATTCTGTTTTCCCTTCCGGTTGTATTGATGGCCCAAACGAGAACCATTACTGGGAAAGTTAAGTCGGCAGACGATGCAATGGGTATACCAGGTGCCAGCGTGTTGGTTCAGGGCACAACAAAAGGGGTTGCTACGGATGCAGAAGGCAATTTCAGTCTTGAAATTCAGCCCAATGAAGATGTACTTCTCATATCTTCGATTGGATTCAAAACACAGACCATTACTATCGGTCAGCGCTCTTTCATAGAGGTTTTGATGGAGTCGGACGCGGTGAGTTTGGAAGAGGTGGTAGTTATAGGATACGGAACGGTCCGAAAGTCGGATTTAACAGGGTCTGTTTCCAGCATACGCGGTAAGGAATTAAATACTGTACCTTCAATAAACCCCATGCAGTCATTGCAAGGTAAGATTGCCGGTGTGCAAGTAGCTAGTTCATCGGGTGCGCCCGGAGCTGGAACGTATGTGCGCATTCGTGGTATAGGCACCTTTAATGATTCATCTCCCATTTATGTGGTGGATGGTGTGATTTTACAAAATATTGATTACCTCAACTCCGCTGACATCGAATCGATGGAAGTTTTAAAAGATGCCTCGGCAACAGCCATCTATGGCGCCCGCGGTGCGAATGGAGTTATTATTGTATCCACCAAGAAAGGTTCTACTTCCGGAAATAATTATCCGACTATCAACTTATCAGTAGATTATAGTGTCCAGCAACTCGCAAAAAAAATAGATCTGTTAGATGGCCGTGAGTATGCAACGGTACGAAATAAGATTAATCCGGGAACGTATAATAATATTGATGCACTACCCAACACAGATTGGCAAGATGAGATTTTCACAACGGCACCCATTCAAAATTACCAATTGTCTATTGCCGGTGGTTCTGAAAAATTTCAGTACTACACTTCCTTCGGATACTTTAAGCAAGATGGTATCATCAACAAATCTGAATATGAAAGAGTGTCGTTAAAATTTAACAATATCCTGCATCTGACTAAAAACCTGCGCCTGGGTAGCAATTTAACGTTCACTCCCTACACGCAACAAAATACCAATGGCAATGCTGTCTTTGTGGTGTACCGGGCCTGGCCCACCATTTTACCCTATCAGTCTGATGGTACTTACTCGCCAGTTCCTGGCGTAGGCAACGTGCTGGCCGATATTGAAAACACCAACAGTTTTAATAAGGGACTTCGCAGTGTAAACAACATTTATGCGGAAGTAGATTTTCTGAAGGGGTTCACGTTTAAAACCAGCTTTGGCGCTGATATCGAATATGGAAAGTCAAGAAGTTATACACCTATATTTTATGTAAGCCCTCAACAGCAAAATGCTACGGATGAT
>Ga0163153_10002583_pt1 | contig 25907 bp, 13 predicted proteins | sample OliLakLV19MP6IB1_FD_148629 | JGI IMG/M metagenome (GOLD analysis project Ga0163153, IMG submission 148629) | Freshwater microbial mat bacterial communities from Lake Vanda, McMurdo Dry Valleys, Antarctica - Oligotrophic Lake LV.19.MP6.IB-1 | ecosystem: Environmental > Aquatic > Freshwater >...
GGGGCAATTCCGCCGCCGGTTGAGCCCGCTTGTCACACGGCCGCCGCTTCCGATACGCTTGCTTGGGCATGGTTGGTTCCTCCAATAAAGGGAAAATGGTTCTTCCCAGAAGGTATCTTCTGGGCGGAGGAACCGCCATGCTTTTCAACTACACGGGGGACATTCTCCATTGCCGAATTCATAATCGGCGGGCAGGGAAGTGACGAAGCCGAGCTCAAGCTGTCATATTCTGCATCATCTCAAGACTTGCTTCTGTCGCCAGAGGCTGTTGCACCTGGCGACAGCCCCTATTCTGATATCCTTCGACTCTTAGATGAACGTAAAGTGGAAGCCGCAGAGCATGAATTTAGTAAACTGCCTAACACCGACGATAGCAGGCTCACAAAGGAGCAAAGGTACGCGATCCTGCGTATTAGTGGAAAGTTGGCGCTCGAACGACAGGAATATGAATTAGCAGCCAAGTCGTTCTTGGCCGCATACGGTGTTTGGCCTGAACTAGAGCAAGCCCAGTTCAATCGCATTCTCGCGTATGGTTTGATGGGCGAGCGAACCCAAGCTTTTGCTGAAGCAGAAAAACTTGTCGCGGCAGGTGGCAAATCCAAAACCTTGCTAAATCTCTTGGTACGTCACACGAGTGCTGCCGGCGAAATTGAACGGCATCTTGCGCTCATTGAACAATTCTCGGACGATGCGGAACTTAATACCACCTTGGCGCAGCAATATCTTGCTCTTAGAGAACTTGACAAGGCGCAAGTCGCGGTGGAACGTGCCTTAAGCGTAGAGTCCGACTCCGCCCACGCTCACTTGGCTGCGGCAATGATTGCCCACCACGGTGCAATAGAAGGGCAAATTGCGAATCGAAAAGAAAAACTGACCCTTGCCGAGGAACATTATACGCAGGCATTAGAGTTCGCCGAACGAGACAAATATTTCGGTATCTTACCCGAAGGTTTATCAAATAGGGCGCGTGTTCACGGATACTTCGGAGAGGTTCAGAAGGCTGGCGAAGACTATCGCAGAGCTGTTAGCGTGGCTCATGTCTCCGCGCTCTATGCACCGGATGCAGTAAACTTCTTCCTAAGTATTGATGACTACAAGTCAGCGCGCGAATTGCTTTCACACTTGGCGGACGACGACGAAGCTGAATTTTTGCGAAATGTCGTCCTGTATGAAGATTGTTCTACCGACGAGGATCGAAGAAATGTCACATCTAAAATGTTAAGAGTGGCTGAGAGGGGCGGCGGACGATCGGCCGAAGCACGATTCTTCTGTGTGCATTGGAGTATTGAATTAAAAGACCTTGAATTGGCTAAGACTTGCATCTCCAATGAATTTGTTGCCCAGAATCCCTTCCAGGGAAATATACTGCGGGGTTGGATCGCTTTAGAGGCAAGAGATGAAAAGCTAGCTCGCCAATACGCTGAGCAATCGCTTCAACAGGATCCTTCAACGGGGACCAGGCAAGAGATTGCAGTCTTGGCAAGACTGTTTGTTAGTCTGAAAGATGACGAAAAGGCTTTGCCGCTTTGGGATCAGGTTCGCTTTCCCGGCCTCTTAGATGAAGCTTGCAAACGGTTACTTGAGTGCGCACAACGCCTGAGACGTGATGATGTTCTGATCCGCATTTGCGAAGAACTTCGCAACAACGACGCACAAGACACTCGGGTTCGAAAGCTTGAGGTGCAGGTCTTATCACAGTACCTACCAAAAAGAGCCTACGAACTCGCCGAGGAGTTCACGAAGTACGATGCGCCTTACTTCACCGCTGCCCGTAATTATATTGCAGTGAGGCTTAACTTGCTCGACAAAATCGAGACGAACCTTACTAAGCTGCCTCAAGCTGGAAGTATTGAACCATCAGAATCCTACCTGGTAGTGATTCCGCTAGTTAGGGCAAAGCGTTTCAATGATGCAGTAAATTTTTCCTGCCATCAATTAAGGCAAAACTTCGGCAGTGAGCGTGCACATGTCGAATATATGCAATTGATTTTGCAATACGGAAGCTCCTCAAGTATTTGCAAAGCACCCGAAAAAGTAGAGCGAGATTCCGCGATCCATCTAGAGAATATTCTTACCAATGAACATCGTTGGCTAATAATTGAAGAAGAGCATCCCCAAATTAGCCTTAACGAGATGTCGCCAGCATCGCCGATTGTTCAAGCGTTCTTGAATCACGTTGTTGGCGACGTTATTGAGTTGCCTAGCCCGGGAATCCAGAAGAACAAAGAACGAATAGTAGAAATTCAATCTAAGTATGTTCGACTTTTCCAGGACTGCATGAATAATTTCCAACATCGCTTTCCGGGCGCCTCTGCAATCCAGACGTTGAACCTTATTTCCGGCGGTGAATTTGATCCTACTTTGATTCTTGAATCACTAAAGGATCGACGCGATTTTATTTCACAATGCTTTGACTTTTACATGCAGGAACTTTCCTCGATTCAATTCTTAGCTTCACGGATCGGCGCCAATGAATTAGACACGATCAAAGGCCTCATTTCCAATAACTTGTGGATTCTGCGTTGTTCCAATGTTGAGGCAGATCAATTCGACACGTTAGCTTCGACGGGATTGGTATCGAACAAAATCGCACTTGATATCACGGCGATAGTTACGATTTCACTGCTCAATACATGGGACTTGTTGGATGCTTCCAAGGAATACATCACGTCTCAATCCACTCTAGACATGATAATGCAGTGGCTTGAGGAACTGTCTGAAGAAAAGGCGCAGGCTGCAGCGCATACCTTCGTAACTGAGGACGGTCGATTTGTTATGAATGAAGTCACCGAAGATGAATTGAAGGATCGGCGGCAAGAATTGCAGCAAATCGTTGACCGAGTTCGTGCGCTATGCACAATTAAAACTGCGCCCAGTATCGCTGCATTAGACCCCCAAAACGCTCGCTCTATACTCATGCCTTTGGCTATCCAACTTTGGAAGTCGTTAAGATTGCGAGCGAGGAAAACGCCGCATTATGGACCGATGACCTTTTCGTAGGTTATTGGGCTGTTTCGGAATTCCAGCTGTCTCGAATATGGACTCAGTTAGCACTTCGGGTATTTTGCGGGCGCGAAACTTCTACTGCCAAAGGGTATCACGTAGCAACGGCGAAACTGGTTGCGTGGCGGTACATAAATACCGTCTGGACTGCGGAGACTTTGCTTGCAGCCGGTAGGTTTTGCCGTTGGGATTGCAATGCCTTGCTCATGAAGCAATGTCTGACGCAATTAGCCACCCAGACAACGATTGAAGTACGAGCAAGAATTTGCATGGAGTTTCTCCATGGACTGCGATATTCCACGTGCTCGGAGCAACTGCAGCCGATGGTAGTCAGAGCAGCGCTCGACGCTGTAGGAGACGTAAAAGCGGTTCGTTGGCTCTACAAAAAAATTTGTCGGCTGTTTGGCAATGACGGAGCATCGACAAGATTTATGCAGAAAGAAATAGAGGCCTGGCTCGCTTGGAATGACCGCCCCAATAGTCCCTAAGCCTATCACGGCCTCACCTAATATCTTCCGGAGTACCAGGGAGGGGAATTAATTTTGGGTTCCCGCCTTCACGGGAATGACGAGGCGTTTAAGCGAATAGTACCTGTTGGTTATTCACGTTCTCGGCGCGGCGTGCTGTGCAACCCCTTCAGGGTTGGCGTCGTTGGGGGATGTATACCCAGGGTAGGCATGAGTACATGCCAACCGCTGGGCTACGGTGATGTAACGGCTTCGCCGTAGAGAAGACACTGCTGGGCAAGCCAGCAAGTGGCACCCAAGAATCTGGGTTCCCGCCTTCGCGGGAATGACGTGAGCGGGCAAGCACTGCGCGGGAATGACAAATGCGGATTGCGGAATTAACCCCCGACATTCTTCGCGGGAGTTTCATGGGATCGTCGCGCGATCCTCATGAGAGCTTCATGGAGTTGTTTTATGGTTGGGCGAAACTTGTGTCGTTTCGTTCACCAAGTCAACTTAAGGATTGCTGCTCATGAATTGCTCATTGCCACGGTTGGGTACATTTTGTTTGCTGTTGGGTTTGGCTGTTGGTCAGGCGTCTGCCGCCGTTATTACGCAGTGGAATTTTAACGTCAACTTGCCCGGCACCAATAATAACCCCGTTCCTTCGTTCGGTACTGGTACCGCGCAGATGGTGGGGATGAGAAATAACATTCACAACGGGGATTTCCCCGTGGCCACCAATGGGATCGACTCCTCCGATCCGGCCGTCTCCCCAGACCTTGCTTGGCGGGTGCGTGGTATTCCCTCCAACGTAGACAATGGCAGCAATAATGGTTGGTCGGGAACGACGTCGCTGTTGTCGGGTGCACAATTTACTTCTTCGACCGTCGGGTTCAAGAACATCACCTTGTCGTTTGACATCAACGCGACGGACGGCTCACCGCGCTACGCTCAACTTCAATACACGACCGATGGCACGAACTTCACGTCGTTTGGTCCGCTGTTCGATTTCAATCCCACCAACGACGATTGGGCGAACGGACTCTCACGTGATCTTTCTGCCGTAGCTGGGGCCAATAACAATCCGAACTTTGGGTTTAAGATTGTCTCGGCGTTTTCGCCCAATGCGTTTAGCGACGCGGGGGGTTCTTACGCGGCGAACACCGCCTTTCAACGGGCCGATGCCGATCCCGCAGGAAACCAATACACCGGTCAGGCGGGCAACTATCGCTTCGACATGGTGACGTTCTCGGGGATCGCGGTGCCCGAGCCGTCGTCGTTGGTGTTGCTTGGCGTTGCCTTGTGTGGGATGGTGGCGGCGCGGCGGCAGTAAGGAAACTCCGGGAGCTTACGCAACCCGGCTCGCCATCAGTAACCTGAAAACCGCTCTGGCCCTGTCAAGGCAATACTTCGATCACGCAACGTCATTGCGCCTTTTCAGGGCTTCGATCTCTTCAACGACTAGAGCTAGGCTATCATGGCGTCGGCCTTTCAGGCCTCTGGAATTCCCGCCCTCCGCCTACGCGAGGCAGGTTCTGCGCGGGAATGACGTGGTGTGGAAGATCACCGCGGAGAGGTGGGGTTTGCGTTCCCGCAGGGACCGTGGGGACGAGAAGAGCAGGGATTCTTGTTGCAGTGATCCTTGCAGGGGACTGACGTCCCCCGCTCGCGCCTGGTTTCTCTTGACCCCGTTTGCCGAGTTGCGCCATATTGACAGCCTTGGATGATGGCTGTTTTGTACCCTGCTTTGACCTGAAACCTCAGGCAAGCCAAAGGACTGGGCGCGAATGGAATCGTGGGCGCATACTTTTCGTGGTTGGTGGCTGGTGGCTGGTGGTGTGGCTGCGCTGGGAGTGATCTGTCTGAGCGCTTGGGCGGAGGATTTGCCGGGGCCGGTGTTTGAGGGTTTGAATCCGCACGCGCCTATGCCCTTGGCACCGCCCGCTACTGGGTTTTTGGAAGTTGGGGGCTCGCCTGGTTTTGATGCAGGGGACTTACGTCCCCCGCTCGCGCAGACGGCGGAGGAGGCGCTTGCGAAGAGTCACGGATGTTTGTGTTGCCATGAGAATGTGGGCGACATGCATCGGGAGGAGACGGTTAAGCTTGGCTGCATTGATTGCCATGGGGGGAATCCGGATGCCACCAACATTGTCGACGCCCATGTGCATCCGTTGTTTCCGGGGGCTTGGCGGACCTCGGCTAATCCCGTGCGTTCCTACACGCTATTGAACCATGAGTCGCCGGAGTTTATTCGCTTCGTGAATCCGGGCGACTTGCGCGTGGCCGACCAAGCGTGTGGCGAGTGTCATTCGCAAGAAGTGCTGGCCGTGAAGAAGAGCATGATGACCCACGGCTGCATGTTGTGGGGCTCGGCACTTTATAACAATGGCTCGGTGCCGTTCAAGATTCCGCGTTACGGCGAGAGTTATTCCGCCGAGGGGACACCGCAGCGAATTCAGGATGTGCCGCAACCGACGAGCGAAGAAATTGTTTACAAAGGGCGCGTGCCGTATTTGGATCCGCTGCCGCGGTTTGAGGTGAGCCAGCCGGGGAATGTGCTGCGTATTTTTGAGCGAGGTGGGCGGTTTGCTCCCGAAGTGGGGATTCCGGAACGCTTGGAAGAACCGGGGCGGCCACGACAACGGCTCAGCAATCGGGGCCTGGGAACGCAGAATCGCACCGACCCCGTGTTGATTGGGTTGCAAAAGACGAGACTGTTGGACCCGACGCTCAACTTTCTGGGAACCAACGACCATCCCGGCGACTATCGATCGAGTGGTTGCACGGCGTGTCATGTGGTGTATGCCAATGACCGTTCGCCGATTCATTCGGGGCCCTACAGCGTGTTTGGGAATAATGGGACGAGCCACTCGCCCGATCCGACAATTCCGCAGGATGAGCCGGGGCATCCGATTGTCCACAAATTCACCACCGCCCCGCCGACGAGTCAGTGCATTGTGTGTCATGTGCATCCGGGGACGAATGTGCTTAACACTTATCTCGGTTACATGTGGTGGGATAACGAGACCGATGGCGAGCTGATGTATCCGCACAAGCAGCGCGACCCGACGGCCGAGCAATTCGTGCGGGCGCAGATGTCGAATCCCGATGAAGCCGCAGCGCGGGGGTTGTGGTCCGATCCCGAGTTTCTCAAGAACATCATCGATCTGAACCCGCGTTTGAAGCATGGCCAGTTCGCGGATTTTCATGGGCATGGCTGGGTGTTTCGGGCGGTTTACAAGCGGGATCGCAAGGGGAACATGCTCGATTTTCGCGGCGATAAGTTGGTCGACGTGCAGACCGACCAATTGATGGCCGCGATGGAACTGCCGAGCGAGGAGGAGCGCGAGGTCGGCAAGCATCGCGAGGGAACGCCGGTGCATTACATGGATATCCATTTGGAAAAGGGGATGCACTGCGTCGATTGCCACTTCGAGCAAGACGTGCATGGCGACACGAAGCTTTACGGCGAAGTCCGCGCGGCGTGCGAAATTCAGTGCATCGATTGCCACGGCACAACGACGGCCCTCGCCACGCTGAAAACCTCCGGCCCCGCGGCGGCGGGCGAGGGGACCGACATGTCGCAGAAGCGCACGCCGTTTGGCAAGCGGCTGTTTGAAAAATTGGGTGACAAGCTGATCCAGAATTCGATGGTCGACAAGAATCTCAGTTGGGAAGTGATGCAGGTGAAGCACACGATCACGCCGGGGCATCGCGATTACAACGAGAAGTCGGCGCTGTCAAAGACGGTTCGGTTCGATGACGAGGGGAATTTTGTGTGGGGCGACGTGCCACGGGGGGATGAAGCGAAGTGCGCCCATGCGGATGACAACATGAGCTGCATCGCGTGTCATTCGTCGTGGAACACAAGCTGCTTCGGTTGTCACTTGCCGCAGAAGGCGAATTTGAAAATGCCGAGCTTGCACAATGAGGGGGACGTGTCGCGGAATTATGTGTCTTATAACTTCCAAACTTTGCGGGACGACGTATATATGCTCGCCCGCGATGGAACGGCGACGGGGGGACGCATTGGTCCCTGTCGGAGTGCGTGCGCGATTCATGTCACGAGTTACAACGCGAACCGCGAGTCGATTTACACGCAGCAGCAAACGATTTCGGGCGACGGATTGAGCGGCGTGGCGTTTAGCACGAACGTGCCGCACACGGTGCGCGGCGGGCCGCCCCATTTGGCGGAGCTGCGCGATCCCGAGGTGCATCGGCATTTGCCGAGCGAAACGAAGATGTGTACCGACTGCCACGTTTCTGCGGCGAACGACAACAATGCTTGGATGGCAACGCTGCTCATGCAGGGGTCGAACTACGTGAATTTCATCGGGCGGTTTTGTTGGGTCGCAGCGGGTGAGCATGGTTTTGAAGCGGTGGAAGTCACGGAGCGCGACGAACCGCAGGCGGTGATTGGTAGCACGCTGCACAAGTTGGCGTTCCCTGAGAATTACCACAAGCATATGGAGCATGAGCGCGAGCTCAAAATCGCCCACGAGCACCCTGGCAAGGATATTGGCGATCAGATTTTGCATCCGCTGGAGAAGCCGTCGATTCGGAGCTTGCTCGCGCGAGGCGAGTATCTGTACGCCGCCTGTGGCACGGGGGGCTTACGGGTGTTTGACATCGCGTTTATCGACGACAAGGGATTCTCGGAGCGCATCACTACCGCGCCGGTCTCGCCGCTGGGGCAGCAGTTTTATGTGAAAACTAAGTGTGCGCTGGCCGTGGCGGCCCCAGCGACGTTGGCCCCCGATCCGACGCGCGTGCAACACGCCGAGAATCAAGAGCCCGTTGTTCCGGCGATTTACGGGTACATTTATGTCGCCGACAAATTCGAGGGGCTGATCACGGTGCCCGCCGCGACGTTGCTCGACGGCAACCCGACGAATAACTTCTTGGATCGCGAAGTGACGTTCAATCCCGACGGGATTCTCAAGGGTGCGCGGGCGCTGAGCATTGTGGGAAATTATGCGTATGTTTGCTGCGATGTGGGGCTGGTGGTGGTTGATCTCACCGACCCCAAGCAGCCGTGCGTGACGGCGGTGGTCGATGAGTTTTTGCACCACCCCGTCGCGGTGCAAGCACAGTTCCGTTATGCGTTTGTGGGGGATCATGACGGCTTGAAAGTGCTTGATATCACGAATCTGGCGAATCCCGTGCCTGTGGCCTCACTCGACATTGACGACGTGCATGGCTTGTATGTCGCGCGGACTTACGCGTATGTGGCGGCGGGGAAGCAGGGCTTGGTGATTGTGGACGTGGAGAATCCCGAAGCGCCGTTTGTGGATCAAATCTACAATGCCGACGGGGAAATCGGTGATCTTCACGATGTGAAACTGGGGATCACCAACGCGAGCGTGTTTGCGTATTTGGCCGACGGCGAACATGGCATGCACGTGGTGCAACTTACCTCGGCCGACACGCCGGGCACGGCGGGGTTTAGCCCTCGGCCCACGCCGTGCCTGATCGCCACGCGCAAACTTGCCAAAGGGGAGGCGCTTGCCATTTCCGAAGGACTCGACCGCGATCGGGCCGTTGATGAATCGGGCAATCAAATCGCGGTGTTCGGACGGGTGGGTGCGAGGCCGCTCAATTTCGCGGAACAGCAGAAGCTCTATCTGCGCGGCGGCGAAGTCTGGCGCGTGAGCGATGATCCGAAGTTCTACAAGCGAGGACCAGTGAAGGGATTCTCGACTCCGGAGTTTGAGCGTTGAGGATTTTTTAACCGCTGATGGACGCTGATAAACGCTGATAATATTTTTTAATTAGCGTTTATCAGCGGTTTCCTCCTTCATGCCGTCTTGAAGGGATTTTAGGAGTTGGGCATAGACGGCGGGTTTGAAGCGGGCGCGGTTGGCGAGTTGGAGGTGGAATTTGTCTTCGACCCGCTTGTCGTCCGTGGCGACGAGGGCGAAGCCGCGTTCGTCGTCTTGGAGGGTTTTAAGGCGGGTAAGGAGATTGTCGAGTCCGGGGACTTGAGCCCCGGAGCGTTTGAGTTCGTCACCCACCACGTAGATTGCGCCGGTGAGTTGGCGGGCGGTGTCGAAATCGTGGGTTCCCTCGGCGGCTACGTCGAGTAACAGGATAAAGATTTCGCGGACCTTGGTTTGATCGAGCGTCATGGTTGCCAAGTTTTGCGCAACCTCGGTGGACCAAGCATCAACGGCTGTGCGCAACTCGGCGATTTTCAGGGGATCGCCGAAGAGATTATTGGCGAACGGTTCACGGGAGCGCTCGATGAGGGCATCGAACGCCGCAGCGTTGCCGGTGCCCAGCTCGGTGGCCACGCGCACCAAGGGGAGGCAGCCGAGATCGAGCTTGGGCCGACCGGCAAATCGTTCGGCGTGATTTTCTTGCCGCCAACTGGGGGTTTGCAATTCGTGGTGACAGGAATAACATTCGAGCCGCGCGAGTTCAGGCCAATGCGTGCGGCTGTCGTTAGCAAGTTCCACGGCGGTTTGCAGGGCCACGACGCTGCCAACGAGCACGCCGCGCGTGCGTTCGAATTGGAACGGCTGATCCGGTTTCTTCTCGTTTTTATATTCCCAGTGCCGAGGCATCTTGTCGGCGAAGGCTTCCATGTCAAAGCCCGAGAGCAGCGGATGGCCCGCCGCGTACATTTCATGCGTAATCACGCGGCCCAGTTCGGCGTTGCCGATATGGCAGGAGGTACACATGCTGGCCCTCCGCACCGGGTCTTCAAGCGAGTTGAAACCATACTTGGCTTTTTCTTCAGGTTTGAGCGATTGCCAAGCGGTCTTGTCGTGCTCATCCTCCCAGCGACTGGCCGGGCCATGGCAAGCCTGGCAACTCACGCCCTCTTCATCAAACAGGTTTTCGCCGTTGCGAAAGCAATCGGGCGACCAACTCTCGTCGATGGCATTCGAGACATGGCACTGGATGCAGCCAGTTTCCTTGGCGAGCACGTCCTTGCCCAAGAGTTCTCCGATGCGTTTGCTGCGCGGCTCGGTCAGCACTTGGTAGGCCGAAGCGTGTTTATCGTGTTCTTGCCAGATTTGCCATTCGCGCAAGCGCACGCGGTCGGTAATGCCGATCTCGGCATCGCGGGTGGCGGCTTCTTCGTGGCAGCGTTGGCAGGCGTTGGTGGGGATGAATTGGAAGGTGGGTACTGCGGTTTGGGCGAAACCGCAAGCGGGGATCATCGCGATACACAGCATCAGCGTAAGATAGAAAGCTTTCATTCGCTGGGCTCCTGCTGTTGGAGGAGTTTGGCGAGTTCGGTGAGCTCGGTGGTCATGTTTTGCACGCGGGTGAGCTCGGCGATCGGTGTGTTGTCGGCCTTGGTGAGCGCGTCAAACATCTGGGCGAGATTGGCCGTGATAGCTTGGTCGAGCTGCGTGGGCTTTATATTTTTGAGAGCCAGCGTGTCGAGCCGTGATTGCTGCAAGGTGGCCAGCGCGTCGTAAACCAACATCGCTTCCGACGTGTCGGCGACGCCGCGTTCGTAGGTTTGTACCAACGAACGCATGAGGCTATTGAGGGCATTCAGATCCACGGGCGCGGCTTGAATCTGCTTGGCCCAGGCGTCGAGTTCCGCGCCCGTCGCGCGGGCGGCGGCGGCGACTTGTTGGCGGTCGGCGCTCAACGAGCCCGCGAGCTTCGCCATCTCAGCGAGTTGCTCTTGCAACTTGTCGGCGGAACCGCTTTTGCCAAGGGCCGACGCGATCAGGCCCGCGTGTTCGCGCACCAAGTGGTGATTCCAATCGTCCCAGCGGATTGTTTGGCCCGACAGACCGCCCGTGGCGGCGAGCGTTTCCTGGCGCTTGGCCGTGTCCAACAAATCGTGATGACACGCGCCGCACGACCACTCGGAAAGCTCGGGCCAAATGGGGCCTTGGGCGGCGCGATGTTCGAGTTGCATCAGCGCAGCGCGGGAGGTCGCGGTTTGGCCGAGGGCCCAGGTGAGAAATTCGAAATTGCCGCCGCTACGTTCACGGTCGCGGCGTTCGTCCCAATGTTTGGGGAGCGCCTGCAAGTAGGCCCCCATCTCGAATTGCAGCCGTGGATGGCCGGCAGCGATCAAGTCGTGATTGACTTCGCGACCGGGGCTGCCGACGTGGCAACTCGCGCAGATTTGTGCGCGGGAATAAAGGTCTTTCGTGTCCCACATGCCGAGCCGCTCACGCGCGGCGTCGTCGAAGCCGGGGAGATAGTGTTCGGCGAGCCAACCCTCGGCGGGACCGTGGCAGGCTTCGCAGCCGACGCCATCGGTGACGATTTCACCCGCCTCGTCCACCGCCGCGGCGAAGGTGGTGGAGTGGCAGGTCAAGCAGCGCTGATCTTCGTAGGGGGGCACGGCCGGGTTGAATTTGTTGCCGTCGAGCTTTTGCACCATCTGGAGTGATTGGTCGTCGTAAAGCACGCTGTGGGCTTGGGCATGGGGATCGGCGGAAATCCAGATGTTGTATTCGCTGCCGAGAATTTCATGGGGTTTGGCGGAGCCGTGGCAACCGCTCGCCGTGCAGGAACCGACGCCAGTGAGTCGCCAGCCGATTTCTTCGCCGGCCGGTGCGGTTTCGAGTGCAACGGTCGTCACTCGAACCGCAGTTGAAGTCGTCTGCTCGCTGCAACCGACGAGGCAGAGCATCACTCCCATGGCCAATAGCCATGCGCTTCGCACCAAGTTGTGATGCTGGGTGTTCAACGCTGCGAATCTCCGCCATTAAAGAACGAAAGTAACTTTTCCGCTTCCGTGCTGGGGGGCAATGTTTTTGTTGGCCCATGATAATCGTGACACAAGATGCAATCTGCCGCGACACCAACTGTGTTGACCGTGGGGTTTGTGCCATGGCATTTGCGGCAGTTGGCGACGCCGGGGAGCAGCAGGTCGGTGGTCAGGGCGCTCACTGCGGCCGCGTGGCAATCGGCGCAGACCACGGTGAGATGCTTTTCGTGATGAAACTGCCCGTGGAGCAGCCAGCGGCTGGGGATCATTTCCCGCGCGGAGTTCTGTTCGGTCGCCACAAACGCGGGATTCACCGTCGGCACATGCCACTCACCGTCACGCAGTTCGACGTGATGGCACTTGCGGCACAAACCCTTGGCTTGCAAGCCAAACACGGCATTGTTCGCGGCTGCCAACAGTGCGTCCGCTGATTGTGCTTGGGGATCGCTGAGAATCGCGGGCTGCGGGAGACGGCGAATGGTGGGCGGCGGGTCGGCGGCGAGGGGTTCGGCGAGTAAATTCGTGGCCCGTTCGCGGATCACCCCCCGCACAATTTCCGGGGCCTCGTGAGGCAGTTCACCCAAGCGCGCGAGATCGTCGGCCAGCTTGAGTGGATGGCACGATGCACAGTGTTGCTCGTAAACAATCGGCTTCATGTATCGACCATCGGCCTCGGGGACGTGACAATCCGCGCAGACAAGTTGCACGGGCTTGCGGTTCTCGTCGAGCACGCCCTCGGCGGCGAGATGCACCTTGTGGTTGAACAGCACCCCGCCGTTGTCGATCCATTTGCCGTCGCCCGTGGTGGGAGGCAGGGCTACTTTCCATACGGCAACTTGCCAAATGTGGTGTTGCTTGCCAGGAAGTTCGCCGCCGCGCAGGAACGCGAATTCGGGATGGCCTTGCTGACCTTCATCGAAAGAAACAACCTCTGCCGCAAAGTGCCGTTCGGCGTTGGGGACGGAATTCATGTCGCCATGGCAACTCGCGCAGTGGCTGTCGGCGACATCCAAGAGGGGCATAGTGGGGCGATGTTCTTGATGGCACGAGGCGCAGGCCGGTTCTTGCTCATTGAGCCGGGGGTGGTGATCCCCCACGGTCGGGTGGCAGACCAAACACGCCGAGTTCGGCATCGAATGCCGACCGCTATCAAGGAAAGCGAGCCGCAAGGCGGGCTGCCAGGACTCGGTATGGCATTTTTGGCAATCCTGGGCGAACGAGGCGTGGACATGCGAAACTGGGCTCGACCAGAAGGCCGCGTTGCCCTGGACGTAATAGAGAGCAAACCCTACAAGACACGCCAAAAAAAGGGCCAACCAGTTCCAGCGGCGCTTCCACAGCCGCGTGGCGAGCGGCTGGCGGGGATAGTCGATGGAGTACTTCTCGGCGATCAGCTTCTCATCGTGAGCGCCGGGCATGGCAAAGCTTTCTCGGAGAAGAAATGGCGACGAAGGGCGAAGCGCGTGCTGTTGATGCGACCATCGACACGGCGGCTGCGATTATAAGTCACCCGCAGAGGCCTGTCCAGAAATGAGTTACGACCGTTAGAGTCGCTCCCATCACCACTGAGTTTGACTCCTGGGGTGGACCGGGACGATGGTAAGAGATGGTGGGAAAGCGGCGACTTGTTAGATCACGGAATTTTGTAGAAGCAGTTTCAAAACCGGGGGCTAGCGCCCGGCGGCTGATAAGATCAGCCGGAACGCGCTAGCGTCCGGTTCAATAGGAGGTTTTGAAACTAGTTCTAGGCAAAAAGTTCGTCCCCGGACGAGTGAGCGTGTAATCTGAAGAGAGTTTCAACTCTCACCGTCATTCCCGCGCAGGCGGGAATCCAGGAAGTGACGGAGACTGGATCCCCGCCTGCGCGGGGATGACGAGAACAGCAACTTCGACATAAGCGATAAGCCACAATGAAACGAGCCAGACAATGGTTGGCGGAGCTTGCGCAGGGATCGACTCGGTCAAGTCGGCCTCGTTGCGCGCCGCGTCGTTTGCTGATGCCCGAGCGGTTGGAAAGCCGCCACGCTCCCGGGGCGATGCTGCCGCTGTTGCCGTTGTTTTCCTCGGCGGGTGAGAGTGGTGACGAACCCGCAGCGGAATTTGTCACGGTCGAACGACGCTCGGTGCGATACGACTACCGCGGCGAGGCGCTCGCCCGCTCGCCGGAGTTGCACTTCTCGATCCAGAATTTTATTGAAGCTTTGCGCGCGGACGAGGCGGCGAGCCAACCGCATCACGTTCAGCGGCAAATCGTGCCGCCGGTGACCGAGTCACGGATACCGGCGCAACTTGCCGCGATCAGCAAGGCGTTTGAGTCGTTGCTCGACGAAGAGCCCGTTGCCCCCGAAGTGCCGCCGCCGGTGATTCAGCCTGTCGAGCCAGGGCCAGAACCGGAGCCAGCGGCGAGTGGTTCGGGCACGGTTGCGGAACCGACTCCGACGGGGAGCGAGGACACGCAGGGTTCGGGGGCGGTGGTGGCGTTGCCCGTGAGTGAAGCGGTAGCACCGGTGGTGCCCGTTGAAGAATCGGATATTGTTCGCGAAGACGCCAGCAAGGGGGAGCGCGAAACCGCAAGCGTGGTGGTGGTTGCGAATGAGGGGCAAGTGGTGGAGGTGCCGCCGGTGATGATTCAGCCGGTGATTACTGATCCGGAGAGTGAACATAATCAACCCAGCCTGGAAGAACCCAGTTCGGAGCCGGAGTTTGTTGAACCGGTGCCGGTGGCTGAACCCGAGGTAGTTGTTGAGACTCCTACTGTTGAGGAGCTCACGATTGCTGATGATGCCAGCGAAGTGCCGAGTACGAGTGTTGAGGAATCGGCGGTGGAAACGGTTGAGCGCGAAACTGCAGGCGAGGTGCCGGTGGTTGTTACGCCGCCGGAAGTCGTTGAAGTTGAAGCGCAGGTGACGCCATCGGTGAGTGAGCCGGAAGTTGTCGTAGAACTTGCGGTGGTTCCGCCGGTGACGACTTCGTCAACAGTTTCGGCGCTTACGACTCCCGACCAGCTTTCGGCGATGGAAGTTGATGAACTGTTGGATCGGGCGACCCGCGTGACTTCGCGGAATGATGCGATCATCGCCATCGTGGACCGCAGCGGGCAAATCTTGGGCGTTCATGTCGAGCAAGGGGTACTCGACACGATTACGGATATGGACACGCTGGTGTTTGCCATTGATGGGGCGATTGCCAAGGCCCGCACGGCGGCGTTTTTCTCCAGCGACGCCGCGATCCTCACTTCACGGACCATTCGTTTCATTAGCCAAACCACGATCACCCAGCGCGAAGTCGAAGCGAATCCCAACAGCACCGACGACATGATCCGTGGCCCAGGGTTTGTGGCACCGATTGGCGTGGGCGGGCATTTTCCGCCCGACGTGTCATTCACGCCGCCGGTGGATTTGTTCGCCATCGAGCACACAAACCGCGACAGCTTGGTCCACCCGGGCGCGAATGGCATGAAGCAACCGGCCGCGGTCGATAGCGACGGCAATCCGACGGCGGCGACTGGCGACGATATTTTCCTGGGCTCGCGGTTTGGAGCAAACTTTGCCGCCGGCCAGGAAATCCCCGCCCCCGAATCATACGGCTTGGTGACCGACATGCTGAGTAGCGCCCAATCGCGCGGGATTGCCACGCTACCCGGTGGGGTGCCGTTGTATAAAGTCGATCCGCTGGATGGCGAGCAAAAGCTGGTCGGTGGCATCGGCGTGTTTTTTCCTGGTGATGATGGTTACGCGACCTTCGAGCAGAACTTTCAGGCGGGAGTTGGACAAACAACCATTGATCGCTTAAATGCTCCGTTGGTGCTCGAAGCGGAATACACCGCCGCCTTGATCGCCGCGAATACGACAACGATTGATGGCTTACCGCCTGTGGCAGGAATAGGACTGCTCATCTTGCCTGGCCAAGGGCGCATCGACCTGAATGGGATTACGTTGGAATCTTTTGGCCCGCATCCGTTCAAGCTGAGCAGCTTCCTGGCATTTGGGGCGAGCACGTTTGCCGCGGGTGCCGACTCGGGGACGCGGATGCCCGTGACCAAGGGAGGCGCTCTCACGATTGGGGGCGAGGCCGTTCCCTCGGGTTGGCTGGTCGATCCCACGGCGGGCACGAATCTCACCGCCGCGCAAGTTGAAGACATTATCTTGCGTGGCGTGGCGGAAGCCGAGCGCGTGCGGGCGGCGATTCGTTTGCCATTGGGGACACGGACTTCCATGACGCTCGCGGTGACGGACCTCGATGGCACGGTCCTCGGCTTGTTCCGCATGCCAGACTCGACGTTCTTTTCGATTGACGTGGCGGTGGCGAAGGCGCGTAACGTGGCCTATTATGCGGACCCGGCTGAGTTGCAACCCGAGGATCAGGTTCCCGGCGTCGATGCTGGGGTGGCGTTTACGAATCGTACGTTCCGCTTTTTGGCCGAGCCCCGCTTCCCCGCGGGCATTGATGGCACGACTCCCCCCGCGTTTTCCAGTTTGCTGACGGTGGGCGTGAACCCCACGACGGCGGAAAACCTGACGGGCGTGACCCCGCTGGCGTCTGATTTTACCACCGTGTTGGGCTACGATGCCTTCAACCCTGGCACAAATTTCCACGAGACCCTTCCTTCCACCGGCTATCAGAATGGGGTAGTCTTCTTTCCCGGCAGCACGCCGCTGTATAACGGCACGGTGTTGGTGGGTGGATTCGGCGTGAGCGGCGACGGCGTCGATCAAGACGACGTGGTGACGTTCTCCGGGGCGGGTGAATTCTTGCCCTACAAGTCTTCGCCGATCACGCGCGCCGACGAAGTTTTTGTGAACGACGTGCGGCTGCCTTATCAAAAGTTCCCCAGGAATCCTCGCGCCTAAACCCTGCTCCGCATGTTGATTGATCGCTCGCATCGACTCTGGATGGTCTTTACAGCGGCGATGGCCGTGGGAGCGACGGGGCTTTATGTCTGGTACGCGAACACCTGGCAAGGTGGTCCCGCAGGTCGCACCTGGCCGGGGATGGCTTTCGGCGTGGCGGGAACGCTGCTGATGGTGATCGCGGGGATGCTCTCGGCCCGCAAAAAAACGTTGCGAATTCGCTTTGGCAGTCTCAGCGGTTGGCTCAAGGGACACATTTGGCTCGGCCTGTTGAGCGTGCCGCTGATCTTCTTTCACACCGCGTTCCGGTGGGGTGGGCTGCTTGAACAGATTCTGATGGCGGTGTTCTTGATCGTGATTGTGAGCGGCATCCTGGGCGTGATCTTGCAAAACATATTGCCCCGGCTGATGAAATCGCAACTCGACAGCGAGGTCGTTCCCGACCAGATGGATCACCTTTGCCGAGGACTCCAACGTGAGGCCGATGCTTGTGTCGTGGCCAGTTGTGGCGGGGCGGCGGTGGAGCAAGCCCTCGCGCGCGAACCGCAGGCGCTCAGTGCGTCGACTGCTGATCCCACGAATTGGCTCCTGGGATTTTACTTGGAGTCGGTGCGTCCCTATTTGGGCGCGGCCATTGTGCCGGGCGCGGTGTTGGCGAGCAATCGACAGGGGGAACTGGTGTTCGAGCGAGCTCGGTCTTCGGTTCCCGACCGGTTGCGCAACACTTTGGATCAGCTTGAAGAGCTCTGCCGCGTGCGGCGGCGGTTGCAGCTTCAAGCGCAGCTCCATGGGTTGCTGCATGGCTGGCTCAAGGTGCATATTCCGCTATCGGTGATGCTGCTGGTGTTCACTGTGCTGCACATCGTGACGGCGCTGTATTATTAGTTAGCCGGCATCGTCCCGATGCCGTGGAATTGTCGCGATTGCCACCTCGGCATCGGGACGATGCCGGCTAACTGCTTGAGTTTCGCTCGTCGCTGTGTTAGCGTGCTCATGTCAGGCACACTTTTCTTGGACGCTTATGCCCGAACCACAAAAACGCATCGTGATCGTCGGCGGCGGCTTTGCCGGTGTTTATGCGGCTAAATACTTGTGCCAACAACTCAGCCGCGCACGGCTCACCGACGTCGAAGTCGCGCTCGTGAGCCGTGAGAATTATCTCGTGTTCCAACCGCTATTGCCCGAGGTGATTGCGGGGACTGTGCAGATGCTGCACACGATCAGCCCAATTCGCCGCATTGTTCCCGACGCCGCGTTGCATGTTCGGGACGTGCAAGAAATCGATCTCGCGGCGGGCACGCTCACGCTCGAGCCGGGATACATTCCCCGCACGCATGAGCTTAAGTTCGATCATTTGGTTGTTGCCCTGGGCACGCGACTCGCCGGGGCGAGTGTTCCCGGTCTCAACGATCATGCGATTCCCTTCAAATATTTGGGCGATGCGCTCAAGTTGCGGCATCACGTTGTGCATGTGCTCGAAGAAGCGGCCATTACCACCAACGCCGAGGAACGACGCCGGTTACTCACATTCGTCGTGGCCGGTGGCGGGTTCTCTGGCGTGGAATGTATTGCCGAGATGCACGATTTTCTACGCAATGCTGTGCGTTCGTTTCCCAGTATCGAAGCGAGCGAATTGCGGTTGATTTTGTTGCAAAGTGCCGAGGCGATTTTGCCGGAGATGAAACCGAAGCTCGCTCTCTTCGCGCACCGCATTCTCGCGGGCCGAGGGATCGACATCCGCACCAACATCCGCCTGACCGCCGTGACCGCGCAGACGGCGATCACGGTTCACAAACAAACGGGCGAAACCCTCGCCATCCCCACGCGCACCGTGGTCGCCACCGTGCCGGTTGAGCCGCACCCGCTGCTCGCTTCGCTCCCTTGTGCGAAGGAAAAAGGCAAGCTGTTGGTCAACAACTTTTTACACTCGACGGAATGGCCCAACGTGTGGGCAATTGGCGACTGCGCCGCGATTCCGCTTGCCGATGGCCGCTTTGCCCCGCCGACAGCCCAACACGCCGTGCGTCAAGGCAAACGGTGCGCGGAGAATATCGTCGCGCGGCTGACCAATCGACCATTGCAGCCGTTTAGCTTCCAATCGCTCGGTTCGCTGGCCTCGCTGGGCCGACATTCCGCCGTGGCCGAGGTGATGGGGATCAGCCTGTCGGGATTCGTCGCGTGGATTATGTGGCGGGCGATCTATCTCACGAAGTTCCCCGGCTGGGACCGCAAGCTGCGGATTCTGGCCGATTGGTTCATGGATTTACTGCTCCCCCGCGACATCACGGAGCTGCGCATCTTTCCCCCCGCCGCGGTCCGCCGCGAACATTTCATTGCTGGCGAGGTGCTGTTTCATCAGGGGGACGTCGGTGACCGCATCTATTTCGTGGTTTCCGGCGAAGCCGAGGTGGAGGTCAACGGCGAGATCGTCGCGACGGTGGGTGAAGGGAGCGTGATTGGTGAAATTGCCCTCGTGAAAAAAACGCCACGCACGGCGACGGTCCGGGTGAAGTCCGACCTCGACGCGGCGAGCGTCTCCAGCGAAACCTTCCACACGCTCGTAGCACACTTCCCCGGCGTGAAGGAAGCGATGGACGAGATCATGGGCCGCCACCTTGCCGCCGATAGCGTGCGGGATAGCACGGTGAAGAGTTTGTGAACGGGAATGTTATCAAATTGACTTCCGATGCTGGAACACAAGTTTGCTCGAAAATCTCTTTGCCCCGCGCTGCGGAACGGCTATATTGATGGCTGGCGTTCGTTTTCATCATCTCGGGGAGGAAACGGAGCAGGAACATGAAAAAGGCTTTGTTTGTCTCGTTTGGTATCGCAGCGCTTGCGATCGGTTTCGTTTCGTCGTTGGCACTTGGGGCAGATGCCGCTAGGAGCCACGTCGACACACTCTTTCAAGAAGCACTTGCCGCTGATCAGTCAGGTGACCGTGCGCTGCGGGATCGGTTGATAACCGACGTGCTTGAGCAAGACCCCGATCACAAGCTGGCCCGTTGGCACAGCGGCCAGGTGTGGCACAACGGCAAGTGGCAGCCGCTCGAAAAGATTGAACGGCTTGTCGCGAGTGATCCGCGCTGGCAAGAATACCGCAGTCGCGTTGAGGCAGCTCCTGACACTTGGGGAGGTCACGCGAAGCTAGCCCGCTGGTGTCGGACCCAGGATCTCAAGCTCGAAGAACAGTGGCATTGGTTTAATGTGCTGCGGCACGATGCCGGCAACCGCGAGGCTTTGGGCGGACTGGGGATGCGGCCTTATCGTGGTGAATACTTTACATCGGAACAGATTGCTACATACGAAGCTGCGGAAAAACAAGCGAAGTCTGAGTTCAACCGTTATGCAGACATCTTGAAATCGGCCATGCGCGAGGCCGAGCGGAGCAGCGGCGTAGAGCGTACCTCGGCTCTCAGGAAAATCTCCGGCATTCACGATCCGGCGGCGATTCAAGCGATTGTCGAAGTCGTGCTTGCCGACGCCAAGAATGAGAACCGCGTTCTTGCCAAACTTGGCAAGAAACAAGGTGAAAAACTGCTGCGGCAGATGCAACTGGCGGCCATCGCCTCGCTGTCGGAAATGCCCGAGCATGAAGCAACGCTGCGGTTGCTAGAGGTCGCCCTTTATGCTTCGGATGCACAAGTCCGTAGCGATGCTGCCCGAACATTAAAATACCGCGAGCCAACGAGTTTTGTACCATTACTGATGGCGGGACTGGCCGCGCCGATTGAAATGTCTTACGCGGTCAATACGCTGCCCAACGGTCAGATTACTGTCTTTGAGGATTTCTCCGAGACGGGTCCGATGGCCAAAAAACAGCACTCCCGTTCGAGCAGTTTCCTCACCCAGCACGCGATCACCGTCACGACGGACAAAGTTGGCGTGCCTCGCGGAGGGCCTGGCGTTCCGGCTATCCGCAGGCAAAACATAGGGCGAGTCTGGTCGGATCAAGTGCGGGACATGAATAATGCCGCCAAGCAACTGGCCGACACTCAAGATCAAGTTGCAGCCGAAAATGCGATGCGCGAGGAACGCAATTCTCGCATCCAAGAAGTTCTGATGGCCGCCACGGGGAAAGAGCTGGGGCCCGACGCCAAGGCTTGGTGGAGCGATTGGAAAGAGTACAACGAATTGTACACACCAGAGGAATTGCCCGTTTACGAAACGGAAGAGAACTATGATTATTCGCGTTACGTTGAGACGCCCGTGTATCAACGGGAATACTATTATCTGCCCGTCGTCGAACAACCGCTTCAGCGGTCTACACGTGCTCGTTCGTGCTTTGTGGCAGGGACACCCGTGTGGACGCAAGCAGGGACAGTTCCCATCGAGAATATCAAGATAGGCGATCTCGTCCTCAGCCAGGATCCCGTCTCGGGAGAGCTCAATTACCGACCTGTGATAGATTTCACCGTTCGACCACCGAGCGGCACCGTGAAGCTTGGTATCGATCAAGAAACAATTGTCGCCACGCGAGGTCACCGCTTCTGGGTTGCCGGCAAGGGCTGGCAGATGGCGAAGTTCATCAAACCGGGCGCACCATTGGTGGCGGTCGTCGGCTCAATTGATGTGCAATCCGTTGAGAAAGGCGAGGACGCGGAAGCTTTCAATTTGGAAGTGGGCCAATTCCACACTTATTTCGTGGGCAGAAGTCGCGTGTTGGTGCATGACAATACTTGCCCGCAGCCGACAATCAACACGCTGCCTGGTGTTTCGCCGCGGGCGGCCAACAAGCTCACACAGGCTCCGCGGTTGGCACTGCGAAATTAAGCTCAGGACAAAAACAAAGACCCGGGGATTGCCATCCCCGGGCTTTTTTTATGCGCTAGGCGTTCTCCAGTTGCACGGGTTCCAGCTTCGGTACGAGTAGGTGAATCACTAATAGCGCGACCAAATAGGCCGAGCCGGCGATGGCGAACATGACAATATAATTGCCGGTCATTTCCTTGAGCCTTCCCGCGCCAAGATTCATCAGCACGCCACCCATCGCGCCGGCGAAACCGCCGATGCCCACGACCGAACCCACCGCCTGGCGGGGAAACATATCCGATGTGAGCGTGAATAGGTTCGCTGAAAACCCTTGGTGCGCCGCGGCAGCGATGCCCACTAAAAGCACGGCGACCCATTTCGCTTCAATCGTGATATTGCTAGTGAGCGCATAGCTTCCTTCAACAAGCGGTGCGAGCACAACTGGGACAATACATAAAGCACAGGTGAGCATCGCTGTTTTGCGAGCGGCATTGGCTGACCAGCCGCGAGCTAACAGACGCGAACTTTGCCAACCGCCGGCAATCGACCCCACGTCGGCCAGGAGATACACGAAGATCATGGGCGGGCCGATCGTCTTGATGTCGACACCAAACTGGGAGCTCAAGAAAGGGGCGAACCAAAAGAGGTAGAACCACCAAACCGAGTCCGTGAGAAACTTGCCGGCAGCGAAGGCCCAGGTCTGGCGGAACTGCAACAGTTCCAACCACGAGATGTGAACTGGTGGATCCGGTGGATCGCTTTCGATGTAGGCCAATTCGGCTGCTGAAAGACGTGGATGTTCCTGCGGTCGGCGATAGAGGGGCCACCAGAACAGAACCCACACAAGTCCTGCCAGTCCCGTCGCCAGGAAGGCGGCTTGCCAATTCCAGTTAATGACGATCCAAGGAACGACGATGGGCGCCACGATGACGCCAATATTTGAGCCGCCGTTGAAGATCCCGGTCGCGAACGCCCGTTCTTTTTTGGGAAACCATTCGGCGACGGTTTTGATTGCGGCGGGAAAGTTACCTGATTCGCCGAGACCGAGTGCAAATCGCGCGATGGCAAATCCCAGAACACTATCGGCGAACGCATGCGCCGCGGCCGCGAGGGACCAGACCACCAAGGCAATCGTATAGCCCACGCGCGTGCCCAGCCGATCCATCATTCTGCCGGCAAAGAGAAAACCAATGGCATAAGCCAGAGCGAACATGGCGTTGATGTCGCCGTATTGTTTGTCGGTCCATTGGATTGTCTCGCGAAGTGTTGACTCAAGCACGCCAAGGACAGCGCGGTCGATATAATTGATCGTTGTCGCAAAGAACAGCAGCGCGCAAATCACCCAACGGTAATGCCCACCTGAGGAAGTTGGGGAGGGAGCGGGGGGACCGAACATCGACATGGCCACGCTTTCTGCGTCGAAAGGAAGCACCCAGGTGACACGGAGTAAACTGTGCCAGCCGGGCGGGAAAAGTTGCGAATCGTTCGAGCGATTATAAACAGCCCGTTCTGAAGCGACTACCCTTGCTGCTGCAAGGCAGGCATACGATTTTTTGCAAGTTTAATCGTTCTCAGCCGCCTCGCGCTTTAATCTGGAACGGACGAACGATTCGTCATCATGCAGCCGGGGCATGTCGGCGTACTCGGGATAACGATAATCCACTGGCAACACAATGCCCCGCGACGTCTCGTCACTGAGCTTCGCCGTGCGGCGCAGCTCGGTCATGTGGTCCATGAGATTCACATAATTGTCGCGCGCCACGAGTTCGCGCGTCTTCGGCTTCAGTACTTCAAGCAACGGTTCAAACTGCGCAATCGTCTTGGCAGCCGTGCTCGAACCGCCCACCACGTCGCTGCCGAGCATGAAGCGCGTGGGATACTTTTCGATGAGCTTGGCCCACGAGCCAATGTCCTCCGCGATGTAATTCTCCCAAATCACCCAGGAGAGGTCGATGTACACATGATCGCTGAATGAGGCCAGGACTTCGTCGATCCAGTACGGCAAGTTTTCGACTTTCACACGACGGCTGGCACCTACGTGACACCAAATGAAAATCGTCGATTGGCCGGGTGAACCAGGCTCGGCATGGCAATAGCGAAACAGGTCCACGAGCTCATCAAGATAAACGGGCGGCTTCATCACGCCGGGCCGTGAGACCGGCGCGATGTTGTGATGGATGCTCACGGGTAGAAAGTTCGACCCCGCGAATTTGCAGATTCTGAGCACGGCCGGGTGATTGCTGCGTGGCCGTTCGCCGAGTTGCAGGTGCGTGAGATCGTCGTGACGGGACATGATCTCACCGATGCCTTGCCACACGCCGGGATATTCCTGGATGCGCCCGACCACTTGATCGACGGCCCCCAGGTCCGTGGGATCAAATCCGCACACGAAGGGAGCCACGCGGTCGAGCTCATTCAGCTTCTTTGCGTCGTCTTGAAACTCTTGCTGATATTCGAGCACCGCCGCGGCGATGGCCAGATCGGTGTCACTCGCCAAGAGCACATGGGATTCATTATCCAAATAACCGTCGGGCCGTTCGTAGGTTTCATTGTCGGCCCACTTCTTCAAGACCGGCATGCCGCACACCATGGCATAGTCGATGTTGCCCCGGTCCATGGCATGCAAGAGCCCCGCGATCCGCCGCCAACGCTGCCCGGCGGGCAAGGGGAGGAACCGCTGGTGATCGACTTCCCCCCAGCGTGAACCAGGAAACTTTTTGTCCTGATTAAGAAACTCACCCCCCTGCAAGAAATTCAGGAGGTGAATGTGGCAGTCGGAGTAATGAATTTTCTCAGCGTCATCTTTTGCGGTTGTTTCTTGCTCGGCGCTGCAAACACTGCCGACAAAAAAGCAAACGGTGAGGGGGATCGATAGCGGCTTGAACATCGCCCGATTATAGCCATGCCGCACGACACCGACGAGTTGCTAGGAGGAGTTTGGCCCACGAATAGCGCGAATGGTCGCGAATGATTAGAGGCAGTTTCAAAAACCGGGGCTAGCGCTCTGCGGCTGATAAAATCAGCCGCCACGCGCTAGCGTCCGGTTTTTCTTGGTGATTTTGAAACCGGCTCTAAGTCTTATTCGCGCTGATTCGCGTCATTCGCGGGCAAATTTGACTAAACCGCATCAGAGTCTCTTTAAGACAAAAGGCCCGCTCGCGTTGAGCAGGCCTCGCAGTCACGATATTCAAACCCAGGCTCACTTAATGGTGATCCCAGTGTCCGTCTTCGTGGAAATCGTAATGCCCTGGCTGATAGTGGTAGTGGTTGCGGTGCCTCACATATTCGCCCGGATGATAGTCGTAGTGGCTCGTGTCGTGCCAAGAATGGCCGCCACCCCAATACCCGCGATTGTAAACTTGGCGATGACCGCCGTAGTACCCATGGGGGCTACCGTACCCATAAGAGTTACCATAGTTCCCGCGATAATAGCCACCATGAGGATTGCCAACGTCGATATGCACGGGGCCGGCACCGAAATGGATGCCTTGGGCTTTCGCTTCGTTCGACTCGATGGTTAAACCACAGGCGGCGACCAGGGTCGCGGCCAACAAACTTAAGCTTCTCATTGTCTTCCCCTCTCTCTCTTTGAATCTTGGTGACCATGTCCTGATGGTCTTGGATAAATGAAATGCTAAGGGCGTGCCGATAGCACCAATGGCGAGAAAATCGGCAGTTTCTGCCGATTGATGAGAGTTGCCTAGTTCGCTTGGTCAGAATCTCTGCAATCAATTCGATGGATGTTGTTATCAAGTTGATGCAGACATATCCCCACGCCTATCAACAAAAAAAGAGGCGTTGCTTGTGGAGAGCAACGCCTCGATTGAATTTTAATGCACACAAGAGCACAATTACCAGTAACGGTAGCCGGTGCGATAGCCACCATTCCAGTAGGGGGTCATGACATGGTACGAACCATAGTTGCCGTAGTTGTTCATGTAGCTGCCCGGATACCAGCCGCCGTAATACGAGTAGGTTGGCTGAGCGTAGGGGTGAGAATGTCCCCCGTGTAGTTGAAAAGCATGGCGGTTCCTCCGCCCAGAAGATACCTTCTGGGAAGAACCATTTTCCCTTTATTGGAGGAACCAACCATGCCCAAGCAAGCGTATCGGAAGCGGCGGCCGTGTGACAAGCGGGCTCAACCGGCGGCGGAATTGCCCC